>Ga0210037_1000043_pt1 | contig 116802 bp, 118 predicted proteins | sample CryGey08umfilter_3_FD_185451 | JGI IMG/M metagenome (GOLD analysis project Ga0210037, IMG submission 185451) | Groundwater microbial communities from aquifer in Utah, USA - Crystal Geyser 4/9/14 0.8 um filter (SPAdes) (version 3) | ecosystem: Environmental > Aquatic > Deep subsurface >...
GCGGCTGGTTCATGTAGATGACCGCGAACGGCACGAAGATGGAAAGCGTGATGACTTCCTGCAGAATCTTGAGCTGGCCGAGGCTGAGCTGGGTGTAGCCGATGCGATTGGCCGGCACCTGAATCAGGTACTCGAACAGCGCAATGCCCCAGCTTGCCAGCGCCGCCACATACCAGGGCGAGGCCGAAAGATTTTTCAGATGCCCATACCAGGCAAAAGTCATGAACAGATTTGACACTGCCAGCATCAGCGCGGTGATCAGGAGCGGATTGGAGATCAGGTTCATTTTGCGGTACAACAGGGCAGGCAACGGCGCGCATTGTGGCGCAATTGCCAGCCGCCGACCAGCATCCCGCTGGCGGGTATAATCCCGCACCATGCTTGCATTGAAACTTTTCATCACGCGCGCGCGCGCATAACCACACTCATGGATCTCATTCTGCTGCTCAAAGCTGCTTTCCTCGGCACGGTCGAAGGCTTGACCGAATTTCTGCCCATCTCTTCCACAGGCCACCTGATTATTTTGGGCGACCTGATTGGCTACAACGACGAAACCAGCAAGGTGTTCAAGATCGTGATCCAGCTCGGTGCGATCCTGGCGGTGTGCTGGGACTACCGCGTGCGCCTGGGAAAAATGCTGCGCGGCCTCGGCAGCGAACCGGTGGAACAGCGCCTAGCCTCGTTGCTGATCATTGCCTTCCTGCCGGCGGCGGTGCTGGGGCTGATGTTCCACTCCGCCATCAAAGCCTATCTTTTCAATCCGCTCACGGTCGCCACCGCGCTGATCGTGGGCGGCTTCATCATCCTGTATGTGGAGCGGCGCGCCTACCATCCGCGCATCAATTCGGTCGACGAGATGCGCTGGCCGGATGCGCTCAAGGTGGGATTCGCCCAGGCGCTGGCGATGATACCCGGCACCTCGCGTTCCGGTGCGACCATCATGGGAGGATTGATTTTCGGGCTGAGCCGCAAGACGGCGGCGGAGTTTTCCTTCTTCCTCGCCATCCCCACCATGTTCGGCGCGACGGCTTACGACCTGTACAAAAATTGGACTTTGCTCAAGCTGGAAGACTTGCCGGTGTTTGCGGTCGGCTTCGTCGCCGCATTCATTGCCGGAATGTGGGCGGTGAAGACATTTATCCGCTTTATTTCCAACCACACATTTGCGGTGTTCGCCTGGTACCGCATCGTGTTCGGGTTGGTGGTGCTGGCCAGCGCTTACACCGGACTGGCGAACTGGACGCCGGCCTAGCAGCCTGTCGGACTTAAGGCAAATCGGCTGAAAATCCGTCTGGCCGGTGCAGATTTCACCGCTTTTTTGGTTAATAGAATAACTATTGACCTGCAAAACCGGCAAAATCCGCCCTCTCCCAGCCGAATTTTCGCTACGATTCGTCGAGTCCGACAGGCTGCTAGCGTCAAAACTTTAGCTTTGTTCCCACGGCAGCCCGACCGCGCGCCAGCCGTTGAGGAGGTTGCGCCGGTTTTCCGGACTCTTGTCGCCCTCAAACCCTTCCAGGATGTTGTAGCAATCGGTGTAACCGGCCTGTGTTGCCAGGATGGCGGCGCTGTGCGACCGCTGGCCGCTGCGGCACAGAAACAGCACCAGCGCTTCCTTGTCCACTTGCTGTTCCAGCGCCGCCATGAAATTAGGATTCGGCTTCATCGCGGGGTAACTCATCCATTCGATCTCGACCGCGCCCGGCACCCGCCCGACCCAGTCGATTTCAGCACGCGTGCGCACATCCACCAGCTTCGCGCCCGGCGCGGATTGCCAGATTTCGTAGGCTTCTTCCGGGGTGATTGCGCCTTCATACGGCAGATTCAGTTCCTTGGCGCGTTGTTGCGCGGTTTTCAAAATATCGGTGATTTTTCCCATTTTCCAGTGACCCGTGATTAATCTTTTAGTTGTGCGGTGCTATCCTGCGCACCCGTCCCAATACTATCCCATCAACGATGAAAAATCACATACACGCTGTTGCGCTTGACCGCTCCGCCGTGTTTGAACCGGCGCATCCCGCCCGTTTTGCCGCCGCACGCAAAAGCACGTGGGTGAGTATTCTGATCAATCTGCTGCTGTCCATTTTTCAGGTCACGGGCGGGTTTTTCGGCAAGTCGCAATCGCTCATGGCCGATGGCATGCATTCCTTTGCCGACCTCGTTTCCGATGTGCTGGTGCTGTTCGCCAACCGTCACGGCAACAAGCATGCGGATGCCAATCACCCCTACGGTCATGCGCGCATCGAGACGGCCGCGTCGCTGATTTTGGGCGCCAGTCTGGCCGCGCTCGGGGCCGGCCTGCTGATCGCCACCGGACTGCGCTTGCAGCATCCGGAGCAAATCCATGCCGTCCATCCCTACACCCTGTGGATCGCCATCATCGCGCTTGTGGCCAAGGAAGGCATGTTCCGCTACATGCTGGCGGTGGCGCAGCGTGTGCGCTCGCAGATGTTGGTGGCGAACGCCTGGCATGCGCGTTCGGACGCGGCCTCCTCCCTCGTGGTCATCGTCGGCATCATCGGCAATCTGATGGGTTATACCTTCCTGGATCTGGTCGCGGCCGGGGTGGTCGGCGTGATGATCGCCTACATGGGCATCCAGTTCGCGCGCGACGCGCTGATGGAACTGGTGGACACCGGTCTGGACGAAAAGGAGGTGCGCGCCATCCGCAACACGCTGAAAGCGGTGCCCGGGGTGATGGGACTGCATGAGCTGCGCACCCGCAAGATGGCGGACAACGCGCTGGTCGATGCGCACATCATCGTCGATCCGCGCATCAGCGTGTCGGAAGGGCATTACATCGCCGAGGCGGCGCGCAGTGCGGTGCTGAAACAGCATCATGTGCTGGACGTGATGGTGCACATCGATCCGGAAGACGACATGCAGACCAAACCCAACGCGCGCCTGCCGCAGCGCCACCTGTTGCTGGCCCATCTTTACAAGCGTCTGGGCTATGAACTGCCGGTCTCGACTGTCATCGTTCTGCACTATCTCGACGGCAAAGTGGAAGCGGATATTCTGCTGGATGACGACCTCGATCCGGCCCTGCTCCAGGAACAATGCGCGGCTATCACGGCAGACGACACCTATTTTCGCCGTCTTACCCTGTATCGGGAAATTGCACCAAGTTAGTGCGCAGAATAGAATTTCCGCCCCGTTTTTGGGCATGTGTCGCGCCGCGATGCGGCGACAAATATGGCACAATGCGATTTCTGCGAGGCGGCGTCTCTGGCATGGTTCCTGCTCATGATGTGCGTGGCGCTTCAAGTTTCAACTGTTTTAAACTTTTTTAAATTGTTTTATTTCTTCTGGGAGAAAGAGTATGGCCAAGACTGCCGCCGATGTTCTGAACATCATCAAGGAACAAGGCATCAAATTTGTTGATCTGCGTTTTACCGATACCCGTGGCAAGGAACAACACGTTGGCGTGCCTATCAGCGCCGTTGATGAAAGCAAGTTTGAAGACGGTCATGCTTTTGATGGCTCCTCCATCGCCGGCTGGAAAGGCATTCAGGCTTCCGACATGCTGCTGATGCCGGACCCCGATTCCGCCTATATTGACCCGTTCTTTGAAGAACCCACGCTGGTGATGACTTGCGACGTGGTCGAGCCGACCGATGGCAAGGGCTATGATCGCGACCCGCGCTCCATCGCCAAGCGCGCCGAAGCCTATCTGAAATCCACCGGCATCGGCGACACCGCCTTCTTTGGCCCGGAACCCGAATTCTTCATTTTTGATTCGGTGCAATGGAAAGTCGATATGTCGGGCTGTTCGCTCAAGATCAACTCGGAAGAGGCGGCCTGGTCAACCGGCGAGAGTTTCGAAGGCGGCAATACCGGCCACCGTCCGATGGTCAAAGGCGGCTATTTCCCGGTTCCCCCGGTGGACAGCCTGAACGACATCCGCGCCGCGATGTGTCTTGCGCTGGAAGAGATCGGCATCCCGGTCGAGGTGCATCACCACGAAGTGGCGACCGCCGGCCAATGCGAGATCGGCACCCAGTTTGCCGCCCTGGTCAAGCGCGCCGACTGGACCCAGATTCTGAAATACGTGGTGCAAAACGTGGCCCACCAATACGGCAAGACTGCCACCTTTATGCCCAAGCCCATCGTCGGCGACAACGGTTCCGGCATGCACGTGCACCAGTCGATCTGGAAAGACGGCAAAAACACCTTTGCCGGCAACGGCTATGCCGGCCTGTCCGAGACCGCGCTGTTCTACATCGGCGGCATCATCAAGCATGCCAAGGCGCTGAACGCGATTACCAATCCGAGCACCAACTCGTACAAGCGCCTGGTCCCGCACTATGAAGCGCCGGTGAAGATGGCCTACTCGGCGAAGAACCGTTCCGCTTCCATCCGCATCCCGCACGTGGCCAGCGACAAGGCGCGCCGCATCGAGACCCGCTTCCCGGATCCGACCGCGAACCCCTACCTGTGCTTCTCCGCGCTGCTGATGGCGGGTCTGGACGGCATCCAGAACAAGATCCACCCCGGCGATCCGGCTGACAAGAACCTGTATGACCTGCCGCCGGAAGAAGACGCAAAGATCCCGACCGTGTGTGCTTCGCTGGATGAGGCCTTGGCCGCGCTGGAAAAAGATCACGAGTTCCTGACCCGTGGCGGCGTGTTCTCCAAAGACTTCCTGGAAGCCTTCATCGAACTGAAGATGGACGAGGTCAACAAGATCCGCATGACCACGCACCCGGTCGAGTTCGACATGTACTACAGCCTCTGATGTTCTGAGGTCAGGCACTAAAGAACGGCGCCCTTGTGGCGCCGTTTCTTTTTGCCGTTTGTCAGCACCGTAAGCCTAACCTATACTTGCCCCCGTTCCTTTTAGAGAAACCACCATGAAGCGATTGCGCGCGACGATTTTGTGCGGTGCCCTGGCATTAAGCGGCTTTGCCCAGGCCGAAATCTACAAGCACGTAGACAAGGACGGGCGCGTGACGTATTCCAGCGAGCCGGTGAAAGGCGCGCGCAAGCTGCAACTGGAACCGTTGAACACCGTGCCCGCGGCAAAAGCAAAAGCGGAGGCCGCGGCCAGGGAATTCCAGCGCGTCGATCCGGCCACCCAAACCCGCCGCGACGGCCGCCGCCAGCGCATCCTCGAAGACGAGCTGGCAAGCGAGCAAACCGCGCTGGAGGAAGCGCGTGAGAAACTCAAAGTGGCGCAGGACACCCCGATGGTTTATCGCAATGCCAGCGGGCAAACGTTTCGCAATGTGGCTCAATATGAAGAAAACGTGCGTCTCGCGCAGGAAGCCGTCAAGACGCACGAAGACAACATCAAAGCGTTGCAGACCGAACTGGCCAACCTTAAGTAATTTGCAGGTGGCATGTTTTCTGCTGTGATGATGGCATGACTAACGCCGCCCTGCCCACCCTGGAATATCTCGCCACCGCCGTGATGCTGCTGGATGAACAATCACGCATCGCCTTCCTCAATCCGGCGGCCGAACACTTATTCGAAATCAGCCACAGCAATCTGCTCGGCCACCCTTTGCAAGCCGCGTTCAGCCAAACCGATCAGTTGTTTGGCGCGATGCAGTTGGCGCTGGCCAACCATGCCAACCACATCGAACACGATCTGATTCTGGGTACTCACACCCCGGGGCACAGACTTCACCTGAGCTGCACGGTTACCCCGCTGCAGATGGCGCCGTTCGCCCTGCTGCTGGAATTTCACACCATCGAGCGCCCGCTAAAACTGGCGCGCGAGGAACAGATGCACGACCAGACCCAAGCCAACCGCCTGCTGCTGCGCAATCTGGCGCATGAGATCAAAAACCCGCTCGGCGGTATTCGCGGCGCGGCACAATTGCTGGAACAGGAGTTGGACAAACCGGCGCTGCGCGAATACACCCAGGTCGTGATCCAGGAAGCGGATCGTTTGCGAGCACTGGTGGAAAACCTGCTCGCCCCGCAGCAGTCGCCCCATTTCAGTGTGCTCAATATCCATGAAGTGCTGGAACGCGTGCGCAGCGTGGTGCTGGCCGAAATTCCGGACGAGCTGCTGATCAGGCGCGATTATGATTTGAGTCTGCCGCAACTGGACGGAGACAAGGAACAGCTGATCCAGGTCGTGCTCAACATTGTGCGCAACGCGGCGCAAGCCATGCACGGGCGGGGAAGGATCACCCTGCGCACCCGCATCGCGCGCCAGGTGACCCTGATGAAAAAACGCCATCGCCTGGCGATCATGGTGCAGATCATCGACAACGGCCCCGGCATTCCCGGCCATCTGCATGACACGATTTTTTATCCGCTGGTCTCAGGCCGCGCCGACGGGCACGGCCTGGGCCTGACCCTGGCGCAGGATTTCGTCAGCCGCCATCAGGGTAGCATCGAATTTGACAGCGAGCCGGGGCGCACCTGTTTTACGGTCATGCTGCCGTTGCAGTCAAACACTGCCAGCCACGGATAAGCACGGATAACCATAGATGGAAAAGCAAAGACAGATTGCCCATTCATGGGGAGATTATCCGTGTACACCTGTGTTCATCCGTGGCCAATTATTTTTGATTTTTTGCAAAGCGAGTAACCCATCATGAAATCTGTCTGGATCATTGACGACGACCGCTCCATCCGCTGGGTGCTGGAAAAAGCCCTCTCGCGCGAGGAGATCGAGTACAAGAGTTTTGCTTCGGCGGATGAAGCCTTGAACGAATTGACGGTGAGCCTGCCGCAGATCGTCATCAGCGACATCCGCATGCCGGGCAGTTCCGGGCTTGACCTGCTGCAGACCCTGCGCCGCAAGCATCCCGCGCTGCCGGTCATTATCATGACGGCCTATTCGGATCTGGAAAGTGCGGTCTCGTCGTTTCAGGGCGGTGCCTTTGAATATCTGCCCAAGCCGTTCGATGTGAACCACGCGGTCGAGCTGATCCGCCGCGCGCTGGCGCAAAGCCAGCGCAAGCAAAGCAACAGCAACGAAAACCCCGATGCGCCCGACATTCTCGGTCATGCCCCGGCGATGCAGGAAGTGTTCCGCGCCATCGGCCGCCTGGCGCAGTCCAATGCCACCGTGCTGATCAACGGCGAATCCGGCACCGGCAAGGAACTGGTCGCGCAGGCCCTGCACCGCCACAGCGCGCGCGCCGATAAACCCTTCGTTGCCATCAACACCGCCGCGATTCCAAAGGACCTGCTGGAGTCGGAACTGTTCGGCCACGAGAAGGGCGCATTCACCGGTGCCAATACCACGCGCCACGGCCGCTTCGAACAGGCCGAAGGCGGCACACTGTTCCTCGACGAGATCGGTGACATGCCGGCGGAATTGCAGACGCGTCTGCTGCGCGTATTGTCCGACGGCAACTACTACCGCGTCGGCGGACACCAGCCGATCAAGGCCAACGTGCGCATCATCGCCGCGACGCACCAGAATCTGGATGAACGCGTGAAGCGTGGCTTGTTCCGCGAGGACTTGTTCCACCGTCTCAACGTCATCCGCCTGCGCTTGCCGCCACTGCGCGAACGGCGCGAGGATATTCCGCTGCTGGCGAAGCATTTCTTGCAGAAGAGCGCGAAGGAACTGGGCGTTGAACAAAAGACGCTAAGCGAAGCTGCATTGAATTATCTTGCCGCGCAAGACATTCCGGGCAATGTGCGCCAGTTGGAGAACCTGTGCCACTGGCTCACCGTGATGACGCCGACACAGCAGGTGGAGATCGCCGACCTGCCGGCAGAATGGCGCGAGGGTTCGCCTGCCGAAAGCGTCAACAGCGACTGGCGCGCAGCGCTGGCACAACAGGTGGCACTCGCCCTGCAACGCAACGAACCCAATATCCTCGACACGTTCAACAAGGATTTCGAGCGGACGCTTATCACCCAAGCCTTGCAGCACACCGGCGGACGCCGCATCGAAGCCGCCGCCCTGCTCGGCATGGGGCGCAACACACTGACGCGCAAGATTCAGGAACAGGGGATGGACGATACCGGCGCCGCTTGACCCGTGGGTCGGACTTCAGTCCGACGTTTTTTGGTTTTCCGGATCAGCCAGAGGCGGTGTAGCCGCCTCTCCCGCGAGTTTCTTCTTTGTCCGGTTTTTGCTCTCGTCAGCAAAACGGAAGCGGCCTGCCAGCACGCAGCCTTTCATGCCGATGTCGCAGGGCAGGTTCAGCACCTTCTGGCACTTGCCATCCACTTCATGCGGACAACCCCAGCCGCCCATGACCGACTCCGTCAGGCTTTTTTAACGAACTCGGTCTTCAACTGCATCGCGCCGATGCCGTCGATCTTGCAATCGATGTCGTGGTCGCCGTCCACCAGACGGATATTCTTCACCTTGGTGCCGACCTTCACCACGGAAGACGAACCCTTGATCTTCAAATCCTTGATGACGGTGACCGTGTCGCCGTCCTGCAACAGGTTACCGAAGGCATCCTTGAACACCTTGGCTTGTTCGCCTGCATCGGCAGACGCAACTTTTGGCCACTCGTGCGCGCACTCCGGACACATGAAATTGTCGCCGTCCTCGTAGGTATATTCGGAGTTGCAGAGAGGACATTTTGGTAAAGCAGTCATAATCTTTTCCGTGGTAAGTATTAAAGTTTTGTGTTGCACGCTTCAGTTCACGCCAAGCAATTCGACCTCGAAGAGCAGTGTCGCGTTACCCGGGATCACCCCGCCCGCGCCGCGTTTGCCATAACCCATCTCCGGCGGAATTACCAGCGTGCGCTGACCGCCCACCCTCATGCCCTTCACGCCTTCGTCCCAGCCCTGGATCACGTGACCCTGGCCGAGAGGGAAATCGAAGGGCTCGTCGCGGTCGCGCGAGCTGTCGAACTTCGTGCCCTTGTTCTCCGGTGCGCTCTTGTCGAACAGCCAGCCGGTGTAATGCACCGTCACGGTTTGTCCGGCGCGCACTTCTTCTCCCTCGCCAATTTTGCTGTCGGCGATGTCGGTCTTGATCACCTTGAGCAGCTTCACCTCGAACACCAGCATCGCATTCGGCGGGATCACACCACCCGCACCTTGCGGACCGTAACCCATCTCCGGCGGGATCACCAGCGTGCGCGAGCCGCCCTCCTTCATGCCCTGCACGCCCTGATCCCAACCCTTGATGACGCGCCCGCCACCGAGCGGAAAATCGAACGGTTCGTTGCGGTCGAGCGAGCTGTCGAACTTCTTGCCCTTGTTCTCCGGCGCATTCTCGTCGAAGAGCCAGCCGGTGTAATGCACGATCACGGTTTGTCCGGCTTGCGCTTCCGCGCCTTCGCCGAGTTGGGTGTCGGTTTTGATCAGGGTGGTCATATTGAATTTCCTTATTCAGTAAAATTACTTTTGCCTAAATTACATTTTGAACACAAAGTTTGAAGATTTTCGATTGTGGTTTCGCCACCCTTACTCCAAGGGAAAACGTGGTCAACATGCAGCTCGACGTCCTGCTGCTTGGCGGGGCTGGCTCCACACTGCTTGCACGCAAAGTTATCACGAAGTAACACCCTAAATCGAAGGCGAAGTGATGGGTCTCTCCCCGTTTTGCGTTGACTTAGATTGCTTTCTTTTTGGAGAGGAACGCTCAGCTCGCTTGAATTTGCATAATCAACAAATTGCTCCAATGCACCATTCCAAGAGCTGAAACGTCGGTTATATGGACCTTGAGAAATTGTTGAGGGAGACTCAGCCAGTTCTGCTCTCCTAGGTTGTCGTCCATGATGTTGCCAAAGAATTAGAATGTTTTCGAAAAGTTGTTCATCTGAATACTGCTGGTTCGATATTGAAAGTCCAGCAGCTTCGAGAGCCTTATTCCAAGAGCCAAAGCGCCGACCAATATTTGTTTCGTCGAATTTTCCATGTTCGCGATATAGCTTCTGGGTAATTTTCGTTGTGCCAATTGCTGTCGCGACTTTGCGCAAATCAGAAATCATCTCCTCATCAGAGATTGGCGAATTCTTTGCTTTGGAAAGCTCAAACATCAATAACTCAATACCGGAGCCAACCACCTTTCCGCCTCTTCCACCGTCCAGCCCTTGCGCTGCGCGTAGTCCGCGACCTGGTCTTTGTCCACCTTGCCGGTCGCGAAATATTTCGCTTCGGGGTGCGAAAAGTAGAAGCCGCTCACTGCTGCGGTGGGTAGCATGGCGAAGCTTTCGGTGAGCGTGATGCCCGCGTTGATTGGGGATTGCAACAGGAACTCGTTACACAAGCGTTAGCGGTCGCGGCGCGGGAGCGCCGTATAGCATACCCTCGATGCTGATGTCTTCATCAACCTCGGGCCAATGGATGCCGATACCGTCACCGATCATTTCCCAATGGTTGCGCTGTTCAGGTGTGGCTTCGGACAAGCGCCACGACCAGGCGAGCGGCACGCTTACTGTTCGTCCGTCCATCAGATAGGCGGTGATCTCCGATTCCGTGACGCGCAGGTCGGAAATTTTGGGTTCAACGATTAACGCCACAGTGTTCATTCCATGCCTCCAGTATTTTGGTGCGATTGGCTTCGAGTAGCTGCCGAATCGCGTTGAGTTCCACCGGCGAAAAACCGTGATTGCCGGCCAAGGCAACAGGCTCCATCCAGAACTTGCATACTTTACGTTCGCGCTGAACATGGACATGCTTTGGTTCGCCGCAGTCAAAGCTGAAAAAGAACAACCGGTAAGGGCCGGAAATTTCTCGTATCGTTGGCATGTCCGTCTTCTAGGCCACTTTCGAATTTAAGCGCCACTCATCGCGCATCTTTCGCTGGATCGCCACTGGGTCTTCATTGAAGCAGGGTGGATCTTTCAATGCACCGACAAAGTCACACCAATTGGTTTCAGGCTGGGCGTTGTCCGGTATTACCAACGTCAATAATGCGCGGCGCTCAGCTGTTAGAGGCAAAGCTTGCACGGGATGTAGCCTCCTTGCGCATCAATTTCAACCTCTATCGTCTGTAACATGGCAACTCCATGCGGGTCGAGTGAGCGCTATTCTACTACTTCAATAACTCAATACGGGTGCCAGCCACCGTTCCGCCTCTTCCACCGTCCAACTCTTGCGCTTGGCGTAATCCGCCACTTGATCCTTGTCCAACTTGCCGGTCGCGAAATATTTCGCTTCAGGGTGCGAGAAGTAGAAGCCGCTCACGGCGGCGGTGGGCAGCATGGCGTAATTGTCGGTGATGGTGATGCCCGCATTTAGCGGTGCTTGCAGCAGCTCGAACAAAGGACCTTTTTCGCTGTGCTCGGGGCAGGCGGGATAGCCGGGGGCGGGGCGGATGCCGCGATATTTTTCGGCGATCATCGCGTCGTTGTCCAAGGCCTCGTCTGCGGCGTAGCCCCAGAATTCGCGGCGCACGCGCAGGTGTAGATGCTCGGCAAATGCCTCGGCCAACCGGTCAGCCAGCGATTTAAGCAGGATGGCGTTGTAGTCGTCGTTCTGTTTTTCGAATTCCGCCACGCGCGCATCGATGCCGACGCCGGTGGTGACGGCGAAGCCGCCGATGTAGTCATTCACTTTACTGTCCTTCGGGGCGATGTAGTCGGCCAGACAGTAGTTCGGGATGTCGGCAGGTTTCCTGGATTGCTGGCGCAGGTTGTGCCAGGTCATTGCCACTTGGCTGCGTGTTTCATCGGTATAAATTTCGATGTCGTCGCTGTTCACGGTGTTGGCGGGGAAAAGACCGAACACTGCGTTGGCAGTCAGCCATTTTTCATCGATGATCTTCTTCAGCATCGATTGCGCGTCGGCGAACAGCTTGCGCGCCTCTTCACCAACAACTTTATCTTGCAGAATTTTGGGGTAGCGCCCGGACAGCTCCCAGGCGCTAAAAAAAGGAGACCAGTCGATGAACTCAACGAGGGCGTTGAGCGGGTAATTTGACAGTTTATACACGCCGAGCAGCTCGGGCTTGGGCGGGGTGTATTGCTGCCAGTCCGTCTCTAGCCCATGCGTCCGCGCTTCATTCAGCGTGACATATACCGCTCTGGTCTTTGAGCTTTCGTGCTTCTCGCGGGCTGCCGCATACTCGGCCTTGATGCCCGCCACATATTCATTGCGCAGGGTGTCGCTCAACAGGTTGCTGCATACGCCGACCGCGCGTGAGGCATCCACCACATAGACGGTCTGCCCGCTCGGATAATTCGGCTCGATCTTGACGGCGGTATGCACACGCGAAGTGGTCGCGCCGCCGATGAGCAACGGAATCTTGAAGCCCTGGCGTTCCATCTCTTTCGCCACGTGCGCCATCTCTTCCAGCGAGGGGGTGATGAGGCCGGACAAGCCGATGATGTCCGCTTTGTGTTCGCGCGCGGTGTCCAATATCTGCTGGCACGGCACCATTACGCCCATGTTCACCACTTCGAAGTTATTGCATTGAAGGACGACCGTGACGATGTTCTTGCCGATGTCGTGCACGTCGCCCTTTACCGTGGCCATCACGATCTTGCCTTTGGTGCTGGTGTCGCCGGAGCGCAGTTTCTCGGCTTCGATGTAGGGAATCAAATGCGCCACGGCTTGTTTCATCACGCGTGCCGATTTCACTACTTGCGGCAAAAACATCTTGCCCGCGCCGAACAAGTCGCCGACGACGTTCATGCCGGTCATCAGCGGGCCTTCGATCACTTCTACCGGGAACTTGGCTTGCAGGCGCGCTTCCTCGGTGTCTTCGACGATGTAGGTGGTGATGCCGCGCACCAGCGCGTGCGTAAGGCGTTCCTGCACCGTGCCTTTGCGCCATTCCAAATCTTCGACCTGTTCCTTGCCGCCGCTTTTGACCGACTCGGCCATCTTGACCAGTTTCTCGCCCGCATCGGGATGACGGTTTAACACCACGTCTTCCACAGCGTCGCGCAGGTCTTTTGGTATCTCTTCGTACACGCCGAGCTGTCCGGCGTTGACGATGCCCATGTTCATCCCCGCCTTGATGGCGTGATACAGGAACACGGTGTGGATCGCCTCGCGCACCGGTTCGTTACCGCGGAAAGAGAACGACACGTTGGACACGCCGCCGCTGACCTTGGCGTAAGGCAGGTTCTTCCTGATCCACGCGGTCGCGTTGATGAAGTCCACCGCGTAGTTGTTGTGCTCTTCGATACCCGTCGCGATGGCAAAGATGTTGGGGTCGAAGATGATGTCTTCGGGCGGGAAGCCAACCTGATTCACCAGGATGTCGTAGCAGCGTTGGCAGATGTCGGTCTTGCGCTGGTAAGTGTCGGCCTGACCTTGTTCGTCGAACGCCATCACCACGGCGGCGGCGCCGTACTGGCGCACTAGTCGCGCTTGTTGCAAAAACTTCTCTTCGCCTTCCTTGAGCGAGATGGAATTGACGATGGACTTGCCCTGCACACACTTCAGACCAGCCTCTATGATGCTCCACTTGGAGGAGTCGATCATCAGCGGCACTTTGGAGATATCCGGCTCGGACGCGATCAGGTTGAGGAATTTAACCATTGCCGCCTCGCCGTCCAGCATGGCTTCGTCCATGTTGATGTCGATGACCTGCGCGCCGGTCTCGACCTGTTGTTTGGCGACTTCCAGCGCCTCGTCATATTGCGCTTCGAGGATCAGACGCTTGAACCGGGCCGAACCGGTCACATTGCAACGTTCACCCACGTTGACGAACAGCGAGTCATCGCCGATGTTGAAGGGTTCCAGTCCGGACAGGCGACATTCATGCGCAATGTCCCGAATCTTGCGTGGTGGAACATCCTTGACCACGTTGGCGATGGCTTTGATGAACGCGGGCGAGGTGCCGCAGCAACCGCCGACAATGTTGAGCAAGCCGCTCTGCGCCCATTCCTTGATGTGGCCCGACATGTTTTCCGGCGTGTCGTCATAACCGGTCTCGGCCAAGGGATTGGGCAACCCGGCGTTGGGGTGTGCGCTGACGTAACAGTTGGCGACGCGCGACATCTCCTCCACATACTGGCGCAACTCGGCCGCGCCAAGCGCGCAGTTAAGGCCGATGGAAATAGGGTTGGCGTGAGCCAGTGAATTGTAAAACGCCTCGGTCACCTGGCCCGTCAAGGTGCGGCCGGACGCATCGGTGATGGTGCCGGAGATCATGATGGGAAGCGATGTGCCGCGTTCCTCGAAAACCAATTTCACCGCAAAGATCGCGGCCTTGGCATTCAGCGTGTCGAAGATGGTTTCGATCAAGATCAAATCCGCGCCACCGTCCATCAGACCGCGCGTTGCCTCGGCATAATCCGCCACCAATTTGTCGAAGCTGATGTTGCGCGCGGCGGGGTCGTTCACGTCGGGCGAGATGGTGGCAGTCTTGTCGGTCGGGCCGAGTACGCCGGCGACGAAGCGCGGCCTGTCTGCCGTCGCAAATTGGTCGCACGCTTCACGCGCGACCCGCGCACCGGCGACGTTCAACTCGTAGTTGAATTCGGCCATGCCGTAGGCGTTCAGTGTGGTCGCATTCGCACCGAAAGTGTTGGTCTCGATGATGTCCGCGCCCGCCGTCAGATATTCGCAGTGGATGGCCTTGATGACTTCCGGCTTGGTGATGACCAGCAGGTCGTTGTTGCCCTTGAGATCGCGTGGCCAATCGGCGAAACGCGTGCCGCGATAGTCGGCCTCGCCCAGCTTGTAGCGCTGGATCATGGTGCCCATCGCGCCGTCGAGAATCAGGATGCGCTGTTGCAGGAGTTGTTCGATGGGATGCGGCTGTCTTGGCATGGTATGTGTTGGTGAGTCGGGTTTCAGTAACTCTGAAAAAGGAAATCAAGCGCGGTCGTCACAGCCGCATGATGGTTTGCCAGGGAGGCGACAGGAGTTTTCAGAATCCTGGCCGGGACTGCCGCCAACTTTGGGGTTTCCATGAAGCAGGTTAGCCCGTCTATCTCGAATACGGGCGCAAGGTTTTTGGGAAGCGCCACTTTGTCGAAGCGATCCACTCTGCGCAAAGGCACCACGACGCGGCTATCCAGAGTGTCCAACAAATCACTCTGGACTTCGAGCAGGTAGGGCACGTCGGATTTTTTGGTGTGTCCCGGGTTGGGATAAATATCGAAATGTGCCACCGTCAGAACGTCCGGTACTGTTCGAGCGGCATGCCTTCCTTTTCGATGCGCTTGTTGTACGCCGCGATGAACTCGGCGTTCTCGGCCAGCCATTGTTTTTGCTTCGCCTCGCGCACCAAATTCGCCAGATGTTCCTCCATGCTTTGCGAAAGATTGATGTGCAACTCTTTTGCCTGGCGCAGCAGATCGGAATTGATGCTGAGGTTGGCCGCTTTTTTCGGTGCGGATGCGTCGAAGTGCGGGGTGGACATGATGGCCTCCATGAATAATGCGCATATTATATGCGCACCCACAATTCATCAGCAATTATGGGGTTTTATCCATGCGCCGGTATTGCACTGCTTCGGCAATGTGCGCGGTCAGGAGATTTTCGCTGCCCGCCAGGTCGGCAACGGTGCGCGCCACCTTGAGGATGCGGTGGTAGGCGCGTGCGGAAAGATTGAGCCGGGTGATGGCCTGGCGCAGCAAAGCCTCGCCCTGCGCGTCCGGTGCGCAATACTGGTCGATCTCGGTCACGGAGAGCAACGCATTCGGCTTGTTCTGGCGCGCCAGTTGGCGTTGTCGCGCGGCTTCGACGCGCGCCTGAATGGCGCAACTGTCTTCACCATCGGACTGCTTCAATAAATCCTCCTGCGGCACCGCCGGTACTTCGATCTGGATGTCGATGCGGTCCAGCAGCGGGCCGGAAATCTTGCCGCGATAGCGCGCCACCTGGTCTGGCGTGCAGCGACACTTGCCGTTGTAATGGCCGAGATAACCGCAGGGGCAGGGGTTCATCGCCGCCAGCAACTGGAACTGCGCCTTGAAATCGGCACGCCGCGCCGCGCGCGAAATGGTGATGCGACCACTCTCCAGCGGCTCGCGCAACACTTCCAGCACCTTGCGGTCGAACTCCGGCAATTCATCCAGAAACAAAACGCCGTGCATGGAGACGGAGATTTCGCCCGGTCGGGGATTGCTGCCGCCGCCGACAAGTGCCACCGCGCTCGCGGTGTGATGCGGGGCGCGATAGGGACGGCGTTTCCAGCATGCAATGTCGAATTGGCCGCCGAGCGATTGCATGGCCGCTGATTCCAGCGCTTCCTCTTGCGTCATCTGCGGCAGGATGCCGGGGAAACGCGCCGCCAGCATGCTCTTGCCGGTACCGGGCGGGCCGGACATCAGCACGGAATGTCCGCCCGCTGCCGCGATCTCGAGCGCGCGTTTGGAGGCGGTTTGTCCTTTGACTTCGCGCATGTCGGGATAGTGTGGCGCAACGGGCTGGGTGTCCGCGAGTTGGCGCGTGAGGGCATCGCGCCCGGTCAGATGCGCCGCCACCTGTAACAGCGATTGCGCCGGATACACCACCGCATCTTCCACCAGCGCCGCTTCCGCCGCGTTTACCGCGGGAAGAATAAAAGCGCGCCCCGAATCGGCGGCGCGGTAGGTCATCGCCAGCGCGCCTCGAATCGCGCGCAATTCGCCGGTCAATGCCAGCTCACCGGCAAATTCATATTCATTCAGTTTGTTGGCGGGGATCTGTCCCGAGGCGGCAAGGATGCCGAGCGCGATGGGCAAGTCGAAGCGCCCGCTCTCTTTGGGCAGATCGGCCGGCGCAAGGTTGACCGTGATGCGGCGGGCGGGAAACTCGAACTGGCAATTCTGCAAGGCGGCGCGCACGCGGTCTTTGCTTTCTTTCACCTCGGTTTCCGGCAAGCCGACGATGGTGAACTGCGGCAGGCCGTTGGCCAGGTGCACCTCGACGGTGACCAGCGCGGCTTCCATGCCGGACAGCGCGCGACTGTAGAGGACGGCGAGTCCCATTTACTTCGTCATTCCGGCGCAGGCCGGAATCCGGCAATACAAAACAAGACCGCGCAGTGACCTGCATCCTGGTTTTGTAACGCTACGCGGGGCATATTCAATTAACTGGATTCCGGCCTGCGCCGGAATGACCGGGTGGAGGAACATTACTTCCTCGTTTCCAGTTCGGCCAAGCGCGCTTCCATTTTGTCCAGCCGCGCCGCCAGCACTTCGTATTCCTCGCGCGTGACCAGATCGAGTTTGGAGAACCCCTGCGCCAGCAGCGAGCGGGCGTTCTTCTCGAAGTCCTTGGCCGGACTGTTGGCCACCACTGCATTCAGTTTCGATGACATCTCTTCAAAAAACTTTGCGTTCAGCATATTTTTTCCTTTTTCAAATTCAACGCGGGAAGTGTACCAAATCCGCCCGCACCATCGCAGTGCATGAGTGGTTATGGATGCCAGACCATGGTGCACACGGTGCATGGAAGACACCTTCAAGTCAGGCTTTAAACCCAATGGATACAGAGGTTTTTGAACATTGGCACAGTTGGTGCTGATAGGAGGCCGTGGATACTTTTGTCCCGCCTTGAAACTTAACGGGCTTGCCCGTTTCCCCCTCCCCAACTCTCCCCCGTTGGGAGAGGGGGCAAACGAAGTAACCCAAATTTTTTTACCACTGAAAGGAAATATCATGCTTAAGAAAAAACTGCTTGTTGTTGCGCTGGCTGCCTCGTTCGCTGCATCTGCTGCCGCTGAAGACCTGACGTTCAGCTCGAACGTGGCGATCACCAGCGACTATCTGTTCCGTGGCATCTCGCAAACCGGCACCAATCCGGCGCTCCAGGGCGGTTTTGATGCTGCCCATGCCAGCGGTCTGTATGCCGGCGTGTGGGGGTCCAACATCAGCTGGCTCAGCGATGCCGGTGTGGCCACCCGCGCCAGTGTCGAGCTGGATACCTATGTCGGTTTTCGCGGCAGCTATGGCGAAGACTTCACTTATGACGCGGGCTACCTGCGTTACAACTATCCGGGCAGTTACGGCGGCGCCACCAAGGCCGACACGGATGAGTTGTATGGTGCAGTGGGCTACAAGTGGGTGACCGCCAAATACTCCTACAGCCTGGGTGACACGTTTGGTGTCAATGATGCAAGCGGTACCGATTATCTCGAGCTCAATGCCAGTCTGCCGCTGGCCGATTTTGGCATCACCGATACCGGTATCACTTTCAGCGCGCACTTGGGACGGCAGGAATACAGCGGGGCGAATAAGGGCGCCGGTGCAACCAACCTGAGCTACACCGATTACAAACTGGCGGTTTCCAAGGACTTCGGCGGATATCTGTTTGCTCTGGCCTACAGCGATACCAATGCCAGCACGGCCTACACGGTGCTGGGCAAGGATCTGGGGCAAAGCACAGCCGTGGTTTCCATGAGCCGCTCGTTCTAATCCACAGCGGGGCGGTTCGCCGCCCCGCCCACAAAGGAGAGTCATGATGAAAATGGTCACTGCAATCATCAAGCCGTTCAAGCTGGACGAAGTGCGTGAAGCACTGTCCGCGATGGACGTGCAAGGCATCACCGTTACCGAAGTCAAAGGTTTCGGCCGCCAAAAGGGCCACACCGAGTTGTATCGCGGTGCGGAATATGTGGTGGATTTTCTGCCCAAGATCAAGCTGGAAGCCGCGATCAAGGACGACCAGCTGGAGCGCGTGATCGAGGCGATCGAGAAGGCCGCCCAGACCGGCAAGATCGGCGACGGCAAGATCTTCGTGTCGGAACTGGAACAAGTGATCCGCATCCGCACCGGCGAAGTCGGTCCGGAAGCCCTTTAAGGAGAGCATGATGAAAAAAGTACTCGCATCTTTCATGCTGCTGGCCGTGTTGTTCGGCGCAGTCAGCCCTTCGTTCGCCGAGGAAGCAATGCCGGCAGCCGAAGCTGTGATGGCAACCGCCGATACGGCCGCCGCTGCCGCACCTGCCCCCGTCCCGAACAAGGGCGACACCACCTGGATGATGTTGTCCACGCTGCTGGTGATCCTGATGATTGTGCCGGGATTGTCTTTGTTCTATGGTGGCTTGGTGCGCGCCAAGAACATGCTGTCCGTTCTGTCGCAAGTGTTCGGCATCTTCGCGCTGATCTCCATCCTGTGGGTGATCTACGGTTACTCGCTGGCCTTCGGCGACGGCGGTTCGATGAACTGGATGATCGGCGACACCTCGAAGTTCTTCCTGTCCGGCATGACGGGTGACAGCACGGCAGCGACCTTCACCGACGGTGTGGTGATTCCCGAGTTCACCTTCGTGGCCTTCCAACTGACCTTCGCGGCGATCACCACCGCGCTGATCATCGGCGGCTTCGCCGAGCGCATCAAGTTCGGCGCCCTGATGGTGTTCTCCGCCCTGTGGTTCACCTTCTCCTACCTGCCGATCGCGCATATGGTGTGGGCAACCGGTGGCTACCTGTTCGAGAAGGGCGCACTGGACTTCGCCGGCGGCACCGTGGTGCACATCAATGCCGGTATCGCGGCACTGGTGGGCGCACTGGTGATCGGCAAGCGCATCGGTTTCGGCAAAGAGCCGATGGCACCGCATAACCTGCCGATGACCATGATCGGTGCATCCCTGCTGTGGGTGGGCTGGTTCGGCTTCAACGCCGGTTCCAACCTGGAAGCCACCGGCGGCGCGGCACTGGCCCTGCTGAACACCATCGTCGCCACCGCCGCTGCGGCACTGGCCTGGATGGGCGCAGAAAAGATGGTGCGCGGTAAAGCCTCCATGCTGGGTATCGCATCGGGTGCCGTTGCCGGCCTGGTTGCAATCACTCCGGCGGCCGGTCTGGTCGGCCCGATGGGCGCCATCATCCTCGGCCTGATCGCCGGCGTGGTCTGTCTGTGGGCGGTATCCGGTCTGAAGAAATCGCTGGGCTATGACGACTCGCTCGACGTGTTCGGCATCCATGCGGTCGGCGGCATCATCGGCGCCATCGGCACCGGCATCTTCGTCTCGCCGGCACTCGGCGGCGTGGGCGTGGACGGCTACAGCATGGGCGCGCAAGTGCTGACGCAAGCCACCGGCGTGCTGATCACCATCGTCTGGTCCGGTGTGGTTGCCTTCGTCTGCTTCAAGATCGTCGATCTTGTCATGGGTCTGCGTGTATCGGAAGAAGCCGAGCGCGAAGGTCTGGACACCGCGACCCACGGCGAGCGCGCATACAACGTTTAAACCTCTCCTCCCTGGAGCCTCCCCGGCTCCTTTTCAAGGGCACCGCAAGGTGCCCTTTTTTTAACCGGAATGTCTCAAAATTCGGACGATGACCGCGCCAAATTCTGTTTTGTGGCGGAATTATGTGAAGGAATGTCGAAGTTATGCATACGCCCGACTGAACGAAACAAAAGACCGGCGGGGCCGTGCAACTTATGGAAGATTCGGGCTGGGTGTATGCTGTCAGCCAATAGTGATGAGCTATTGCGGACACCCGATAAAGAACATGAACAGCAGATCCAACTTTTCAAACTCAGGTACGGTTGTCTCGGTGCGCGGCAGTGTCGTGGAGATGCGCTTTGAAGATCATTTGCCGCCGATTTACTCCTTGCTGCATGCCGCAGCGGACAATCAAATCGCGATCGAGGTGCTTTCCCAACTTGATGCGCACCGGGTGCGCGGGATTGCGCTGACGCCCACGCAGGGTCTGGCGCGCGGCATGCGGGTGGAGGATTCCGGCGGGCCGTTAAAGGCACCTGTCGGCCAGGCAATTCTCTCGCGCATGTTCGACGTATTTGGCAATGTCATCGACCGCCAGCCGGCACCAACCGCTATCGAATGGCGCAGTGTGCATAACGCCCCGCCGGCCCTGGCGCGGCGCTCCACCCAATCCGAGATATTTGAAACCGGTATCAAGATTATTGATGTGCTGTCTCCGCTCGAGCGCGGCGGCAAAGCGGGTTTGTTCGGCGGCGCCGGCGTGGGCAAGACGGTGTTGCTTACCGAGATGATCCACAACATGATCGGGCACCAGGAAGGCGTCAGTATTTTTTGCGGCATCGGCGAACGCTGTCGCGAAGGTGAAGAGCTTTACCGCGACATGAAAGAGGCGGGTGTGCTGCCGAACATGGTGATGGTCTTTGGCCAGATGAACGAACCGCCGGGCAGCCGCTTCCGCGTGGGGCATGCCGCGCTGACGATGGCGGAATATTTCCGCGATGACGAACACCGTGACGTGCTGCTGCTGATCGATAATATTTTCCGCTTCATTCAGGCCGGTATGGAAGTCTCGGGACTGATGGGGCAGATGCCGTCGCGCCTCGGGTATCAGCCCACCATGGGCACCGAGCTGTCGCAACTTGAAGAACGCATCGCCAATACCGACACGGGTGCCATTACTTCGATCCAGGCGGTGTATGTGCCCGCGGATGACTTTACCGACCCGGCGGCGGTGCACGTGTTTTCCCATCTTTCCGCGTCCATCGTGCTCTCGCGCAAACGGGCGAGCGAGGGCCTCTTCCCGGCCATCGATCCCTTGCAATCCAGTTCCAAGATGGCAACGCCGGGGATTGTCGGTGAACGGCATTACGCCCTGGCCCGGGAAATCCGGCGCACGTTCGCACAGTATGCGGAACTCAAGGACATCATCGCCATGCTCGGTCTGGAGCAACTTTCACCGCAGGATCGCAACGTGGTCGGGCGCGCGCGCCGCCTCGAGCGTTTTCTTACCCAGCCGTTTTTTACCACCGAACAATTCACCGGCTATAAAGGAAAACTGGTCAGCTTGAAGGACGCACTGGAGGGCTGCGAGCGTATCTTGCGCGACGAATTCAAGGATGTGCCGGAGAGTGCGCTGTACATGATCGGAAAGATTGACGAAGCCAAATACAAAACCGAGGCAGAACATGCAATCAGCACGCATGAATCTTAAGATCCTGCTGCCCTTCAAGGTCTTTGCCGAGAAAACCGGTGTGTCGCGTATCGTCGCGTGGACGAGCGAAGGGTCGTTCGGGCTCTTGCCGCACCGGCTTGATTGCGTGGCGGCACTGGTACCGGGGATTTTGGTGTTCGAGACCGAGGCGGAGAGTGAGAACTATATGGCCGTCGATGAGGGCGTGTTGGTCAAAAGCGGGATGGGGGTTCAGGTCTCGGTGCGTAATGCGATTGGCGGAACGGACTTGAACCAACTGCACGAGGCCATAGCTCGGGAGTTTCTGAATCTGGACGAGCAGGAGAAAAAAGTGCGTTCGGTGCTGGCAAAATTAGAGAGCGGATTCATCCGTCGTTTCGCGGAGTTTCAGCATGAGTGAAAAACCGGAAAACAACGTCGAGCCTGATGAATCCAGGTTTGGCCAACAGGTCAGAGAAATGGCCGCGCTCAAGCTCAAGGCACAACGTCATGCCACGCAAACCGTCTGGTCCGGATTGGGCATGATGGGGCTGGTGGGTTGGTCGGTAGCGGTACCTACCCTGCTCGGTGCCGCACTTGGCATCTGGATCGACAAAAATTATCCTGGCAGCCATTCGTGGACGCTCGCACTGCTGGTCATCGGCCTTTGCCTCGGCTGTTTCAATGCGTGGCATTGGGTGGCCAAGGAAAACCGGGAAATCCACGGTGAGGGGGATAATCATGGCTGAACCATTGAGCCTTGCCTCTGCCTTGATAGCGGGTATTTTGCTCGGCACTTTTTTCTTCGTCAGCCTGTGGTGGACCGTGCGCAGAGGTGTCAAGTCTGAACGGGTGGCGCTCTGGTTCTTCGGCAGCATGCTGCTGCGAACCAGTGTTGTCATGCTCGGATTCTATTTTGTGATGGGCGACAGTTGGCAAAGATTGTTAGCCGCCCTGCTCGGATTTGTCCTTGCGCGTTTGATCGTGACGCGGCTCACCCGCGAAGCTGAACCACCCGGCCCATTGGCGCAGGAGGCGGATCATGCACCTTAGTCCCGACGCGATTATTTTCTGGCAATACGGTTTGTTCAAACTCAACGCCACGATCCTTTATACGTGGGGATTGATGTGCTTGCTGGTGATCGGCTCCAAACTCGTTACACGCAAATTCTCCATGGAGTTGAAACGTACCCGCTGGCAAAATCTGCTGGAAATCATCGTCAGCGGCATCGAGAAACAAATCGAAGAAGTTGGCCTGAATCAACCGCGGAAATATCTCGGTTTTCTCGGCACCCTGTTCCTGTTTGTGGCGACCGCCAGCCTGTTCACCATCGTTCCCGGCTATGAGCCGCCAACCGGTTCGCTCTCAACCACGGCGGCGCTGGCGATCTGTGTGTTTGTGGCCGTGCCGCTGTTCGGCATCGAGGCCAGCGGACTGGGCGATTACTTCAGGGGCTATCTGAAACCGACCTTCATCATGTTGCCGTTCAATATCATCAGTGAATTCTCGCGCACCCTGGCACTGGCCGCGCGCTTGTTCGGCAACATGATGAGCGGCACCATGATTCTCGCCATTTTGCTGACCATCACCCCTTACCTACTGCCGATCGCCATGAGCGTGCTTGGTCTGTTGACGGGCATGGTGCAGGCTTACATCTTCAGCATTTTGGCCACGGTTTATATTGCAGCCGCCACCCGGACGCGCAAGCCCAAACCCAGGCTTGAATCCGGTGCAACACATGAAGCGTGAACTTCAACAACGAGAGGAAATAACATGGACAGCGTAACGATTATCGCAGTCGTATCGATTGCCACCGCCGGTCTGACGATTGCCATCGGCAGTATCGGCCCTTCATTCGGCGAGGGGCGCGCAGTCGCCGCCGCGTTGACTTCGCTGGCGCAACAGCCTGATGCCTCGACGACCATCACGCGCACCTTGTTCGTCGGCTTGGCAATGATCGAGTCCGTGGCAATTTACTGCTTTGTGGTCTCGATGATTTTACTGTTCGCCAACCCGTTCTGGAATCAGGTCATCGCCCAGGCTGCCGGAAAGTAAACCATGGTCACCGCCAAGAATCCAAACTTCGTCGCAATACGGCATTGTGCGCAAAAAAATTGCTCCTTACATATCGGGCATATGCCGCGCCGCAGTTTTTTGTTCGCGCCTTGCCTTGCTTATAACCAGCCACTTGCAGGCTTGCTGGCTTAGTGAAATGACTAGTAGTTCCTTCAGAGCTTTGAATTTTTTTGAGGTAACCCTATGCTGATCGACTGGTTCACCGTCATCGCGCAAGTCGTCAACTTCCTCATTCTGGTGTGGTTGTTGAAGCGTTTTCTGTACAAGCCCATTCTCGGCGCGATTGATGCGCGTGAGCAGCGCATCGCCAAAGAACTGGCGGATGCTGATGCAAAAAAAGAAGAAGCCAAAAAGGAGCGCGAAGAATTCCAGCATAAAAATGAGGAGCTTGACCGGCAGCGCGCTGCGCTCCTGGACAAGGCCACGGAGGAAGTGAAAGCCGAGCGTCGGCGTCTCCTCGACGAGGCACGACAGGCCGCCGACCAATTGAGTGCAAAACGCCAGGAGACACTGCGCAACGAAGCCCATAGTTTGAACCAGGCCATCCGCCGCCGCACCCAGCAAGAAGTTTTCGCCATTGCGCGCAAAACGCTGGCCGATCTGGCTGACGCGAATCTGGAAGAAAACATGGTCAGGATTTTCACGCAACGTTTAAGCGAGATCGAGGTTCAGACAAAAGCCAGCCTGGGGGCTGCCCTGCAGACAGCCGCCGAACCGGCACTCATACGCAGCGCGTTTGAGTTGGCTGAAGGGCAACGCACCGCGATCCAAAAGACGCTCAACGAAATGTTTCCGGCAGGTATCAACGTGCGTTTTGAGACCGCACCGGATTTGATCGGCGGAATCGAGCTCAGCGCAGGTGGACAAAAGGTGGCGTGGAGCATTGCGGATTACCTGGCGGCTCTGGAAAAAGGCATCAATGAATTATTAAAAGAGAAAGTCATAGTTAAAGTTAAAAGTCAAGCTGAAGCCGCCAATACCCCATGATTGAGGCAGCTGACAATTTGCAGAATGTTTTCGACAGTGCCTTTGCCGGGGTGAGCGAGGCGCGTGCAGCCTATACGCCGCAACTAATGCTGCGGGAAGTCGGCACAATTACCAGTATCGCGACGGGCATCGCTATGGTGTCTGGCCTGCCCGGCGTCAGTTTTGAAGAGATACTCAAATTTCCCGGCGATATCTATGGCATCGCTTTCAACGTCGATGAAAACGAGATCGGGGCCGTGTTGCTTGGTGACTATGCCCAGCTGCAGGCGGGTGATGAAGTCGAACGCAGAGGGCATGTGGTGGATGTGCCGGTGGGCACCGGATTGATTGGGCGCATCGTCAACCCCATGGGGCATCCGCTGGACGGGAATGGCCCTCTGGCTGCCAATAAACGTCTGCCTATCGAACGTCCCTCGGCTGCCATCATGGATCGCGCGCCCGTCACCGTGCCACTGCAGACCGGAATCAAAGTCATTGACGCACTCATCCCGGTCGGCCGCGGCCAGCGCGAGTTGATTCTCGGTGATCGGCAGACCGGCAAGACAGCGATAGCAATCGACACCATACTCAATCAGCGCGACAAAGATGTGTTGTGTGTGTATTGCGCGATTGGTCAACGCGCATCCGGCGTGGCCAAGGTGATCGCCGCCCTGCGCGAAAATGGCGCGCTGGAATACACCGTGGTGGTGGTAACCGAAGGCAACGATCCGCCCGGCCTGGCCTACATCGCGCCCTATGCCGCAACCAGCATCGCTGAATACTTCATGGAGCAAGGCCGCGACGTGCTGATCGTGTACGACGACCTTACCCACCATGCGCGCGCTTATCGCGAGCTGTCGTTGCTGTTGCGCCGTCCACCGGGACGGGAAGCTTTTCCCGGCGATATTTTTTACATCCATTCGCGGCTGCTGGAGCGCGCCACCCACTTGTGCGATGAGCTCGGCGGCGGGTCGCTGACCGCACTTCCAATTATCGAGACTGAAGCACAGGATATTTCCGCCTACATTCCGACCAACCTGATTTCCATCACGGATGGACAAATCTGTCTGTCGCCCTTCCTGTTTGAATTGGGTGTGCTGCCCGCAGTCGATGTCGGCAAGTCCGTTTCGCGCGTGGGTGGCAAGGCACAGCGTGCGGCCTACCGGGCGGTAGCGGGAGACCTCAAGCTTGCCTACGCCCAGTTCGAGGAACTGGAAACCTTTGCCCGGTTTGGCGCCCGGCTGGATGACAACACGCGCAAGATCATCGAACACGGACGGCGCATCCGTGCCTGCCTTAAACAGCCTGAATTCTCCCCGGCACCGGTCGCCGGGCAAATTGCCGTGCTGTTGGCTTTGACCGCCGGATTTTTTGACAGCGTGCCGCTGGATCGGATGGGCGATGCCGAACTTGCGGTGCGCACGGCAGCTGCGGAAATTTCGGACGAAGTACGAGCACGTTTCGATGCTGCAGACAAATTGAGTGATGAAGACCGGGAAGCGATCATTGAGATTGCGCGCCAGGCACTCGTGTCTTTTCAACCCGAGCCAATGCTTTCAGTCAGGATGAAGGCAGCATCATGAGCGAAACGGCTGCCAGCCTGCGCCACCAGATCGCCAGCGCCGGCGACCTCGAATCCGTGGTGCGCACGATGAAGGCCATGGCTGCATCAAACATTGGGCAGTACGAAAATGCAGTGCGCTCCCTCGGCGATTATGATCTGACAGTGCAACTGGGCTTGGCCGCATGCTTGCGGCAGGATCAACCACCAGCGCCTACGCCACAATCAGCGCAACACAAAACCGGGACAGTCGGCGCGATCGTGTTCGGTTCAGACCAGGGACTGGTCGGCCAATTCAATGAAGTGATGGTGGAGTTTGTCGTCAAGACGCTGGCAAGTCTGCCGGGGAAAAAGACAGTATGGGTCATCGGTGAACGCATCCAGGCGCGCCTCACCGAGACCGGACTGGACCTGGTGGGCGGCTTCATCTTGCCGAATTCGATAAGCGCGATTACGCCGCTGGTCGGGGAGATTTTGATTGAAATGGAAAAACGCCGTGAAAAGGGCGAGATCACGCAGGTTCATCTTTTTCATAACCAACCCAAAGCCGGGGCGATCTATATGCCGGTGAATCAGCGCCTGCTGCCGCTGGATGATGTGTGGCGACGAAATTTGGCCACAATGCATTGGCCGACGGGCAATCTGCCTGAAGTACGGGGTGAAGGGGCACAAACGCTACGCGCACTGGTTCGGGAATATCTTTTTGTTTCCCTTTTTAGAGCCTGTGCGGAATCGCTCGCCAGCGAAAACGCCAGCCGCCTGGCCGCGATGCAGCGTGCCGAAAAAAATATCGATGAACTGCTAGAGGACTTGAATCGGAACTTCCACCGCCTGCGGCAGAGCAGTATTGACGAGGAATTATTTGATGTCATTTCCGGTTTCGAAGCGCTGGCATTACCTCAATAGAGGAGCAACGCTGTGGACACGGTGAAAAATAGAACGCGAACAGACTCGGGGAATGGCCGGATGCAGTAAAGCGCAAATCCAATTTTTAAGAACCGAATGAATCGGGCACAGTGCTGCGCGAGAAACTGCTGCGGGAGAATTGGCGCGACGCTGACATGTAGTTCGACAGCACGGTCTGCGTGTTGATACTGAAGCCGCGATACAAGTCCATGTCGTAATCGGTCTGGCGGATCAATTGTGCGGCCGCGCCGAGATCGTGGATAAATTCGTCCCAGTTGGCGTAACGGTCTGCCGGGTTCTTCTGCATGGCACGTTCGACTACATCGGTCAGCATCTTCGGCAGCGCCTTGCGGGAAGTGTCGAGTGGAACGATGGGGAAATTCAAAATGGCAATACGCGCATCGAACAGATTGTCCGCCTCGAAGCTGTTGTGTCCCGTCAGCAGGCGGTACAGCACCGCCCCCAGTGAGTAGATATCCGAACGCGCGTCCAGCGCCTCGCCTTCCAGTTGCTCCGGCGACATGTAGGCGAGGCTGCCCGCCACCACCGCGCCCATCTGGCTCACCGGAATGGCACAGCCGAAATCGGCCAGCTTGGCGATGCCGTTGGGTTTGAGGATGATGTTGCCCGGTTTGACATCGCGGTGCACCACCCCGAGCGAGGCCGCATAACGCAACGCCTCCGCCATCTGCGCGGTGATGGACAAGACTTTTTTCAGCGGCAACAGGGTGTCCGGATGGTCATGGTGGTCAAGCGGCACGCCGTTCACGTATTCCATCACCAGATAGGCGCCGCTCTTTTCGTTCAGGTCGGCATCCAGCACGCGCACGATGTTCTTGTGCTCCATCTTGCGCCCGAGCTCGACCTCGGTGGCGAACATGGCCTTGTGCAGATCGGTCTGGCAGCCACGGCGCAATTGCTTGAGCGCGACCGACGCGTACGACTTGTCGCGGATCGCCAGATAGACATTGGAAGTGGCACCCTCGCCGAGCTCGCGCACGATGGAATAGGGGCCGATGCGGGAAACGGACATGGATCAGTGGCAGGAATGAAGACACGCCATAGAGCGTGCAACGGCCATTTGGTTCGATCAGCGGAACACGATGGTCTTGTTGCCGCACACCAGCACGCGGTCTTCCACGTGGTAGCGCAGGCCGCGCGCCAGCACCGTCTTCTCGATATCGCGCCCGTAACGCACCAGATCGTCCGGCGTATCGCCGTGGTCGATGCGCACCGTGTCCTGTTCGATGATGGGGCCGGCATCCAGCGCGTCGGTGACGTAATGGCAGGTCGCACCAATCAGCTTCACCCCGCGCTGGTAGGCCTGGTGGTAGGGCTTGGCACCGGCGAAGGAGGGCAGGAAGCTGTGGTGGATGTTGATGATGCGTCCCGGCAAGCGCTGACAGAGTGACGGCGGCAATATCTGCATGAAGCGCGCCAGCACCATGCAGTCGCCGCGATGCTGGTCGAACAGCGCGGCGATGCGCTCAAATGCCGCTGCCTTGTCCTTCATGTCCTCGTGGATGAACGGAATGCCGTGCCATTCGACGAAGCTGCGCAAGTCTTCATGGTTGGAAATCACGCACGGAATATCCACCTGCAATTCGCCGCTGCGCCAGCGATACAACAGGTCGTCCAGACAGTGCGCCTGCTTGCTCACCAGCACCACCAGCCGTTTTTTGATGGCCGAATCGGTCAACTGCCAGGTCATATTGAATTCATCCGCCAGTTTCGAAAAACGGTTGCGGAATTCCTGCGCATCGAACGGCAACGAATCGGCGCGAATCTCCTGCCGCATGAAGAATCGCTGCGCCTCCTGCTCGGTGTGGTAACTCGCCTCGACGATGAAGCCGCCATGCTCGGCGATGAAACCGGTCACTGACGCGATGATGCCGGAGCGGTCGGGACAGGAAATGGTCAGGGTGAAATGGTGGGTGGCAGTCATCATTTTGCAACTCGCATGGGGTTGAACGGGGGCTTCAAATCCTGCCGGGCGTCAGGCTGCTTCCCTGAGCGGTGTTTCCCACCCCGGAAACACCAGCACGGCCGGATGACAATTCAGCGCGCGCGCCAACACTTTGGCACGCTCGACGCCCAGATTGACACGGTCGTTCTCGATCGCGGAAATGGCGGCTTGGGGAATGCCGGTCAGCGCCGAAAGCTGGCTTTGGCTGAGTTCCTGGAACTCGCGCAGAATGCGCACGGATTCACCGACACTCACTTCAACCCGTTTTTTTGCTGGACGATATTCTTTCATTTCATGGCCTCCGGTAATCGTGCGGGGTGACATGAACGACCCGGATCAACAGTACGTAGGCGCTCACGCTGTAGATGACACGCCACTGTAGTCCGAGCCGCGAGGAGCGATGCCCCTTCCATTCTCCCGCTAGCGCCTCATCGTGAAACCCCGCAATGGCACGCAGGCCCATCGGGCCGGAAACGCGCGCGATGTCTTTCCATTTTTCGTAGCGTTTCAGGACTTCGATGGGCACGGCCCCCGAGAGCTGTTTATCGACCCGGCGATGTTCCTGGATTTCCCACATGGCGGATTATGCCTATACCATAAACAGTATGTCAAGGCGGGGGCTAAACGAATTCCTGCGGTAATGCTTTGACTGCTACAGCACTGCCCCACAACGACGACATGATGCGCGTCGCCTGTTCTGCATCGCCGCTGGTGTGAAAAAATTCAGCCGGGTGATTGGAGATTTTTCCCTCACTCCCGCCCGCTCCCGGGGGGAGAGGGAGTAGGCGCGGCAACTCCGTCTCCACGCGCCGCTTCAGTTCGCGCGCGACCGCCGCGCCGGTATCGACCAGGGTGATCTTTTCGCCCACCACTTCGCGGATCAGCGGCGCAAGGAAAGGATAATGGGTACACCCGAGGATGAGTGTATCTGCGCCCGCCGCCAGCAGCGGCGCGGTGTAACGCTCGACCAGCCGCCGCGCCTCCGGACTGTGCAGGTCGCCGCGTTCAACGACTTCAACCAGGCCGGGGCAACCCTGGGTGACGATCTTCACGTCGCCCGCATGCTTGTCCAGCAAGGCGGCGAAGCGCGCGCTTTCCAATGTGCCAACCGTGGCCAGCACGCCCACCACCCCGCTGCGGGTGGCCGCAGCGGCGGGCTTGACCGCGGGCTCCATGGCGATGATCGGGAGCTTGTTGTATTTGATCCGTAGCGCGTGCGCGGCGGCGGCGGTGGCGGTGTTGCAGGCGATGACGATGGCCTCGGCGCCCTGGCCGATGAGGAAGCGGGTCAGCGCCAGCGCGCGCGCTTCGATGTAGGCGGGCGATTTGTCGCCGTAGGGCACATGGCCGGAATCGGCGACGTAAATCAGCTTAGCATCGGGCAATGCGGCGCGGATGTGTTGCAGCACCGAGAGGCCGCCCACGCCGGAATCGAACACGCCGATGGTTATGAAGCCGTTTGCCACCTTTTCCTCCGCCATCGATTGCCGTGCAGGCTGGAATTTGTAGGTCGGGTTTTAACCCGACGCTGTTTGGCCGTTCCTCAAAAATCGCCGCAAGCCACTCATTTTGTCGGGTTAAAACCCGTCCCACATGCCTGCGCCGGAATGACAGCACTACTCCACCATCTGGTCGCGCAGGAATTCTTCATACGTGCCGTGGTAGTCGTTCACGCCCCTGGCCGAGATTTCGATGATGCGCGTCGCCAATGACGAAACGAATTCGCGGTCGTGTGATACGAAGATTAGCGTGCCTTTGAACAGGTCGAGCGCGGTGTTGAGCGACTCGATCGCTTCCATGTCCATGTGGTTGGTCGGCTCGTCCATCAGCAGCACGTTGGGTTTTGCCAGCATGAGTTTGCCGAACAGCATGCGGCCTTTCTCGCCGCCCGACAGCACTTTGACCTTTTTCTTCACGTCGTCGCCGGAGAACAGCAAGCGCCCCAGCGTGCCGCGCACCACCTGATCGTCGTCATGCGGGCCGCGCCAGTCGGTCATCCAGGTCATCATGTCCTTGTCTTCGGCAAAGTCGGCCGCGTGGTCCTGCGCGTAATAACCCAGCTTGGCCTTTTCCGCCCATTTGATCGTGCCAGTGTCCGGCAACAGGTCGCCCGCCAGGATGCGCAGCAGCGTGGTTTTGCCGATGCCGTTGGGGCCGATGATGGCGACCTTCTCGCCCGCGTCGATGCGGAAGTTGACGTTGGAGAACAGCATCTTGTCGAAGCCCTTGGCCATCTTCTGCACTTCCACCGCGACCCGGTGCAGTTTCTCGCGCTCGTCGTATTCGAAGCGGATGAACGGGTACTGGCGGCTGGACGGCTTGATGTCTTCCACCTTGATCTTGTCGATCTGGCGCGCGCGCGAGGTGGCCTGTTTGGCCTTGGAGGCGTTGGCGGAGAAACGCGCCACGAAAGCCTTCAGCTCGGCGATCTTTTCCTTGGCCTTGGCGTTGTCCGCCGATTGTTGTTCGCGCGCCTGCGTCGAAGCCAGCATGTAATCGTTGTAATTGCCCGGATAGATGGTGATCTTGCCGAAATCCAGATCGGCCATATGGGTGCACACGCTGTTCAGGAAGTGGCGGTCGTGCGAGATGATCACCATGGTCGAATTGCGCGCGTTGAGGATGTCTTCCAGCCAGCGGATGGTGTTGATGTCCAGGTTGTTGGTCGGCTCGTCCAGCAGCAGGATATCCGGGTTGGAGAACAATGCCTGCGCCAGCAGCACGCGCAGCTTGAAGCCGGGTGCCACTGCGCTCATCTTTCCCTGATGTAGTTCGATCGCGATGCCCACGCCCATCAGCAACTCGCCCGCGCGCGCTTCGGCGGTGTAACCGTCGTATTCGGCGAAGGTCGCCTCCAGATCGGCGGCGCGCATGTAATCTTCCTCGCTCGCGTCCGGGTTGGCGTAGATCGCGTCGCGCGCGCTCATTGCTTCCCACATCTCGGCATGCCCCATCATCACCACATCCAGCACGCGCATGTCTTCAAAGGCGAACTGGTCCTGGCGCAATTTGCCCAGTCGCTCGCCGCGGTCCAGCATGACTTCGCCCGACGATTGCTCCAGATCGCCGCCGAGGATTTTCATAAACGTGGTTTTGCCGCAGCCGTTGGCCCCGATCAGACCGTAGCGGTTGCCGTCGCCAAATTTGACAGAGACGTTCTCGAACAGGGGCTTGGCGCCAAACTGGATGGTGATGTTTGCGGTTGATAACATGGGACTGCCTTATTTTCGAAGGCGCGCATTCTACCACTGACCGCGCCAACGCTCGCCGACAGGATGGCCGAGGTTGCACCGTGTAGGCGGATGTCACAGAATGCGGGTAGTTTTGAGATAGAAGGGCGGGTCTGGCTTTGTGGGATCTGCATCATTTTAGAACCCGGCACTTTATGGCTACGCCTGGTCATGCGGCAGCCTGCATTCATAAAACCGGGGAGTATGTAAAGTGAAATACGTTGAGGTGATCGCCGACTCAGGAAGCCCGGACTCCGTGTCGGCTATTGCGGAGAAATTCAAGGTGCGCGACTTTCGGCGTGGCGCTATAGTCACGGAATGCGGGCAGGATCGAATTCAAGTTTTGGGATAGAGGGGCGGGTTTGGCTTTGTGGGCGCGCATTATTGCCAGGCCTCGGCAAGTTGAAAAAGGCGGGTAAATCGAGTCTGATCCCGTTGCTCTTTCTCTAATGTGGATTTTCAAATTTAGGAGAAGACGATGCAGAAATACATGATTGGCAAGTCCATGCGATTTTTCTTTCTCCTTGCCGGATCCCTTATTTGGGCGGGTATATGGCTCACAGGGTTTTCAGTTACACACTGGCTTCTGTATATCCCGGCCGTATTTTTTTACTTTGCCGCTATTACTGGAATTTGTCCGGGGATAATCATCTCTCGCCTAATCTTTGGAGAGAAAGAAAAGGCTTGAGGAAAAATAGCGGCGGGTCGGGTCTGACGAAGCGGCATGCTTTCAGTCATATCTCCCACATCATGTCCCGTCCATTCCGGATAAAAGAGATTAAGGCGTCGGCATCAATTTTCGTCATGCATTAAACTGCGCCTTTCTGCAATCCGTTTCCCGCGCCTGCATGAATAACGAAACCCACCGCATCACCCCTTTGATCAAACACGCCGATGAGGGCCCCTCTGCGCCCGAGCAAATCAAGCTGAAGCGGCATCTCGCCGATAAGCTCCAGCAATTGGGCGCATTGGCGGGCGCTTCTTCCTTGCAGCGCGCGCGGCTGAAACTGGACATCGCCGAGATCCTGAACGCGCTGGAACGCAAGAAGGAAGCGTGGGACATCGCGCGCGAGGCTTTCGTCGCGGCCATGCAACAGGAATCCTGGCAGGATGCGGTGGAAGCGTGCGACGTGCTCTATCAGGCGGAACAGGCTGATTCCATCGCGGTGCTTGGCATGGGCATCTGGCTGGCCGTGACCTTCCCGGTCGATCCGGAAGTGACGACTGCCCTGCTGATCCATCTCATCGACGAGACGCCCAATAATGCGGATGGTGCCGCCGTGGCGGCGATCACCGCGCGTTATGTGGTGGACCTGCGCGCCAGCGACGAGGAGCACGAGAATCTGGGCTTCCTGGTGAACAATCTGATCGCCATGGTGGCGCAGCGCCACAGCAACGTGCAGGATCAGGGCGCGCTCGACCGTTGGCTGGACCGCCTGCAACTGCGCGACCCGCGGGTCTTCCTGCCGCGCCTTGCGCAAGTAGTGGATGCGATTGTCGGCGACCGATGGTGGTTCGACCGCGACGTGCTGCGCCGCAGATTGCCCGGGTAGTGGCGCGGGTGATTCACTTTTATCAGTCTCGAATCGGCTAGAATGCACGCATCATTTGTCGCAGGCACATCATGGTTCCCCATCTCACCACCGCCCTCAAAGGCCCGTTGCTCGATCTGGAGCGGCGCTTTCTGACCGAACAGCCCTCTATCGAGCGCTGGTTCCGTACCCAATGGCTGGAACATACTGTGCCGTTCTATGCTTCGGTCGATCTGCGCAACGCCGGCTTCAAGCTGGCACCGGTGGACACCAATCTGTTTCCCGGCGGCTTCAACAATCTGAATCCCGATTTTCTGCCGCTGTGTATCCATGCGGCACAGAGCGCGATCGAAAAGATCTGTCCGGAGGCGCGCGGGGTGTTGCTGATTCCGGAGAACCACACGCGCAACCAGTTCTATTTGCAAAACGTGATGATGCTGGCGCGGGTGCTGCGCCAGTCCGGGCTCAACGTGCATATCGGCAGTCTGCTGCCGGAAATCACCCAAGCGACCGATATTCAACTGAACGATGGCAGCACGCTGACGCTGGAACCCATCACGCGTGAGGGCAATCGGCTGCGCATCGGCGATTTCGACCCCTGCGTGGTATTGCTCAACAATGATCTGTCCGCCGGCGTGCCGGACCTCCTGCGCGATCTGGAGCAGAACGTGTTGCCGCCGCTGCAGGGCGGCTGGACCACGCGGCGCAAGTCGAAACACTTCGCCGCCTACGATCACGTGGCGCAGGATTTTGCCGGGCTGCTGGATATCGACCCCTGGTTGATCAACCCGTATTTCGATGTGTGCGACAAGGTGGATTTCCATGCGCGCACCGGTGAGGACTGTCTCGCTGCCAAGGTGGACATGGGGTTGGAAAAGATTCGCGCCAAGTATGCCGAATACGGCGTGAAGGACGACCCGTTCGTGATCGTGAAGGCCGATGCCGGCACTTACGGCATGGGCATCATGACGGTGAAGGACGCGGGCGAAGTGCGCGATCTCAACCGAAAACAGCGCAACAAGATGGCAGTGGTGAAGGAGGGCCTGCAAGTCTCGGATGTGCTGATCCAGGAAGGGGTCTATACCTTCGAGCAGATCAACGAGGCGGTGGCCGAGCCGGTGGTGTACATGGTCGATCACTTCGTGGTCGGCGGTTTTTATCGCGTGCACACCGGGCGCGGCACGGACGAGAATCTGAACGCGCCGGGCATGCATTTCGTGCCGCTGGCATTCGAGGCGAGTTGTACCCTGCCCAACCCGGCCCGCGCCCCGGACGATACGCCGAACCGTTTTTACGCCTACGGCGTGGTGGCGCGGCTGGCGTTGCTGGCGGCTTCGATCGAACTGGAAGCGTTGACGGCGTGAGTAGATTTTCGCTTCTCCGGATTCCATCATTTCTGCAAAGGCCCAGGGATGGTCGGGTTTCAATCCGACTCCGCGATGTCGGGTTGAAACCCGACCTACACAATCGACCGGGGATGGGATTTCTTCTGGCCACCGCACTTCTCCTTGCGGGCTGCAGCAAAGCGCCGTTCTACCAAGAGCAGGCTTACGTCTTCGGCACCATCGTCGAGGTCAGCATCTACGGTGAAACAGAGGACAAGGCAAAGCAGGGCGCTGCGGCGGTGATGCACGAATTTCAGCGCCTGCATGATCTGCTGCATGCGTGGAAGCCTTCGGCTTTGAGCGAGCTTAATACGGCCATCGCGCAGGGCAGAAACACGAAAGCCACACCGGAATTGGCGGCAATGCTGCAGGACGCGGCGCAGCTTTCGGCGCAGTCCGGCGGCCTGTTCAATCCGGCCATCGGCGGCCTGATCCAGACCTGGGGTTTTCAGGCGGACGAGTTCAAGGCGGTATTGCCGGAGGAGAAAAAGATCACCGCGCTGGTCAGGGCAAACCCGCAGATGAGCGACCTGGTCTTTGCTGCGTGCGCTCCGTCCACCCCGGAAAAAACCTGCATCACCAGCCGCAACCGCACGGTGAAACTCGATCTCGGTGGTTACGCCAAAGGCGATGCGCTGGACCGCGCGGCGGACATTCTGAAACAGCAAGGCATCCGCAATGCGCTGATCAACATCGGCGGCAACGTGCTGGCACTGGGCGCACATGGCGACCGTCCGTGGCGGGTCGGCATTCAGCATCCGCGCAAACCCGGCCCGCTGGCGACGCTGGCGCTGCGCGACGGCGAAGCAATCGGCACCTCGGGCGATTACCAGCGCTATTTCGAGCTGGCCGGCAAACGCTATTGCCATCTGATCGACCCGCGCAGCGGCTGGCCGGTGCAGGGGGTGCAGGCGGTGACCATCCTGACGCGCGGCGCGCGTGCCGGCCTGTTGTCGGACACGGCATCCAAGCCCTTGTTCATTTCCGGCGCGGAAGGTTGGCGCGCGGCCGCGCGGCAAATGCGGATCGACGATGCGCTGCTGGTTGATGCCGACGGCAAAGTCCATCTCACCGGGCCGATGCAGAAACGGCTAGAATTCGGCGACGATAAAACGACATGGGACATCGAGCATTGAAACCGGACGATCCATTGCAGCAAAATATCCGCCGCACGGCAGGCTTGCATGCGCTGAATAAGATCCGCGCACTGGTCGAGGCCGATCTGGCGGATGAATCGTACAAGGCGCGTGCGTTGCGCTGGCTGCGGCGCTACGGCTGGCTGGTGGTGCCGCTGCTTGCGCTGCTGGCTGCGTATTTATTGGGAGTGCGGTGATGGCGGGGATTTTGGTGGTGGCACACAACGATCTGGGCAACAGCCTGGTCGATTGTGTCAAGCATGTGCTGGGCGCGGTACCGAACAATGTGCGCGTGTTGTCGGTGCGCGCGCACGACGATCCGCAGCAGAAATTGGCGGAAGGGCACGCGCTGGTGCGGCAACTGGACAAGGGCAACGGGGTGCTCATCCTGGCCGATATCTACGGTGCCACGCCGAGCAATGTCGCACGCCAACTCTGCCGCGCCGAGCACATCATGGGCGTGGCCGGAGTGAACCTGCCGATGCTGTTGCGCGTGGTGTGCCATCCCAGCAAGAGCATGCCCGAACTGGCGCAGATCGCCCTGGAAGGCGGGCGCGAGTGCATCGTGCCAATGAACCCCGAAGAACAGGACCAGAGCCATGCGGCAAAATGACGCGCAAATTATCAACAAACTCGGCTTGCATGCACGCGCCTCGGCCAAATTGAGCCAGCTCGCCACCCAATATCCCTGCGAGGTCTGGCTGTCGCGCAACGGCAAGCGCGTCAATGCGAAGAGCATCATGGGCGTGATGATGCTGGCTGCCGCCAGAGGATCGACCATCGCCGTCGAGACTGATGGCGAGCGCGAGGAGGAAGCCATGGCTGCCATCCTTGCCCTGATCGGCGACTATTTCGGAGAAGGCGAATGATGCCCGACATCTCCCTGCACCTGATACCTCACGCGGAGACGCGGAGGTCGCGGAAAAATCCAACAAACAATCCCCGCGTCTCAGCGCCTGCGCGTGAAATGCTTTACCTATCGCGTTCATCGAGTCAGCCATGAGTTTTACCCTCCACGGCCTGCCTGTTTCCAGCGGCATCGCCATCGGGCGGGCGCATCTGGTCTCGCACACCTCGCTTGAGGTTGCGCACTATGTGCTGCCAAAAGCCCGGGTGACGGAAGAGGTCGCGCGCCTGCAAACCGCCTTGCAGACGACCCGCGACGAATTGCGCACCCTGCGTGCCAACCGCCCGCAACAGGCGGCGGCCGAGTTCGATGCTTTTCTCGATCTGCATCTGATGATCCTCGGCGATGAACACATCAGCCATGCCGCGCTGGAGATGGTGAAGAACGAACAGTGCAATGCGGAATGGGCGCTGAAAACGCAGATGGACGCGCTGGTGACCCAATTCGAGGCGTTCGACGATGCCTATCTGCGCGAGCGCAAGACCGATGTAATCCAGGTGGTCGAGCGCATCCTCAAAGTGCTGGGCGGCCATCCCGGCCATCAGCCGCCGTCGCCGCAGCAGAACGGCGAGATGGTGCTGGTGGCGCACGACGTCAGCCCGGCCGACCTGATCCAGCTTAAACCGCACCAGTTCTGCGCGATTCTCACTGATCTGGGCGGCGCGACTTCGCACACCGCCATCGTCGCGCGCGGCTTGAACACGCCGTGCGTGGTTGGCCTGCATCACGCGCGCGAGCTGATCAAGGACGGCGACATCCTGATCGTCGATGGCGAGCACGGTGTGGTGATTGTCGAACCGGACAAGGAATTGCTGGCCGAATACCGGCTGCGCCAAAGCGAACTTGCACTGGAGCGGCAAAAACTCAAGCGGCTGAAGACCGCGCGCGCCAACACCCTCGACGGCACGCGCATCGAATTGCAGGCCAACATCGAAATGCCAGGCGATGTGGCGCAGGTGCTGGAGAACGGCGCGGCCGGCGTCGGGTTGTTCCGCAGCGAATTCCTGTTCCTCAACCGCGACGACCTGCCGGGCGAGGAAGAGCAGTTCGAGGCCTACCGCTCGGTGCTGCAAGGCTTGGGCGATTTGCCGGTGACCATTCGCACCTACGATCTGGGCGCGGACAAGCAGCTCAAGGGCGCCACCCGCGTTGCCAGCAACCCGGCGCTCGGTCTGCGCGCGATACGCCTGTGTCTGGCCGAACCGAAACTGTTCCGCACCCAGTTGCGCGCCCTGTTGCGCGCCTCGGTGCATGGCAATTTGAAAATTCTGGTGCCGATGTTGTCCGGCGTGTCCGAAATCATCCAGACCCTGCAGCTGATTGAGACGGTGAAGCAGGAGCTGGTGGCGCAGAACATTCCGTGCAAGCTCGACGTGCCGATCGGCGGCATGATCGAGATTCCCGCCGCCGCGCTGGCGCTTGGCGTATTCATCAGGAAACTCGATTTCCTTTCCATCGGCACCAACGACCTGATCCAGTACACGCTGGCAATCGACCGCACCGACGAGGAAGTTTCGCACCTGTACGACCCGCTGCACCCTGCCGTGCTGGGGCTGCTGGCGCAGGTCATCGGCGCGGCAAACAAGGCCGGCGTGCCGATCTCGGTGTGCGGCGAAATGGCCGGCGAACTGGCCTACACGCGCCTGCTGCTCGGCTTCGGCCTGCGCCAGTTTTCGATGAACCCGACCCAGCTGCTGGCCACCAAACAGCGTGTGCTGACCAGCAACCTGGCGGAGATTAGCCCGCTCGCGCAACGGATCCTGCGCGCCGACGATCCGCTCAAAATCCGCGAGCTGCTGGAAAAACTCAATACCTGAAATTGTTTGCCGCCATTGACGGCAATAAAAAAACGGGCATCTTTCGATGCCCGCCTTGCCTGCACTTGATGAAATTTGATTCGGTTTAGAACGAGTGGATCACGCCCACGCCGATATCGTTGGCCTTGCTGTTGGACTTGTTGATATCGCGGTTGGCGTAGGCGGCAAACGCTTCGGTGCGTTTGGAAAACGCGTAAGTCAGCTTGGCTGCGATCTGGCTCACGTCGTTATCGATGGCTGCGCCGGTCGCGGTCGATCCCGCTCTGGCATAGCTCAAGCCCAGGCGGCTGGCGCCGAACTTGTATTCGCCTGCCAGTTCCCAGTTGGTGCCGGTTTCGCTGCTGACGGCGGTCTTATTGGTCTTGATGCTTTCCACCATCGCGCCGACCCAGACATCGCCCAACGTGTAGCGCCCCACCGCGCGGAACGCGTTGTCATCCTTGCCGACGACGGTTTGATCATTGCGCAGTTCGTACGCGCCAGAGAGATAAACGCCGTTCTCGTTGTAGGTCAACGAAGTCGAGAAGTCGTATTTGTTACCACTGCCCGCCGTCACATTGTCCCGCTTCTCATCCGGCACGTATTGCACGGCTAACTGCGCGCCGCCAAATTTGGGCGTCCAATATTGCACCTGATTGGAGTGGCGGGTGTTGTAGTCTTTGCCTTCTGATTTGCCAACGACCTTGGTTGCGCTCCAGTCCGTGGTGTTGTCGAACAGTTCGATCTTGTTGTGCGCCACCTTGAGCGGGCTGTCCCAGCGGCCGATGATGATTTTGCCGAAACCGCCTTCCAGACCCACGCCGCTGTTGCGCGTGCCGTTGCCAAAGCCGTTGCCCCCGCTGCCGTCGCCGTCAACCTGGATTTCATACTGGAAAATCCCGGCCAGTCCGCCGCCCAGGTCTTCCTTGCCCTTCACGCCGAAGCGCGAGGCGTTGCTGTTTACGCGGGTCACGCTCGAATGGCCGACAACGCCGTCGTCAAATTGGTCGGCGGTCAGGAAAACCTTGCCATACAGCGTGATATCCCCGTTGCTGGACACAGTGCCAGCGAGGACTGGCGCGGAAAACAGAGTGGCGACAGCCAATGCGATCATTTTTTGTTTCATGGTGACTCCTTCAAGTTTAATAAAAAGTTGCACTTGGCTCTTCACGGCCAGGTGCCGGAAAGAACTGGGTGCGGATGATGCAGAGGGTTTGTTACAGGCTTGTTAAAGCGGGGAAGTGGTGTGGTATTTTTGCAACAGGCGGAATTTTTAACCGTGTTCTCCCGCAAGACTTTACCGCTGGCTGCTATAGAGAAAATGTAGGTGTAGCCGAAAGAAACGGGGTTTTGCCATCAGCATTGGCGCAGTAGGCCGAATCGAAAAGAAAAAAACAAAAAATGGCAAACCTATGCGGTTGCACGCACGCCGTCAACGACCCGGCGCAGATAATGCCCCGTGAAAGCCAAGCACAGCAGGGCCGAAGGCGCGTCCCAGCGACCGGAGGGAGCGAACTTGAGCGTTGGGTTAGGCCACATTTCAAACACTACGCGAATGACGTGTCACGTACTTACGCAGCACAACATCCATTCGTGATTGCCAACCTTCACCGGTCGACTTGAAGTAGGCAACGACCTCTGGGCTATAACGCACCGAGACAAGCAGCTTCTTGTTCTCAGACTTCGGACGACCACGCAAGGCTCGGATTGGTACCATGGCTTTCAATTGCTTTGGCGTGAGTGGCAGCGCGTCAGGATCACTTCTGGCGGCAGCAGTAATGGCCTTATCCTCTTCCGCAGTAGGCATGAGGATAGTTGGGCGCTTAGAGATTTTCGACATAGCATTTCACCTCGCGACGATTGGCGCGGCGCAGGCTGATGACCCTTCGCACTTCGCCTCGGTTTACAAATGCCACGTAGTACAGAACTTCGGTTTTCGGTGCGAGAGCAATCATTCACGCCTCGCGGTATTCAAACCGTTCATCAACCCACACTAGCGCGGCTTCCCAGTCGAGGTCGTTTGCCATAGACAGAGACACACCGTGCTTCGCTTGGTTTGCTGAGTCTTTAGCTGGATCGAACCCGACTCTCACGGCTTTACTGTAGCTACAATAAATGAGGTTGTCAAACGAGCCGCGTGCCGACTTTTGATGGGGTCTAACGTAGAGCCAACCGGCGCGGCGCGGCTTTATCGCGCAGCGTCGAGCGACTGAAAGGAGCGAGGTTGAGCGCCGGCGCGTATTGCGACAACGGGGACCTATCTCGGGCGCTATAAAGATTTAACCCTGGCCACTTCTCTTGGGCCGGCACGGCGCGATGAATATATTAGGCGTTATCGGAGCGGCACTGCTGGCTGCTATCACATGCCTGTTACTACAACCGACAAAAAATCGGTTGAGCGCAATGTGATGCGTGAAGTGCGTTACCTGGCAATCGGGGTTTATTACAGCGATAAAAAGGACCGCTTCATTTCGCATCTCTATGAGGTCAAGTCGGTGCGAATATTGGAAAGAAGCGAAATCTCTGCCGAGCAGGCGGGAAAGGCAAGTTTTTCAATTATATAGGGGCGGAGAAAGGGGACATTACTACTTTGTGCTGACATGGAATAGGCCGGACATTGACAGCCTGTGCCAAAAACAGGACACTTCGCTCCGTGCCGATTTGAGCTCAGCTTGCGGGGCACGTTAAATATTCCAGCTAAAGCGATATGACCCGCTCTAGCCGAAAGCTGCGCGGGTTTTTATTTTTGGAGTTGTTTTGAGTTCATCGGTTGGCATCGTTTCGGCGCAACGCGCCAGCTTTAATACGCCGCTTCAATGCAAGAGCGGCGGAGTGCTGCCGCGCTACGATCTGGTGTACGAGACTTACGGCACGCTGAATGCCGACAAATCCAACGCCATCCTCGTCTGTCACGCGCTGTCCGGTCATCACCACGTCGCCGGTTATTACGCCGACGATGAAAAAAACATCGGCTGGTGGGACAACATGATCGGTCCCGGCAAGCCGGTGGATACCAACAAGTTCTTCGTCATCGGGCTGAACAACCTCGGCGGCTGTCATGGCTCGACCGGCCCGTCGAGCATCGACCCCGCCAGCGGCAAACCATATGGCTCCGACTTTCCGATGGTGACGGTGGAGGACTGGGTGGAATCGCAGGCGCGGCTGGCCGACTTGCTCGGCATTCGCCGGTTCGCTGCCGTGATGGGCGGCAGTCTGGGCGGGATGCAGGCGATGCAGTGGGCGATCTCCCATCCCGACCGCGTGCGCCATGTGCTGGCGATCGCCACCGCGCCCTGCCTGACCACCGAAAACATCGCGTTCAACGATGTGGCACGCAACGCCATCCTGACCGATCCCGATTTTCACGGCGGCGATTTTTACCAGCATGGCGTGGTGCCGACGCGCGGTCTGCGCTTGGCGCGCATGCTCGGCCACATCACCTATCTGTCGGATGACGCGATGGCGGGCAAGTTCGGCCGTGGCCTGCGCTCGGGCGACTATAAGTATGGTTACGACATCGAGTTCGAAGTCGAGTCGTATCTGCGCTATCAGGGCGACAAGTTCGCCGCATATTTTGATGCCAACACCTATCTGCTGATGACCAAGGCGCTGGATTATTTCGATCCGGCGCGCCATTCCGAACGCAATCTGGCGGCGGCGTTTATGCCCGTCCGGGCCGGCTTTCTGGTGCTGTCATTCTCCAGCGACTGGCGTTTCTCGCCCCAGCGCTCGCGCGAGATTGTCAAGGCGCTGCTGCACAACAAACGCGACGTAAGTTACGCCGAAATCCAGTCGCGCCACGGCCATGACTCGTTCCTGATGCAGGATGAGCAATATTTCGCGGCGATGCGTAACTATTTGAACCGGGTGGCGAAGGAATGCCAATGACCGCCTCCCTCCTCCAATTGCGCCCCGACTTCGCCGCCATCGCGGCGTGGACCCCCGCCGGGACCTCGGTTCTCGATCTGGGATGCGGCGACGGCAGCTTGCTCGACTACCTAAAAACCGAGCGGAGTGTGCGTGGCTACGGTGTGGAGATCGACGACAAAAACATTCTGCGCTGCATTGAGCGCGGCGTGAACGTGATTCAGAGTAATCTGGACGAAGGGCTGTCCGGCTTCGACTCCGGTGCCTTCGATTTTGTCATTTTGTCGCAGACGCTGCAGGCCACGCGCCACACCGAAAAACTGGTGCGCGAGATGTTGCGCGTCGGGCGCGAAGGCATCGTCAGCTTCCCCAATTTTGGTTACTGGAAGAACCGCCTGCAAATCCTGCGCGGCCACATGCCGGTATCCGACGAACTGCCCTACCAGTGGTACGATACGCCCAACGTGCACCTTTGCACCCTGCGCGATTTCGAGAAGTTGTGCGATGATATGGGTATTCGCATCCTCGATCAGCGCGTGATTACCGGCGGGCACGAAGTGGCGCTGTTGCCCAATTTGCTTGGCAGCACGGCGGTGTACCGGATCAGGCGCGGCTGCTGATCCGGCCAGGGTGGCGGCTTTGCCGGGGCAAAATCGGAGCGAAAAACAAAACTTTGGTTAATTGTGGAGGCAGCAGTGAAAACATTTCTATCGATTTCCGGCCTGTGTATTTTGCTTGGTACAGCACCGGTATTTGCCGCCGAACTTAAAATTCCCATGGAATTCGAATATTTGGCGATAGACGGAAAAAAAATCCAGTCGAACTCATTCCGCCACAAGAGCACGCTAGAGTTCGGGCAGGGAGAACACAAAATCGCGGTGCGCTACAGCGACGTGGTCAAGGATACATTCGGCAATGACGGGAATGTGGACTTCGTGAAATCCGCGCCTTTCATCATCAGCCTCAAAGCCGATGACACCCAGCGTTATATTCTGCGGCCGGACGGGGACGGCGTGAGCGAAAATCCCAAGGCTTATGCCAAACAACCCAAAGTAAAAATTACCCGCCGCGATGCCGGTGTGGTTGAGTACCAGGTAACTTACACCGATTGGGAAGAAGAAAGTTTTGTATCCCGATTGTTTAGCGGCAATTCCGCGCGTGACATCACCGCCAGCACCGCAGTCGCCGCTGCCGCGACAACCGCCGCCGGGGTGAGCCCGGCGGTTTCCGCCACGGCGCCACACACCAATGTGGTATCGGGTGCAACCCAAACGGCCGCACCGGCCGCCGATGGCAACAATCAAACGGCCGAGACGACGCCCAAGCAGATGCTGCGCTATTGGTGGCAGCAGGCGGATGAGAAAACCCGCAAGGAATTCATGAGCTGGGTTTTTTCGGCACCCTGAAAGGAAGTTGGTGCGCCCCGCGTCAACTGATGCGGCGCGACTTCGCCCCCGCCGAACGGCACGCCCCGATACCGAGTCGGTAGAGCAGCCAGAGCAGCGCAAGCGGGATGATCAGGGTCTGCAACAGGAAGAGGGTGATCAGGCGCAGTATGTGCGTGACGCTTTGTTCGGCCAACCCCTTCAATTTTTCCATCTTCGCGCCAAAATATTTTGGCATGTCGGCCAGCTTGCTGAAAAATGAAGGTTCGTTGCCATCCGGGGCGGACACGCTCTTCTGCCCTGCTCCAGCCAGACCCGATTCCTCCTCCAGCATTTTGGCATTGCCATCGATGCCGGCAAGATGCCGGTTGTAATCAGCCTGCATGAACTGTTTGAACGTCCAATCGCTGCCGATCATTGCAACCGGAACGGCAAAGCGCACCAGCAACAGAACGATGACGGCTTGAGTGAGCAAGGCGGGAACCGCGCCCTTGCGCCAGCGCAGCCACAACCATGCCGCGGCGGATAAGGTGAGCAACAAAGAGAAAAACCAGAAGCCGCCGATTTCGATCAGGACATGCATGATGCCGAACCCCACGCTGGCGGCGAGCATCCAGTCGCCGAATTGTTCCACCAAGTCGTTGAGCGGGTCCAGCACCTGGCCGGGCGCAAAGGTGGCACCCACCCCGACTTGTAGCGACACCTCGGTCCCCTGGGCGACAGAAATCACCGCATTCAGGGTTCGGGCGATGGCGTAACTGGCCAATGCGCGCTGAAATCCTTCATCCACCCGGGATAGCGCCGTCGCATCCAGCGGGCGCAACCACGAAAAAGCAAGCGCAACGACAAGCAGGGCCGATAGTACAATTTTGGGCAGCTTGTCACGCATCATCCGTTCGCCCCGAACATCATCCGCCTCGCCACGAACTTCTTCGCCGGCGGCAGGCGGTCGAGCAGGGACAGCGCGGCGGAGCGCAGCGGGCCGAGCAGGGGCAGGTCGTTGGAGAACAAGTGCACCAAACCATCCGTGAAGCGGATGCCGGCGTTGCGGTCAAGGCGGCGCGAGTCGCGGTAGGCTTTGCACATGGCGGCGGAGCCGATGTTGTCCGGCGCGTGGTCGAGGATGACTTGAGCCAGTTCCCACGCATCGCGCAGCCCCAGGTTGAAGCCTTGTCCGGCGACCGGGTGCAACGTCTGCGCGGCATTGCCGATGAGGACAGTGTGCGGGAAGGTGAGGTCGGGCGCGCGCTTCAGCCGCAGCGGGAAGCAGTTGCGCTGGCCGATGCTGCAGAATGTTCCGACGCGATCGCCGAAGTGTTGCTGCAGAAAGTGGAGGAAGGTTGCGTCATCCCAAGTCAGCATTTCCTCCGCCTTTTCGTGCGCGGCGGTGAGCACCAGCTCGTAGCCGTCCCGGTAGGGCAACAATGCCATCGGGCCCTGCGGCGTGAAGTGTTCGAACGCGCAACCCGCGCGCGGCTGGGTGCACGTGAGGTGCGCGATCAGCCCGCTCTGGCCGTAGTCGGTGATCTGCGGCGGGTGCGCGGCCTCCAGCAATTTGCCGCCATCGGCGACGACGGCCAGACGCGCGTCGAGTTGGTGTTGCTTGCCTTGATGCTGATAGGTGAGGGTGGCGCAACCGTGGGCTGTGTTCAGCTCGGATGCCGCCGCACCATACAGGCAGCGAATGTCGGACTGGTGCAATGCGTGTTGCAGCGCCGCATGCAGCGCGGTGTAGGGCAGCACGTAACCCATCTCCGGCACTTTCAGTTCGGCGGCCTTAAGCGTGGTTTTGCCTGCTGTGCCTTTTTGCGTGATTTCGATCTCGCGGATGCCGCTGACGTTGGGAATGGCCTGCCATGCGCCGAGGCGTTGCAGGAGCAGGCGCGAACCGTAAGCGAGCGCCAGCGCGCGCGGGTCGGTGGTGTTGATCTCGGCTTCGCGCGCTTCCAGCAACACCACGTTCAGGTCGTTGTCGCGCAGCGCCAGTGCCAGCGCAATCCCGACCGGGCCACCCCCGACGATGGCGACATCACAGCGTTCATTCATGGCGCATCACCTCTTCGATCTCCTGCACGGTCTTTGGTGCATCCTGCGTCAGCACTTCGCAACCCTTGGCGGTGATGAGGACGTCGTCTTCGATGCGGATGCCGATGTTCCACAGCGCGCGCGGTACGTTGTCGGCGGGGCGGATGTAGCAGCCGGGCTCGACGGTCAGTGTCATGCCGGGTTGCAAGGGACGCCACGCGTCGCCGATTTTGTACTCGCCGACATCGTGCACGTCCATGCCCAGCCAGTGGCCGGTGCGGTGCATGTAAAACTGTTTGTAACTTTCGCTTTCCAGCACCGCTTCGACCGAACCCTGGCACAGTTTAAGATCGATGAGGCCCTGCGCCAGCACGCGCAGCGCGGCTTCGTGTGGCGTGTTCCATGTCATGTCCGGTTTGGCGGCGGCGATGGCGGCGGTCTGTGCCGCCAGCACGATCTCGTACACGTCTTTCTGCGCGGCGCTGAACTTGCCGTTCACCGGGAAGGTGCGCGTGATATCCGAGGCATAGCTGGCGAATTCGCAGCCGGCGTCGATGAGCAGCAGGTCGCCGTCGTTGAGGCGCGCGTTGTTGCCGACGTAATGCAGGGTGCAGGCATTGGCGCCGCCGGCGACGATGCTGGTGTAGGCGGGCTGGCGGCTGCCTGCGCGGCAGAATTCGTGCAGCAGTTCGGCCTCTACTTCGTATTCGTATTGGCCGGGGCGGGCGAAGTGCATGGCGCGGCGATGTGCGCCGCAGGAAATCTGCGCGGCGCGGCGCATCAGGTTGATCTCGTGCGCATCCTTGATGAGGCGCATCTCGTCGATGAGCGCGCGGATGTCGCGCAGTACGGCGGGCGCCTGGATGCCGCTACGCGATTTCGCCTTCACCGCTTCGCGCGATTTGAGCAGGCGTGCATCCCAGTTTGCATCCGTGCCCAGCGGGTAGAACAGGGTCGGCTGGTTGCCCATCAGTTCGGCGAGTTTATCGTCCAGTTGGTCGATGGGGTAGGCCGCATCGAAGCCAAAATGGGCGGCGGCCGCAGCGGGGCCAAAACGGAAGCCATCCCATATTTCACGTTCCGGATTTTTCTCGCGGCAGAACAGGACGGACTGCATCGTCTCACCCGCAATCAGCACCAGCACGGCTTCCGGCTCGGCGAAGCCGCTCAAATAATGAAAGTGGCTATCGTGGCGATAGTCGTAGTGCGCGTCGCCGTTGCGCACGGCTTCCGGCGCGGTGGGGATGACGGCGATGCCGCGCTGCATCTTTTGCAGCAGGCGGGCGCGGCGCGGGGGGTAAGGTGAGGTATCAGACATGGGGCGCATTCTGCGTGGCGCGCAACCGCTTGTCGAGTTCATCCAGCCTCGCCGGTGTGCCGATGTCCAGCCAATGACCGCGATGATGTTCGCCGCTGACACGGCCGGCGGCGATCTGTGCGCGCAGCAAGGGCGCGAGCGGGGCCTTGCTGCCGCGCGAGATGGCGGCGAACAAAGCGGGCTGGTATAGGCCGATGCCGCTGAAGGTCAGTGCCGGTTGCCGGTTGCCGGGCGGGGTGTTGCTCACGCGACCTGCGTCCAGGAAGAAATCCCCCCTAGGGTGATGGGCTGGATTGTCCACCAGCACCAGGTGGGCGAGGTCGCCGCGCTGTTGCATCTTGGCGGCGAGTGCGGGCAGTTGCGCGAAGTCGTAATCACACCAGATGTCGCCGTTGATGACGGCAAACGGCGCGCACTCATCCTCATTCCCTCTCCCGGCTGGAGAGGGAGGTATCAAAAGTGGCAACGCAAACGCAATCCCTCCCGCTGTTTCCAGCGCCGTGCCTTCATCCGAATAGCGGATATGCGCGCCGAAGCGGCTGCCGTCGCCGAGCTCCTGCTCGATCTGCATACCAAGGTGGGCGTGGTTGATGACGAGGTCGGTGATGCCTGCGCGCACCATCCGTTCGATGTGCCACACGATGAGAGGCTTGCCGCCGACCGGCAACAGCGGCTTGGGCGTGTGGTCGGTGAGCGGACGCATGCGTTCACCGCGCCCCGCCGCGAGGATCATCGCGCGCATTAAAAAACGCCTTTCACAATTGCCCCCTCGCCCGCAAGCGGGAGAGGAGTGCACCCGCAAGGGGCAGGCCGTGGTTGTAAGGAGCCAAAGCCCCAACAACAGATGCTCGGGTGAGGGAAATGCGCAGCATCAGGAGGCTGCGCCTTCCTTGTTTGCCTGTTGTATCTGCGCATTCAACTCAAGCAGGATGTTCAATAAGGGCTTGAGATCAATGTAACGTTCGCAGGCTTTGTGCAGATACTCCATGACCCGAGGCATGTCTTTCAGGTAACCACTCTTGCCGTCGCGGTGATACAGGCGCGCGAAGATGCCCAGCACTTTGATATGCCGCTGGGCGCCCACCAGTTCGTAGTCGCGGTAGAACTCGCCGAAATCCGCGCGTACCGGCAGTCCGGCTTTGCGCGCTTTCTCCCAGTAACGGATCAGCCAGTCGATGATCTCCGCTTCTTCCCATTTGATATAGGCATCCTTGAACAGCGAGGCGAGGTCGTAGGTGATCGGTCCATAGACCGCATCCTGGAAATCCAATACTCCCGGCGAGGTTAAAAAATTTTCCTTTTCGTTTGCCTCCTCAACCCCCGGGAGAGAATTTGGGTGAGGGGGTTCGCTCACCATCAGGTTGCGCGAATGAAAGTCGCGGTGCACATATACGCACGGCTGGGCGAGGTTGTTGGAGAGGATGCGTTTGAACACCTCTTCCAGTTTGGCCTTTTGTTTCTCGCTGAGCGTGACACCCAGATGTTTGGCGATATACCACTCCGGAAACAGATTCAGTTCGCGGCGCAGCAACGCTTCGTCATAAGGCGGCAGTTTGTTCGCTTTTGAAGACAGCTGCAGTTTGATCAGGGTATTGGTTGCGGCGCCATAAAGCCGGGAGGCGCTGTCCGCATCAAGGGCCTGCAGGTAAGTGGTATTGCCGAGATCGGATAGCAGCAGAAAGCCCAATTCCAGGTCCTGTGCGTACACATGCGGCACATGGACACCCGCCGCCTCGAACAGCCTGCCGACGTGCAGAAAAGGTTTGCAGTCCTCGTGCTGCGGCGGTGCGTCCATCACTACTTTTGTGCTGCCGTCGGCAAACGTCGCGCGGAAATAGCGGCGGAAGCTGGCGTCGGCAGAAGCCGGAGCGAGGCTGAATTCCTGTTGCGGGTAGAGGCCGGAAAGCCAGTCGGTAATCTGTTGTTGACGCTGCATCGGATTGCCTTAATCGTGGTTTTGTGCGATTTTAGCACCTTAACTATCCGGCCCGCCCATGCCCCGCCTGCGTCTAATCGCCTGCTCTATCTTGCTTGCTTCGCCTCTTCTGGCGCATGCCGAAACCCTGCCGCTCAAGATGGATCGCACTTTCAAACAATTGCCGCCTTCCGAGGAAGGCGCGGCTTTTGTGAGCGCGAAGGAGATGGAAACACAACAGGGCGAACGGATTGAGGCGCGCGGCGAGGTCGAGCTGCGCCAGGCGGGCCGGGTGGTGAACGCGGATCACCTGATCTATGAACAGGGCCGGCAGCAGGTTTACGCCGACGGCAATGTGCGCCTGGAGCAATCCGCGCTGGAGGTGACCGGTCCCCGGCTGCAGCTTGAGCTGGAGCAGAATACCGGCACGATGGAACAGCCGGAATTTGTACTGGGTGAGCACGCGGCGCGCGGTCATGCCCGCCAGGCGGAGATGCAGGGCAACAACCACTATCTGTTTCACTCGGCGACTTACACGACCTGTCCGGCTGGCAACGATGACTGGCTGCTCAAGGTGAGCCGTCTGGATATTGATCGCAATACCCAGGTTGGGGTTGCCCACCATGCGCGGGTCGAATTCATGGGGGTGCCGCTGCTCTACACGCCGTGGATGGATTTTGCCCTGAACGATGCCAGGCGCTCCGGGTTTTTGGGGCCGATTCTGGGCAGTACCAATACCGGCGGAGCCGAAATCACCGTCCCCTATTACTGGAACATCGCGCCGAATATGGATGCCACTTTTTCACCCCGCGCCATCCGCAAGCGCGGCACCCAGTTCAACAACGAATTTCGCTATCTGCAGGCAAATTATGGCGGCGAGATTGAGGCGGATGTGCTGCAAAACGATCGCCTATCCGGCCGCAATCGCACTCATCTTGCCTTGCGCCACAGCCAGAATCTGGGGCGCGGATTTTCGGCTGCGGTTAATTTTAACGGCGTCTCGGACGACAACTATTACCGCGATCTGGCCAAGGAAGTCAGTGTCAGCTCGCAGGTTAACCTGTTGCGCGAAGGGGTGTTAAATTACAACGACAGTTGGCTGAAAGCATCCGCCCGGGTGCAGCGCTACCAGACCTTGCAGGATCCGCTGGCCAGAATCGCCCTGCCCTACCGGCGGCTGCCGCAACTGAATCTGACCGCGCGGCCGACGGTCGCGGGAGCGAACATGGCGCTGGCCGGGGAATATGTGGATTACAGCCACCCGACCCTGGTCAACGGACAGCGCACGGTGTTGTACCCGTCGGTCGCTTACGCGCTGGTCAGCCAGCCCGGTTATTTTTTGACCCCGAAAGCGGGGGTGCACTACACCCATTACGCGCTGGGTGAAAACAATGCCGGCGCGCTGCCGAGCAGTTCGCGCGCGGTTCCCATTTTCAGCCTCGACAGCGGCCTGATCTTCGAGCGCAACGACTCCATCCTCGGGGCGGGCTACACGCAAACCCTGGAGCCGCGCGCTTATTACGTGCGCATTCCCTACCGCAACCAGGATCAGTTGCCCAATTTCGATTCCGCCGAGGCGCCGTTCACCTTCAGCCAGATGTTCAGCGAGAACCGGTTTCTGGGGAGTGACCGGGTGGGCGACGCCGATATGGTCACGCTGGCGCTTACCTCGCGCGCCATCGCCGCCGACGATGGCACGGAAAGACTGCGGGTGGCGGTTGCGGAACGTTTTTTCCTCGACACGCCGAGGGTGAATTTGGTGACACCCAACGACAGCAGCAATCGCACCGATATTCTGGGCACCCTGGAAGGGCGGGTGACCCGCGCATTGCGGGTTGACGGCCAGATGCGTTACAACCCGAACGAGAGCAACGTGCAAAACTATAACCTTTCCGTCCGCTACCATCCCGAGGCGGGCAAGGCGCTCAATCTGGGTTACCGCTTTACCCGGCAAACCTTGAGCCAGGTCGATATGTCCGCCCAATGGCCGCTGTACGGGCGCTGGCACGGGGTGGGGCGGTTCAACTATTCCCTGCGTGACAGCCGTAATTTGGAAGCGCTCGCCGGGCTTGAGTATAATGCCGCCTGCTGGGCGGTGCGATTTGTGGCGCAGAGTTTTGCCACCGCGACCCTGGAACGCACTACCGGCGTATTTTTGCAACTCGAACTGAACGATCTGGTGCGGATCGGTTCTGATCCGCTCAAGGCATTGCGCGACAGCGTGCCAAACTATTCCGTATTTAAAACGCCATCCCCCGCCGCACCGGTTGAAGGACTGCGCTAATTCCAGATGATTGAGGACCCATGCCAAACAAAAGAATCCTGATAGGGCTGTTGTGCGCGGTTTGTGCCGGCCCGTTGCCGGCGATGGCCGCAGCCATCCCGCTCGACACGGTGCGGGTGGTAGTCAACGACGGCATCATCACCCGTCTCGAACTGGTGCAGCGCATGCGGGCAGTGGTGCAGCAACTGCAAAGACAGGGCACCCGGTTGCCGGAAAGCGGCATCCTGGAAAAACAAATGCTGGAGCGGATGATCCAGGAAAAGCTGCTGCTGCAGTTTGCCAAAGAGAACGGCGTGAGAGTGGACGAGGCGCAGCTGGAAAGTGCCCTGCAACGCATCGCGCAGCAAAACAATTTTCCTTCGCTGGCGGCGTTCCGCCAAAAACTGGAAGCGGACGGCATCGACTTTCCCCGCTTCCGCGAGGAAATTCGCGGCGAGATGCTGACCTCGCGTTTGCGCGAGCGCGAGGTTGACAGCAAGTTGTTCATTAGCGACAGCGACATCGAAGCCTACCTCGACACCCAGGCGCTGCAAGGCAAGCAAGGCGAACAACTGCAACTGGCGCACATCCTGATCGTGGTGCCTGAGCAGGCGACTGCGGACAATTTGCGCAACCTGCAGCGGCGTGCGGAAGAGGCGCTGCAGAAAATGCGCGACGGGGCAACCTTTGCGCAGATCGCCGCAGGCTACTCGGATGCGCGCGACGCGCTGCAGGGCGGGATGATCGGCTGGCGCCCGCGCAACGAATTGCCCGCCCTGTTTGCCGATGCGCTGGCGCCCCTGCAACCGGGTCAGTTGACCGGGATTTTGCGCAGTCCCAGCGGCTTCCACCTGCTCAAACTGCTCGACCGTCGCAACGATGACGCGCCTGTTTTTATTACCCAGACCCGCGCGCGCCACATCCTGATCAAGACCAGCGAACTGGTCTCTGAAAACGACGCGCGCGACCGTTTGCAGGCGATCAAGCGCAGCATTGACGCGGGCGCCGATTTCGCCGAACAGGCGCGCCTGCATTCGGAAGACGGCAGCGCGGCGCAGGGCGGCGAACTGGGTTGGATCTCGCCGGGAGAGACCGTGCCGGAATTTGAAACCGCAATGAATGCCTTGAAAGAAAAACAGACCAGCGGCCTGGTGAAATCCGGTTTCGGCTGGCACCTGATCCAGGTGCTGGCGCGGCGCAGCGCCGATGTCAGCGAACAGCAAAAGAAGCAACAGGCGCGCAACGCCATTCGCGCCTACAAGTCGGATGAGGCCTACCAGGACTGGTTGCGCCAGTTGCGCGACCGTGCCTTCATCGAATATCGCGAATAAGGTGTCAAAACCCCTCGTCATAACCGCCGGCGAGCCGGCCGGGATCGGCCCCGATCTTTGCCTGCAGCTGGTGCGGCTTGCCCTGCCGCTGGTGATCATTGCCGACAAGACGCTGTTGCAACAGCGCGCGGCGCAACTTGGCAGCGCAATCCAGCTTCATGACTACACGGCAGGCGCACCGCACTTTATCGGCAAGTTGAGCGTACTGCATGTGCCCCTGGCACAACCCGCGCAGGCGGGCCGGCTGAATGCGGCCAATGCGCGTTATGTGCTGGACACCTTGCGCCGTGCCGTGCAGGGTTGCGCATCCGGCGAATTCTCCGGCATGGTCACCGCCCCGGTGCACAAGGGCATCATCAACGATGCAGGCATACCTTTCACCGGCCACACCGAATTTCTGGCCGAACTGACCAACACGCCGCAGGTGGTGATGATGTTGGCAGGTGGTGACATGCGCGTTGCATTGGTTACCACCCATCTGCCGTTGCGTGGGGTGGCGGACGCGATCACAGCACCGCTGCTGGAAAACGTGTTGCGTATTTTGCGGCACGACCTGCAATGCCGCTTCGGCATCGTCCGCCCGCGCATTCTGGTGGCCGGGCTCAATCCGCACGCGGGCGAGGGTGGCCATCTCGGACGCGAGGAAATCGAGGTCATGATTCCGGTGCTGGACAAGCTGCGCGCCGAAGGTTTCGATGTCAGCCCGCCGATCCCCGCCGACACCTTGTTCGCCCCGCATCGCTTGCGCGCTTGTGATGCGGTATTGACGATGTACCACGACCAGGGCTTGCCGGTGCTGAAGCACGCCAGCTTCGGCGCGGGCGTGAATATCACGCTCGGTTTGCCCCTCATCCGCACCTCGGTCGATCATGGCACGGCGCTTGATCTGGCGGGCACCGGCAAGGCGGAGGTCGGCAGCTTGCTGGAAGCGATCAAGGTGGCGGTAGAAATGGCGCAGTGCGAAAAAGCTTTCTCCGGGCATACACATGAGCGGGCATAAGGCCAAGAAGCAGTTTGGCCAGAATTTCCTTGTTGACCAAACCGTCATCGCCGACATCGTGCGCAGTATCAGCCCCCAGCCGAATGACCACATGGTGGAGATCGGACCCGGCCTGGGCGCGCTGACCCGTCCGTTGTTGCAGCATTTGCATAAACTGCATCTGGTGGAGATCGACCGCGACATCATCGCGCGCCTGAAGACCGATTACCCGCAGGACACGATCGTCATCCATGAGGGCGACGCGCTGCAATTCGATTTTTCAACACTGGATGCGCCCTTGCGCATCGTCGGCAATCTGCCCTACAACATCTCCTCGCCCTTGCTGTTCCATTTTGCGGCCTTTGCCGCGCGCATCACCGACATGCATTTCATGCTGCAGAATGAAGTGGTGGAGCGCATGGTGGCCGCGCCCTCGACGCCGCAATACGGGCGGCTGTCGGTGATGCTGCAATACCGCTTTGAGATGGAGAAGCTGCTCGACGTGCCGCCGCAATCGTTTCGTCCTGCACCCAAGGTCGATTCCGCCATCGTGCGCATGATCCCGCTGCCCGCCGACCGGATACAGGTCAGAAATGAAGGGCTGTTCGCCCGGGCCGTGGCTGCGGCTTTCGGGCAACGACGCAAGACCTTGCGTAACACGCTTAAAGCATGGCTGGCCGAAGCCGATTTTGCCCGGCTCGGTATCGATGCGCAGTTGCGCGCGGAGAATCTGGGGGTGGCTGAATTCACCCGCATCGCCAACTTGCTGAACGAGCGCGGTGCAGTCTAGTTTCGGTTAGAATCCCATCCCCGTACCACAATGCCTGCGGCAATTCATCATGTCTGACATCCCACCCATTGTTTTGACCTTTGCCGCCACCGATCCTAGCGGTGGCGCCGGCATCCAGGCCGATATTCTGACCATCGCCAGCATGGGTTGCCACCCCTTGTCGGTGGTGACCGCGATCACGGTACAGGACACCAGCGGCGTGGAAGACGTGCAGGCGGTGGATGCCGACTGGGTCGTTGATCAGGCGCGCTCCGTGCTGGAGGATATGCCGGTCGCCGCATTCAAAATCGGTCTGTTGGGCAGCGTGGAAAACATCGCGGCGATTGCCGAAGTGATCTCCGATTATCCCGATGTGCCGCTGGTGTTCGATCCGGTGCTGGCTTCCGGACGCGGCGACGAGCTGGCGAACGAGGATATGCTGGACGCCTTGCGCGAACTGTTGCTGCCACAGACGACCCTGCTTACGCCAAACAGCATGGAAGCGCGACGCCTGATCGTGGACGAAAACAACGAGGCGGACGATCCGAATCTGGCCGAGAGCGCCAAACGCATCCTGCAACTCGGCTGCGAATATGTGCTGATCACCGGCACCCACGAAAATACCCCCAAGGTCATCAACACGCTCTACGGCGAGGGCGGTCTGTTGCGCAGCGATACCTGGCCGCGCCTGCCCGGCATTTATCATGGCTCCGGCTGTACGCTGTCCTCGGCCATCGCGGCTTTGCTCGCCAATGGATTGTCGATGGAAGAGGCGGTGCGCGAGGCGCAGGAATACACCTGGGAAGCGCTGAAATACGGTTTCCGCCCCGGCATGGGACAGCATATTCCGGATCGCCTGTTCTGGGGACGCGGCGACGAGGACGAAGAGCGCAGTGAAGAAACGCGCCATTGAAGGGCTGTATGCCATCACGCCGGACGAGCCGCATACCATTGCCCTTCTGGACAAAGTCAGACAGGCCTTGCAGGGCGGCGCGCAGGTCTTGCAGTACCGCAACAAATCCGCCGATTCTGTTCTGCGCTTGCAACAAGCCCATGCCCTGCGCCAACTGACACGCGAATTCGGCGCCACCTTCATCGTGAATGATGACGCGCGTCTGGCGGCGCAGGTCGGGGCGGACGGTGTGCATCTGGGCGGTGAAGATGGCGGTATTGCCGCCGCCAGAGCGTTGCTTGGCGAGGCAAAGATTGTCGGGGTGTCTTGCTATAATCGCGCGCCGCTGGCGTTCGAGGCAGTGCGACAAGGTGCGGACTATGTGGCATTCGGCGCTTTTTTTGCGTCTGCGGTCAAACCCGGCGCGGTGCAAGCGGAAGTGTCGATGTTGCAGGCGGCGCGGCGCGAATTATGCGTGCCCATCGTCGCCATCGGCGGCATCACATTGCAGAACGGCGCGGCTCTGATTGCGGCGGGCGCCGATGCGCTGGCGGTCATCTCGGCGCTGTGGAACGCGCCGGACATCGAACAGGCGGCACGGGATTTTTCAACTTTATTCGGCAGGACATCAGCATGACCTCACACAACGAAGAGCTCTTTACCGCGTCACAAAAAGTCATCCCCGGCGGCGTCAACTCGCCGGTGCGCGCATTCCGTTCGGTCGGCGGCACGCCGCTGTTCTTTGGGCGCGGCCAGGGCGCGTTCGTGTGGGATGCGGACGGCAAAAAATATACCGATTATGTCGGCTCGTGGGGGCCGATGATCGTCGGCCACTGCCATCCTGAAGTGGTCAAGGCGGTGCAGGATGCTGCCGCCCAGGGGCTGGGTTTCGGCGCGCCGACGGCGGGTGAGCTGGACTTGGCAAATCTGTTATGCACGCTCTTGCCGAGTCTGGAGATGGTGCGTCTGGTCAGCTCCGGTACCGAGGCGACGATGAGCGCGATCCGCCTCGCGCGCGGGTTCACCGGGCGTTCGCGCATCGTCAAATTCGAGGGCTGTTATCACGGCCATTCCGACGGCTTGCTGGTGAAAGCCGGTTCCGGCTTGCTCACCTTTGGCCAGCCGAGTTCCTCCGGCGTACCGGCCGAAATCGCCCAACTCACCACAGTGCTGGACTACAACGATGCCGCCAGCCTGGAAAAATGTTTTGCCGAGAGGGGGCATGAGATCGCCGCCGTGATCGTTGAAGTGGTGGCAGGCAACATGAATCTGGTCGCACCGAAACGCGAATTCCTTGATGCGATGCGTTCGCTCTGCACGCAATACGGCGCAGTGCTGATCCTGGACGAAGTCATGACCGGTTTCCGTGTCAGCTTGCAGGGCGCACAGGGCTATTACGGTATCAAGCCCGACCTGGTGACATTGGGCAAAGTGATGGGCGGCGGACTACCTGCGGCCGCATTTGGTGGCCGGCGCGACATCATGAATTGTCTGGCCCCCTTGGGTGCGGTGTATCAGGCCGGGACGTTATCCGGCAATCCGGTGGCGGTCGCCGCAGGGTTGACTACATTGAAATTGGTGCAGGTGCCGGGCTTCTACGAGCGCTTGGCGCAACGCGCCAAGCAGCTCACCGAAGGGCTCACCGCGGCGGCGAAAAAACATGGCATCGCCTTTTGCGCGCAGTCCGTCGGCGGCATGTTCGGCCTGTATTTCAGGAGCACACCGCCGACCAGCTATGCCGAAGTGATGCAGTGCGACAAGGAGGCCTTCAATCGCTTCTTCCACGCCATGCTGGACGCGGGTCACTATCTTGCGCCGTCGGCGTTCGAGGCGGGTTTTGTCTCGGCCGCGCATACCGAAGCGGACATCGCCGCTACGATTGCGGCGGCGGACAAGATTTTTGCGGCCTGGAAGTGATGGGACTGTTCTCCAAAGCGACCTTCTTCACCACGGTCAACCACATCAAGGACCTGCCGCTGCACGGCGGCAAGGAAGTGGCGTTTGTCGGCCGCTCCAATGCGGGCAAGTCGAGCGCCATCAATACCCTGGCCAACCATACCCGGCTGGCGTTTACCAGCAAGACGCCGGGGCGCACCCAACACCTCAATTATTTCGACTTGGGCGATAACCGCTTTCTGGTGGACCTGCCCGGTTACGGCTACGCCAAAGTGCCACCGGATGTGCAGGCGCACTGGGAACATCTTTTGAGTCAGTACCTGCAAACGCGGGCTGAACTGTGCGGATTGGTGGTCATCATGGATGCGCGCCACCCGCTGACCGAGCGCGATCAGGGCATGCTGGACTGGTTCGCCCCGACCGGCAAACCGGTGCACATCCTGCTGACCAAATCCGACAAGTTGAGCCGGCAACAGGCAACCAAGACCCTGCGCGAAGTGAATGAGTTTCTCGGTGAACATTTCTCGCACTGTTCGGCCCAACTTTTTTCCAGCCTGAAAAAAGTCGGGATGGATGAAGCCGAGGCGGTGATCGCCAGTTGGCTTGCCTGACATTCGGAGTGGTTTCGGACTCATAGAAGCGTAGCGAGCAGGGCGAAGCGCAAGGAGCCGCGCAGCGAATGAGGAGACCTATCGTATTGATAGGCGAGGAATGAGCAACCACGCGACGCTGCGATGTGTCCGCGCAGTAGCTTGGGTGAGAGCGAAAAAAATGCCCCTGAATCAAAGGGGATAGATTCAGGGGCAAAAGTCTTTACGAGGTAAAGACGCCCGCTCAGGGAGGAGAAACGGGAAGCAGCTCTCGCTACTCACCCGCTCTGACGGGTCTGTGCGAAAATAGTTCCATTACTTTACTAATTTGTTGGGAATCGTCATGCAAATACTCGGACAATACCCTCACTCACGCATGCGCCGGATGCGCAACGACCCGTTTTCGCGTGACTTGATGCGAGAGCACATACTCACTTCGGCAGATTTTATCTACCCAGTCTTCGTGCTCGAAGGGGCAAACCGGGTGGAGGATGTCAAGTCCATGCCGGGGGTGCAGCGCAAGACCCTTGACCTGTTGCTGAAAGATGCCGAGCAATGCGTCAAGCTGGGTATCCCGGTGATGGCACTGTTTCCGGTGATCGATGCGCCGCTGAAAAGTCTGGACGCACGTGAAGCCTTCAATCCGAACGGCCTCGTGCCCCGTGTGGTGGCTGCGCTGAAAAAGCACTTCCCGGAGCTCGGCATCATGACCGACGTTGCGCTCGATCCCTATACCAGTCACGGCCAGGATGGCCTGATCGACGACAGCGGCTATGTGCTGAATGACGAAACCATCGCGGTGCTGACCCGGCAGGCGCAGTGTCACGCTACCGCCGGGGCAGACATCGTCGCCCCGTCAGACATGATGGACGGGCGCATCGGCGCGGTGCGCGCGGCGCTGGATGCCGACAAGCGCATCCATACCCGCATCATGGCCTACTCGGCCAAGTACGCCTCCAGCTTCTACGGCCCGTTCCGCGATGCGGTCGGCTCCAGCGGCAATCTGGGTTCCGGCAATAAATACACCTACCAGATGGATCCGGCCAATTCCGACGAAGCGCTGTGGGAGGTCGGGCTCGACCTGCAGGAAGGGGCGGACATGGTGATGGTCAAACCGGGCATGCCCTATCTCGATATCGTGCGGCGGGTGAAGGATGAATACAAAGCGCCGACTTTTGTCTATCAGGTCAGCGGCGAATACGCCATGCTTAAAGCCGCCGCGCTGAACGGCTGGCTGAACGAGGAAGCGTGCGTGCTGGAAGCGCTGCTGGCCTGCAAGCGTGCCGGCGCCGACGGCATTCTGACTTACTTCGCGCTGGATGCGGCGCGGTGGTTGAAATCAGGCGGCCAATAACCCTTCCACGGCGGCAATATCGGCATGGGTTTCCGGATGACGGCTGCCGCTGTGGCGTGCGTTTTCGGGTAGCACGATGAGATGGATCCGGGTTCCCGTTTCACTGCTCAGGGTGTAGCTTGGCACGGTTTCATCGCGACCGCCGATTTTAGCCATCCATTCACCGTCCTCGAATTCCAGATTGTGCTTGAGTAGAAACAGCAGAACAGCCTTGGCATCGTCGCTGAACAGGATCAGGTTGATGTCTGAATCGATACCCGCGCTGCCACTTAACACCGAGCCGGTTAAATAAGGGTGGAAGGGCTCCATCTGGCGCATGGCGTCGAGTGCTTCCTGGCGCAGCAGGCGCAGATTCCGCGGATGATCTTCTGCCTGGAAAAGCGCGCGGTAACTATGCAACGCGGCCTCGACTTCCTCATTGCTGGGCAAGTGATGAGTTTCGAACGCACCCAGCTGTTTCGCCGCCTTGCGCTTGGCAAAAGCAAAATCCGTAATGCCGCCTTCCGCCATCAGCTTGGCGGCTTGATGCGCCAGTTGTTCGCGCATCAGATCGCGGTGTGGCGCGGTGGGTTTGCGCATCAGAAAAGCTGATTGCTGTCGTTCTCTGCGGGCTTGAGCAGGTCAAGCAGGAAATTGCTCTTTTCCGGCGGCAAAAATTCCTCGTAAAAGTACTCTATCCTCTCGCCCTCCGGATCGCGCAGCCCTCCTTCGTTGATGCGCTCGGTGACGATGCCGGGCGGCACGATATATTCGATCTCCGGCTCGTCTTTGAGCATCTTGCCCATATAATCCATCCAGATTGGCAGCGCTGCCCCGCCGCCGGTTTCCCGTTCCCCAAGGCTGCGCGGGTCGTCGTAACCGACCCAAGTGACGGCAACCCGCGCCGGATGGAAACCGCAGAACCACGCATCGGTTGAATCATTGGTGGTTCCGGTTTTGCCCGCGAGGTCATGGCGGCCAAGCGACATGGCACGGATTGCGGTGCCGTGCTTGACCACATCCTGCAACATATTGACCATGGTGAAGGTATTGCGGATGTCCAGCACCTGTTCAGCGTTGACCCTGGCCACTACCGGGGTGGCTTCACTGATCAGATTGCCCTCGCCGTCTTCGATGCGCTGGATCAGGTACGGTGCGACCCGGTAACCGCCGTTGGCGAATACCGAGTAAGCGCCCAGCATCTGCCACGGGGTGACGGAAACGGCGCCCAGCGCCATGGTCAGATACGGGCCGACCTTGTCCCGGTCGAAACCAAATTTAGTGACATAGTCCTGCGCGTATTCGAGGCCGATGGATTGTAGGATGCGGATGGAAATCAGGTTTTTGGATTTAATCAACCCCTGGCGCAAACGCATCGGACCTTCGAAGCTGCCCTCGTAGTTTTTGGGTTCCCACAACTCGCCGCCGGTGTCGGCCAGATTCACCACCAGCGGCGCGTCATTGATGATCGAAGCCGGAGTGAACCCCTTCTCCAAAGCCGCCGAATAAATGAACGGTTTGAAGCTCGACCCCGGCTGCCGCCACGCCTGGGTGACATGGTTGAATTGGTTGCGGTTGAAGTCATAGCCGCCAACCAGTGCATACACGGCACCGGTGCGCGGGTCGCCCGAGACAAAGGCGGCCTCAACCTTGGGTAGTTGCACAATCTCCCATTTTTCAACCGAACTTTGTCTCACGCGGATCAGCGCACCCTTGCGAATGCGCCGGTGGAGGAACAGTTTTCCTGCGGATAACTGTTGCGCAAAGCGCAAGCCTTCTCCCGCGATCTCGATGTGTTGCCCGTCTTTAAGGTAGGCGCCAACGCCCTTGCGACTGACGGAGAGAACAATGGCGGGCTGCATTGCCTCGTCATTTTGCGCATCCTTCAGGGCGGCATCCAGCAAAACATCGGTGTCATTTTTTTTCAGATCAACATAGCCTTCCGGGCCGAGATAATCGTGGCGACGGTCATAATCGAGCACTCCTTTGCGCAATGCCGTATAAGCCTCCGCCTGATCCGCGATGCGGATGGTGGTGGTCACGCTGTAGCCCTGGGTATAAGCCTCTTCCTGGAAACGCTGATACATTTCCTGGCGCACCAGTTCGGCGATGTAGCTGGCGTTGACCGCAAATTCCTGGTGATAGGCGGTTTGTTTGGTTTGCAGCGGTTCTTCCCTCGCCTGCGCGTATTGATCGTGCTGGATATAACCGAGATCGAGCATGCGGCGCAGAATGTATTCCTGCCTGACTTTAGCGCGGCTCGGATTGACCACCGGATTGTAGGCGCCGGGTGCCTTGGGCAAGCCGGCCAGCATGGCCATTTCAGCGAGCGACAACTGGGTCAGCGGTTTGGAAAAATACGCCTGCGCGGCAGCACCAAAGCCATAGGCGCGCTGGCCCAGATAGATATGGTTGATGTACAACTCAAGGATCTGGTCTTTGCCTAGATTGCTTTCGATCTTGAATGCCAGCAGCATCTCGTTGAGTTTCCGCGAGAAGGTTTTTTCCCGCGACAGGAAAAAATTGCGCGCGACTTGCATGGTGATGGTGCTCGCGCCCTGTTTGACGCCGCCGGAAGAAAAGTTGGAATAAGCCGCACGCGCCACGCCAACATAATCCACCCCGCCATGCTCGTAAAAACGGTCATCCTCCGCCGCCAGAATGGCAAGTTTCATCAACGTTGGCACGGCTTCAATGCTGACCAGTTCCCTGCGCTCCTCACCAAACTCGCCAATCAGAACTTTTTCCGCGCTGTAAATGCGCAAGGGCATTTTGGGGTGATAGTGGGTCAGCGCATCCAGCGAAGGCAGGGTGGGATAAATCAGGATTGCCGCAAACAGCAGAAAGAGCAGCGGCAGCAGCGGCAGCATCAGCAAGCCGAGCGCGGGATAGAACCAGCGGCGAGAGGTCATGGCAGAAATTTTGGGACAGAATTGATTTTGCGGGCATTATATCGTCCCAGGCCGGCAAAAAATGGATCCAGAAAAAACTTTACACCTATGGGAGTTATTGCTAGGATTTAAACCAGTTTATACGGAAGTGCGCTAACTATCCTATGATTAAAGGAAATTTCGACATAACGTTAGATTTTCTGCAGACTTCCACCCCGCCGATGATTGGAGTGGACATCAGTTCTTCTTCCGTCAAGATGCTGGAGTTGAGCCAGGCGCCAAAAAAAGGCGGGTTGATTGTTGAGCGCTACGCGATCGAGCCGTTGCCAGCCGATGCCGTCAGCGACGGCAATATCAATAATCTGGATGCCGTGTCCGAATCGCTGCAGCGCGCGTGGAAGCGCATGGGCTCCCGCATCCGCAATGTCAGCCTCGCCCTGCCTGCCGCCACCGTGATTAGCAAGAAAATCATGTTGCCGGCCGGTTTGCGCGAAGACGATCTCGAATACCAGGTCGAGACTGAAGCCAACCAATACATACCATTCGCGCTGGAAGAAGTGAATCTCGATTTTCAGGTGATCGGCCCCTCGGCGGCGAATCCGGAAGAAATTGAAGTCCTGCTGGCGGCATCCCGCAAAGTGAATGTCGAGGACCGGGTCGCGGCGGCGCAGGCCGCAGGTTTGCGCACGGTTGTGATGGATGTCGAGCCCTACGCCGCCGAAGCCGCCCTTGAGCAGATTTGCGCGCAATTGCCTGGTGGTGCTGTTGACCAGTGCGTGGCCGTGGCCGATATCGGGGCCACGGTGATGAACGTGAATGTGTTGCGCAACGGCCAGTCGGTTTATACGCGAGACCAGCAAGTAGGCGGCGCCCAGTTGACCCAGCAAATTCAGGCGGCGTTTGGCCTGACCGCTGAAGAAGCGGAGGCGGGCAAACGCAACGGCGGATTGCCGGAAAACTACGAGAGCGATGTACTGGCACCGTTTCGTGAGAATCTGGCGATGGAAGTTTCGCGCGCGCTACAGTTCTTCTTTACTTCCACCCAGTATAACGAAGTGGACTATGTGGTGCTGTCGGGCGGATGCGCGGCGCTGGCCGGCCTGGACGAAGCGGTGGCAACCCGTACCCAGGTCAGCACTTTGGTGGCCAATCCCTTTCAACTAATGTCACTGTCGAGCCGGATCAAGCCGCGCCAGTTGCAGGCGGATGCGCCGGCTCTAATGATTGCGTGCGGCTTGGCAATGCGGAGGTTTGACCCGTCATGATGCGAATTAACCTATTGCCGCACCGCGAGGAGAAGCGCCGTGCACAGCAGATGCAATTTATTGTGCTAAGCGCCTTGTCGCTGCTTTTCGGCGCAATGATTGTCGGACTCGTGCACGTCGCCATCGGCGCCCAGATTTCGTATCAGGAACGCCGCAACGCCTATCTGCAACAGGAAACCGCGGTGCTGGACAAGCAAATTGCCGAAATCAGGAAATTGCGCGAACAGACGCAGTCATTGCTGGCGCGCAAGACAGTGGTTGAGAACCTGCAATCGACGCGGGCCGATGTGGTGCATTTGCTTGACCAGATGTTGCGTATTTTGCCGGAGGGGGTGCATCTCAAAACACTCCGCCAGAACGGGCTAAAAATCAGCGTGGTGGGTTATGCACAGTCCAACGCCAGGGTCTCCACCCTGATGCGCTCGATCGAGGATTCATCTTGGATGAGCTCGCCGACCCTGGTGGAAATCCACGCGACGAATGTCGGTGGGGCCAGGTTGAACGAATTTTCGCTTAACTTCGATCTGACCCGGCAAGACGACTCGGCCGCCCCGGTAGCGGGCAAAACAGGGAAGAAAGGCTAGGGCGTGCAAATGAACTTTCTTGAAGAAATAAAAAGTATTGATCCCAACAAGCCGGGCAGTTGGCCCTGGCTGGTTAAGTTGACCGCCTATGTTTCAATGTTTCTGGTCGTGGTGGTGGCGGGAGCGTTTCTGGATTGGCAAGACCAATATGAGGGGCTGAAACGGATCCAGCAGGAAGAGGCAACGCTGAAGGATGCTTATTTGGCCAAGAAGCGCCAGGCGATCAACCTGGATATCATCAAGAAGCAGTTGCTTGACACGCAACAGTCGTTCGGTGCCTTGTTGAAGCAGTTGCCGAGCAAATCCGAAATGGATGCGCTGCTCACCGATATCAACCAGGCCGGGCTGGGGCGCGGTTTGCAATTTGAGCTGTTCCGTCCGGGCCTTGAAGTGCCCAACGGGGTATTCACCGAACAGCCGATTGCAATCAAAGTTATCGGCAGCTATGACGATCTGGGCAATTTCGCCAGCGATGTTTCCCAATTGCCACGGATCGTTACGCTGAACGATATCCGCATTTCTCCAAGCGCGGTAGCCGCAGGTGTAGCCGGGACCTTGAGCCTGGAAGCCACGGCCAAAACCTACCGCTACCTGGATGATGCGGAATTGGCCGCGCAGAAACGCGCGGCACAGGCAGCGAGGAAGAAAAAATGAGAAAAGCTTTCACGCTGTTGTTGGCCGCTTTCCTCCTGTCTGCCTGCAGCAACGAGGAGTTTCAGGATCTGCGCGATTTCGTAAATAACGCCGGTGCCGACATGCGCGGCAAGGTCGAGCCGCCACCCGATATCAAACCTTACGAACCTTTTGCCTACGATAATTCTGCACGCTTGCCGGACCCGTTCCGGCCGCGCAAAGCCGAGGCGAGGGGCAAGGGCGGTGCCGGACAGAATCAGCCCGACTTCAGCCGGCCCAGAGAAGAGCTGGAAGATTTTCCGCTGGAAAGCCTGAAAATGATCGGATATTTGCACCAGAAGGGTGTCGGTCACGCGATAGTGCGTTCCGCCGAAGGAAAAATATACCGCGTCAGGGCGGGCAATTATATCGGCTTGAACTTTGGCCAGATTACCGCAGTCAGCGAAACCGAGCTTGCGGTAAAGGAAATGGTGCAGGACAGTGCCGGTGACTGGACGGAACGCGAAAGCACTTTGCAATTGGCCGAATGATTAGGAGTGAAAACATGAAACAAGTTGAAAATGTGCTGCATCAATTCTTCCGGATGTTCGCCTTCGCCTTCGCGTTTGCACTGTGCGCTTTCGGCGTGCAGGCGGAAGAAGGAATCAACACGATCCAGAGTCTGTCCGCCGGCACCCTGCAGGATGGCAAGCTGACCCTCACGGTTGGGCTCAAGTCGCCGCCCAAAGCGCAGCCGGCAGCTTTCACGATCAACACGCCGCCACGCATTGCGTTTGACTTTCCCGGTACCGAGAACGGGCTGGGCACTTCGATGCAAAGCTTTGGCGAGGGCGATTTGCGCAGCGCCAATATCGTGCAGGCGGGTAATCGTACCCGGCTGGTGATCAATCTGGCCCAAATGGTCGGTTATGACACGCGTATCGAAGGCAACCAAGTGCTGATTACTTTGCAACCCAGGGGACTGGTGGGCGGCGCCCCGGTGGTTGCGGGCGCACACTTTGCCGACAGCACCGCGAGCGGGCAAAACCACAGTCTGCGCGATATTGATTTTAGGCGGGGTGCCAACGGCGAAGGCCGCGTGCAGATCGATTTGTCGGATGCCGACATTGGCATCGATATCAAGCAGCAGGGCAAGGCGCTGGTGGTGGAGTTTCAGCATGCCACCCTGCCGCGCAACCTGCAGCGCAAGCTGGATGTGGCCGATTTTGCCACGCCGGTGCAGATCGTTGATGCATTCGCGCAAGGCGGCAACGCGCGGGTTTTGATCGAGCCCAAAGGCGCGTGGGAATATTCCGCCTACCAGACAGACAATAAATTCATCGTCGAGGTCAAGGCTAGCCTGGAAGATCCAAGCAAGATCGTGTTGCCGAAATCGCGCTATGAAGGAGACAAGCTGACCCTGAATTTCCAGAATATTTCGACACGGGAAGCGCTGAGCGTGATCGCCGACTTCACCGGTCTCAACATGGTCATTAGCGACAGCGTATCCGGCAGCCTGACCCTGCGTCTGAAAGATGTGCCGTGGGATCAGGCATTCGAAATCATCCTGCAAAGCCGGGGGCTGGACAAACGCGTCAGCGGCAATGTGATCCAGGTGGCTCCGCGTGAGGAGATTGCGGCGAAGGAAAAGATCGAATTTTCATCGCGCCAGGAAATATCCGAACTGCAGCCTTTGCGCACCGAGAATTTCCAGCTCGCCTACGCCAAGGCGGCAGACATCGTAAAGCTGATTTCGGACAGCAAGCAACCGTTGTTATCCAAACGCGGCAGCGCCAACTTTGATTTGCGCACCAACATGCTGTTTGTGAAGGATGCCCCTTCCAGCCTGGAAGAGGTGCGCAAGCTGATCGCGCTGGTCGATGTGCCGGTCAGGCAGGTTTTGATCGAGGCGCGCTTCGTCGAGGCGGCTGAAACCTTCAACCAGACGCTGGGGGGCAGGCTGGCCTATAACGGACCGACCGTTGCCCAGGGGGGCGGTTTTTCCGGCTTCGGTTTGGCCAGTCGCGGAAGCGCATCCGGCGGCAGCCTTAATTTGCCAGGAGCCGCATCCGGCCTTGGCGGCCTGACCATGACACTGTTCAACGCGGCAGCGACCAAGACCTTGAGCCTGGAACTCAACGCTTCGGCGATTGATGGCACCACCAAGAATATCGCCAGCCCACGGGTGGTGACCAGCGATAAAACCGCGGCTACCATCGAGTCCGGGGTTGAAGTGCCTTACCAGCAGGCAAGCAGCAGCGGCGCCACCAACGTGGCTTTCAAGAAGGCCGTGCTGGGCCTGACTGTTACGCCGCAAATTACGCCAGAAGATAGTGTGACGATGCAGATCAGTGTCAGCCAGGATTCGGTCGGCAACATTTTCTCCGGGGTGCCCAGCATTAATACAAAAAAAGTGGACACACAAGTGCTGGTAGACAACGGCGGCACGGTGGTGATTGGCGGGGTCTATACGCAGGACGAGTCGGACTCAACCTCGAAAGTCCCCGGATTGGGCGATATTCCAATTCTGGGCTGGCTGTTCAAAAACAACACCAAGGCGAAAAGCAAAAAAGAATTGCTGGTCTTTATCACCCCGAAAATTCTCAAGGACACTCTGGGATCGAACTAGATCCGGCCGCATTCATCCCATTCCGGCCCGGCGCAAGCCGGGCTTTGTTTTGCGGCATGAACGCGTAATTCCGTTACAATTTCCGCAATGGTTACCGATCCTCCCTTCAAACAAACTTCAGGCAATATTGTCATCGTCGGGATGCCCGGTAGCGGCAAGACCACGGTTGGCAGATTGCTGGCGAAGAAGCTGCAAAAAACCTTTGTTGATAGCGACGACGAAATTCAGCACCGCACCGGCGTGTCGATCCCGCATATTTTTGATGTGGAAGGCGAGGCGGGTTTCCGCCAGCGCGAAAGCGCGGCACTGGAGGCCTTGGTGCAGCGGAAAAATATCGTATTGGCGACCGGGGGTGGGGCGGCATTGAGTGCAGCCAATCGCGAGTTGCTCAAACAGTGCGGGGTGGTTGTGTACCTGAAAAGTAGTGTGCACGATCTGTGGCAGCGCACCCGCCATGACCGCAATCGTCCTCTGCTTCAGACGGCCGATCCCTATGCAAAATTGCATACCCTGTGCGCGCAGCGCGATCCGGGTTACCTTGAGATCGCCGATATCGTGGTGCATACCGGCAGGCAGAGCGTGCACACTTTGCTCGGCCGTTTGCTGGAGCGCTTGGCGGCCTGGCCGCAACAAACGAAGAAACAGGAGGAAGGCTCAATGCAAACCCTGACTGTCGGCATGGCCGAACGCAGTTACCCCATTTATATCGGCAGCGGTTTGCTGCGCAACGTGGCGGATTTGTTGTTGCCGCATCTGCCGCAAAAACGGGCGATGATCGTGACCAACACGACCGTGGCGCCGCTGTACCTGGATGCGCTGACGGCGCGTCTGCGCGCCTGCGGCGTGAATTGCGGCAACATCGTGCTGGCGGACGGCGAGCAATACAAGAACGCCGATTCCATCGGCGCAATTTACAACGAACTGCTGTCATCCCGCAGCGAACGCGGCACGCCGCTGATAGCGCTCGGCGGCGGGGTGATCGGCGACATGACCGGCTTTGCCGCCGCCACCTATTTGCGCGGCGTGCCGTTCATCCAGATTCCGACAACCCTGCTGGCACAGGTGGACTCCTCGGTTGGCGGCAAAACCGGGATCAATCACCCGCTTGGCAAGAATATGATTGGCGCTTTCTATCAGCCGCGCGTGGTGCTGGCGGACACCGACACGCTGGATACTTTGCCAGACAAGGAACTCAGCGCCGGTCTGGCCGAGGTGATCAAGTATGGCCTGATCCGCGACCTGCCTTTTCTGGCGTGGCTTGAGGGCAATATGGAAAAACTGCGCGCCCGCGACAAGGCTGCCCTGCAGTACGCGATCACCCGCAGTTGTCGGAACAAGGCGGCAGTGGTGGCCGCCGACGAGCGTGAAAGCGGCGAGCGCGCCCTGCTCAATCTGGGCCATACCTTCGGCCATGCGATTGAAAACGGGATGGGCTACGGTGTCTGGTTGCACGGTGAGGCAATTGCGGCGGGCACAAGGATGGCGGCCGATCTGTCGCGCCGCCTGGGCTGGCTCAGCGAGGCAGAAGTAGAACGGGTGTGCGCGCTGTTGCTGCGGGCCGGCTTGCCGTCGAGTGCCCCCGCGCTGGGGGTGGAAAAATATCTGCAACTGATGGGGCTGGACAAAAAAGTCGAAGGGGGCAAAATGCGTTTCGTTCTGTTGAAAGGGTTGGGGTGCGGTGTGGTGAGCGGTGATGTTGCGGATACGCTGCTGCGGCAAACCCTGGAGTCGTGCAGTGGCTGACGCGCTGGCGAGCTATGCCGTGCGCGCCAGCGCGGGCGGCCGCCTAGTGGCGGAAGCTCCGCCCGTCGGACGCAGCGAATTTCAGCGCGACCGCGACCGCATCATCCATTCCGCCGCCTTCCGCCGCCTGGAATACAAAACCCAGGTATTCGTTAACCACGAAGGCGATCTGTTCAGGACCCGGCTCACCCACAGCATCGAAGTGGCGCAGATCGCGCGCTCGATTTCGCGCCACCTGCGCTTGAACGAAGATTTGGTCGAGGCCATTTCGCTGGCGCACGATTTGGGCCACACGCCTTTCGGCCACGCCGGACAGGAGGCGCTGAACGATTGCATGCAGACGCACGGCGGCTTTGAACACAATTTGCAGTCGTTGCGCGTGGTCGATCTGCTGGAAGAACGTTACGCCGCCTTCGACGGGTTGAATCTGTGTTTCGAGACACGCGAAGGCATTCTCAAGCATTGTTCGCCCGCCCATGCCGCGCAACTGGGAGAGGTGGGCGCGCGCTTCCTTGCCGGCCGGCGCCCCTCGCTGGAAGCGCAGATCGCCAATCTGGCTGACGAAATCGCCTATAACAACCACGATGTGGATGACGGCCTGCGTTCCGGCTTGCTTACGCTGGAACAACTGGCCGAAGTGGGGTTGTTCGCCTCGCATCTGGCGCAAGTGCGCGATGCCTGCCCCGGTCTGGTGGAGCGCCGCGTGGTGCATGAAACTGTGCGCCGCATGATCAACACGCAGATCACCGACCTGATTCGGCAGACCGAGATAAACATCCGCGCCGCCAAACCCGAAACAGTGGACGATGTGCGCGCCTGTCCGGCGTTGGTCGCCTTCAGTCCGCAGATGCAGGCGGCGAATAGCGAACTAAAGCATTTTTTGCGCGCCAACCTGTACCGCCACTATCGCGTGATGCGCATGAGCGCCAAAGCGCAACGCATTATCCGCGAGCTTTTTGCCGCGTTTGATGGCGACCCGCGCCTGTTGCCGTCCACCGTGCGGACACGCGGCGCGGACACGCTGGCGCGGGCGGTTGCCGACTATATTGCCGGGATGACCGACCGCTATGCGATCCGCGAACACCGGCGGATATTTGCGATTGAAGCGCTTTGAGCCGGCTCCGGTTGCCCTTGGGGCAGGGTTTAAGGTAGCATTCCCGCCCTTTTGGATGAATTTCAGGTGCAGCAGGTGTCTGCTGCCGTTTAGTTGAATGATTGAGGTGAGCAAGGTGAATAATTCTTCGTTGCCCGCGCGGCAAGGTCTATACGACCCGCGCAATGAACATGATGCATGTGGTGTCGGTTTCGTCGCGCAGATCAAGGGTCATCCCAGCCATGAACGGGTAAGCCAGGGCCTGCAGATACTGGAAAATCTGACCCACCGCGGCGCCGTCGGTGCCGATCCGCTGGCCGGCGACGGGGCGGGCATTTTGCTGCAAATTCCCGATCAATTTCTGCGCGATGAAATGGGCTGGGGCGGCATTCCATTGCCGGCGGCCGGCGAATACGGGGTTGGCATGCTGTTTTTGCCGCGCGAGGCAATCGCCCGCGCCGCTTGTGAAAAAATCATCGCCGACAAAATCAAGACCGAAGGCCAAATCCTACTGGGCTGGCGCGATGTGCCGGTCGATAACAGCACCTTGGGTGAAAGCGTCAAGGCGGTCGAGCCCATGGTGCGCCAGGTGTTTGTCGGGCGCGGCAAAACAACGCCGGACCAGGACGCCTTCGAGCGCAAGCTGTTCGTCATCCGCAAAACAGCAGAGCACGCAATCAGCAAATTGGGCAAGGGGCAAGGCAAAGGCTTCTACGTGCCTTCGCTATCGTCGCGCACCATTGTCTACAAGGGCATGCTGCTGGCCGACCAGGTTGGCAAGTATTTCTGCGATTTGCAGGATGCGCGGGTCGTGAGCGCATTCGCCCTGGTGCACCAGCGCTTCTCCACCAACACCTTCCCCACCTGGGATCTGGCCCATCCGTTCCGCATGATCGCGCACAATGGCGAGATCAACACGCTGCGCGGCAATGTGAACTGGATGGCGGCGCGCCATGCCGCGATGTCGTCGAAAATTCTTGGCGCCGATCTGGAAAAATTGTGGCCGCTGATTGCAGAAGGCCAGTCCGATTCCGCCTGTTTTGACAACGCGCTGGAGTTGCTGGTGGCGGGCGGCTATTCGCTGCCGCACGCGATGATGCTGCTGATCCCGGAAGCCTGGGCCGGCAATCCGCTGATGGACGAAGAGCGCCGCGCGTTCTACGAATATCACGCCGCGCTGATGGAGCCGTGGGACGGCCCTGCCGCGGTGGCATTTACCGACGGCCGCATGATAGGCGCCACTCTGGATCGCAACGGCCTGCGTCCGGCGCGTTATCTGATCACCGACGACAACGTGGTGCTGATGGCGTCGGAAATGGGCGTGCTACCGATCGCGGAAAACAAGATTGTGCAGAAATGGCGCCTGCAACCGGGCAAGATGTTCCTCATCGACATGCAGGCCGGGCGCATCGTGGACGATGCCGAGCTGAAGAAGCAACTCGCCACCGCCAAGCCTTATCGTGAGTGGATCGAGCAGTCGCGCTACTATCTCGGGAATCTGCCCGCCGTGGCGGCAAAAGTCACCGCCGGCGCGACCCTGCTCGACGCGCAGCAGGCGTTTGGCTATACCCAGGAAGATCTCAAGTTCATTCTGCTGCCGATGGCCAATGCGGGGGAAGAAGCGACCGGATCAATGGGCGCGGATGCCGCGCTGCCGGTGCTGTCCAGCCGCAACAAGGTTCTGTACAACTACTTCAAACAGCTGTTTGCGCAAGTGACCAATCCGCCGATCGACCCGATCCGCGAAGAAATCGTGATGTCGCTGACCTCGTTTATCGGCTCCAAACCCAACCTGCTCGGCGTAGATGAAACCGAACCAATGCCGCGCCTGGAGGCGCACCAGCCGGTGCTGTCGCACGAGGATGCAGCCAAGCTGCACGGCATCGACAAACTGACCCGGGGCAAATATAAATCCACTGTGCTGGACATCACCTATCCGGTGAAGAGCGGCGCCGCCGGTTGCGAAGGTGCAATCACCGCCTTGAAAAAGGCCGCCGACAAGGCGGTGGCCGCCGGATACAACGTGCTGATCCTGTCGGACCGCGCGCTTTCTGCCAAACGGCTGGCGATTCCGGCCCTGCTGGCGACATCAGCGGTGCACCATCATCTGGTCAAGGCCGGCTCGCGCACCCGCACCGGGCTGGTGGTGGAAACCGGCTCGGCCCGGGAAGTTCATCACTTTGCCATGCTCGCCGGTTATGGCGCGGAGGCAGTCTATCCGTGGCTGGTGTTCGATACGCTGTCCGCGCTCGATTTGCCGTCCAACCTGACGGCCAAAGATGCGCACAAGCGTTTCATCAAGGCAATCAACAAGGGCCTGCTCAAGGTGATGTCCAAGATGGGCATTTCCACTTATCAATCCTATTGCGGCTCGCAAATCTTCGAGGCGGTCGGACTCAACAGCGAGTTTATCGGGCAATACTTCCCCGGCACGGCCACCCAGATTCAGGGCATCGGCCTGCAGGAAGTGGCGGAGGAGGCGTTGCGCCTGCATAGCGCCGCGTTCGGCAACGATCCGCTGCTGGCCGACATGCTGGATGCGGGCGGCGAGTATGCCTGGCGCACGCGCGGCGAGGAACATACCTGGACCCCGGATTCGATCGCCAAGTTGCAGCACGCCACGCGTTCCAACAACTTCAGCACCTACAAGGAATACGCCAAACTGATCAACGACCAGACCCGGCGCCAGATGACCTTGCGCGGTCTGTTCGAGATCAAGCCGGTGGCGTCGCCGGTGCCGCTGGACCAGGTCGAGCCGGCGAAAGAGATCGTCAAGCGTTTTGTTACCGGCGCGATGTCGCTCGGTTCGATCTCGACCGAGGCTCACACCACGCTGGCCATCGCGATGAACCGCCTCGGCGGCAAGTCCAACACCGGCGAAGGCGGCGAGGACGCCAACCGGTTCAAGGTACTGCACGGCGGAGAAAAATTGTCCGAGATTATCGGCAAGAACCGCATCGAAGCCGACAAGACCATGCTGCCCGGCGATTCCCTGCGTTCGCGCATCAAGCAGGTGGCCTCCGGCCGCTTCGGCGTGACGGCGGAATATCTGGCCAGCGCCGACCAGATCCAGATCAAGATGGCGCAGGGCGCGAAGCCCGGCGAAGGCGGCCAGCTACCCGGCGGCAAAGTGTCGGAATACATCGGCAAATTGCGACACTCGGTGCCCGGAGTGGGCCTGATTTCGCCGCCGCCTCACCATGACATTTATTCCATCGAAGACTTGGCGCAGCTCATCCACGACCTGAAAAACGCCAATCCGTCAGCCTCCATTTCGGTCAAGCTGGTGTCGGAAGTCGGTGTCGGCACGGTGGCGGCGGGCGTATCCAAAGCCAAGGCCGACCACATCGTGATCTCCGGCTTCGACGGCGGCACCGGCGCCAGCCCGCTGTCGTCGATCAGGCACGCCGGCACGCCGTGGGAGTTGGGATTGTCGGAAGCGCAGCAGACGCTGGTGCTGAACAAACTGCGCGGGCGTATCGGCTTGCAGGTGGACGGCCAGTTGAAGACGGGGCGCGATGTATTGATCGGCGCGCTGCTCGGCGCGGACGAATTCGGCTTTGCCACCGCGCCGCTGGTGGTGGAAGGCTGCATCATGATGCGCAAATGCCACCTCAATACCTGCCCGGTAGGGGTTGCCACACAAGACCCGGCCCTGCGCAAAAAATTCACCGGCCAGCCGGAGCACGTGGTGAACTATTTCTTCTTCGTCGCCGAAGAGGTGCGCGAGCTGATGGCGCAGATGGGCATCCGCAAGTTCGAAGACCTGATCGGGCGCAGCGACCTGCTCGACATGCGCGCCGGCATCGAGCACTGGAAAGCCAAAGGCCTGAATTTCAGTAAGGTGTTCCATCAGCCGCAGGTGCCCTCCAAGGTGGCGCGCCGCCATGCGGAAGAACAGGATCACGGGCTCGGGCATGCGCTTGACAACGAACTGATTGCCCGCTCAAAAGAAGCTCTCGACGCGCAGCGGGTAGTCACCATCGACACGCCGATTCGCAACGTGAACCGCACGGTCGGCACCATGCTGTCGCATGAAGTGGTTAAGCGTTACGGCAACGCCGGTCTGCCGGATGACACCATCCGCATCCGCCTGCGCGGTACCGCCGGACAGAGTTTTGGCGCCTTCCTCGCGCACGGCATCACCCTGCAACTCGAAGGCGAAGGCAACGACTACGTGGGCAAGGGACTGTGCGGCGGGCGCATCATCGTCAAGCCGGCCGACGACAGCAAACTGGTGGCGGAAGACAACATCATCGTCGGCAACACCGTGCTGTACGGCGCGACGGCGGGCGAGGTGTATTTTCGCGGTGTAGCCGGCGAGCGTTTCGCGGTGCGCAATTCCGGCGCCAGCGCGGTGGTTGAGGGCGTGGGTGACCACGGCTGCGAATATATGACCGGCGGGCTGGTGGTGGTGCTGGGGCAGACCGGGCGCAACTTCGCGGCCGGCATGTCCGGCGGCGTGGCCTATGTGCTGGATGAAGAGGGCACCTTCCCGCAACGCTGCAACATGGCCATGGTACAACTGGAGGCCGTTCCGGAAGAAGCGGCGGCCAGCGAGACCGGCGAAGTCGAAGCGCATGGCCGCGTCCACTTCAACCATCTGAACAAGGCTGACGAACTGTTGTTGCACGGCAAGATCGAGGAACATCTGCGCTATACCGGCAGCGCGCGCGCCAGACAGATTCTCGACAGCTGGTCTGCCTGCCTGCCAAAATTCGTCAAGGTCATGCCGACCGAATATCGACGCGCGCTGCTGGAAATCGCGGCGCAACAGAAGGAGGCCGCATAATGGGCAAGCCAACCGGATTCATGGAATTCAAACGCCTCAACGAAAGTTATGCGCCGGTCGAACAACGCAAAGGCAATTACCGCGAATTTGTCGCGCATCTGACCGATGCCGAAGCGCAGCAACAGGGCGCGCGCTGCATGGACTGCGGCATCCCGTTCTGCAACAACGGCTGCCCGGTCAACAACATCATCCCCGACTGGAACGACCTGGTGTATCGCGGCAAGTGGCAGCAGGCGCTGGAAGTGCTGCACTCAACCAACAACTTCCCCGAAGTGACCAGCCGCATCTGTCCCGCCCCGTGCGAGGCGGCCTGCACGCTGAACATCAACAACGACGCGGTCGGGATCAAGTCGATCGAGCACGCGATCATCGACAAGGGCGGGGAAAACGGCTGGGTCTTGCCGCAACCCGCGCAGAAAAAGACAGGCAAGAAAGTCGCCGTGGTCGGTTCCGGCCCGGCCGGTTTGGCGGCCGCGCAGCAACTGGCGCGTGCCGGTCATGCGGTGACGGTGTTCGAGAAGAATAGCCGCATCGGCGGTCTGATGCGCTATGGCATTCCGGACTTCAAACTGGACAAACACCTGATCGACTGGCGCATGGCACAACTGGCGGCGGAAGGCGTGAAGTTTCAGACCAACACTTTCGTGGGCAAAGAGGCGCCGGGCAAGGAAGTTGCCAACGACGCGCGGAAAACCGTGAGCCCGCAGCAACTGCAAAAGGATTTCGATGCGGTGATTCTGTCCGGCGGTTCCGAACAGCCGCGCGACCTGCCGGTGCTGGGGCGCCAGCTCAAGGGCGTGCATTTCGCGCTGGAGTTTCTGATTCCGCAGAATAAGGAAGTGGAGGCCATGACACGGCGTAGCGAAGCTTCCGGGGTGGGAATGGCCTCTTCTCACCCGCTCCCGCAAACCGCTGGCTCCGCCAGTAACGTGTCGCGGGTGGAGGGCGATACGAAGAATCCGATCAACGTTGCCGGCAAGCATGTGGTGGTCATCGGCGGCGGCGATACCGGCTCCGACTGCGTCGGCACTTCCAACCGGCAGGGCGCCGCTTCTATCACCCAAATCGAAGTGATGCCGCGCGCGCCGGAGCAGGAGAACAAGGCGCTGACCTGGCCCTACTGGCCAATGAAACTGCGCACCTCCAGTTCGCATGACGAGGGCTGCGAGCGCGACTGGGCGATTGCCACGCAGGCCTTCAACGGCGAGAAGGGTGTGCTCAAGTCGATCAGCGCGGTGCGCGTCGAGTTCAAAGACGGCAAGATGGTCGAAGTGGCGGGCAGCGAATTCGAACTGCAGGCCGATTACGTGTTCCTCGCCATGGGTTTCATCCATCCACTGGCGCAGGTGCTGGACGCGTTCGGCGTGGAGAAGGATGGTCGCGGGAATGCCAAAGCGACGACCGACGGGGCAAACTGCTATCACACCAACGTGGAAAAAGTCTTTGCCGCGGGCGACATGCGCCGCGGTCAGTCGCTGGTGGTATGGGCGATCCGGGAAGGCCGCCAGTGTGCGCGTGCGGTGGATGAGTTTCTGATGGGCTCGTCGGTGTTGCCGCGATAATAAAAACAAATCCACCACAGAGACACGGAGACACGGAGAAAGGCAAGGACAAAAACTGATTCGACAGCACGCCGGGGAATTGCCAGAAGTTGTCAGGGTGTGGGATTGGTTTTTGATTTTGTTTTTCTCCGTGTCTCTGTGTCTCAGTGGTGAAATTCTTTAAGGATTACCATGAATTTCAAAGTCAAAAATGACACCTTTCTGCGCGCCCTACTGCGCCAGCCGACCGACTACACGCCGCTGTGGATGATGCGTCAGGCCGGGCGTTTTTTGCCGGAATATCGCGCGACACGGCGCAAGGCGGGCAGCTTCATGGGCTTGTGCAAGAACACAGACCTGGCGACCGAAGTCACCCTGCAACCGGTCGAGCGTTTTCCGCTGGATGCGGCGATTTTGTTCTCCGACATTTTGACCGTGCCGGACGCGATGGGGCTGGGCTTGTATTTTGCCGATGGTGAAGGCCCCAAGTTTGAGCGTCCGCTGCAAACCGCAGCCGACATCATGGCACTGCATGTGCCCGATATGGGCAAGGATCTGAAATACGTGACCGATGCTGTGGCACAGATTCGACGGACGCTGGACGGGCGCATTCCGCTGATCGGTTTTTCCGGCAGCCCGTGGACGCTTTCCTGCTACATGGTCGAAGGCGGCAGCAGCGACGACTATGCCAAGGTCAAGACCCTGATGTACAAGGAACCAAAACTGATGCATCACGTCCTCGACGTGACTGCGCAGGCAGTGACCGCTTACCTCAACGCGCAGATCGAAGCCGGCGCGCAGGCCGTAATGATCTTCGATTCGTGGGGCGGCGCGCTGTCGCATGCCGCGTTCCACGAATTCTCGCTGGCCTATACCCGGCGCATCATTGACGGCCTGATCAAGGAAAAAGACGGCGTGCGTATCCCCTCCATCGTGTTCACCAAGGGCGGCGGTCTCTGGATTGAGGGCATCGCCGACAGCGGTTGCGATGCGGTCGGACTGGACTGGACCATGGACATTGGCGTGGCGCGGCAGAAAGTGGGGCACAAGGTTGCGCTGCAGGGCAATCTCGACCCTGCGGTTTTGTTTGCCACGCCGGAGGTGATCCGCACCGAAGTGGAGAAGGTATTAAGCAGCTATGGCTATGGCAGCGGCCACGTGTTCAACCTCGGCCACGGCATCTCGCAGCATACCGATCCGGAGAATGTTGCCGCGCTGGTGCAGGCCGTCCACGAGCTCAGTAAAAAGTACCATTAAATCAGGCGAGTCCTGTCGGTTGTGAACAGGTCGTCTGAGACAGCAAAAGCCACGGGTTCGGTTTCCCGTGGCTTTTGTTTTATCAATCTAACCTATTGTTTATTATAACTCTAACAAGGTGGACAAAAATTGGGCGCTAAAATGAAAGTGTATATATCGTGAGCAGTTAGGACTGAATAAGACGAATTTTCCACAAACTTATCCACAGCAAATGTGTATAAGGAAAAATGCTCATATAGTTCAAGGTGATTGGCTAAACTTCATAGAAATGACCCGAGAAAATCACACTAAAACGTCACTGCTTCGCGTCGCGCTGGACGTGCCGTTGTCAACCCTTTTCGATTACAGCGTAAGTGAAGGAATGCCGCTTGAAATCGGCCAGCGCGTGGTCGTGCCGTTCGGACGCAAAGAGGTAGTCGGCATCGCGCTGGCATGGGCGGCAGAGTCCGAGCTGGCAGAGGGGAAGCTGAAATCCGTGGTGCGGGTGCTGGATGATGTGCCGCCGCTGCCGCAGGAATTGCTCGCCTTGCTGCGTTTTTGCAGCGACTACTACCACTATCCGCTGGGTATGGTTGCCTTGTCGGCTTTGCCGGTGCGCTTGCGCGATGCCGCGCCCTTCACGCCGAAGCAGGCGCTGACTTACTGCCTGAGTCCCGCAGGTGAGGCGTTGGATCCGGCGACGCTGCCCAAGCGCCGCGTGGTACAGCGGCGCATCCTGCAGACGCTGCGTCTCGGTCCAAGGAGCGGTGCACAATTGCGCGAGATTTCCGCCAGTGCGCCCGCCGCATTAAAAGTGTTGCTGGAAGCGGGCTGGGTCGAAGCGGATGCGCCCCTGCCGCGCATCGCGCATGTATTCCAGGATGCCCATGCACTGACGGACGAGCAGCAGCAGGCCGTCGATGCCGTTACCCGGCAAAGCGGCTACGGCTGTTTCCTGCTGCACGGCATCACCGGCAGCGGCAAGACCGAGGTGTATGTGCATCTGATGCACGCGATGCTGCAGCCCCGTCCTGAGCTTGGTCGAAGGGGTGGCGGCCAGGTTTTGCTGCTGGTGCCCGAGATCAACCTGACGCCGCAACTCGAGCACTATTTCCGCAGCCGTTTCCCGGAGGTGGAGTTGGTCAGTTTACACAGCGGGCTGGCCGACGGGGAGCGCGCACAGAACTGGCTCAAGGCGCAATCCGGCGCGGCGCGCATCGTGCTTGGAACACGCCTTGCCGTGTTTACCCCGTTGCCGGAACTGAGCCTGATCCTGGTGGATGAAGAACACGATGCATCGTTCAAACAGCAGGATGGCCTGCGCTACTCGGCGCGCGACGTGGCGATTTTCCGCGCCAGCCAGCGCGGTGTGCCAATCGTGCTCGGCTCCGCCACCCCTTCGTTGGAAAGCTGGCACAACGCGCAAAGCGGGCGCTATTGTTTGTTGCAACTGACACAACGCGCGGTGCAGCCGGCGACCTTGCCCGTGGTGCGCTGTCTCGATGTGAACCAACTGCCCGTGCAGGAGGGCTTGAGCGAGCCCTTGCTTGCCGCCATCGAGGCGCGCCTGCAACGACGCGAACAGAGCCTGATCTTTCTGAACCGGCGCGGCTATGCACCGGTGCTGATGTGCACCGCCTGCGGCTGGCTGTCCGAGTGCAAACACTGCGCGGGCAAGCTGGTGCTGCACCGCAAAGACCGCACCCTGCGCTGCCACCATTGCGGTTTTCAGCAGCGCGTGCCGCACACCTGCCCGACGTGTGGCGACGCCGACCTGAAGCCGGTCGGTCTCGGCACCCAGCGCATGGAAGAAGCGTTGCAAACTCGTTTCCCGCAAGCGCGTATCCTGCGTGTGGATCGTGACAGCACGCGCAGCAAAGGCGCGTGGAGTGCGATGCGCAAACAGATTCACGACGGCGAGGCTGACATACTGATCGGCACCCAGATGCTGGCAAAAGGACATGATTTTCCCAACCTCACCCTGGTCGGTGTGGTCAGTCCCGACGGGGCGTTGTACAGCGCCGACTTTCGCGCGGCGGAAAAACTTTTCGCCCAGCTCACGCAAGTCGGCGGGCGCGCCGGGCGCGCCGACAAGGCGGGCGAGGTGATCGTGCAGACCGCCTTTCCCAACCATCCGCTGTTCCAGGCTTTGCGTGTGCACGACTATGCGAGCTGGGCGCAGACCCTGCTGGCCGAGCGGCGCATGGCCGGCTTCCCGCCATTCGTGTATCAGGCCCTGTTGAGCGCGGAGGGAAAACAGGAAAGCGAACCTTACCGTTTTCTGCAACAGGCGCGCGCCGCCGCCCTGGTGCTGGGCATGCCGATGGAAGTCTATGGCGTGGTGCCGGCCGCGATGCCGAAACGCGCCAATCATTACCGCGCGCAGTTGCTGGTGCAGAGCGAACAGCGCAAAGCGTTGCAGGAATTTCTGCGCGCCTGGAAGCCCAAGCTGGACGCCCTGCCCGCCGCCAAATTGCGCTGGGTGCTGGATATAGACCCACTGGAATTCTAGGGAATGCCCTGATCGCACTATCAGTTAATGCCGCGCGCAGGTCTATAATGGCGCGAGTTTAATCACTGTAGGGAGCGCAAAATGAAAGAGATTCAAAGATTCACCCTGGCCGATTTGACATTACCGATGAAAACCCTGTTCTCCGGTTACCTGCTGGTAATCGGTCTGGGTCTGTTATTCGCAGGCGGTCAGATCATGCTGACCCACGGTATGGCGGACGGCAAGGTCGGCCTGTCCGTGGACGACATCGTGTACAGCTATTACGGCAATCGCGCGGGCGGTTCCAAGCTGGTGTCCAAGCTTAACGGTTCGATGAAGGACAATGCCCCGCCGGAGGTGCGCATGGACATGATCAAATGGGCGGAAGCGGGCGGGCCGCAAGACCAGTGGGACGAAAAAATCTCGATGGATGTTGAGCAGTATTGTTCGCCCTGTCATGCGAATATCCCGACCCTGCCGGACATCAGCGACCGCGAAAAGATGAACCAGATGATCCAGGTTGATGAAGGGCAGTCGATGTCCACTCTCACCCGGGTTTCGCATATTCACCTGTTCGGCATTGCCTTCATCTTTTTCTTCGTCGGCTGGATTTTTACCTATGCCACCGGCATTTCGCAGATGAACAAGGCAATCGTCATTTCGGTGCCATTCCTGTTCCTGATCGTTGACGTGCTGTCCTGGTGGCTGACCAAATGGAACCCGAACTTCGCCTGGTTCGTCATCATCGGCGGTTTCGGTTACAGCGTCGCAGCCTCCATCATGATTTTCACTTCGCTGTATCAGATGTGGTTCTCGCCGCACCGCGCCGCCAAACCCCAGGATCCTACTCCGCAGTGACCGGGATCAAAAAAAGCGGGGATGACCTGCTTGCCGCCATCGCCGCCGTCACGGGCGGCGATGGCGTTTTGACGGGGGCCGCCGCAACCGCGCATTACAAGGACTGGCGCGGGCGCTATCAGGGCGAGGCGCTGGCGGTGGTGTTTCCGTCGGATACGCAGCAGGTCAGCGCGGTGGTGAAGCTGTGCGCGGAGAAGCGCGTCGCCATCGTGCCGCAGGGCGGCAACACCAGTTTGTGCGGCGGCTCCGTGCCGTTGACCGGCGGCGCCCCGCAGATCGTCCTCAATCTCTCGCGCATGAACCGCATCCGCAACATGGATGCGGTGAACTACACCATGACGGTCGAGGCGGGTTGCAAGCTGGCTTCGCTCTATGCGGCACCGGAGCAGGCCGACCGCCTGTTCCCGCTGGGTCTGACCGCCATCGCGCCGTATTGCGAGATCGGCGGCAATCTCTCCACCAACGCCGGCGGTATCAACGTGCTGCGCTATGGCACTGCGCGCAATCTGGTGCTGGGGCTGGAAGTCGTGCTGCCGGATGGGCGCATCTGGGATGGCCTGCGCCGCCTGCGCAAGGACAACAGCGGCTATGATCTGAAACAACTGTTCATCGGCGCGGAAGGCACGCTCGGCATTATCACCTCCGCCGTGGTCAAACTCTTTCCGTTGCCCAAAGCGGTGGCGACGGCCTGCATCGCGGTGCGCGATCCCGCCGCCGCGGTGGCACTGCTGTCCCATCTGCGCGCTATCTGCGGCGATACGATCAACGCTTTCGAACTGATCTCGCGTTCCTGCCTCAACCTGGTGTTCAAGCATATCGGCGACACGCAGGAACCGTTCGCCGTGCAACACGAATGGATTGTCATCACCCAACTGGCGAATGTCCTGCCCGCGCCGCTGGATGCGGCACTGCGTGAAGCGCTGGTTTCCTTCGGCGCAGGGGTCGCCGATTTCACCATCACCACCGACAAAATCGAAGCTGAACGCTGGTGGAAGCTGCGCAAGAACATCGCCGAGGCGCAAAAGGCCGAAGGCATCAGCATCAAGCACGACATCTCGGTGCCGGTCAGCCGCGTGGCCGAGTTCATTGCGCAAGCCGGCAGTGCCTTGCGTAATGCTTTTCCCGGTATCCGCATCGTCGCCTTCGGCCACATGGGCGACGGCAACATTCACTACAACATTTCCCTGCTGGATGCCGCGTTGAACCAAGCCTTCATCCAGCAGCGCGAGCACGAGGTGAACCGCATCGTGTATGAGGTCGTGCGTGAACTTGAAGGCAGCATCAGCGCCGAGCATGGTGTGGGACAACTCAAGCGCGATGAACTGCCCCGGTATCGCAGCGCGGTCGAGCTGGAACTGATGCGTTCGATCAAGCAAACGCTGGACCCGCACGGGTTGATGAACCCGGGTAAGGTGATCTGAATCTCCGCATCACCCGGAAACCAAAAAAGGAAAGCAGATGGCAAAACAACCCGAAATCACCAACATGGCCTTGTTCTGCGATTTCGAGAACGTGGCGCTGGGGGTGCGCGATGCCAAGTTCGCCCAGTTCGATATCAAGAAAGTGCTGGAACGCCTGCTGCTCAAGGGCAGCATCGTGGTCAAGAAAGCCTATTGCGACTGGGAGCGCTACAAGGAATTCAAAGCCACCATGCACGAGGCCGCGTTCGAGCTGATCGAGATTCCGCATGTGCGGCAAAGCGGCAAGAACTCCGCCGACATCCGCATGGTCGTCGATGCGCTCGATCTGTGCTACACCAAAGCCCATGTCGATAGCTTCGTCATCATCAGCGGCGATTCCGATTTCTCGCCGCTGGTATCCAAGCTGCGCGAGAACAACAAATACGTGATCGGCATCGGCGTGAAAGATTCGACTTCCGATCTGCTTGCGGCCAACTGCGACGAGTTCATCTACTACGACGACCTGGTGCGCGTGCAGGAAGCGAAGAAAAAACAGGCGGCCAAAAAAGCCCCTGCCAAAGCCAAAGCCGCAGCGGCGAAACCCGGCGCTGCCAACGGCGAAGAGGTCAAGAAACAGGAAGTGATGGATTTTCTGGTCGAGACGGTCGAGGGGCTCATCGCCGAGCGCGGCTCGGACGAGAAACTCTGGTACTCGATGGTCAAGCCCACCATGCAGCGGCGCAGACCCGGCTTCAACGAATCGTATTACGGCTACCGATCGTTCAAGGAGTTGATGGAAGACGCGCAGCAGCACAAACGGGTAGTGCTGGTGAAAGACGAGAAATCCGGGCAGTACACCATCCGGCTGACAGCCGCGGATTAAGTGACAGCCTCTTGCCGCCGTCCGCCTGCTTGCCGGGGTGCGCAGCGAGCAGGCGGACGGGTGCGGTCAATCCTCGCTCATTTGGTTTGCTGATAGTGCGGTGAACGCGGTCCGGTTAGCACGCCGTTCGTCTGTGGAGCGGCCAGGAGGCGCTGGTCGGCGATGGCGGCGTAATTGAAGGCGGCATCGGTGACGGTGTCGCCGATTTGTTTAATGACGGCGGAAACCAGGGCGCCAATCAGTCCGCCCTGGTTTTGTTGCTGTTCGGCGGACGAGGCGGCAGCCTGTCCCTGCCACAGCAGTTGGCCGCTGCGCAAATCAATGATTCGCCCCTCGACGGCCACCCGGGTGTCGCTGGAGATGACTTTGTAGGTTGTCCCGTAGTCGATCACCCTGATATAGACAGCCGCATCGGCGCCAAAAAATTCATGCAGTTTCTGTGGCGAGACTTCCTGAATGTCGGCGGCATTATCGAGGCCGTTCTGGCGGAATGTTTCGGCAACCAGGGCGATCGGGAACACGTAATAGCCGCCTTCCGCGAGCGGTCGCACAGCATGCGCCCAGACGCCGGCGGTCGCGTTGACTTCCGGCGAGTCGTTGAGCGGCGGCAAAACCAGCATTGATGCCGGACGCGCCTGTTTGAATGCGCTGTAGTCATAAGGGGTAGGCGGGGTGGCGCAAGCCGGGAGAAAAATCGCCAAAGCCATCAAGACTCCGGTGCGGGAGGAAAATAATTTTCGGGTTTTCATTGCTTCACCTGTTTTGTGTCGGCCGCGCCGAGGCGATTGAGTAATTTATCCATGTACAGCGCGGATTCCGGGAAGGCCACTTTTTCCGCGCGCCACAGATTGCCCGCTTCGGCGGTGTTTCCTGCGGACAGGTAAAGCATTCCCAGGTGCGCGCGGAAACCCGGCGGCAAGGCATCGCCGGCTGCCGCGGCGCGCTCCGCCTGCAACTGCAGTTGGTTGATTTGTTCATCGGGAGTGGTTTCCGCCGGCACCAGCGTCTCGTACTGCAGGCGCGTGAAGTTTTCCCATGAATACAATGTTTTTGGCGGCGGTGTGGCACAGCCCGCCAGCAGGCTGATCACGGCGATACCGATTGCGCCCCGGGTTGCGTGCGCGATGAGTTTCATTGGCGCGCACCCTTGTCGCCCCACTGGCCGCCATCCAGTCCGGTTACCAGGTTGTCAACCGCTTCGCGCATGGCCAGGTCAAGCACTTTGCCGTTCAGCGTGGCATCGTAGCTGGCGGTGCCGCCAAAGCCGATCACTTCACGCTCGGACACCTGGTATTCGCCCGCGCCGCGCGCCGAGTACGCCACTTCGGAGGTAAGGCTGTTGACGATGTTCAGGGTTATTTTGGCGTAGGCGATCTGTTTCTTGCCGCGGCCGAGAATGCCAAACAACTGTTTGTCCCCCACCGTCTTGCGCCCGAATTCTGAAATGTCGCCGGTAACCACGAATTGGGCACCGCGCAAGGCCAGACTGCGTCCCTGCAATTTGGCTTCCTTTTCGGTTTCCGCCATGTTTTCGCGGTCTTGCACGCTAAAGCGTTGCGACTGCTGCAGGTGCGCCACGAGGGTGGTTTTGGCCTGACTACCCAAACGATCCGCGCCGTCGGAGAAGACGCCGCGCAAATAGCCGGAACGATTGTCAAACTTGCCCACGGAGACGGCAACGCGCGGCCCAGAATACGGCGCAGCCGCCGCCTGCACTTTGGCCACCTGTAATGCCTGTGAACTTTCGGTGGTGCAACCGCCCAGCGCGAAAACGCCGGCTGTCGCCGCCGCGACCATTATTTTGCCAATCATTGTTCTTCTCCTTTGATGAAATTTAACCGAATTCCCGTTTGCCAAAATGCTGCCGGCGCGGATTGTACCGTTGGCTCTTGCAGGTGTCATAAGTAAAATGCACCCCCCGATTTATTGTCCGCCGCGCGAGGGATGCCCGAGCGTGGAATAGAGCCGGTCAAGTAACGCTTTCCCTCTGCTGAAACTGCCCGCGCTGCGTTTCTCCGCCAGAGACTGGCGGATGCGGCGCAGCAATCTGGCGTAGGGAGGGGCGGTCAGGTAGTGGTGCAGCGGGGTGTGGTTGCGGACGATCCCGATGATTTTTTGCGCATTGCCGGGAATCTCCAAATCCAATGGTTCCGGGTGTGCCGCCGATTTTTTTTGCACCATGATCGTGATGTTGCCGCCATCGGGCGAAAGGGAGAGTTCGGAAAAAGCAAACCCGGCTTTTTCGGTCATTTTGCGCAAGGTGGCCAGGTTGAAGTTGAACAGGTGTGCCTCGTGGAAGGTGCTTCGAGGCGACTGGCAGGTGGCTTCGATATTGGGCACCTCGATCACCAGCATTCCCTCCGGTTGCAGCAGCTCATGCAGTTTCAACAGCACATTGAAAGGATTTTCGGTGTGTTCCAGCACGTGCCAGATGGTGATGAGCCCGAGGTTTTTTTCCGGCAACGCGACATCCTGCACAAAGCCGACCCGGACGTTCAAGCCATATTCGCGAATAGAATAGTCGGCGTAACCCCTGTTGGGTTCAATCCCCTGCACGTCGTGGCCGAGAGTTTTGAGCAGATAGGCAAACTCCCCGCCGCCCGAGCCGACATCCAGGACGCGCATTTTATTAGCCAGCAGCCGTCGGATTTTTTCGTGGCGAGACAACGCCACATTGCCGGCTCTCAATATGTGCTTGGGTTTGGGAGAATAAGTGCCCTTGTAACTGACCCGGTAATCATCCTCGTAGAAATCGCGCGGGTTATGCGGTAGCGGGTCAGACCAGACTAGCCCGCACTTTGGGCAAATCACAGTTCTCAGCGGCGTGTTGCTGCGACAGCGATTGGCAAGAACCCTAGCCCCGGTGGTGCCGCAGAGATAGCACGCGGCGGCACCCGACGCCAATTCATTCGATTCAATTCCCATCATTTTCCTTGCCAATTTATTATTGCGACTGCGGACGTTAAAGAAACTGCCGCTTTCCGGTTCAATCGCTTCCGGATTTGAGAATAACCCAATTGTAAAACACGGTGCCAAACTTTGGGCCGCTTGCGGGGTCGGCGGCTGAAGCCGCAGGTAGCCGTTGCAATGCTATAGTCCGCCCGCTCCCCCACCTCAACCCTGCCCCGGAGAGAGGGGGCAATTGAATCGCTAGGCGATGATTATTCTTCTTCTGGTGCTGTTTCATGTCCCGCTGTCCTCAACTTCAAATCCCATTTGTCCGATTTATTCGCGCAGGCCTTGCGCGCGGTGGCCCCCGGGCATGACGGGTGGGCTGTGCTGATCGAACGGCCCAAGCAGGCCGCGCATGGCGACTATGCCTGCAATCTGGCGAAGAAACTGGCCAAGCCGCTGCGCAAGAACATCGCCGAGGCGCAAAAGGCCGAAGGCATCAGCATCAAGCACGACATCTCGGTGCCGGTCAGCCGGGGCGCGGAGTTCATCGCGCAAGCCGACACCGCCTTTCGCAGCGTTTTCCCAGAATCCGCATCGTCGCCTTCGGTTTGTTGAACGATTTGCTAACGCTAATTTACCGAATCGAAGCAGTGGCTACCCACCGATTATTTACAGCAGTTTAGGGGCTCAATCATCCACAATACGGCTTGGATATTGTCTTCTGGCAAACTGCAATACAGTTCCGAAAGCGGGGTGATAAGCGGCTCTGGTGTCTGCAAATGCTATAATCCACGCCTCTTTAACGGGCATGGCGATGATGCCACCCCTGAAAATAAAACTCGCCATGCCCGTTTCCCACACCCCAACCCTCCCCCGGAGGGAGAGGGGGCAAACAAGTCGCTACGCGAGATTCACGTTTAATGGTGCTGTTTCATGTCCGCTGCCCTGAATTTCAAATCCCATTTATCCGATCTGTTTGCGCAGGCTTTGCGCGAGGTGGTACCCGATCAGGGTGGCGCGACCGTTCTGATTGAGCGTCCAAAACTTGTTGCGCATGGCGATTACGCCTGCAACCTGGCGATGCAGCTCGCCAAGCCGCTGCGCAAATCACCGCGCGATATTGCCAACGCGTTGATTGCGGCATTGCCGAAGTCTGAGGTCATCGAGAAAGTCGAGATCGCGGGGGCCGGTTTCATCAACGTGTTTATCACTACCGCGGCCAAGCAGGACGTGGTGCACGGCGTGCTGGTCGCCGGGGCGGGCTACGGCCATATGCACACAGGCGCCGGGCGCAAGGTGGGGGTGGAGTTTGTCTCGGCCAATCCGACCGGGCCGTTGCATGTCGGCCACGGGCGCGGCGCGGCGGTGGGCGATTGCCTGTGCAACGTGCTGCATGCGGCGGGCTGGAGTGTGACGCGCGAGTTTTATTACAACGATGCCGGGGTGCAGATCGACAATCTGACGCGCTCGGTGCAACTGCGCTGCAAGGGCATCACGCCGGACGATCCGGCTTGGCCGGAGTCGGGTTATCGCGGCGATTACATCCTGGATGTGGCGAATGCCTACATGGCAAAAGAACCGGTCGAGGCCGATGACCAACATACTGTTGGCAAAGGCGATGCGGACGATGCCGAGGCGATCCGTCATTTCGCCGTGGCCTATCTGCGACGCGAGCAGGATCTGGATTTGCGCGCCTTCCGCGTCGAGTTTGATGTGTTCTCGCTGGAATCGGCGCTGTATGCCGAAGGCAAGGTGGAAGAGACGGTGCGGCGCCTGATCACCAGCGGCCACACTTACGAACAGGACGATGCATTGTGGCTGCGCACCACAGATTTTGGCGACGACAAGGACCGCGTGATGCGCAAGACTGACGGCGGCTACACCTACTTCGTGCCGGACGTGGCCTACCATCTGGAGAAGTGGCGGCGCGGTTTTGAGCGTGTGATCAACGAACAGGGTTCGGATCACCATTCAACCATCACCCGTGTACGCGCCGGGCTGCAGGCGCTGGATGCGGGCATTCCGCAAGGCTGGCCGGATTACGTGCTGCACCAGATGGTGACCGTGCTGAAGAACGGCGAAGAAGTGAAGATATCCAAGCGCGCCGGCAGCTATGTCACGCTGCGCGACCTGATCGACGAAGTGGGCTGCGACGCGACGCGCTACTTCCTCGCCGCGCGCCATCCCGATTCGCAACTGGTGTTCGACATTGATCTGGCGAAATCGCAGAGCAACGACAATCCGGTGTATTACATCCAGTATGCCCACGCGCGCATTCATGCGGTGCTGACACAATGGGGCGGGGACCGACAGACTTTGCATCAGGTGGAGGTGAGCGCGCTGGACAGCGAATATGAAACCGCCCTGTTGCAGCGTCTGATCGATTTCCCGCAGGTGATCGAACAAGCCGCGGAAGATCTCGCACCGCACCTGATCGCCTTTTATCTGAAGGAATTGGCGGCGGATTTCCATAGCTATTACAATGCCTCGCGTTTTCTGGTCGAGGACGGCCGGGTCAAGCTGGCGCGGCTGGCGCTGATCGCGGCCGTGGCGCAGGTGTTACGGAACGGATTGGCACTGCTCGGTGTCACAGCTCCCGAGCAAATGTAGTTTGACGAAGGAATTGAAGATGGCAAACGGCAACTCGGCAGGCAAGAAATCCAAGGCGGCGGCTTCAATGATCGTTGGCATGGTACTCGGGGTGGTGATCGCCGGATGCATTGCGTGGTTTATGACGCAGCGAACTTCTTCCGCATTCAAGGAGCCGCCGGTCGCCAGAGAAACCGCCAAACCTTTGCCCCCGCCGGTCGTCGCGTCGCCCGCGCCGCGCGCCAACGCGCCGCAACCGGCGCAGCAATTCGAGTTCTACCGAGAGTTGCCTGACAAAGCGGGCGGCACAAGCAAGCGCAGTCCGCCCACCGTCGTCAGGCCGGAGGTCACGATCGGCGATACGACACCTTATCTGGTGCAGGCGGGATCGTTCCAAAACGCGGCCGATGCGGAAAAGCTGAAAGCCAAGCTGGCCCTGGTCGGCCTGGAAGCGAGTGTGCAGAGTGTCGATCTGCCCGGCAAAGGGATCTGGCATCGCGTCCGTCTCGGTCCATTTCAGGGGTTGGGCGCAGCGAATGAAACGATTGCCAATTTGAAATCGAACGGTGTCGCCAATGCCACCGCCCTCCACGCCCAATAATAAGGAGATGAAGATGAAGCTGTTGCATAAACTGATTGCGGTGCTGTTGTTGCTGGTTGCCACACAAGTCCAGGCGGATGTCGTGGCCGGTCGCGATTACAAGGTGATGAGCCCGGCACAGCCGACCAGCAGTGGCAGCAAGGTTGAGGTGCTGGAGTTCTTCTTTTACGGCTGTTCGCATTGCTATTACTTGCACGGCCCGTTGAGTGCCTGGGAAAAGAAGATGCCCAAGGATGTGAACCTGCAATTCGTACCGGTCATCTTCCGCGACACCTGGGAGCCGATGGCGCGAACTTTCTATGCGCTGGAGGCGCTGGGCGAGCGCGAAAAATTGCACAACGATCTGTTCGAGGCGTGGAATGTGTTCAACACCGACTTGAGCGACGAGCAGAAAATCACCGCGTTCGTGGCCAAACGCGGGGTGGATGCCCAAAAATTCGGTGCGGCTTATAACTCGTTCTCGCTCGCCGGGAAGGTCGCGCGCAGCAACCAGCTGGTGCGCAGTTACGCCATTCGTGGCACACCCACCATCGCGGTGGATGGAAAATACATCATCACCGGTCTGGAGCCGGCGGATACTGTTCGCGTGCTGAACGAAGTGATCGAGATCGCGCGCAAGGAGAGACGCGCCGGCAAGCGTTGATGCGCGTCGTCATCACCGGCGCGTCGAGCGGCATCGGTCTGGCCCTCGCGCGCCATTATCTTGAACGCGGCGCATACGTCGCCGTCCTTGCCCGCCGCGGCGAGTTGCTGCAAACCCTTGCAGCGGAATTTCCCGATAAAGTGTTTTGCTACGCGCTGGATGTGCGCGATGCGGTGGCGCTCCGCGTTGCCGCCGCCGATTTCATCGCGCGCGCCGGCGTGCCGGACATTGTGATCGCCAATGCCGGTATCAGCCGCGGCGTTATGACCGAATATGCCGAGGACATGGACGCCTTTCAGCAGGTGATGGACATCAACGTGCTCGGCATGGCGAAGACCTTCCAGCCGTTCATTCATGCCATGCGAGAGGCGCGGCAAGGCAAGCTGGTCGGCATCGCCAGCGTCGCCGGTTTTCGCGGCCTGCCTGGCTCCGAGGCGTATTCGGCTTCCAAAGCGGCGGCAATTGCCTATCTGGAAAGTCTGCGCGTCGAGTTGCGCGACAGCGGTGTCAATGTGGTGACGATTTGCCCCGGTTACATCCGCACGCCGATGACCGACGTGAACGATTTCCCCATGCCTTTCCTGCTCGACGCGGATGACGCAACGCGGCGCATCGCGCGCGCGATCGGGCGCGCCACGTCGTTTGCCGTCATCCCGTGGCAGATGGCCGTGGTCGGCTGGTTGTTGCGCCGCCTGCCCAACTGGCTGTACGACAGATTGTTCAACAAGGCACCGCGCAAGCCGCGCAGAAACGACTAATGGCCATCTATCAAAAATTCATCCGGGGCGGCGTGCCGGAATATCTGGCACGCTATTACTGGTGGGCCTATCTGTGGGACAAGAGCATCTGGTTCTTCGATCACCAGCCGATTATCAACGCCATTCTGTTTGGGCAGTACGACACGCTGCTCAATAAAACGCTGGCGCACATCGAGCGCAAGTCCGGGGCAAAGCTGTTGCAGCTCACCTGTGTGTACGGCAAGCTCACCCCCTCGCTGTTGCACCACACCGACAACGAAGTGCATTTGTGCGATGTCGCCGTCGGTCAGTTGGAGCTGGCACGCGGCAAAATAACGGAGGTTGCCGACCGCTGCCACTTGGCGCGCATGAACGCCGAGTCGTTGGGCTACGCCAACGAAGCATTCGACCAGGTCATCCTGTTCTTCCTCTTTCACGAGTTGCCACCACAGGCGCGACAGCATGTGTACGACGAGATCGCGCGCGTGCTGAAACCGGGCGGCTCGGTGCTGATCACTGAATACGGCAGCACACCGCATTGCCATTGGCTGTATCGTTTCCGGCCGTTCCGTTTTGTTCTGGGGCATCTGGAGCCGTTTCTGCCCGGATTCTGGCAGGAAGATGTGCACGCCAAACTGAATGAGGCAATACTGAAGCAGGGCAAGGCACTGGCAGCAGGGCCGCATGTCGAACACTGCTTCGGCGGCTTCTATCGCGTCATGCGTTTCGACCTTCAGGATTGATTCAAGGTCAGGGAACACTGCATTCACGGTCGCTGCGCAGGCGCAGGAAGCGCGCGAAACGCGGGATGCCGGTCTTGGCATTGACCCCGTTGTGGCGATAGGTCACCCAGCAGCCGAGCGCGGGCGGCGCGCGCCGTTCGGCATCAGACAAACCTGAACCCAGCCTGAAGCGCAGTCCCGCCTCTGTCTCCACCTCCAGCGCGCCGAGCATCCCGGCATATTTTCCCTGCCCCGGCAGATGCGCGACCACCCGCGCTTCCGCATCCAGATACGGTTTGAGTTTGAGCAGATCGTCGTTGCGTTCAGCCCGGTACAGCGCGCTGCCGCGATGCAGCATCAGCCCCTCGCCGCCCAGTTTGACGACGCGATCAAGCGCGGCGCGCAACGCGGCGACATTCCTGACTCTGAACTGTTCGACATGCCGCACCCAGGGTCGGTTGATGTCAACCACGATGCGCCCCAGTTCTGTATCGCGTTCGCTGAAACTGCCGGGATGTGCGGGCAGGTCGAACAGCATGAATTTGATCTCGCGCCATGCGGCATCATCCGGTTCAGCTTGGCGAATCGTAGATACCGCCTGCGCAAAACGTCCGCGCCCCGCCCACAGTTCGCCGTCGATCGGAATCGCCGGCCAACTCGCGGTGAACCATGCCGGCGCATGAATACGCTCGCCGCCGCGTGTGAGTAACTGCCTGCCGTCCCAGTAGCCGCGCACGCCATCATACTTTTCGCTGACCCAATATTCCGCCAAAGGGACACCTTCACGATAGATATTGGCCAGCATCAGCGGCGGCTGCGTGCCGGCGAAAAGCGGAATGGGTAGTTGAAGCAGGAAGAGTACAAGCAAAACCGATGTAAGCATCTGCTTCATTTTCACCTCCGTTATACCGGCTCAGGCCGGTATCCAGCTAAATCAAAGGGCTGTGTAGCAGGCAAAACGAGCCGATTGTGGCGAGTTTCGAGGGGCGGCCAAACCCAAGGCATTGTCCGCATATGCGGGATATTTTCTGCAACTGGATACCGGCCTGCGCCGGTATGACGGCAAATTATCCTGCCAGCTTCTGCTTCAGGATGTCGTTCAGCTGAGCCGGGTTCGCTTTGCCTTTGCTGGCCTTCATGGCGAGACCGACAAAGAAACCGAACAGCTTGTCCTTGCCGCTGCGATATTCCGCCACCTTGTCCGCATTGGCGGCAATGATTTCATCCACCAGCGCTTCGATCGCGCCGCTGTCGGAAACTTGCTTGAGGCCTTTGGTTTCGATGAGGGTATTGATGCCTTTGGTTACCTCTTCAAGTGAATCACCTATGACCAGTTCTGCCTCCTTGGGTGTCCAGAGGTGATCGAATATCTGCTTGGCGGCGTTATTTGAAATCGTTCCATCGACGATTCGGCCAATCAGAACGGCTAATTGTATGGGCTTGATCGGTGCATCGGTGATGTTCTTGTCCTCACGGTTGAGTCGTGCGGAAATCTCCCCCTGCATCCAATTGGCAAGCTGCTTGGCCTGCGCCGGCCCGGCACTCAGTGCCGCCTCAAAGTAGTCCGCCATCTCGCGTGAGGCGGTGAGGAGGCTCGCATCGTAAGCGGAGAGGCCAAGCGCGCTGACATAACGCGACTGCTTGCTCTGCGGCAGCTCCGGCAGCGTGGCGCGCACCTGCTCGATCCACTCCGGCGAAATCTCCAGCGGCAACAGATCGGGGTCGGGAAAATAGCGATAGTCGTGCGCGTCTTCCTTGCTGCGCATCATGCGCGTCTCGCCGCTGTCCGGGTCGAACAGGATAGTCGCCTGCTGCACGGTGCCGCCGTTCTCAATCGTGTCAATCTGCCATTGCACTTCGTAATCGATGGCCTGCTGCATGAACTTGAACGAGTTCAGGTTCTTGATCTCGCGCCGCGTGCCCAGTGGCTGGCCGGGCTTGCGCACCGACACGTTCACGTCGCAGCGGAACGAGCCTTCCTGCATGTTGCCGTCGCTGATGCCGATCCAGCGCACCAGCGAGTGCAGGGCTTTGGCGTAGGCCACCGCCTCGGCGGCGCTCGCCATGTCCGGCTCGGACACGATCTCCAGCAGCGGCGTGCCGGCGCGATTCAGGTCGATGCCGGTCATGCCGTGGAAATCGCCGTGCAGCGACTTGCCCGCGTCTTCTTCCAGATGGGCGCGGGTGATGCGCACGGTTTTTTCATACGGCTTGGCGTTTCCGGACAGCGGCACGACCTGAATCGTCAGCGCGCCCTGCCCCACGACCGGCAAGTCCATCTGGCTGATCTGGTAACCCTTGGGCAGGTCGGGATAGAAATAATTCTTGCGCGCGAACACCGATCGCGGCGCAATGTGCGCGCCGGTCGCCAAACCAAATTTGATCGCGCGTTCCACCGCGCTCCTGTTCAACACCGGTAGCACGCCCGGCAGCGCCAGACTCACCGCATCGGCTTGCGTGTTCGGTTCCGCGCCGAACGCGGTCGAAGCGCCGGAGAAGATTTTTGTATTGGTCGAGAGCTGGGTGTGTACTTCCAGCCCGATGACGATTACCCAAGTCATGCTTATTCCTGATCGATGGTTTTTTGGCGCAATTCGCGCAATCCGGCGGGCATTTTGAGCGTCTGCAAATCCCACCCTTCGATGCGCAGGACATCATCCAGGCATTGTTCTAACTCCGCATGTGCTTTGCGAGTGGAATCTGCAATGCGGTGATGAACTTCTTCCAAAACACTTCCCTTGCTGATGCAGTTACTTTGATAGGCGAATACCTTCCTCAGTCGCAACAATTCTTCCGCGACTTGTGACGGACACGCGCACATATAAATCAAGGCTTCTTCAATAATATCTTCGAGCTGTTGGTTGCTATAACGGATAAGCAAGTGATCCATGACTTAAAGCTCCATTCCTGTTGGGCTTCGACCGTGCCAGTCGGTCGCCAGTTGATATTGGTGCGCGACGTTGAGCATGCGCGCCTCGTCGAAATAGTTGCCGATGATCTGCAGGCCCACCGGCATGTTGTTTTCCCCGAAACCGCATGGGATGGACATGCCGGGCAGACCCGCCAGGTTCACCGCGATGGTGTAAATGTCGGACAGATACATCTGCACCGGGTCGTCGCCTTTTTCGCCCAGTTTGAACGCGGTGGTGGGCGAGGTCGGCCCCATGATCACGTCGCACTGTTTGAATGCCTCGGCAAAGTCCTGCGCGATCAGGCGGCGGATACGTTGCGCCTTGATGTAGTAGGCGTCGTAATAGCCGTGGCTTAGCACATAAGTGCCGATCATGATGCGGCGCTTCACTTCCGCACCGAAACCCTGGGCGCGGGTTTTTTCGTACATGTCGGTGAGGTCGCCATACTCCGGCGCGCGGTAGCCGTAGCGCACGCCGTCGAAGCGCGACAGGTTGCTCGACGCTTCCGCCGGCGCCAGCACGTAATACACCGGCACCGACAGCTTGGAATTCGGCAGGCTGATCTCGACCACGGTCGCGCCCAGTTTTTTGTATTCGGCGATGGCGGCTTCGACTGCTTTGGCCACATCGCTGCCCATGCCTGCCGCGAAAAACTCTTGCGGCAAGCCGATGCGCAGGCCGTTCAAGGGTTTGTTCAGGTCGCGCGCGTAGTCTTCCGTGTCGCGTTGCAGCGAAGTGGAATCGCGCTCGTCAAACCCCGCCATCGTATTCAGCATCAGCGCCAGGTCTTCCGCGCTGCGCGCCATCGGCCCGGCCTGGTCGAGGCTGGAAGCGAAGGCGATCATGCCGTAGCGCGAGCACACACCGTAGGTGGGCTTCAGGCCGGAGATGCCGCACAGCGCGGCGGGCTGGCGGATCGAACCGCCGGTGTCGGTGCCGGTTGCCGCCGCGCACAGGCGCGCCGCCACCGCCGCCGCCGTGCCGCCGGAGCTGCCGCCGGGCACGCGTTGCGTATCCCATGGATTTTTCACCGGACCATAATAGGAAGTCTCGTTGGACGAGCCCATGGCGAACTCGTCCATGTTGGTCTTGCCGAGGATGACCGCGCCGGCGTTGTTGAATTGCGTGATGACGTGGGCGTCGTAGGGCGAGACGAAGTTATGCAGCATCTTCGAGCCGCAGGTGGTGAGCCAGCCTTTGGCGCAAAAAATATCCTTTTGCGCGAGCGGGATACCGGTCAGCGCATCGGCCTTGCCTGCGGCGAGACGCTGGTCGGCGGCACGCGCCTGGGCCAGTGACAGCTCGGGATTCAGCGTGATGAAGGCGTTGAGTGCCGGGTTCAATCGGGCAATGCGATCGAGGTAGAGCTGGGTCAGCTCGACGCTGGAAATCTTGCGGGAAGTGAGGGCGGTGCCGATTTGCCTGAGGCTGGATTTAAACATGGGCTTATTCGATGACTTGGGGAACGAGATAAAGACCGGCTTCGACCTGAGGCGCGATCGCCTGGAACAGCACACGCTGGTTGCTGTCGGTGACGACATCAACGCGCAGACGCTGCGCCAGATCCTGGCTGTGCGACATCGGCTCCACGCCGTCTGTATCCACGGCTTGCATCTCGGCGATCAGGCCAAAGATGCCGGACAGCTGATTGCGGGCGGCTTCGACCTCGTTTTCATCCATCGCCAGGCGCGCCAAGCGGGCGATTTTTTCGACATCAAGGGTGCTTAAAGACATGGCAAAAACTTTATTTAAACAAAGTCGATAGGGTATCATACGCGCCCATTCGGGGCACCTCTTTAGACTACGGGATACAACATGTTCGGACTTTTCAAGGGCTATTTTTCCAACGACCTTGCCATTGACCTCGGTACGGCGAATACGCTGATCTGGCTGCGCGGTCACGGGGTGGTGCTGGACGAGCCGTCAGTGGTGGCGATCCGCCAGGAAGGCGGACCCAACGGCAAGAAGGTGATCCAGCAGGTCGGGATTGCCGCCAAGCAGATGCTGGGACGCACGCCGGGCAACATCACCGCCATCCGCCCGATGAAGGACGGCGTGATCGCCGACTTCACCGTGACCGAGCAGATGCTCAAGCATTTCATTCGCCGCGTGCACAAATCCAGCATCTTCACCCCCAGCCCGCGCATCGTGATTTGCGTGCCGTGCGGCTCGACCCAGGTTGAGCGCCGCGCCATTCGCGAATCGGCGTTTGGCGCGGGCGCGCGCCGCGTCGAACTGATTGAGGAGCCAATGGCGGCGGCGATCGGCGCCGACCTGCCGGTGGAGGATGCAACCGGTTCGATGGTGGTCGATATTGGCGGCGGCACGACGGAAGTGGGTGTGATCTCGCTTGGCGGCGCGGTGTATTCCGGCTCGGTGCGGGTCGGCGGCGACAAATTCGACGACGCCATCATCAATTACATCCGGCGCAATTACGGCATGCTGATCGGCGAGACCACGGCCGAGCAGATCAAAAAGGAGATCGGTTCCGCTTTCCCCGGCAGCGAAGTGCGCGAGCTGGAAGTGAACGGTCGCAATCTGGCGGAAGGCGTGCCGCGCAGTTTCACCATCTCCAGCAACGAGATTCTGGAAGCGCTGACCGATCCGCTAAATAGTATCGTCAGCGCGGTGAAGACCGCGCTGGAACAGACCCCGCCCGAACTTGGTGCGGACATCGCCAGCAAAGGCATGGTGCTGACCGGCGGCGGCGCCCTGCTGCGCGACCTCGACCGCCTGCTGATGGAAGAGACCGGCCTGCCGGTGGTGATCGCCGACGATCCGCTGACCTGCGTGGTGCGCGGTTCGGGCAAGGCGCTGGAGAGCATGGACAAATACACGAATATCTTCACTTCAGATTGATTCAGCGGTGCTGGAAGACACGCGCTCGTTACCTTTTTTCAATCGCGGCCCGAGCGCGGTCGCGCGACTGGTTTTTTTCTCGTTACTTTCCCTGATGTTGCTGTTCGTGGATGCACGCTACCGTTATCTGGAATCCACGCGTCAAGTCATTGCCGTCATCATCTATCCCTTGCAGCGCCTGACGACACTGCCCGGCACACTCTGGCACGACGGTTCAGAATATATCTCGCTGCAGCGCCATCTGGTCGCCCAAAACGAGGCGTTGCGCCTGCAACATGATGCGGATGCGGCGCGCCTGAATCAATTTGAAGCGGTGCTGAACGAGAATGAGCAATTGCGCGCCCTGCTGGAAATCAAGCAGCGTAGTGACTACAACGTCCGGGCGGCACAGATCGTCTATCTGGAGCGCGACATCTTCAAGCGAAAACTGCTGGTGGATGCCGGTGCGCGGGCCGGTGTGCTGGCGGGGCAGGCGGTGATCGATAACCGGGGTGTGGTCGGCCAGGTCACGCGCACCTTTCCGTGGTTGTCCGAAGTGACGCTGGTCACCGACAAAAATAATATCGTGCCGGTGCAAGTGGTGCGCAACGGTTTGCGCGCGGCGGTCTTTGGCTCGGGCAACATCAGCGAGATGGAATTGCGTTATCAACCGGTCGCCGTGGATATCGAGGTGGGCGACGAGTTGGTGACATCCGGCCTCGACGGTACGTATCCGCCCGCATTGCCGGTGGCGAAGGTCGTGCGCATCGAGCGCGATCCGGCTTACGCGTTTGCGCATATTGTCTGTGCGCCGCTGGCAGGGGTCGATCGCCATCGCACCTTGCTGGTTGTGTCGTCCGTGTCTTCCTTGCCGCCGCGCCCGCTTGATGACGCGGCGGGGGAGCGGCCATCCGGCAAGAAATCGATTAAGCGAGGTGCCCGGTGAAATCGCTTCTGAACACGGACCGTGAATTTTTGCTTCCCGCCAGCCGTCGTTTCATCTTTGCCTCGCTCATCGTTGCCGTGCTGTTCGAATGGTTGCCCTGGCACGGTTGGGCGCTGGCCGCGCGTCCCGATTTCGTGGCGCTGGTCCTGCTCTATTGGTGCACGCACAAACCGCATCGGGTCGGTATCGGCACTGCCTGGGTGCTGGGGATACTGGTCGATGTCGCCGACGCGAGCCTGTTCGGACAGCATGCGCTGGCGTATTCCGTGCTGGCGTTCGGCGGGCTGGTCCTGAACCGGCGCGTGCAGATGTTCAGCCTGAAAGAACAATCGCTGCATGTGTTCGCCCTATTGCTGGTCAGTTATGCCGTCTATGCCCTTGTTCATTGGCAGGTGCGCGGTTTTGTCGCGTGGGAATACTTCATCGGCAGTCTGACCTCCGCGCTGTTGTGGGCACCGCTCACTTTGCTCATCCAGACGCTGCGCCGCCCGCGGCGCGATTCCGACCAGCTATGACGCGCAAGATCGAGCTGAAGAATAGTCAGCGCGAAATCCATTTCTTCCGCTTGCGCCTGTTTGTCGGTCTGGGTTTTGCCGGCCTGCTGATGCTGCTGCTGCTGGCGCGGGTGTTCTATCTTCAGGTATTGCAGCATGGGCATTTCGACACGCTGGCAGAAAGCAATCGCATCTATGTTGTGCCCATCGTGCCCAACCGGGGCGTGATTACCGACCGCAACGGCGTGGTGCTGGCGCGCAACTATGCCGGCTACACCCTGGAAGTCACGCCGGACAACATTCGCAATCTGGATCAGACCATCGCCGAGATCGGCAAGCTGGTCGAGATCAAACCCAAGGATTTGCGCCGCTTCAAAAAGCTGCTGGCGGAGCGGCGCTCGCTGCAAACCCTGCCCATCCGCACCCGGCTGACGGATGAGGAAGTGGCGCGTTTTGCCGCGCAGCGTTATCGCTTTCCGGGCGTCGAATTGAAGGCGCGCCTGTTTCGGGAGTACCCCTACACCGAGACAACCTCGCATTTGCTCGGCTACATCGGCCGCATCAATCAGCAGGAACTGGAGGAGCTGGAAGCGGGCGAGGTCGCAGCCAACTACCTGGGCTCCGAATACATCGGCAAGACCGGCATCGAACAGTATTACGAAAAAGTACTGCACGGCGTGACCGGTTTCGAGCAGGTCGAGGTGGATGCCGGCGGACGGGCGGTGCGCATGGTGTCGCGCACCGCGCCCGAGTCGGGCAAAAACCTGACGCTGACCCTGGATGCCGGTTTGCAGGAAGTGGCGGTGCAGGCACTCGGTGATTTTCGCGGTGCGCTGGTGGCCATCGATCCGGCCAACGGCGAGGTGCTGGCCTATGTCAGCAAGCCCGGCTACGACCCCAATCTGTTCATCGACGGCATCGACACCGAGAGCTGGGATGCGCTCAACAATTCGCCGGACGTGCCGCTCAACAACCGTGCCCTGCGCGGACAGTATCCGATGGGTTCGACGATCAAGCCGTTCATGGCATTGACCGGATTGCATTTCGCTGCGCGCTCGCCCGATTTCAGCATCAGCGATCCGGGTTACTACATGCTGCCCGGTAGCCGGCATCAGTACCGCGACTGGAAAGTGGGCGGTCATGGCCGCGTGGATATGTTCAAGTCCATCGTGGTGTCGTGCGACACCTACTATTACGGACTGGCGACCGAACTCGGCATCGATCGCATGCACGACTATCTCGGCCAGTTCGGTTTTGGCAAGCGCACCGGAATTGACCTCGAGGGCGAAGTGCCGGGGCTGTTGCCTTCCACCGGGTGGAAGATGCAACGCCACCAGCAGATATGGTATCCGGGCGATACCGTGTCGGCCGGCATCGGGCAGGGCTATCAGTTGGCCACGCCCCTGCAGATGGCGCATGTCACGGCCACTTTGGCCAACGGCGGCGTGGGCTATCGTCCGCATCTGGTCAAGGCGATCCAACGCGAGACGAGCGCGCCGCCGCAACCCCTGTTTGACCTGAAGATTCCGGCGCAGGATATCGACCTGGTCAAGCGCGCGATGCAGGCGGTCACCCATCCCGGCGGCACCGCGGCCGGCTCGTTTTACAACGCGCTTTATCCGGTGGGAGCCAAGACAGGGACGGCGCAGGTCATCGCGATCAAGCAGGGCGAAAAATATGATGAGAAAAAAGTCTCGGAATACAATCGCGACCATGCCTGGTTCATCGCCTTCGCCCCGGCCGACCAGCCGCGCATCGCGCTGGCGGTGCTGGCGGAAAACGGCGGACACGGCAGCTCGACGGCGGCGCCGATTGCGCGCAAGGTGTTCGATTATTATCTGCTGGGCAAGCTGCCCAAGCCCCTGAAAAAGGCCGCAGTCAGCGACACGGCGGAGGGAGATTGATGAATCTGCGCCAACTCAAACAGCGTTTCGTGCTGCACCTCGATCCGGTCCTGTTGTCCGGGCTGGGGGCGCTGCTGCTGGTCAGCCTGCTGACGCTGTATAGCGCCAGTGACGGCAACGGCGCGCGCGTGCTGGGGCAGCTGGGCAATATCGCCGTGGCTTTCATCGTGCTGTGGATCATCGCCAACATGCCGCTGCACTGGTTGATGCGCATCGCCGTGCCGATGTACGTGCTGGGCATGGCTCTGCTGATCGGAGTTGCGCTGTTCGGCGAGATCAGCCACGGCGCGCGGCGCTGGCTGAATCTGGGCGTGGCGAACATCCAGCCGTCCGAACTGATGAAGATTGCGGTGCCGCTGATGATGGCCTGGTACTTCGAGAAGCACGAAGCGACCCTGACCTGGCGCAACCATCTCATCGCTGCCCTGTTGTTGGTGATGCCGCTGGCATTGATCGTACGCCAACCCGATCTTGGGACCTCCATCCTGATCGCCGCCAGCGGCTTCTTCGTGCTGTTCCTGGCCGGCTTGAGTTGGCGCGTCATCCTCGGCCTGTTGGTGGCGGCTGCGGCCAGCGCGCCGTTTCTGTGGCATGCGCTGCACGATTACCAGCGCCAGCGCATTCTGATGCTGTTCGACCCGTCGCAGGACGCACTGGGCAAGGGCTACCACACCATTCAGGGCATGATCGCAGTTGGCTCCGGCGGCTTGATGGGCAAGGGTTACCTGCAGGGCACACAGACCCATCTCGATTTCCTGCCCGAGCGCACCACCGACTTCATCTTCGCGGTCTGGTCGGAAGAGTTCGGCTTCATCGGCAACCTGTTTTTGCTGGGGCTGTACGTCTTCGTCATCGGGCGCGGCTTTGTCATCACCGCCAACGCTTCCACCTATTTCACGCGCCTGATGGCCGGCAGTATCACGCTCACCTTTTTTATTTACACTTTCGTCAACATCGGCATGGTCACCGGCATTCTGCCGGTGGTTGGCGTGCCGCTGCCGCTGGTGAGTTATGGTGGCACATCATTGCTCACGCTGATGCTCGGCTTCGGCGTGCTGATGAGCATCCACACCCACCAGCGTCTGGTCAAAACCTGAGGAGACAAGCATGACAAAATCCGGTATCACGATTGCGCTCGCCCTGGGGTTGTTGAGCGCTTGTTCCACTCCACCGCAGCGCCCGGCAACGAGTGCGGCAGAACAGCCGGCGGCAACGCAAGGCGGCGGATACCTGGCGGGTGACGGTCCCGGCGCCGATGCCCCGGCCAATCTGGACAGCATTCCCGATGCCGTGCCCAAGCCGGAGCCGCTGCATCGCTACGCCAATCGCCCCTATTCCGCGCTCGGCAAGACCTACACCCCGCTGGCCGCGCCGGGCAACTACAAGGAGCGTGGGAGCGCCTCCTGGTACGGCAAAAAATTCCACGGCCAGCACACCTCCATTGGCGATACCTACGATATGTACGGCATGACCGCCGCGCATCCCACACTGCCGGTGCCGAGCTACGCGCGCGTGACCAACCTGGCCAATGGCAAATCGGTGGTGGTGCGCGTCAATGATCGCGGCCCCTTCCTGCATGACCGCATCATCGATCTGTCATACGCCGCCGCGTACAAGCTTGGCTACGTCAATCAGGGCAGCGCCGAAGTCGAAGTGGAAAGCCTGGTCGCGGATGGCAATGCGCCGGTGGCACGCCCGGTCGAACCGGTCAAAGTGGAAACCGTTGCCGCGACCACGGTAATGCCGGTGATGCCGCCCGACCGCGCGGGCAATGTCTATCTGCAGCTGGGCGCGTTCAGGGAACAGCAGGGCGCGGAAAGCTTCCTTGCCAAAATGCGCGCCGAACTGGGCGACAGCGGTAAAGATATCGTGTTGTTGCAACAAGGCGGCCTTAACCGTATCCATCTCGGCCCGTACCGGAATGCCGACGATGCGCGCCGCGCCGCCGATGTGCTGGCGGGAAAACTGGGTTTCAAACCGTTCGTGAGCCGGCACTGATATAGTCCGCCACCCATCTTCTGGCGGGTAGCAGCGCGCACTGCAAATCGGGCCGGCCCTATCATGCCGCGCATGGTACCGACCGTTTTCCGTGCGCACGGTTTTCGTTTCCTTTTCTTCTCCCGCGAAGAACTGCGTTTGCATGCGCATGTGAACCATGCCAAAGGGTAAGCAAAGTTCTGGCTGGAACCGCAGATAACGCTGGCGAAAAACATTGGTTCGAGCTTGAAAGCGCTCAAGCGGGCGCAGGCACTGATTGAGGAGCGCGAGCATGACATCCACGCTGCTTGGCAACGCCATTTCGGAAGTTGAGGTAACCCATGTTCCCGGCCCGGGCTTCTGGCTATTGCTGGGGGACGGGGAGCTATATGTTGCGTTCAGCGATTTCCCCTGGTTTGCCGATGCGCCGATCCGCAAGCCGACGCATGTCGAATTGCCGCAGCCGAATCATTTGTACTGGCCCGGGCTGGATATTGGTCTGGCCGTCGCGTCGATCCGCAATCCGCAGGATTTCCCGCTGCTGGCACGGTATTGATTCACCCGCTCTGTGCTGCACCCATCCTTCCAAAATGCTTGTTGGAAACCGAGCCGCACCGGATGATTCGCTGCGGCGTGCCGTTTCGTTCAGGTTTTTTTCTTGGCGCGCGGATGCGCGCTGTCGTAGATTTTGGCGAGGTACTGGAAATCGAGATGGGTATAGACCTGGGTGGTCGAGATGCTGGCGTGGCCAAGCATCTCCTGCACCGCGCGCAGATCGCCCGATGATTGCAACAGGTGGGTGGCGAAGGAGTGGCGCAACAGGTGCGGGTGCACGCCGCTGGTGATCCCTTGTGTGATACCGCGCTGATGCAGTTGCCGCTGCACGGTGCGCGGACTGATGCGGCGACCGTTCTTGCCGACGAACAAGGCAGCCTCATCCGGTTGGGCGATCTGATCACGCACCGCAAGCCAGGCGTGCAGCGCGGCGACCGCATGGCTGCCCATCGGCACGATGCGCGTCTTGCTGCCTTTGCCGGTCACGCTCAACTCATGCGACGCCAGGCTGTTGCGCATGACATCCTGGTCGAGGCTGACCAGTTCCGCCAGGCGCAGCCCGGAAGAATAGAGCAACTCGAACATCGCCTTGTCGCGCGCATCCAGCGGCGATTCAACTTTCATCTCCACCAGTTGCACCGCTTCGTCCGGCGACAGCGCATGCGGCAAGGTCTTGGGCGCTTTCGGCGCGCGCAGGCCGGCGCAGGGATTGCTCCGGCAGCCGTGGTCGCGCATCAGATAGCTGTAAAAGCCGCGCCAGGCGGAGAGCACGCGCGCCAGTGAGCGTCCTGACAAGCCGCTGCCATGCAATTGCGCAACGTAGCGGCGGATGTGATGGCTTTTTAAGTCCGGCAGCGGTGTCGTTCCGGCCAGCTTGAACAAGCGGCGGATGTCGCGCGCGTAGTTTTCGGCGGTGAGCGGGGAATAGTTGCGCTCGTTGTTGAGATAGGCGAGATAGCCCGCCAGCAATGCAGCTTCGTCAGACATGCAATCGGAAAGCACTGCCCAGTGTTTCGGCGATGCGTTGCAGGAACAGCGTGCCCATCTCGGGATAGAAACGTTCCTTGTCTTCGCTGGCGAGGACGAGCAGGCCGATGGTCTGGCCGTTGGCGCGCAAGGGCAGGTAGGCGAAGGAACGCAGATGCTGGCCGGCCTCGCCGAACCAGGCCAGCGTGTCGGCAATGGCGTGGTGCGCACAGACGGGTTGCACGTGCTCATCGGCGAAGGCGAGCACCTCGGCGCTGGGCGGTTCGTCGCGCCACAGATGCAGGGCGCTGTGCGGCACGGCGAAGATGTCGCGCAGATTGTGCGTCACCAGGGATTGCAGCGCGGCGCGGTCGTAGGGGCCGAACAGCGCGCAGTTGAACTGGTGCACCTTGAGTTGCAGCGCGTCATTCTCTTTGGCAAATGCCAGCAGCTCGCGCAACTGCTTTTCCAGTTCCTTCACGCGTTCGCGCAGGGTGAGCAACTGGCGCTCGGCCAGGGAAATGGTGCGCCCGCCATGCGGATGCGGCAGATTGATGTCGGCCAGCAGCGCGGCATGGTCTTCGAAGAATTGCGGGTGACCCGCCAGATAATTTGCTACGTCTTCTGCTTTCATCCTTGCGCCTCTTAAAGATTGATCTCGCCTTCGAATACGGTGACGGCGGGGCCGGTCAGCAGCACCGGCGTTTGCGCGCCCGCCCAATGGATGGTGAGCGCCCCGCCGCGTGTGGCGACGTGCACGGTGTCATCCAGCAGGCCGAGGCGGATGCCCGCCACGACGGCGGCACACGCGCCGGTGCCGCAGGACAGGGTTTCGCCGGTGCCGCGTTCATACACGCGCAACTTGATGTGCTCCCGATCCAGAATCTGCATGAAACCCGCATTGACCCGTTGGGGGAAGCGCGCATGGTGTTCGATCAGCGGACCCTGGTTGGCAACGGGCGCGTTTTCAACGTCTTCCACCACCTGCACCGCATGCGGGTTGCCCATGGAGACGGCTGTGATCTGCACCGTCTGGCCGGCGATATCCAGCGGCTGCATGACCGCATCACTGTCGCTGGTGAAGGGAATGCGTGCCGGCGCGAAGATCGGTGCGCCCATGTTCACCGTGATGCGCCCGTCATCCTCCAGCCGGGGCGAGATCAGGCCGCTCCGGGTTTCCACCACGATCTCTTTCTTGCCGGTGAGCTTCTTCTCATGCACGAAGCGCACGAAGCAGCGCGCGCCGTTGCCGCATTGCTCCACCTCGCCGCCGTCGGCGTTGAAGATGCGATAGCGGAAGTCGGCATCGTCGCGCCGGGCTTTTTCCACCAGCAACAACTGGTCGCAGCCAACGCCGAAATGGCGGTCGGCGAGGAGGCGGATCTGCTCGGGCGACAGCGCCACCGACTGGCGGATGCCGTCGATGACCACGAAATCGTTGCCGGCGCCGTGCATCTTGGTGAATTTGAGGGACATGTCGTACTTTCGAAGATGGCGGCGATTATACGTCGGCACAGAGTCGTGTGTGGTCGCGCAGCATGCAGCGATCCATTACCACGGTGATGCCCGCCTGCTGCGCGCGCAGCGCGGCCGCTTCGTGCACGATGCCGTCCTGCAGCCACAGTTTTTTGATGCCCAGCTTGATACAGCTATCCACGATGGCGGGCACGTGTTCTGCGGCACGGAACACGTCGACGATATCCGGTATCTCGGGCAGGCTCTCCAGATCGGGATAGGCTTTTTCCCCCAGCACCGACTCCACCAGTGGGCGCACGGGAAGGATGCGGTGGCCGAAACCTTGCAGGGCTTTTGCCACCTTGAAACTGGGGCGCGCCGGATTGGGCGACAGGCCGACCACCGCGACCGTGTGAGACTCGCGCAGCAATTTGCAGATTGCTTCGGGGCTGGGATTGGTGAAGTTCATGTCAGGTTTCCGCAAGGATTCGGCGCCTATAATAAACCAACGTCATCCGGATTAAGAGGCAAGACCTTGAGCGCAATCCATCCTTCCGAATTGAGTTTCATTACCCGCCACGCACCGTTCGACAGCATGGAACTGGCACATGTGATGTGGATGCTGGAACGCATGCACCTCGCTTACTACGCGCAGGGCGAAGTCATTGCGGCACCGGAGCAGGGCGAGGTGACCCGCATGTGGGTGATCAAGCAGGGCGTGGTGCTGGGCGAGCAGAGTGTGGCCAAGGCCTCGGACAGCGCTGCCTGGCTGGAGCTGATGGAAGGCGAATGTTTTCCGCTGGGCGCGTTGCTGGCCAAGCGCCGGGTCGCCAGCATTTACCGCGCCGGTAGCGACACCTTCTGCTACGAATTGGCGGCAGCCGACTTTCACACTTTGCTCGGCATGAGCGCGCCGTTCCGCGATTTCTGCACGCGCCGCATCGCCAATCTGCTGGAACACTCGAAACAGGTCATCCAGGCCGAGTTCAGCCATTCCAGTGCGGAACAGCAATCGCTGGCGAGCCCGCTGTCGGCCATCATCCGTCGCGCGCCGGTGACCTGCACGCCCAATACCACGGTGCGGGCGGCGCTGGAGATCATGCGCGCGCAGCGCATCGGCTCAATGGTCGCCACTGATGAAAAGGGGCGCCCGCTCGGTATCCTGACTTTGCACGATGTGCTGGAGCGTGTTGCCATCCCGCAGGTCGATACGGCGCAGCCGGTCATCAACATCATGAGCACCGAATTGTCCAGCCTGCCGCCACAGGCGCTGGCGCATGAGGCGGCGTTGCTGATGGCGCGGCGCGGCTTTCGCCATGTGCTGGTGGTGGAAGAGCAGAAACTGGTCGGCCTGGTGTCGGAGAAGGATTTGTTCGCCTTGCAACGGGTCGGTCTGCGCCAGATCGGCTCGACCATCCGTCATGCCGACACGTCGGAGGTGCTGCAACAGGCTGCCGCCGACATCCGGCGCATGGCGCACAACATGATGGCGCAGGGCGTGGCGCCGGAACAACTGACCCAGTTCATCTCCACCTTCAATGATCTGCTCACCGCGCGCGTGGTGGAACTCGAATGCGCGGCGGCCTGCCCATCCGGTGATCCATTGCATGAAAGTATTTGCTGGATGGCGCTCGGTTCGGAAGGCCGGCTGGAGCAGACGCTGAAAACCGATCAGGACAACGCCATTATTTTCAAAGTACCGGAGGGGATGACCGCGAATCAGGTGCGCGAAAAATTGCTGCCGCTGGCGCGGCGCATCAATCAAACTCTCGATCGGTGCGGATTTCCCCTGTGCAAAGGTGAGATCATGGCGAGCAACCCGAAGTGGTGTTTGTCGCAGGAAGAATGGCAGGAGGTGTTTACAAAATGGGTGGACAGCGGCGCGCCCGAGTCGTTGCTGCATGCCTCCATCTTCTTCGACTTTCGCGCGCTGTATGGTGCCGAAAAATTGGTCGAACAACTGCGTGCCTGGCTGACTGAGCATGTGCGCGGCAACCCGCGTTTCCTCCACCAGATGGCGGCGAACGCCTTGCGCAACCGCCCGCCGCTGGGTGTGGTGCGCGATTTCGTGGTGGGCAAGGGCAACACGCTCGATTTGAAAATGAATGGCGTGACGCCGTTCGTCGATGCGGCGCGCATCTTCAGTCTGGCGACCGGGGCGGGCAAGACCAACACCGTGCAGCGCCTGCGCGCCAGCGCGGCCGCCCTGCGCGTGCCGGCCAGCGAGGTGGAGGCGTGGATCAACGCCTTCCTGTTCATCCAGATGTTGCGCCTGCGCCATCACTATGAAGCCATCGCGCAGCAGGAAGCCGGCATAGCGGAGGAACTGGATAACCGCATCGATCCGGCGCAACTGAACGAGCTGGATCGGCGCATCCTGAAGGAGGCCTTCCGCCAGGCGCGCAAGGTGCAGGCCAAGCTGGTGCTGGACTACCAACTGTGAAACGAATGCTGCAACGCTGGCTCGCTGCGCCGCCGCGCCTGGCGCCAGCGCAGCAGGCGCGGCTGGCAGCGTGGCGCGGACTGCACGCACCTGTGTTGACCCAACCGTTTGGTCAGGCGCGTTATGTCGTGGTCGATGTCGAGACGACCGGACTCAATCTGATGACCGATACGCTGATCTCGATTGGCGCCGTTGCCGTGGTGGGCGGTCGCATCGCGCTGGCCGACAGCTTCTCCGTGGTGCTGCAGCAAGACCGGGCCAGCCGCAAGGAGAATATCCTGATCCATGGCATCTCCGGCAGCGTGCAGCGCGAGGGGATTCCGCCGGCGGATGCCCTGCTTGATTTTCTCAACTACCTCGGCAAGTCGCCCCTGGTTGCCTTTCATGTTGCCTTTGACGAGACCATGATCCGGCGTGCCATGCGCCAGTACCTCGGCCTGCCGTTCAAACATCCCTGGCTCGATCTGGCTTATCTGATGCCGGCGCTGCATCCGGCGCTGGCGCGCAGCCATCGCGTACTGGATGACTGGGCCGATCACTTCGAGATTCGCAATGCCGCCCGCCATGACGCGTCGGCGGACGCGATGGTCACCGCACAGCTGTTGCAGGTTGCGCTGGGGCAAGCCCGGCTCAAACAGGCTGCCCATTTTGCCGCCTTGCGCGACCTGGAAAAGGCGCACCGCTGGGCGCACCGCACGTAAGCTGCCTGTAAGTTAGCTGCCGTAGTCTGGCGCGCAGTTGTATCGGGTAGTCCGGAGATTTTACGGCCCGTGCGACCTGCGGATGCAGCGCTTCAACTCAATAATCAACAAGGGAGAACAAGCATGGATAAAAGTGGCGAAGCCTATTGGAAGGCGACGTTGGGCTTGCTGACCAAGATCCTGGCAATCTGGTTCCTGGTCTCATTCGGCGCCGGCATTTTGTTTGCCGATCTGCTCAATAACATTCACCTGGGTGGTTACCCGCTGGGCTTCTGGTTCGCCCATCAGGGATCCATGTACATCTTCGTGGCGCTGATCTTCATCTACGCCAAAAAGATGGGCGAGATCGATCGCAAATTCGACGTTCACGAAGAATAAGGGGATACCATGGAACTGCAAACAACGATCTATCTGGTGGTGGGCTTGAGTTTCGCCCTCTACATCGGTATCGCCATCTGGGCGCGTGCCGGCAGCACCAGCGAATTTTACGTCGCCGGTGGCGGTGTCGGTCCGCGCGTCAACGGCATGGCCACGGCGGCGGACTGGATGTCGGCCGCCTCCTTTATCTCCATGGCCGGCCTGATCTCCAACATGGGTTACGGCGGCGGTCTGTTCCTGATGGGCTGGACCGGCGGCTATGTGCTGCTGGCCCTGTTGCTCGCGCCGTACCTGCGCAAGTTCGGCAAGTTCACCGTACCGCAGTTCATCGGCGACCGCTTCTATTCGCAAACGGCTTCCACGGTGGCGGTGGTGTGCCTGCTGGTGGCTTCGCTGACCTACATCATCGGTCAGATGACCGGCGTCGGTGTCGCCTTCTCCCGTTTCCTCGGCGTGAGCAAGGATGTCGGTATCTATGTCGGCATGGCCATCGTGTTTTTCTATGCGGTGCTGGGCGGCATGAAGGGCATCACCTACACCCAGGTAGCGCAATACTGCGTGCTGATCTTTGCCTACACCGTGCCGGCGATCTACATTTCCATGCACCTGACCGGCAACCCCATCCCGCAACTGGGCCTCGGTTCCGACATGGTGGGCACCGACGTTTCGCTGTTGCAGAAGCTGGACCAGGTGGTGGTTGAATTGGGCTTTGGCCAATACACCACGACCACGGCCGGCAGCACGCTCAACATGTTCGTCTATACCATGTCGCTGATGATCGGCACCGCCGGTCTGCCGCACGTCATCATGAGATTCTTCACGGTGCCGACCGTCGCAGCCGCGCGTTCATCCGCCGGTTGGGCGCTGGTGTTCATCGCTATCCTGTACACCACCGCGCCGGCAGTGGCCGCCATGGCCAAGCTGAATCTGATCGGCACGGTGAATACCGCCGTGGCCAGCAATGGTGATCTGTATGCGGCTGAATCCAGTCTCAAGGCGGCAGATCGGCCGGACTGGATGAAGCGCTGGGAAGTGACCGGGCTGCTCAAGTTCGACGACAAGAACGGCGACGGCCGCATCCAGTACTACAACGACAAGACCAAGGACGAAGCGGTCAAGGCGAAGGCCGAAGCGGCGGGCTGGAAAGGCAACGAGTTGTCGGTGAATGCCGATATCATCGTGCTGGCCAACCCGGAGATTGCCTTGTTGCCCAACTGGGTCATCGCGCTGGTTGCTGCCGGTGGTCTGGCCGCTGCGTTGTCCACTGCAGCCGGTCTGTTGCTGGCCATTTCCTCGGCCATCTCGCACGATCTGGTGAAGGGCGTGTTCAATCCCAATATCACCGAAAAGGGCGAACTGATGGCAGGGCGGATCGCCATGTCCTTCTCCATCCTGGTGGCCGGTTACCTTGGCCTGAATCCGCCCGGGTTCGCCGCCGGTACGGTGGCGCTGGCGTTCGGTATCGCGGCCAGTTCGCTGTTCCCCGCGATCATGATGGGCATCTTCAGCAAGAAGATGAACAAGGAAGGCGCCATCGCCGGCATGCTGTTCGGCCTCGGCATCACCCTGTTCTATGTGTTCGCGCACAAGGGCCTGTTCTTTATCAAGGGTACCGATTATCTGCCGCTGATTGGCGGCGCCAATTCGTTCTTCGGCATCACGCCGGAGGCGTTTGGAGCAGTCGGCGCGCTGGGCAACTTCATCGTCGCCTTTGTGGTGGACAAGTTCACCAAGGAGCCGCCGGAGCATATCCAGCACCTGGTGGAGAGCGTGCGCACCCCGCGTGGCGCCAAGGCAGTCGATGGCCGTCATTGAGTCTGTCGCAGCTTAACCCTGTAATATCGACCCCGCCGCGATCCGGCGGGGTTTTTCTTGGAGTGAAGCGATGAAATTTGATGTGGCGGTCGCCATGACCTGGGTGTTATTTCTGGCCCTGTTCCCTATGGCCTTCTTCTGGTTACGCCGGGCCTGGCGCATCGCCGTTCGGCATGATTTTTCCGAAGTGGCGCTGAAGCGCGGCCAACCGCCGGCACAACCGGAGAAGTACGCGCCCTACTGCGCGGCCATTAACCTGCTGGCAGGGGTGGTGGCGCTGACCGTGATCGGCGGGGTACTGACTGCGCGCTTGGATTACGCCACCTGGACGGCGATGGCGGGCAGCACCATCTGGCTCAAGCTGATTGCGGATTTCGCCTTGAGCCGGCACGCCCATCCTTTCGTCTGGAAGAAAAAGGCCGACTGAACGACTGCAACGGGTCAGCGCGTGGTGCGCTGGGCGGGGAATTCGACGCAGATGCGTGTGCCGATGCCTTGGTGGCCGCTACCCAGATGCAGTTTGGCGCTGTGGCGCCTGGCGATCTCGGCCACGATGGAGAGGCCAAGCCCGCTGCCGCTTTCCCCGCTGCCCAGAATCCGATAGAAGCGTTCGAATACGCGCTCGCGGTGTTCTGCAGCGATGCCGGGCCCGTTGTCTTCGACGCACAACCGCACGCGTCCATGCGCCGCTTCGACGCCGACCGTGATATGGCCGCCATGCGCCGTATAGCGGATCGCGTTGTCGATCAGGTTGTTGAGCAGCTCCTGCAAGCTGTTCGCATCGCCATTGAGCAGCATTCCATCCGGGCCGCTTTCAAAGCCAAGATCGATGTTCTTTTCCAGCGCCATCGGCACCCAGTTGAGCGCGATCTCCTGTGCCAGCGGGTTGAGATCGACGGGGGCAAAGTTCTCGTTGCGGTCGCCGCCCGGTTCGTTGCGCGCCAGCGCCAACAACTGGTTGACCAAACGGGTGCCGTGACGGGTGCTGGTCAGGATGCGCTCGAGCGCATGCTGTTTTAACGCAACCTCATCCGAGCGCAAGGCCAGTTCCGCCTGCGTCTTCAGCCCGGCAAAGGGCGTGCGCAACTGGTGCGCCGCATCGGCAAGAAATCGCTTCTGCACCGCCATCACTTGCTTGAGCCGCTCCAGCAGATCGTTCACCGCATCAATCAATGGCCCGACCTCGGCCGGGGCCTGGCTGCCATCGAGGCGCGACAGGTCATCGCGCTGGCGTTGCAGCACGTCGCGCCGCAACCGTTCCAGCGGGCGCAAGCCCTGCTTAACCCCGTACCAGACCACGCCCAGCGCGATCAGGGTCAGCAGCAATTGCGGGATGACGATGTTGGCCAGGATGCCGCGGATCAGCGCCTGTCTTTGCTCGGTGGTTTCTGAAACGTGCAATTGCAGCACGCCGTCGCGCGAGGCGAAAGTCAGGCTGACCATGCGCGTCTTCTTGCCTTCCCGTTCGCTGTTGCTGAACAGCGGGCCGGGGCGCCCGCGGCGATAGGACAGCGGGCGCAGGGTATTGCCGTTGCCCGCCAGTTTGCGCCCCCGGCTGTCGGTGACGGTGTACAGCACCCGGTCCGGCATGCCGGGGTCGCTGCCGTCGGGGAGGAGCGGCACGAGGTCGAGCCGCTTCTCCCCGCTGCCCAGTTTGAGCTGGGCGGCGATTTCGTGCGCGCGCTGCAACAGAACCAGGTCATATGGCTGATTGGCGTAGTTGATGGTGGCGAAGTAGCCGACGACGGTGCTGACGATCCACAGCAGATAGAGCGAGATCAGCAGACGCTGCATGAGGTAGCTGCGCAGGGAGCGGATTGGATACTCCTGGGCGCGGGGTGTGCTCATGGCGGCTGCGGATCAGGCGGGGGATGAGTTCAGCTTGTCGATCACGTAACCCAGGCCGCGAATGGTGCGGATGGTCACTCCCGCCGGTTCGATCTTTTTGCGCAGGCGGTGGATATACACTTCGATCGCGTTACTGCTGGCTTCTTCCGCGTAGCTGTAGATGCGTTCCAGCATCTGTTCCTTGCTCACCACCCAGCCGGTGCGCAGCATCAGCGCTTCGAGCACGCTCAACTCGCGCGTGGTCAGTTCGAGCGGCTCGCCATTGATCGTCGTGCGCCGGGCGACACTGTCGAACACCAGCGTGCCGCAGGTATAAACCGGATTGACCCCGCATTGGCCGCGCCGGATCAGGGCCCGCACGCGCGCCTCCAGTTCGGGCAGGCTGAACGGCTTGATCATGTAGTCGTCAGCGCCGAGGTCGAGCCCGCGCACGCGGTCGCCTTCGGCATCGCGCGCGGTGAGGATGATCACCGGCACCTGGCGGTTGTTTTCGCGCAGACTTCGTAGCACACTGAAACCGTCCACGCGCGGCAGACCGAGGTCGAGGATCACCAAGTCGAAGGGCTGCTCGCCGCTGAGGATCAGACGCGCGGCATGGCCGTCCTTGACGCAGTCAACCGCGTAGCCGGACTGGCGCATGGAGTGGCACAATCCGTCGGCAAGCACTTCGTCATCTTCGGCGATCAGGATACGCATGGTGGTAACACTCAGTCGGAGTTGGGTTGGGCTTGAAATCTGCGCATCATTCTATGGGTAACGGGCTTTTTTTCAAAGCCGCGCGACCGGGGCTGCGCAACGCGTGATTGAAAAGGGAAAGCATCGTGCAACTTAGTGAGAAACACAAAAGCTATTGGCGCAGCAATCTGCGCCTGACGGGGGTGCTGCTGGCAGTCTGGTTCGCGGCCACCTTCGGAGTCGGTTGGTTTGCGCGCGAACTGCAGACGTTGACCTTCCTCGGCTTTCCTTTGCCATTCTTCATGGCGGCGCAGGGGACGTTGCTGATCTATGTCGTGTTGATCGGGATCTACGCCTGGCGCATGAATAAACTGGATCGCGAGTTCGGCGTGCAGGAAAAGCGGTGATGGCGGATTCCACGCAAACCCAGTTTGTTTCGCAACTCAAACGGTACTATTCCCTCTACACCGGCGGCGTGATCGGTTTCATCGTCCTGCTTTCCATCCTGGAACAGATGGGCGTGCCGAACAAGGTGCTGGGCTATATTTTTCTCGGTGTGACCGTTTCCCTTTACGCCGGGATCGGCATCCTGTCACGCACTTCTGATGTGGCCGAATATTATGTGGCGGGGCGCCGGATACCCGCCCTGTTCAACGGCATGGCCACGGCGGCCGACTGGATGTCGGCAGCCAGCTTCATCGGGCTGGCGGGCACGCTGTATGTATCGGGCTACGACGGGCTGGCGTTCGTGATGGGCTGGACCGGCGGCTTCTGCCTGGTCGCCCTGTTCCTGGCGCCGTATCTGCGCAAGTTTGGCCAGTTCACCATTCCCGATTTTCTGGGTGCGCGTTACGGCGGCGATGTGCCGCGCGTGATTGGCGTGTTCGCCGCCATCTTGTGCTCGTTCACCTATGTGATCGCGCAGATTTACGGGCTGGGGCTGATTGTCAGCCGTTTCACCGGACTGGATTTCGGTATCGGTGTGTTCGTTGGCTTGGGCAGCATCCTGCTCTGTTCCTTTCTGGGCGGCATGCGCGCGGTGACCTGGACCCAGGTTTCCCAGTACGTCATTTTGATTGTCGCCTACATGATTCCGGTGATCTGGCTGTCGGTCAAACACACCGGCAATCCGGTGCCGCAGATTGCCTACGGCTATGTGTTGCAGCAGGTCACCGCGCGCGAACAGGTGCTGAACGATCCGACCACCCCGGAAGGCGAGCGCGAAGCCGAGGTGCGCGCCCTGTTCAGCCAGCAACAGGCACAGCATGAACAAAAATTGCGTGCGCTGCAGGCGGGCGGCAAGGAATATCTGGCGCAGGAAAGAGCGCAATTGCAGGCAACGGTCACCGCGCTCAAGACGATGCCGACTGTCGCGCCGGAAAGGCTGGCCGATGCGGAAGCCGCGCTGGCGACTTTCCCCGGCGAGGTGGCGAGTGCGCGCACGGTGTGGCAGGCGGCTGCCGATGCCGAGCGCGTCCGGGCAGCGCCGATATCCCCCCACGCCGAACCTTTTGCCGCGCCGGATGAAGCGGGCCGGGAGATCAAACGCAAGAATTTTCTGGCATTGGTGTTGTGTCTGATGGTGGGCACGGCCGCCTTGCCCCATATCCTGATGCGTTTCTATACCACCACCTCGGTGAAGGAGGCGCGGCTGTCGGTGTTCTGGTCGCTGCTCTTCATCTCGCTGCTTTACATCACCGCACCGGCACTGGCGGTGCTGGCCAAATATGACGTCTATACCCTGCTGGTGGGTTCCAGTTTTTCCGAACTGCCGAGCTGGGTGTCGGCCTGGGCGGCGGTGGACAAGACCCTGATGAGTGTGACCGACATGAACCGGGATGGCATCGTGCAACTGGCGGAGATCACCTTGGGGGGCGACCTGGTCGTGCTGGCTACCCCGGAGATTGCAGGGCTGCCCTACGTCATTACCGCGCTGGTGGCGGCCGGCGGATTGGCCGCCGCCCTGTCCACCGCGGATGGCTTGATGCTGACCATCGCCAATGCCCTGTCGCATGACGTCTATTACAAAATGATCAATCCGGCCGCGCCGACTGCGCGCCGTCTCGCGATTTCCAAAGGGCTGTTGTTGCTGGTTGCGATTTGCGGGGCCTATGTGACCTCGCTCAAACCCGGCGACATTCTGTTCCTCGTCGGTGCGGCATTTTCGCTGGCCGCTTCTGCCTTCTTCCCGGCGCTGGTGCTGGGGATCTTCTGGAAACGCGCCAACCGCACCGGCGCGGTCATTGGCATGGTTGGCGGCTTGGCCGTGTGCATGGTCTACATGTATCGGACTTACCCATTTTTCGGTGTCAACGGCAGCCTGTGGTGGGATATTAATCCGATCTCGGCAGGCATCTTCGGCATGCCGGTCGGTTTTGCCGGGATCATCCTCGGCAGCCTGCTGACGCGGGCGCCCGCATTGCAGATACAAACGATGGTTGATCAGGTGCGCTATCCGCGTCTGGCGACCGATAACGAAGTCGAGAAAGTTTGAGCGTGAAACTGCGATGACGACTCCTCCGGCACTGTTCAGCATCGTTGTCCTCAAGGCACTGATCGAGATCGCCGCCTTCTCCCTGCTGGCGCAAGCCATCGTTGGGGCGCTGGCCGGACCGGCGCGGCAGACGAATGTCGTTTATGGTCTGTTGCAGACGGTCACCCAACCGGTGTTGCGCGCGGTGCGAAAATTGACCCCGAAGCGGATTGCAGATCACTACCTGGGGTTGGTTGCATTTCTGCTGTTGTGCTGGTGCTGGTTGCTGCTGTTGTATGCCAAGGTATATGTCTGCCACGCGCAGAATCTGGCCTGTTTCGCCGCGCCGTAGTAGTTGGACTGCAAAGGCAAAAGCCGTTATCCTGCGCACCGCTTCAAAACGCGCTCGTAGCTCAGCTGGATAGAGTATCGGTTTCCGAAGCCGAGGGTCGTGGGTTCGACTCCCGCCGAGCGCACCATTTATTCCCGGATTCACGGCGCGCCGCGCCGTATCCATCGAACAGGGGCACGGCATGTCACGGTTGATCTTTATTGCGCTGGCGATCGCCCTCGTGTACTGG
>Ga0210037_1000044_pt1 | contig 116648 bp, 101 predicted proteins | sample CryGey08umfilter_3_FD_185451 | JGI IMG/M metagenome (GOLD analysis project Ga0210037, IMG submission 185451) | Groundwater microbial communities from aquifer in Utah, USA - Crystal Geyser 4/9/14 0.8 um filter (SPAdes) (version 3) | ecosystem: Environmental > Aquatic > Deep subsurface >...
TAGGGCAGTATAAGCCAATGTTTTATAAAAATGAAAAGGGTTTTGTTGCGCCATTATTTAAGTTTTTCATTATTGTGATGGCGGTCGTGGTCGCGATTGGTTTTTAGTTCCATTTTGTTGTCGAAAGCTTTTTGTAAGTCAATACCCGTTTGATTCGCCAAACACAACACCACAAAAAGTACATCGGCTAATTCTTCGCCGAGGTCTTTATTTTTGTCGCTTTCTTTTTCACTTTGTTCGCCATAACGTCGGGCGATGATGCGCGCCACTTCACCAACTTCTTCGGTGAGTTGTGCCATATTGGTGAGTTCATTAAAATAGCGAACCCCGTGGATTTTTATCCATTGATCTACCGCTAATTGTGCGTTTTTTATGTTCATGTTGTGATGGTTTAAGATTCAAAAATATAAAATAAAAAAGGCCTATAAAATTCCATTCAAATTTACTTTAAACAAATTTTATAAATACTTCAAAAATTCTGCTCTCGCAAGCGGTTCAGCGCCCAAACTGCTCAAATGTTGGTTATAAACCTGACAATCTATAAGTTTGTAATGGTGTTGAGCGGCATAATGTGCCAACCAAATAAAAGCAATTTTTGATGCGTTACTCACCTTGCTAAACATACTTTCGCCACAAAAAATGGAGCCCAAATCTATTCCATACAAACCACCAACTAATTCATTATTTTGATAAACTTCAACCGATTTTGCCCAGCCTAGTTGGTGTAAATTAGTATAAGCTTGCTCCATGGCGTCGGTAATCCATGTGCCATTTTGCCCGTTGCGCTTACTTGTTTTACAGTGGTGAATCACCTCTGCAAAAGCGCTGTTAAATCTTACTTCAAAAATATTTTTTTTAATAAGCTGGCGCATACTTTTACTAATTAAAACGCGATTTGGAAACAGCACCATTCTGTGTTTTGGGCAGTACCATGTTATGGGTTCGCCTTCGCTATACCAAGGAAAAATACCACTTTTGTAAGCTAAAACTAGGCGCTGTGGCGATAAATCGCCACCAATAGCTAAAATGCCATTTGAATCGGCATAAAAAACGGGAGGAAAGCTCAGCGATTTATCTAAAATAAACATCTTGCATTCCCTCTGTTAAATCTTTAAATTAAAATGGTAAATCGTCAGGATCTGAATCATTCAAATCATTAGCGGCTTCAAACGCATCGGAGGCATCAATAGGAGGCACATTAGAACTTGGACCGTTAGATAAAGCCTCAATTTTCCAGCCTTGAACGGAGTTAAAATATTTCACTTCACCCTGTGGTGAGGTCCATTCGCGTCCTCTTAAATTGATGCTAATTTTTACATCTTGCCCTGCTTTGTAGTTGTCAAGGAGGTCACATTTATCTTGAATAAACTCTACCATAATGGGTTGAGGATATTGTTCGTTGGTTAAAATGACCACTTCGCGTTTTTTAAAACCTTTTGCGCCAAAGGTTTTTGTTTCATCAATTTTTTGAATTTTTCCGGTTACTTCCATTTTATAATAATTTTTAAATTAAAAGGCAAAGCCAAGCTGCCTCAAGGTTGTTATTTTTTAAATATTCTTGTGCTTTTAGGTGTTTTTCTCTTATTGATAATTTTGCAAGTTGCGGTTGTTGTGCTACAAAAGTAGCAATCTCATTTTTTGTAGGCAAGGTTTCAATATTTGCGAGCATTCCCAAATTATTTCCCGTTAAAATTGCGCTTTCGCGGATGGTTTTTGGCAAGGCATCAACGCCAATTCCCAAGTTAGAAAGTGGTTTTGGTATTTCGAAAAAGCCGTTTTTAGCGCGCGAATAAAAATTACCTCCTGCTCGGGCAACAAGGTCTAATTTTTGCTGATTGATAAGTCCATCGGCATCTAAAAAAGCCTGGTTGATATGCATGCAAACCAGTTCGCAAATCACCAAATTGCCTGCGCCACCTTCTTTGCCAAGCGCTACAACCTCATTGACTTTACACTCCATTTGAATAGGCGATTCGGCGACTCTAAAGGGTTTTACCAACTCCGATTTTAACATCGTTAAGCCAGCTTTTTCAAATTCATTAACACCTTTTTTATATTCGGTACTTGCCAGACTCATTTGGTGAACCAAATCGTAATTCACCACATTGATGACCACTTCTTTTGTGGCAATTACATTTTCTAAAGTGTGTTTTGTGGTGTTATTGGTAACTCTTCGCGCAGGCGAAAAAATTAAAATCGGTGGATGGGCGCTAAACACATTAAAAAAACTGAACGGTGATAAATTTGGATGACCCTCAAGGTCAACAGTGCTTGCAAAAGCAATTGGCCTAGGCGCAACCGCACTTAACAAATAGGCGTGCAATTTTGCGGTTGGCAATTCGTTTGGTTTAATGCTCAGCATTTAAATAAATTGTTAGGTAACAAAAGTAAAGATAATCCGTTAGAAATAATTATCATTTTAAATTTTAGTTACGTTAGTTATGGTTTATATTTGTTAAAAATGAAACAGCATTTATATAAAAACAGCATTCGGTTTATCATTATAAGCTTGTCGTTTAGCATAGTGGTACTTATTTTATATAATACCTATGATTTTTTTCAAAAATTCAAACAAGAAGAACGGCAAAAAATGACGCTTTTAGCCGAAGCTTATCAGCAATTTAATTCAGCCGGACTCGATGATGATATCACCTTGTCTTCTCGAATTATTAGTGGCAACACCAGTATTCCGATGATTGTTACCGACGCAAATGACAGCATATTGCTAAACCAGAATTTAGACAGTATTAAGGTTCATAAAAGTGGTTATTTAAAAGCGCAATTGGCTTTGATGAAGTCTCAAAATAAGCCTATTGAAATCAGCTACCAAAAAGAGAACTTCAATTTTACACAGTTTGTTTATTATCGCGACACCGATTTGTTGACAAAATTAAAATACTATCCCTTAGCATTAGTTTTTATTTTGGTGCTTTTTGGGATCATTTCTTACTTGGTTTTTGTGTCGAGTAAAATGGCGGAGCAAAATAAACTTTGGGTAGGAATGGCAAAAGAAACGGCACATCAAATAGGCACGCCACTGTCGTCTCTTTTAGGATGGATTGCCTTGTTAAAAGAGCAAAATACCGATAAAAATACCATTGCCGAATTAGAAAAAGATGTCAATCGTTTAAGCGTTATTGCAAATCGTTTTTCGAATATTGGCTCCATTCCAAAGCTTCAAAAAACAAATCTTGTTGAAGAGTTAAAATCAATTGAGCATTATTTTACACCTCGAATTTCGAAAAAAATTAGTTTAAATGTGCAGTTTAAACCAGACGAAATTTATTACGTAAATTTAAATCCGCAATTGTTTAGTTGGGTAATTGAAAATTTGATAAAAAATGCTGTAGATGCCATTCAAGCTAATGGCGCAATCAATATAAGCATCAAAAAAAAATCAAAAAGGGTTTTTATAAGTGTTTTCGATACGGGAAAAGGGCTTGCCAAAAACAATTTTAAAACCATCTTTAAACCAGGATTTACTACCAAAAAACGCGGTTGGGGATTGGGTTTATCCTTAGCAAAACGCATCATTGCCGATTACCATCACGGCAAAATTTATGTGCAAAAATCGGAAATAGGTATAGGGACAACTTTTGTTATAGAATTGCCAATTTTGGCCTAAGCCTTAAAAACCGCTGAAACTTTTTTTGCCAAGTCGCTAAATTCTTCGGGTGCTAAGCAAACTTTGTGTTTAAAATCAATGTCATTCATGGTGTGCAGCGGAATGAGATGCACATGAACGTGAGGCACTTCTAAACCGATAACCGAAACACCAATTCGCTCGCAAGGAATCACTTTTTCAAGGGCAATCGCCACTTTTCTGGCAAAAGCCATCAAACCTAAATAAGTAGGTTCATCTAACTCAAAAAGTTTGTTCACTTCCTTTTTAGGAATCACTAAAGTATGCCCTTTAGCATTGGGATTGATATCAAAAAAAGCCAAAAAGTCAGCATTTTCAGCAACTTTATAACAGGGAATTTCGCCCTTGATAATTTTTGTAAATAGGCTTGCCATAACACTTTGTTTTTATCTAGAAATAGCTATAATTTCAAACTTCATCACCCCATTTGGGACTTTTATTTCGGCGGTTTCACCAACTTTTTTTCCTAATAATCCTTTTCCAATGGGTGAGTTTACCGAAATTTTACCCGATGCCAAATCCGATTCGGAATCGGCTACTAAGGTGTAATTGAATTCCTTTCCGGTAGCTTTATTTTTAATCTTTACAACCGAATGGATTAAAGCTTTTGTGCTGTCTAACTGAGAATCGTCTAAAACGCGCGCCGTTGACAATACTTGTTTTAGTTTGGCAATTTTTAATTCTAATAAAGATTGTTCTTCTTTTGCAGCATGATATTCGGCGTTCTCGCTTAAATCACCTTTATCTCTTGCTTCGGCGATATCATTTGTAACTCTTACGCGATCTACGCGTTCTAATTGTTCTAGTTCTTCTCTTAATTTTTTTAAGCCTTCTTTCGTATAATACGCTACAGTTCCCATAATCACTTTATTTATTAAAATATAAAAAATCTCAACTCCAACAGCGCGGACTGAGATTTGACACAAATATATAAAATATTTAAATACCAATAAGAATTTGTAAATTGAACTCCTAAATTTTTAGCTATGAAGTTTCAAAATTTCATCCTTTTTTTATCGGTTTTAAGCCTATTGGCTTGTTCAAGCGGTTCACCCGATAACAATAATAATTTGCCAAATGTTCCCGTTAACGAAACCATATCGCTCAACAATCCGCAATTTATAAACCTTCAATTTCCAGGCGGTTGGGCTTATGCCAATGGCGGCATAAAAGGACTTATCATTTACAACTTTAACGGAACCGAATTTGCCGCTTTTGACCGCGCTTGCCCGCATTTATCGCCCTCACAATCCTGTTCGCAAATGATTGTTGAAAGCAATATTAAATTGATTTGTCCTTGCGATAATGCCGAATTTAATATTTTGAATGGCGCGCCACTCACCACGGGCGTTTTGGTTGGTGCACGGGCTTATCGCGCTACCTTAATCGGTAGCAATACCTTGACCATTACAAATTTTTAAAAGGCTTCTCTTTTTATTTTGCTATTTTTGTAGCATTTAATTGAGAATTATGGCAAAAGTAAGTATCATTATGGGAAGCGCCTCCGACTTGCCCATTATGCAGCAATCAATTGATATATTAAGCTTTTTTGGCGTTGAAACCGAAGTGAAGATTATTTCGGCGCACCGCGCCCCCGACCTCTTAGCTGTGTATGCCAAAAACGCCAAAGCAAATGGCATTCAAGTAATTATTGCCGGTGCAGGTGGCGCTGCACATTTACCGGGTGTAACGGCCGCATTTACGTCACTTCCCGTAATTGGCGTTCCTATAAAATCTACAAATTCTATCGATGGTTGGGATTCAATTTTATCAATTTTACAAATGCCTTCCGGAATTCCAGTTGCCACTGTTGCTTTAAATGGGGCTAAAAATGCAGGGATTTTAGCGGCTCAAATGCTCGCTTTAGCAGATAAAAAATTGATGCAAAAAATGGTTGACTTTAAAGAAGATTTAAAACAACAAGTCATCAAAGCCTCTGAGGATTTGAACGCCAAATTATAGTTAAAAAACACATTCAATTTTTAATTGGCGATGCATAGCAATTGCCACCCATTTTATTCAACAACAAGTTTATGACTAAAAACAATCCCTTATTACAAGCATTCAATACCCCTTTTCAAACCGCGCCCTTTTCGATAATAAAAACCGCGCATTTTAAACCGGCTTTTAAAAAAGCCATTATCTTGGCAAAACAAGAAATTGATGCGATTGTAAACAATAACGAAGCACCTACTTTTGAAAATACGATTGTGGCACTCGATTTTTCGGGTAACACTTTAGATCGGATTTCGAGCCTATTTTTTAATCTTAATTCTGCCGAAACCTCTGATGCCATTCAAAAAATCGCTCAGGAAGTGTCGCCTTGGCTTTCAGAATTTTCTAACGACATCCGCTTAAACGAAAGCCTATTCCAAAAAATAAAAGCGGTTTATCAGCAAAAAGACCACCTAAATCTCAATACAGAACAAAGAACCTTGCTCGAAAAAAAATACAAATCCTTTTCCAGAAATGGGGCAAACTTAAATGAAACCGACAAGGTAAAATTGCGCAAAATTGACAAGCAATTAGCTAAATTAGGTTTAACTTTTGGTGAACATATCTTGGCGGATGCCAATGCCTACCAACTAAACTTGTTGCAACAATCAGATTTAGAGGGTTTGCCCGAACATGCCAAAAATGCCGCAAAATTACTGGCAAAAGAAAAGGGTTTAAATGGCTGGCTAATCACTTTAGATGCACCGAGTTACATCCCTTTCATGACTTATGCTAAAAACCGAGCTTTACGCGAAACTTTAGCAAAGGCTTTTGGCTCAAAAGGCTTTGCTAACAATAAAAATAATAATGAAAAAGTTGTTTTGAAACTTGTAAAACTAAAATCGGAGCGTGCTAAATTGTTGGGATACAACACTCACGCCGACTTTGTTTTAGAAGAGCGCATGGCAAAAAATCCGGCTAAGGTTTTTAAATTTTTAGACGAGCTACTTCAAAAAGCAAAACCCGCTGCACAAAAGGAATTTGAGCAATTAAAACAATTGGCTTTGGCAGATGGCATTAGTGATTTTCAAAAATGGGATGGTGCTTATTACAGCGAAATCCTTAAAAAACGAAGCTTAGATTTTGACGAAGAGCTGCTTAAACCTTATTTTAAACTCGAAAATGTTTTAGATGGCGTTTTTAAAGTCGCTAAAAAATTATACGGACTTACTTTTGAACCACTTACAAACATTGATACCTATCACATGGAGGTAAAAACCTTTAAGGTTACCGATGAAAAAGGCGATTTTAAAGCAATTTTTTATGGCGATTTTTTTCCACGTCCCGGCAAACGTCAAGGCGCTTGGATGACGTCATTTAAAGATCAATGGATAAAAGATGGTGAAAATAGTCGCCCACACATTTCTATTGTTTGCAATTTTACCAAGCCAACCAAAACCCAGCCTTCGTTATTGACCTTTAATGAAGTTACCACTTTATTTCACGAATTTGGGCATTCCCTTCACGGGATGTTGGCAAACACAACTTATCCAAGTTTAAGTGGCACAAGTGTTTTTTGGGATTTTGTTGAACTTCCAAGTCAGGTTTTAGAAAATTGGTGTTATGAAAAAGAAACTTTAGACCTCTTTGCCGTTCATTATCAAACCGGTGAAAAAATACCATCCGATTTAATCGAAAAAATAAAAACTGCAGCTAATTTTTTAGAGGGTTTGGCAAGTTTGCGCCAGCTGAGTTTTGGTTTGCTAGATATGCAATGGCATACTAAAAACCCCAAGGATATTAAAAGCGTTAAAGCCTTTGAAATAGCTGCTTTTGCCAATACGCAATTGTATCCAGATGTTGCCGAAAACTGCATGAGCACTGCTTTTTCGCATATTTTTCACGGCGGTTATTCGGCAGGTTATTATTCTTATAAATGGGCCGAAGTTTTAGATGCCGATGCCTTTGCTTATTTTAAAGCCAACGGCATTTTTAATAAAAAAATAGCCGATTCATTTAAAGAACATGTCCTTTCAAAAGGAGGTACCGAAGATCCAATGGTTTTATACAAGCGCTTTAGAGGTCAAGAACCCGATGCAAATGCCTTGTTAAAACGGGCGGGATTGATAAAATAAACGAATTATAAAGTCAATCTAGCCATTTTATTTAAATTTGCCCTATGTTAAAATCTGCCAAAGTCTAAAATTTTAAAAATATTAAGAAAATGAAAAAATTTGATGTCGTTATTATCGGTTCAGGCCCAGGTGGTTATGTTTGCGCCATTCGTTGTGCACAATTGGGTTTTAAAACAGCCCTTATTGAAAAATATAAAACATTGGGGGGCACTTGTTTAAATGTGGGATGTATTCCGAGTAAAGCCTTATTAGACTCATCACATCATTTTGACGATGCCAAAAACCATTTTGAAAAACACGGCATCGACTTAAAAGGAATGAGCTTAAATTTTAAACAAATGATAGACCGCAAAAACGAGGTGGTCGCTCAAACTACAGGAGGTATTAATTTTTTAATGGATAAAAATAAAATCACTGTTTTTAATGGATTTGGAAGTTTTAAGGATGCTACTCATATTGATATCGCTCAAGCGGATGGGCGTATTGAAACCATTGAAGCTACAAAAACAATTATAGCAACTGGCTCAAAACCATCGACTTTACCTTTTATAACCATCGACAAAAAACGGGTGATAACTTCTACTGAAGCCTTAAACTTAACAGAAATTCCCAAACACTTAATTATCATTGGTGGGGGCGTTATTGGCTTAGAACTCGGACAAGTTTATTTGCGTTTAGGCGCACAAGTGTCGGTTATAGAATTTATGCCGAGCATCATCCCTAATATGGATGGTATGCTGGCAAAGGAATTGCAAAGGTCGCTTAAAAAGCAGGGAATGAATTTTTTTACGGGACACAAGGTAACTTCCGTCAAGGCTACTGCAAAAGAAACCATTGTTATTGCCGATGATAAAAAAGGCGTGCCCATTGAATTTAAAGGAGATTATGTTTTGGTGGCCGTTGGACGACGCCCTTTTACCGATAACTTAGCACTAGAAAACGCGGGCGTAAAACGCACCGAACGCGGGCAAATTGAAACCAATGACCATTTACAAACCAACATTCCAAATATTTATGCCATTGGCGATGTGGTTAAAGGCGCTATGCTTGCTCATAAAGCCGAAGAAGAGGGTGTTTTAGTAGCCGAAATTATTGCAGGACAAAAACCCCATATCAATTACAATTTAATTCCTGGTGTGGTTTACACCTGGCCCGAAGTAGCGTCGGTGGGGCAAACTGAAGAACAATTAATAGCTTCGGGTATTGCTTATAAATCGGGAAGTTTTCCGATGCGTGCCCTAGGACGTGCACGCGCCAGTATGGATATTGACGGACAAGTAAAAATTCTTGCCGATGCGAAAACCGACGAAATTTTAGGTGTTCACATGATAGGTGCACGTGCTGCCGATATGATTGCCGAAGCTGTAACCGCTATGGAATTTAGAGCTAGCGCCGAAGATGTGGCACGAATGAGTCACGCACATCCAACTTATACCGAAGCTATAAAAGAAGCCGCTTTGGCAGCAACCGAAAATAGAGCCCTACATATTTAAAAGATGTAACTTTTTTTATTGGCTTTGAGAAAAGGTTTAAAAAATAAATAGGCTAAATAGCTTGTTAAGAGCAATAAGCCAAAATTAATTTTGTAACTTTTTGAGATAATTTTAAGGGTGTTTAACAATGAAAAAGGCTAGCAAAAAAATCTAATTAAACGTTAAACGTTGGTTAAATAACCAATTAAAAACCAAGAAAGCGTAGCGTTTAATTAGTTATTTGTATCTTTGCCGACTAAAACTTTCGCTAATCAGCGTATGAAAAGGAAACTTTTTTTCATCTTAATAGCAATACATACCTTGACTTTTAGTCAAGTTAAGAACCAAAAAATTGCCATAAAAGAGGCTTCATTTACAACACAGTTAAAATCGAGACTTGAAATTTTAAATCAAAATACACCTTTTTATATAACCTATAATCCAGTTTTGGAACAGCTTATTAAAACCTATTTAGGAGGTAGGCAAAAAACAATTACAGAATTGATGACCAAAGCAGATTATTATTTTCCATTAATTGAAAATCAATTACTTAAATACAATCTTCCGCCACAGATGAAATATTTGGCCGTTATTGAATCGGCATTGCAACCATTGGCTAAATCGAAAGTGGGCGCAACCGGACTTTGGCAATTTACCAGTAGCACGGGTAAAATTTTTGATTTAAAGATGAATTCTTATATTGATGAACGCTCTGACCCGTTAAAATCAACTGAAGCGGCTTGTTTATATTTATTAAAACTCTACAATATTTTTAATGACTGGGATTTGGTTTTAGCCGCCTATAATTTTGGTCCGGGCAATTTAACTAAAGCTATTAAACGTTCAGGGGGGGTTAATAGTTATAAAAAAGTAAAACCTTATTTGCCTCTTGAAACCCGAAGTACGATTACGACTTTTTATGCGATGATGTATTTATTTGAATATTCAAAAGAGCATGAAATTTACCCAAATGTTACGACTTCTAACTTTTATGGATCAGACACGATAAACGTTAAAAATGAACTAAATTTAAAACAAATCAGCGCAGTTTTAAATACCGATATCACCACGTTAAAACAACTTAATCCACAATACCGATTGGGAATTATCCCTTTTGTTGAGGGCGCTAATTATACCTTGCGATTGCCAAGCAATTTAAAAAGCGATTTTATTGCAAATGCCGATTCCATTTATAGTTTTGCTAAACGCGATAATGATTCGAGAAAGACGTTATTGCCTAAATATTTTGAAAGCGAGAATCTCATTAAATATACCGTTAAAAAAGGTGATAATTTAGGCAGTATCGCCAAAAAGTTTGGTGTGAATATTACAAACATCAAACATTTTAATCATTTAAAAGATTCAAAATTGAGTATTGGGCAACATTTAAATATTGCACCAAAAAACTTCGAAACCACTTCAAAAACAGAATTCGCCACAAAGGGTGAAAACAACATTTATAAAGTCAAAAATGGTGATACACTTTGGGGTATCGCAAAAAAGTATCCTAATATTAGTTTGAAACAATTAAAAGAATGGAATCATATTACAGACGGTAAACAACTAAAACCAGGAACTAAATTAAAACTCTATAAAAGTTAAGTTTTTATGAAAAAAGTACTCCCTGTTTTATGTTTGCTACTTCTATTAATTTCATGCAATTCTAATAAAAATAAACTCATATTAAAATCATCTACCGGCCGAATTAATGCGGCTTTGGTGGTTATTGACAATAAGGAATGGCACAATGTTGTCGGTGAAACCTTAAAAACCATTTTCACCAATCCAATTGAAGGATTGCCTCAACCCGAGTCGCAGTTGTCAATCACCCAAATTAGCCCGAGTAAATTTAACAGCCTTTTCGAAAATAACCGAAATATATTAGTAGTGGGCATTCAATCGCAATCGCAATTTAAAATGGTGAGAGATCAATACGCCTCCCCTCAAATTATTATTAGCGTTATAGGTACAAATCAAGCCGATTTAATCAATCAAATAAAAACCCATCAGCAAGCTATTATTGAGGCTTTTAAAAAAGGCGATTTGGCTTTATATCAAAAAAAATTAGCCACTAAAACTTGGGAATCAAACCGATTTGCAGTTTTAAAAAATACCGAAATGGTTCTTCCAAAAGAATATTTAAAAGTAAAAGATACCACCAATTTTTTATGGCTAAGAAAATACCTTAATCAAGATGGTACGCTTAACATTTTAGCCTATAAAATACCGCTCGTTTCAAAAGATTCGGTCAGCTTATCCTATTTAATTAATGAACGAAATAAGATTGGAATAAAACACATTCCTGGGCAGTTTATAAATACCTATATGCAAACCGCTGCCGAGATGCAACCTAGCTTTAAAGCTTTAAATGTTAATGGCTTAAATGCATTTGAATTGAGAGGGCTTTGGGAAGTTCAAAACGATTTCATGGGAGGGCCTTTTATTAATTATACTTTTGTTGATACAGCTCATAATCAATTGATTTGCCTTGACGGATTTGTTTATGCACCCAATCAAGATAAACGCGACTACATTTTTGAATTAGAAGCCATATTTAAGACCTTTAAACTAAAATAGTTTACAAATTATCCTTAATTTTGCCGCTCTTAATCGGTTCCTAGCTCAGTTGGTAGAGCATCTGACTCTTAATCAGAGGGTCGTGGGTTCGAAACCCACGGGACCGACAAAAAAAACACAAAGCGTTACAAATTTGTAACGCTTTTTTTGTGCGAAGCGTTATCACCAATCTTTTTTTCTTTGTTTTTAAGATGAAAAAACAGCATCAATAATAATAAAGTCCCAGCGCAAGTAATACCTCGAATGGCATAAATGGAGGCTAAAATTCCGCTGCTAGCAAATAATGAAAAAATAGGCGCTAACAACGAAACCATCCAAACGGTAAAATCTTCAGTATTTTTTTGGTGCGTAATCATGCGTTTTACTACAGGAAAATAGGAAATTACCATGATTCCTTGAACGGCCAAGTTTGTAACGAGATGGTTATTAGAAACTAACCAAAAAAGGACAATTATAAATACGGCCGTTAAGCATCCCAAATCAAATTTATTAAATCGGCTCGTGTGATCACCCCAAATTACAATGGCAATTGATACGCCAACAACCAAAATTAAATCGGTAACATTTAATAGGTTATCGCTTAAACGATGCGTACCATACGAAAAATAAGTCAGGAGGCTAATGGCTATTGCCATCGAAAAAAAAGTCCACATTGCCAAAGACGGACTAATTTTTTTATGATAAAGCAAGTGAGTATAACGAATTAATATAAAAAGATTAATTCCTGATATCAAGAGGTTTAATAACAAATTTTGGTTCATGTTGCCCAAATCAATTTGGCTATAAATGTAGAATTATTTATGAATTTGCAAATCAATTTTTTAAAACAATTCCGCTTTAAGCGCAATTTATAGCTTCTAAATTCAAAGCCAAACTTGTGCCCTGATTAAATTATGTTTTATCTTTGATAATTATGAAAAAAGCGATTGTGTTATTTTGCCTGGTTATTGTTGTGACGTTTTTTTATAACGCGTGTTATTATAAACAAACAAAATTACCTAAAGAAGTTGTTAAAGACACAATTATCAGCACGCAAGACACGGCTAAAACTCTTTCGCCAAATCTATTTTTTAGCGATTATTTGCCAACTTCAACCTATAACGAAATTATAAAGCACCAATATTATACACTTTCTTACAGCGAAAAAGATGAGCAAGCCGAATGGGTAGCCTACAAATTGACACCTGAATTTTTAAAAAATATCAAACGCACTAATAATTTTAGAGCAGATAGTTCCGTATCAACAGGTTCGGCAACTTTAGCCGATTATCTAAAGTCGGGTTATGATAGAGGTCATTTAGCGCCTGCTGCGAGTATGTCTGTCAACAATATTTCGATGAGTGAGAGTTTTTTTATGAGCAATATGAGTCCGCAAAAGCCCAGTTTTAATAGGGGTATTTGGAAAATTTTAGAAACAAAAGTTCGCGATTGGGTAAAAACGAGTGACTCTTTATTTGTGGTTTCAGGACCTATTTTAAACCATCCAATCGACACCATTGGGATTAACAAAGTTACAGTGCCTCGGGCTTATTATAAAACGATTCTTAGGTTTAATAAGGGCACAATAACAGGTATTGCCTTTTTAATGCCTAATGCAAAATCTGTTGAAACCATTGATATTTTTGTTGCGCGCATTGACAGTATTGAAATGCTTACCGGCATTGACTTTTATCGTAATTTGCCTTTTGCCATTCAAACAAAAATTGAGGCAAATAAAGATTTAAAAAATGGATTTTAAGAAGGTAGGCCCTAAAGAAAGGAACTATTTGCCGATTAAATTTAGCTGCAGATGCCACAAATTAAAGCAGAAGCCAAGCCGCCTAAGGTAGAATCAATGACCCGCAAGGTATTTTTTGTCTTGCAGGTCTAGCAACTGAAGAATCTAACAAGGCTAATGTTAAAAGAATTAATATTATTGGTTTAAATCTAACCTTTAATAGGTCAAATAATTACAGATAAATGTTGCTTGATTATCCCGACCCCATTTGGGCTCGTGTCTTCTAAAACCAAATTGATTCTAATTGACCATTTAGTAAATTCAAAATCAAAAAAAAACAGCTTTTAAGCTGTTTTTTAGTTTTAAAAAATGGTTATTTTAATTTTTTCTTAATGGCGACTTCTTGATAAGCTTCTATGATATCATTAATCTCAATATCGTTAAAGTTTTTAATATTCAAACCACAGTCATATCCTTTTGTAACCTCTTTAGCATCATCTTTAAAGCGTTTTAATGAAGCCAATTCACCTGTAAAAACAACTACACCATCTCTAATTAAGCGAATATTCGAAGTTCTTAAAATTTTGCCGCTGGTAACCATACATCCGGCAATTGTGCCCACTTTAGAGACTTTAAAGAGTTCTCTAATTTCAACATTTCCAGTGATTTCTTCTTTCATTACTGGCGATAACATGCCTTCCATAGCATCTTTGATATCGTTAATAACATCATAGATAATTGAATAATTTCGAATATCAATTTCTTCTTTATCGGCTAACTGACGTGCTACAACCGATGGTCTTACATTAAATCCGATAATTATGGCATCGGAAGCTGATGCTAATAACACATCTGATTCCGTAATAGCGCCAACCCCTTTATGGATGATGTTAATTTGAATTTCGGGTGTTGTTAATTTTTGTAACGAGTCGGTTAGGGCTTCAACAGAGCCATCTACGTCGCCTTTTAAGATGATGTTTAATTCCTTAAATCCACCTAGGGCAATACGTCTTCCAATTTCATCGAGAGTAATGTGGCGTTGGGTTCTAATAGATTGTTCTCTTAGAAGTTGACCCCGTTTTGCGGCCATATTTTTAGCTTCACGTTCGTCGTTTAAAACATTAAAGCGGTCTCCTGCTTGGGGCGCACCATCTAATCCTAAAACAGAAACGGGCATGGATGGACCGGCTTCAGTCATACGGTTTCCACGTTCGTCAAACATAGCTTTTATTTTACCACTATGTGTTCCGGCAAGCATATAATCGCCAATTTTTAGGGTTCCCGATTCTACTAAAACGGTAGAAACATAACCTTTTCCTTTATCGAGCAAGGCTTCAACAACGGTACCTATGGCATTTTTATTTGGATTGGCTTTTAGTTCAAGTAATTCGGCTTCGAGCAAAACTTTTTCAAGTAATTCAGGAACGCCAATACCAGTTTTAGCCGATAAATCTTGGGATTGGATTTTGCCACCCCAGTCTTCAACAAGTAAGTTCATTTGTGCCAAACCTTCTTTTACTTTTTCAGGATTTGCGCTTGGCTTATCAATTTTATTAATAGCAAATACAATGGGAACGCCGGCAGCTTGAGCATGGCTAATGGCTTCTTTGGTTTGAGGCATTATTGAATCATCGGCAGCGATAACAATTACGGCGATATCAGTTACTTGCGCACCTCTGGCGCGCATGGCGGTAAAGGCTTCGTGGCCTGGTGTATCTAAAAAGGTAATTTTTTGTCCATCATTTAGCGCCACTGAATAAGCGCCGATATGTTGCGTAATTCCACCGGATTCACCAGCAATTACATTGGTTTGTCTAATATAATCGAGCAATAATGTTTTACCGTGATCTACGTGTCCCATAACGGTAACAATAGGGGCTCTTGGCAATAAATCTTCTGGTTTATCAGCTTCAGCTTGAATGGTTTCATCAACTTCGGCAGTAACAAAATTAACCTCAAATCCAAATTCATCAGCAACAATGCTAATGGTTTCGGCATCGAGTCTTTGATTCATGGTTACCATTAATCCCAACGACATACAGGCAGCGATAACTTTTGTAACAGGCACATCCATTAAGGTAGCAACCTCACTGGCGGTAATAAATTCAGTTAATTTTAAGATTTTGCTTTCGGCTTCTTGTTGTTCAGTATCTTGTTCCGATTGGTGGCGATGTAAATCGCGTTTATCGCGACGGTGTTTTGAGCCTCTTGATTTAGATTTGCCTTGCAGTTTTTCTAAAGTTTCGCGTATTTGTTTTGAAACTTCAGCTTCGGTAGGCTCTTCTTTTATAAATGGTGAGTGGGTTGCACCGCTTCCGGTTCTTCCCGGAGCTGTTTTTGCGCGTTGGGTTACAACGCGTTTAGTATCAGTTGGTTTTTTTGCTTCATCGGCAAGCGGTTTGTGAATTCTTTTTCGCTTTTTGCGTTTACTTTCGATGCTTGCTTTACTTTCGCTCGCTTTTTCTATTGGCTCTACTTTTTTCTTAGGTTTTTCAAATTGTTTTAAGTCAATGGTTTGACCTGTAAGTCGTGGGCCACCTAATTTTTTATATTTTGTAATGATAACATCGCTTGGCAATTCAGGTTCTGGAATGGCTTCGATAATTTTAATTTTTTTAGGAGGATGTGTTGTTGTAGAATGTTTGTCTATGGTTTTTTTATGTTCTGCGTCAGTTTCTGTGTCGCTTTTTACTTCACTAATAAGCGGTTTGGTTACATGAGCTTCAAGAATTTCAGTATCTTTTTTAGTTTCAAGTGATTTTTCGATGACCACTTCGGGCATTTTTTCTATAATTTCCGCCACTTTTTCTTTGACAGGAATTTCTAGCGGTTTTTCAATTTCAGCTTTAGAACTTTTATTATGAGCAGTTTTGTCAACTTTGGGCGATTCAGGTTTAGCAACAGGTTCTGGTTTTGGGTCTAAATCAATTTTGCCAACGGTTTTAATGCCGTGGCTTTTTTCTGATTCGGTTTTAAAGATTGTCGTTCTGGCTTTTTCTTCGGCTAAATGTTTCTTTTCTTGTTCTTTTTCTAAAACAAGTCGGATGGCTTCTTTTTCTTTGCGCTTTTCTTCACTAACTTCATGTGAGGCTGCTTTTTTACTTCTATCGGTTTGAAAACCGTCTAAAAGAATTTCATAAACTTCATTTGAAATTTTTGAAGTAGGTCTTGCCTCAATATTAATGCCATTCTTTGAAAGGTGCTCAACGGCACGCTCTAAAGAAATGTTTAATTCAATTAATACTTTGTTTAACCTAAGGGTATTATTTTCAGCCATAAAATAGTTATTAAGCTTTTAAAATGTTAGAATTTATTTTAGCTATCAAATTCTTCTCTCAAAATTCTTTGAACCTCTATAATTGTTTCTTCTTCAAGGTCTGTTCTTTTAACCAAATCGGCTACATCAAGATCTAAAACGCTTTTAGCGGTATCTAAACCAACGTTTTTAAATTCTTGAAGAATCCAAGCGTCAATTTCATCAGAAAACTCGGTCAATTCAACGTCTTCATCGCCGTAACCTTCTCGTTGAACATCTAATTCATAACCAGTTAACTGACTTGCCAATCGAATATTAACACCGTTTTTGCCAATGGCTTTTGAAACTTCCTCTGGTTTAAGAAAAACATCCACTCTCGGTTTTTTTCCTGAACCCGCTTCGGCTTCGTGAATAACCATTGAAACCACTTTAGCTGGGCTTAATGCTCGGGTGATAAATAGTTGTGTGTTATTTGTAAAGTTGATTACATCAATATTTTCGTTGCCTAATTCTCTAACAATACCGTGAATTCTTGAGCCTTTCATCCCAACACAAGCGCCAACGGGATCAATTCTATCATCATAAGAATCTACGGCTACTTTGGCTTTTTCGCCTGGAATTCTGGCAACGCGTTTTATGGTAATTAAGCCATCAAAGACTTCGGGAATTTCTTGTTCAAACAGTTTTTCTAAAAATTCTGGAGCGGTTCTCGACATAATAATTACGGGTTTGTTACCGCGTAATTCAACACTTTTAATGATGCCTTTAACCGATTCGCCTTTTCTAAAGTAATCTGATTTGATTTGTTCACTTTTTGGGAGCACAATTTCATTGCCATCATCATCTAATAAAATTACGGCATTGTGTTTAATATGATGCACTTCGGCAGTATAAATTTCGCCTTCAAGATCTTTAAATTGTTTAAAAATATTGGTATTATCGTGTTCTTGAATTTTAGCAATTAAGTTTTGGCGCAAAGCTAAAATGGCCCTTCGGCCTAAGTCGATAATTTTCACTTCTTCTGATACGTCTTCGCCAACTTCAAAATCGGGTTCAATTTTGCGCGCAGCCTTTAATTCTATTTCCGAATTTGGGTCAACCACTTCACCGTTGGCCACAACAACCCTATTTCTCCAAATTTCTAAATCGCCTTTATCAGGATTTATGATGATGTCAAAATTATCATCCGATCCAAACTTGCGTTTTAGAGTCGCTCTAAACACCTCTTCTAAAATTGACATTAAGGTTACCCTATCAATACTCTTATCGTCTTTGAATTCTGAAAAAGATTCAATTAATGCGATATTTTCCATGATTTATTTTAATTAAATATTATTTTAACTTTTACTTCTTTTAGTTCTTCAAATGCAAATTTAGCATTTTTAGTTACGGTAATTTTGCCTTTTCCTAGAGGCTTGGTTTCTCGTGCTTCCCAACTCAAATTTAAACCATCTTCATCAATTGAATCTAAAATACCTTCAACTAAGGTGCCCTCTTTTAACTTTAAAGTCAAGGTTTTTCCTATATTTTTTTGATACTGACGTCTAACTTTTAAAGGCTCTGATAAACCCGCAGACATCACCTCAAGCGCATAATCTTCAACTTCTCTATCAAGGTTGTTTTCTATATACCTACTTATTCTAATACATTCTTTTAAAGTAACGCCTTGATCGCCATCAACAACAACAAAAATTTTAGCATCTGCCGTTACTTTAACTTCAATTAAAAACAATGAATCGTTAGTTTGTAAGGCTTCGTTAACCAGTTCTATTACTTTAGTATGCTCCATTTTGTCATGTAAAAAAAGGGCATTTAAACGCCCTTTCAATTGTCTTCTTCGTAAAATTCGGTGCAAATATAGTACATATTAAATTTATATACAAAAATCAGTAATTTAAAGACCAGTTTTCACTATCTTTAAGGTGTTAAACCTAAAATATTTTATCATGAAACGTATCTTAGTACCAGTTGACTTTTCTAAAGAGGCCGAAAATGCTGCTCAAGTTGCGGTAAGCATTGCAAAAAAATGTAATGGAACAGTGTACTTTTTACACATGTTAGAATTGCCTGAAACCACCGAGTTTATGATTTCAAATCAAATTGAGCCTACTTTTTTTATGGAGATGGCTAAAAGAAGATTTGAGACCTTTTTAAAACTTCCCTTTTTGAAATCGGTTAAGGTTCAAACAAACATCTTATTTTATAAGGCTTTTAACGGCATTCAAGATGAGGCTAAAGCATTAAACATCGATTTAATAGTCATGGGTTCTAAAGGCGCATCCGGTTTGGCCGAAGTAATTATAGGTTCTAACACCGAAAAAGTGGTTAGAAACGCTGATGTGCCGGTGCTTGTTATAAAAGAAACCCCTAAAAACTTTGAAATAAAACACTTAGTTTTTGCTTCAGATTTTTCGCCAACGGGCAGAAAATCTTTTCAAAAAGTGATAGACTTTGCCAACTTTTTTGAAGCGAGAATTCATCTGCTTTATGTAAATACCATTCATAATTTTGAAACTACCGAAGAAAGCAGTCAACATATTCATGATTTTATCAAGGGATTTATCTTTTATAATTACCTCATCACCATTTACAATGCCAATTCAGTTGAGAAAGGTATTTTAGATTTTTCTAAATCTATAAAAGCTGATGCCATTGCTTTAAACACCAGTGGTCGAGGTGGTTTATCAAAATTGTTTAATGGCAGTATAGCAGCCGAAATTGCCAATCATGCCATGCTCCCCGTGGTAACTTTTAAACTTTAAATCACTTAGTATAAACCCTATTTTCTTGCTCGGCAACTCTAATAAAAGTAGTGCGTTTGGTGAGTTCTTTTAATCTTGAGGCACCTACATAAGTGCAAGCACTTCGCAAACCGCCTAAAATATCTTGAAGGGTGTTGTTAACCGCGCCGCGATAAGGCACTTCAACGGTTTTGCCTTCGCTGGCTCTATATTCGGCTACACCACCAGCATATTTATCCATAGCGGTAACGGAACTCATTCCGTAAAATTTTCGATAGGGCACTCCGTTGTGCTCAATAGATTCACCGCCACTTTCGTCATGACCTGCAAGCATGCCGCCGAGCATCACAAAATCAGCGCCGGCTCCAAAAGCCTTGGCAACATCACCCGGCACAGCGCATCCGCCATCGCTAATGATTTGACCGCCCAATCCGTGAGCGGCATCGGCACATTCTATAATTGCCGATAATTGTGGGTAACCCACACCCGTTTTTACGCGCGTGGTGCAAACAGAACCGGGTCCAATGCCGACTTTAATAATATCGGCTCCAGCCAATAAAAGCTCTTCAACCATTTCTCCGGTAACCACATTGCCCGCTATAATCACCTTATCGGGATAGCGTTGGCGCGTTCGTTTTACAAAATTTACAAAATGCTCAGAGTATCCGTTGGCCACATCGATGCAAATAAATTTTAAATAGGCATGTTGCTCAAAAATAGCAGCCAGTTTTTTTGAATCATCGGCGCTGGTACCGGTGCTAATAGCGCAATAATTTTCGATTCCTTTTGGAGCTGAAGCCAAAAAAAGATTCCAATCTGTAGCTTTGTAGTGTTTGTGAATGGCCGTAAATAATTGCTTTTGCGATAAAACACGCGCCATTTCAAAAGTGCCAACTGTATCCATATTTGCTGCGATAATTGGTATGCCTGACCACTCGAGCCTGCTGTTTAAAAAGGTGAAGTCGCGCACCAAATTTACCTGCGCACGACTTTTTAAGGTTGACCGCTTTGGCCTAATCATCACATCTTGAAACCCTAACTTAATATCAGATTCTATTCTCATCTTGCCTTTTTATTATTACTTTCAAAAGTAAGGCTAAATTTTAAAGGACTTTATAAAGGTTTGTTATTTTTTATCAACAAACCTAAACGACGCGGTTAATTATAAGTTGCCACAAAAAAATTTGAGATTGTGCCAGCGCCAAATATTAAAATCAGTAAAAAAGACATCACTTATTAATTTTCCGACTTATTTACTCAATAAACAACTAAAGGTTAAAGGTTAACGGTGGTTAATTCCCCTATCGAGAGGGGTTAGGGGTGTTTTTTTTTATAAAATACAAATAGTTTATTTTGTTAATACGACTCAAAAGTATTCACAGTGATTAAAAACTACCACAAACTTTGAATTTATTAGACCTAATATTGGTGTTTAGGTAAGTAACACGATTAATTTTTTAACAAAATGGTTATTAAATGTTTAGCAGTTTTAAATGTTACAAATCTTCAAAGAATTTGTTTTTGGAGCGCTTTTGGCAAAGGTAATTTTTGTTGACCTACAAGGATTCGAACCTTGACAGACGGCTCCAGAAACCGTAGTGCTACCGTTACACCATAGGTCAGTTTTAGGGTATAAAAACGCGCAAAATTAAAGTAATTATTTTGTTTATCGGTAAAATAAAGCTTTTAAAAACAAAAAAAGCCATCTAAAAATAGAAGGCTTTTTTGTTGACCCACAAGGATTCGAACCTTGACTGACGATACCAAAAACCGGAGTGCTACCATTACACCATGGGTCAGTTTTTGTTTTGCTTTAAGCAGGCGCAAATTTACAGTAAAGTTTTAAATGCGCAAAGATTTTAAAAAAATAAATTTTTTAGTCATTTAACAGTTATTTAATCTGTATTTTAGTTGCTTTTTAATACGGTTACTGTATTATTTATTAAATTCGCCAACGCTATAAAAACACAAAACATGCTCGATTTTAATTATAAAAAATGGAATTCTATTTTAGGATGGGTTACTTTTGCCATCGCTTTATTTACCTATACAAGCACCATAGAACCTACGGTAAGCTTTTGGGATTGTGGTGAGTATCTATCAACTGCCATAAAATTACAAGTCGGTCATGAACCTGGAGCGCCTTTATTTCAAATGCTCGGTGCGTTCTTTGCCATTTTTGCGAGCGACAAGGCACACATGGCGATGATGGTCAATTTTATGTCGGCTTTAGCCAGTGCCTTTACCATATTATTTTTATTTTGGACTATTACGCGCTTATCATTTAGCTTGCTAAAAGCTAAAAATGCGACAATTTCTTATCAAACGCAAATCGCTATTTTAGGTAGTGGGATGGTAGGTGCTTTAGCCTATACCTTTAGTGACACTTTTTGGTTTAGTGCCGTAGAATCGGAAGTTTATGCCTTGTCATCAATGCTTTTGGCGCTTTTATTTTGGTTAGGATTGCGTTGGGAAGCCGATATGGATTCGCCAAGAGGCAACAAATGGTTGTTAATTTTATGCTTTGTAATAGGCTTATCATTTGGCGTTCATGTGATGTCGTTATTAGTGATTCCGGCAATAGCATTCATTTATTACTTTAAACGTTATCAAACTGTAAACACCAAAAACTTTATCATTGCCAATATTTTAGCCGTTTTAGCTTTGGCTTTTGTGTTTCAATTTTTATTTCCTTTTACCCTTAAATATTTTAGCGCCCTAGAATTGTTTTTTGTAAACAATTTGGGCTTGCCTTTTAATTCTGGTAGCATTATTGCCGCGCTGATATTAATTTTTGCCTTTATTTACGGATTAAAATATACTAAAAAGCATCATTTTTACCATGCTAATACCTTAATATTAGGCATCTTATTTGTGATGTTGGGCTTTTCATCTTGGATAATGTTGCCAGTTAGGGCAACGGCAAATCCGCCCATAAACATGAGTGATCCTTCAAGTGCGCGCGAATTGTTGGCTTATTATAACCGCGAGCAATATGGCGATGTTTCGTTGTTTTATGAATCATATTACTCGGTTGCTTTTGAAAGGGAATTAGATGAAAATAAGCCTTATATTGATGGAAAACCTCATTACGAAAAAGACACCGTCAACAAAAAATACATCATCGTAAATGATTATAAAGAAGATTTACAAAACTATTCAAACAAGCACAAGGGGTTTATTCCGAGGATGACCGCTACCTCTGCCGAAGCCATTAGAAACTATAAATCGATTGCGGGCATAAGCGAAAATAGCAAACGCCGACCAACATTTGGCGAAAACATCAAATTTATGGTTCAATTTCAGTTTGGCTATATGTATGGTCGCTATTTTATGTGGAATTTTGTTGGCCGCCAAGACGATGAACAAGGAAAACTCGACATCTTAAATGGCAACTGGCTAAGTGGTATTAATTTTATTGATGAAGCGCGTTTAGGGCCACAAACCAATTTGCCATCGGATATTAGCGGTAATAAAGGACGGAACGTGTATTACTTTTTACCCCTTATTTTAGGCTTAATTGGCGTATTTTTTCAATTAAATTTAGATTTAAAAAACTTTTATGTGCTATTGCTGTTTTTTGTCTTTACAGGATTAGCCATTATTTTTTACACCAATCCTAAACCCTTTGAACCGCGAGAGCGCGATTATGCGGTAGTTGGTTCATTTTATGTTTTTGCCATTTGGATTGGCTTTGGCGTTTTGGCACTATATGAAAAGTTCAAAGACAAAATAAATAAAACCTTTTTGGCATTTGGCGTAAGCGCATTGAGTTTAGTTGCGGTTCCAAGCTTAATGGCTAATCAAAATTGGAATGATCACGACCGTTCTGGAAGATTTTCGGCCCGTTCAGTGGCACAAAATTATTTAGATTCTTGTCAAAATGATGCCATTTTATTTACCATTGGCGATAATGATACGTATCCGCTTTGGTACATCCAAGAAATTGAAGGCTATCGCAGGGATATTAAAATTGTAAACTCTAGTTTATTTAACACGGCATGGTATATTGATCAAATGAAGCGCAAAACCTATGATGCTGAAGCCATTCCATCACAACTCACACACGATAAATACAAAAATGGCTCGCGAGAAATCATATATGGTTCAAAGCAAACCGATAAGCGCTGGGATATCAAAGATTTTATGAATTGGATTGTTAGTGAAGACGATAGAACCCGCGTTGAAGTTGGTAATGGTCATAAGGAAGTTTATTATCCAACCAATAAAATACGAATTCCTGTCGATAAAGATGCTGTGCTAAAAAATGGCATTGTTGCTTTAAAAGACTCTGCCAAAATTGTTCCTTATATCGATATTGACATCAGCGAAAGCGGCATCACCAAAAACCGCGTTTTGATGCTCGATATTTTAGCCAATAACAACTGGAAACGCCCGATTTACTTTACCGGAGGCAGTTTTGATGATGAGGAATACATTTGGTTAAAAAATTATTTACAGGTTGACGGACTTGCTTTTAAATTGGTTCCAATTCTTAAAAATAGTTCTACCGATGGGCCTTTTGATATGGGAAGTATCAATACCGAAACCATGTATCAAAATGTAAAAAAATGGGACTGGGGCAATGTAAAAGACCCAAATGTTTATCTCGATGTTGAAACACGCAGAAACAGCATTTCGTTTAGAGGGCGCTTAGAACGCTTGGCGAGTGCTTTTATTGACGAAGGAAATTTTAAAAAGGCTGAGGAAGTTTTAGATATCTCTATTAATGAAATGCCTGTTGATAAATTTGGCTATTACTCACTGGTTTTGGGTCATATAGAGGATTATTATAAGATTGGCGCTAAAGAAAAAGCACAAAAACTTTCAGCTATTTTGATAGCTAAATATCAGGAAAACCTAAAGTATTATGCCCAATTTAACAGCCGTGACATCCAATTGGTTTTTGATGAAATTGAAAGTAATTTAAGGCAATACCAAAACTTAATTGACAATGCAACGCAATATGATGATGAAGCTTATTCTGGAACGCTCAAAAAGGCCTTTATTGATCATATAGATTTGTATAAAGCACTATTAAAATAGGATGTTTACACTGGTAAAAACTCCGCACTTAATTTCGGCGACCTTTAGCAGTTATTTGTGGCATTTTTCGAGAAAAGAACCAACGCTTTACCTCACTTTTGACGATGGACCTACGCCTAAAATCACCCCTTGGGTGTTGGATGTTTTAAAAGAATTTGAGGTAAAGGCAACTTTTTTTTGCATCGGAAAAAATGTGGTAGCTCATCCCGAAATTTTCAATAATCTATTGGCAGATGGGCATCGGGTTGGCAATCATACCTTTAATCATTTAAATGGTTTAAAAACCGACACAAAAACCTACCTTGAAAATATTGAGAAAACGCAAGTAGCTTTTTTAGCACAAAATCCGCATCATTTTGAAACTAGGGAATTGTTATTTAGACCTCCCTACGGAAAATGCTTCCCCAAACAGCTAAAAGCACTCAAAAAAAAAGGCTATAAACCCGTTTTTTGGGATGTGATAAGTAGAGATTTTGACCTCAATATCAACAGAGAAGACTGTTTAAACAATGTTTTAAAGCATACCGAAAATGGGAGTATTGTTGTTTTTCACGATAGCGAAAAGGCATTCAAAAATCTAAAATATACCTTGCCAAAAATTTTAGACCACTTTAAAGCAAAGGCTTACCAGTTTAACACCATTTAAAGATATTGTTGAACCAAATCGATGAGCGTAGCCGCATCTTGATTGCCTGTTTGTCGCCATTTCATTTCACCTTTTTTGTAGATAATATAAGTAGGATTTACCTCTATCATTAAGGCTTTAACTAACGTAGCATTCTTTTCAATGTCAATTTTAATCACTTTGGCTTTATCGCCTAAAGTTGCAGCAATTGTTTGTAAAACATCATTATGTTCTTGTTCTGGCTCATCCAAATGGGCAAAAAAAATGATTAAAATTGGAATGTCGGCATGTATTAAATCTCCAAATTTTGCCATAGCTAAAGGGCTTTAAATTAATAATTAGAGCTTAATTTTTAGGCGCTACAGTTACAAATATACAATTTTATTAATATAAAAATGTAAATAAATAAGATGAAAATTTTAGGTCTTAACAAAAGGAAATCCTTGTACGCAGTTTTAAACTACTTAGCCTTTTGGTTTGGTTAACAATGCTTTATGTTAAAAAATATAGTTGATAATTCTCACCTTTTTCCCCCTATAAGTTGTAGATACTTCTCATATTAAAAAGGTTTGTTTACATTACCCACAATTTTTAACTAACTTCATCCCTCAATAAAGTCATCCAAAATTGGATTTCAGCATTCGCACAAGGATTTAATTATAATTTGAGTCAAATGTAAAGACTCTTAAAATTGAGCACATTAGTAAAATCTGGTATTTTTTAATTTTTTTATTTGGCTTTTTAAGCCAAAACACCTCTAAATTTTGTCGTTAATGGGTGTTTTAATTAATAAATACTGAGGGTCTTTTTGAAGCATTTTGGCATTTAACAAACCTAAACAGTGTTTTATATTGTTATATCCCATAGCTGGAGACTTTTCAATGGCTTCAAGATTAAGATTTATTGCCGTTTGTCGGACTTCTATTTGTAAGATGTTATTGTATTTAAAAGCGTAATTTAGGTCTATTGTACCGCGATAATCTATTGAAATAAAGTAGTGTAGAAGTGTTTTAACAATTTTGAGAAGTTGTAATTTTTTTGAGCTATTTAACTTAATTTCATTAAAATTTGCACTAAATTTTTGATTGATTTTTAGTTGGTGTTTAGCCGAGGTGTTTTCATAAAGACAAGAAAGCGCATTTAAAAGACTTCCATCTTGCAACTGATTTGAAATTAAATTATTAGCGACTTCATTTGAGGTTTTTAATGCCGTTTGACTCAATTCTTTAATCTTGTTTAGGTATTGGTTTTTTAATTTTGTTGGCAATTTTTTAGCGTGCTGCAAAACCTCAACATAAAAACTTAAAGAGGTTAAAATTTGTTCTAAACCATTGTGAAGTTCGGCACTAAAATGCGATTTTTCACGCTCGTTTTCTACCTTAATTGAATCTACAATTTCTTGATTGATGGTAAAATTAGAAGAATCTTGATTTAAGGTTTGCTGAATGCTTGAATTGACTAATTTTTTAATTTCAAGCTTGTGTTCTAGTAGCGGTTTATTTGTTTTATCTTGAAGCTTATTAAAAAATACCGTTTCAAAAAACTTAAACTTATTCAAAATAAAATGATCCGTTATCATTTCTATAATTTTCAACAAAAATAGAAAATCGAAATCGCGTTTTATTTAGTAAAATGGTGTAGTTTTTATATTACCAGCTTTTACGGAGTCTTTTTAAACAATGTTATTTTTTACTGCAAAATTTACCAATCCGATAACGTTTTTAGAATTTGTTTTTTCGTATAACGTATTGCGATGCGCTTCAACGGTGCGCGTGCTAATAAACAGGGTTTTAGCAATATCTTTAGTAGTATAATCTTGTGCAATCATCTTTAAAATTTGAAATTCTCGTTGAGAAAGTGTTGAAACAAGCTCCGGATTTTCCATGCCTTCATCCTTTAAAGGCTTTCCTAATAAAGAATGCATCACTTTTTTATTGATTTCGTCTGTAAAATATTCTTCACCACTTAACACCTTTCTAATGGCTTCAGTAACGTGAATTCCGGCAGCTTTTTTTGGCAGAAAGCCTTTAGCTCCCAATTCTAAAACCTCTTTTATTGTTTTTACATCGTCATAGCTTGTTAGCACAATAACTTCGGGCTTGTCTTCAAGGTTTTTAAGCGACTTTAAAACTTCTATTCCATTGCAAATAGGCATATTAATATCTAACAATAACACGTCGGCGTGGTTTTCTTTAAACCATTCTATCGTTTCTTTGCCATTTAACGACCGACCAATAACTTCTAAATCGTCTTCAACATTGATAATGGCCGACATGCCATCAATTATAATTTCATGGTCATCTGCAATATGAACGCTAAATTTTTTACTCATAATAGTTAATTTAAGAGGTTTAATTCTGAATTAATTGGTTCTAACACCAAAGGTAGTTTAATTATATATTTTGTACCCATATTTGGCTTTGAATTTCTTTTAATAATTCCATTTAATAACGCAACGCGCTGTTGAATATTTTTCAATCCAAAACATTTAGAGTTTTCTTTTATTTGCGTTTCGTCAATGCCAATACCATTATCATTAACTTCTAAAATAAACCACTCATTATCTTTTACCGAAAACTTGATAGTTGCTTTGGTAGCTTGCGAATGGCTGACAATGTTCGTGGTGATTTCTTGAATAATTCTGAATATATTTTGTTTTATTTCTACCTCGAATAAATCTTCGTGATACCCTGAATTTTTAAAGGTGAAGTTAATATTTTTAGAAATATTGTAATTGGTACAAACTTCAATGGTTGCAGCTACTAACCCGCTTTCAATGAGTTGTTTTGACATTAATCCGTGTGAAATATTGCGCGATTCGCGCTGGGCGTCATAAGTTAATTGTCTAATTTTTTGTAAATACTCAATCTTTAATTGGTCTTTAGTATTTTTAGGATTTAAAACGGCTTCAATAAAAAATGACATAGCCGATAAAATTTGACTTAAATTATCGTGAAGTATTTCCCCAAATTTTAATTTTTCGTTTTCTTGCGCTTCAAAAAGGGCGTATAAAAATTTCTTTTCTTGCGCTTTTTTTTCTGTAATATCTTCTTTTAAAGCAATATAATTTGTAATAATGCCTTCTTCATTTTTTACGGGTGTGATAATGGCTTCTTCCCAATAAACCGTGCCATCTTTTTTCTTGTTTTTAAATTCTCCCTGCCAATTTTCGCCACTAGAAATGGTTTGCCACATTTTTTTATAAGCAGCTTTTGTGGTATAACCCGTACTCAAAACATGCGGGTTCAAGCCTTTCACTTCTTTAAAAGTATAACCTGTAACTTTTTCAAATTTTGGATTTACAAACTCTATGATTCCGTTTTTATCGGTTATAACCACAATAGTAGGGCTATTTTCTATGGCTTTAAACAATTTAGTTACCAGCTGTACATTTTCTTTTTCTTTAGTAATGTCGTTTCCAACACTAATTATGGTGTTTTCAGCTCCTCTAGAAAATTGCCAAGAAAACCATTTTGCAACACCGTATTTACATTCTATTTTACGCTCGTATCTTAAATCGCTAATATTCTTAACGTCATTAAACAGGTTCCTAATAAATTTTTTTGAATTAGCGCGCGCTTTTTCAGTTTTGAAGGTTTTATCCCACCATCCTTGTCCGAGTATTTCTTCTATGCTAAAGCCCGTTTGTTTTGTTATAGAAGGAGACCCAAATATAATATCGGTATTTTTATCGGTAACCAAAACCAATGAACTTATTTGATTTAAAATTAAGGAATGCTGTAACAGCCTGCGTTCGCGTTGAATTTGTATGGAAACGTCTTTTACAATTCCCATCAATTTATCGGGTTTGTGGTCTTTATCAAAAGTAACTTCACCGCGGGCATTTACCCAAATTATTGTGCTATTCGGCAATAATAAACGATGGTTTATTTGATAAGCGGTGCGATTTTCAATGGCAAATTTGATGGCTTTTTCTACTTTTGATTGGTCATCGGGATGAACTCTTGAAATCAGTTCTTTAAAACTAAAGACGGTTTTTGACTTATTTAAATCGAATATTTTTTGGGTATTGCCCGATACTTCTACCGTATTTGTTTTAATATCAAGTATTAAAAAACCAAGCTGGGTTATGCTAACCGCTAAATCTAATTTACCTTTTTGCTCTTTTAGTTGCAAAAGTTCATTTTTGCGGTCGGTAATATCAATAAAAGTTCCTAAAAGCGATTTTTTATGACTGAGTTCATCAACAAACAAATCGGCTAAAATATTTATCCATCTAATGGTTCCATTTTTAAAAACCACCCGAATATCAACTGCCAATTTTACATTACTTTTAACGGCTAAAAAGAAAGTCCTTATCAACTTTAGTCGGTCTTGTGGGTGGATAAGGTGTGCTAATAAATATTTAGGAGTGTAGTTTTTAAATGAATTATCAAGTCCACTTAATGTTACAAATTCTTTATCGAGTTTTACCTTTTGTGATTCTAGGCTGATTTCTATATTAAAAACTTCGGATAGTTTTTGAGCCTGTTTTAAAAATTGCTTATCCTTTAAAACCTTATTGTGAATGGCGCGTTTTTCAGTAATATCCTCAGCTATAGATATAATACCGGTTGTTTTGCCATCTTTACCTTTTAAAATGGTGTTATGCCAATGGCATAAAAAAGTAGCACCTCCTTTTTTTAAGGTTTCATTTACATTGTCAATTTTACCGGTTTGGTTTAATAAATTTTTAAAAATAGTAGAAGCTGTTTCCACAAGTCCTTTTGGCACAGTTAATTCAAAACAAGTTTTGCCCATAGCTTCGGCTGCGGTATAGCCAAAAACTTCCTCTGCGGTTTTATTCCAGCTAACGACCTTAAAATCTAAATCCCAAGTAATGGTAGCCAAAGGTGCTTGTTCAATATAATTAGATAGGGTTTCGGCGGCTTGTTTTGAGTTGGCCAATGCTTCGCTCACCTTAAGTTCTCTATTAATTACCGGAATCAATTTAGAAAGGGCATCCTCAAATAAATAATCTTTAAGGCCAAATTCAAGTAAACTAAGCGCCTTTAGATCGTTATTTTTTGTGGTAATGAGCAGGTGAGGAATGGCATTAAAATTTGCTTTAATGCCATCTATTATAGTATCAATTTTAGAAGAACAAATCAAAACACAATCTGCTAAATTATTATTTATAGCATTGTTATACAATATGATATTGTCAATTTCGGTACAATCAAAATAAGTTTTTAGCTTTTGGATATTGTTATAAAACGCTGGCTTAAAATCCTTTGATTGATAATAAATTAATAGACGTTTCATTAGTTTGATTTTATATTTAAATAAAATTAATCAACTTTAAGTAAATATAAATGTAAGTTGGAGGTTTCAATACAAATATATTATGCGATAAAAATACTAACATTGTAACTATAAAGCAAATAAGAATTGAATTTTTATTACCATTGCTTAATTTACAATCATCATAAATTAACTTATCTTAGAGGCCTATATTAGTTAACTACATGAGCCAAAAAAAAAGACTTTTTTTAATCGATGCATTTGCTTTAATATTTAGGGGTTATTATGCCTTGATAAAAAATCCACGAATCAATTCTAAAGGCATGGATACTTCGGCCATTTTAGGATTTATGAATTCGTTATTAGATGTGATTAAGCGCGAAAATCCTGATCATTTGGCAGTTGCCTTTGATAAAGGTGGTTCGGTTGCGCGTTCTGAGGCCTTTGCCGAATATAAATCAAACCGTTTGCAAACGCCCGAAGCCATTAGTTTAGCCATTCCTTATATTCACAGCATTCTCAAAGCGATGCGCATCCCCATTATTGAAAAAGCGGGTTTTGAAGCCGATGACTTAATAGGAACGCTTGCCAAACAAGCCGAAAAGGAGGGCTTTGTTACCTATATGGTTACGCCCGATAAAGATTATGCCCAATTGGTTTCCGAAAATATTTTTATGTACAAGCCAGCCCGAATGGGCAATGGCATTGAAATTTGGGGTATAGAAAAGGTAAAAGAATACTTCGAAATTGACAACCCGCTACAAGTTATTGATTTTTTAGGAATGTGTGGTGATGCCGTAGATAACATTCCCGGTTTGCCTAGTGTGGGCGAAAAAACAGCCAAAAAATTCATAAAGGAATTTGGAAGTATGGAAAATTTGCTTGCCAATACGGATAAAATATCGGGCAAACTCCGCGAAAAAATTGAGGCAAATAAAGATTTGGGAATTCTATCTAAACAACTAGCAACCATTATGCTAGACTGTCCTGTGGTTTTTGATGAAGCTGATTTTGAAATGTCTATTCCAAATTTTGAAGAAGTTTCAAAAATATTTGACGACTTAGAATTTCGCCGAATGGCAGAGCAGTTTTATAAATTGTTTGGTTCTAAATCGAGCCAAAATCCCGAGCAACTACCAGCCGTTTCGAGCACTGACCTCGTAAATGAAAAACAAAATCAACCAAATACCCAAAGTCCTGCTAATTTTCAATTTGATTTATTTTCAAGCCATGCCGAAACCTTAGCGCTAATAGAAAAGCCACAATCAAGTAGCCATTTTTACCAATACGTCAACACCGATTTATCAAGAAGCTTGCTTTTAGAAAAATTATTAAAACAAAAAACGGTGGCTATTTCGCTAAATAAATTGACTGATAGCAACGCTTCAAATCACATTTTAGGTTTGAGTTTTTGCTATGAAGACCACAAGGGCTATTTTGTTAATTTTCTAAAAGATATAGCCGAAACAAAACGCATTTTAGAAGGATTTAAAGCCTTTTTTGAATCGAAAACAATTTTAAAAATTGGGCAGAATTTGAAATTTTTATACAAGTATTTACACGCATTCAACCTTAATTTAAACGGACCTTTTTTTGATATAAAAATTGCACATTACCTGCTAGAACCCGATATGCGCCACGATAAAGAAACCCTTGCGCAACGCTATCTAAATGAAACTTTAACCTCTAAAGCACAGTTGCTTGGCAAAGGAAAATTACAAACAGAATTTGCCGATTTAAGCCTGTCGGCACAAGCCGATTTTGAAGTGGCGCACGCCAATATATTTTACAGATTACAGCCTATTTTTGAAAAAGAACTCATCATAAAGGAACTTTTAAATCTTTTTAATGACATAGAAATTAAACTCTTACCGGTTTTGGCCAAAATGGAATTGGAAGGAATAAGGCTTGATATGGCCTTTTTAAAAAGCCTTTCGGCGGATTTGCAAAGAGACCTTTTGAATTTAGAAAAAACCATTTACCTAGAAGCCGGAACGGAATTTAATTTGGCATCGCCAAAGCAATTGGGCATCATCTTATTCGAAAATTTAAAATTAATAGATAAACCAAAGAAAACTAAGACTGGACAATACGCAACCGGAGAAGAAATTTTATCTAAACTCGCAACCGAACATCAAATTGTGGCCGATATTTTGACTTGGCGAGGCTTGGTAAAACTTCAAAACACCTATGTTGAGGCATTGCCAAACGAAGTCAATAAAAAAACAGGCAGAATTCACACCACATTTAGCCAAACCGTTGCGGCAACAGGTAGGTTGAGTTCAATTAATCCAAACCTACAAAACATTCCCATCCGCACCGAGCGTGGCAAACAAGTGCGAAAAGCTTTTATCCCTAGAGACGAAAACCACCTTTTATTATCGGCCGATTATTCTCAAATAGAATTGCGCTTAATTGCCGAAATGAGTGGCGATGAAGCGATGAAACAATCATTTTTAAACGGAGAAGACATCCATAGAGCCACTGCCGCAAAGGTATTTAATATTCCTATTGACAAAGTCAACAAAACACAGCGAAGTCAGGCTAAGACTGTGAATTTTGGAATTATTTACGGTGTTTCGGCCTTTGGATTGAGTCAACAAACTAATTTAAGCACTAAAGAATCGAAGGAATTGATAGAGGCTTATTTTAAATCCTATCCAACTTTACAAAATTATATAGCCGGTCAAATTGCCTCAGCTCATGCAAAGGGTTATGTAAAAACCTTGCTTGGCCGACGTCGTTATTTGAGCAATATTAATTCTCAAAATGCCATGGTGCGTTCTGGCGATGAGCGCAATGCGGTTAATGCACCTATTCAAGGAACTGCCGCCGACATTATAAAAATTGCCATGATTGCAATTGACAGGCGCTTAACGGATGAGCATTTTAAATCAAAAATGCTGTTGCAAGTCCACGATGAATTGGTTTTTGATGTGCTAAAAGATGAGGTAGAGGCTTTGACTAAAATGGTAAAATTTGAGATGGAACACGCCTATAAACTGAGCATTCCGTTACTTGTTGAAATTGGTATTGGCAGCAATTGGCTCGAAGCACATTAATTTTTTGCGTAAAACCTTTGCGTTCTTTGTGTGAAATTTTTTATCCTTTGCGAGAATTTTTTGTTTGAAAAACGAGCATTGAATTCACCTTAAACCCATTAAACTTACATCAGAAATCGATAAGTTGCCTTTATTAAAAAAGTATTATCTGCTTTTTCGGTAAAAACCTGATTGTTTAGGCTTCTAAATAAATGATCTTTTGGGTCTTGAAGTCCCGATTTGCCTTGCGACCATACTAAAAAGAGTTCGCTACCAGGAATGTATTCCCAACGGATTACTAAGTTAGAACGGAATTGTACAAACGAAAAATCGGGATTATCTATGGTATAATCAACACTGCCATTTGTATCTTCATCAACCGAATAGATTGAATTATTAAGCGAAATTTGACTGCTATTTAACAAACTAAAACGGTCGTATAAATTGCTAGCCACAGGATTGGTAATGTATTTAAAGTTGGTATAGCGCCCACGAGAAATAAAAGGTTCGCCATAATATTGAATGGTCAAATTCGGGTTTACCGTATAGTTTATCCGCAAAGCAGCACTAAGGGTTTGTTGGTTTATTTCAGCATTGATATAGCGTGGCGTTCCATTAAAGCCGGTTTCGGTAACATATTGTGTTTTATTAGGATTTTTTGCATACTCGGGCTGAAAAGAAATGCTCAATGAATTTAATGGCTGGTAGGTTATGCCCGTTTCAAATCGCAGGAATGAAAAATTATTTTGTTTGGCTTGCGAATAGACATAACCCGCATTAAATCTAACTTTTTTACGAGAATCAGAACCAATAAATAAAAAGCTAATATTTTCTCGAGAAAAGCGAAAACGAGGACCGCCTCTCAAGATGGTATTGGTGTAAATTCTGGGTTTGTGAGACAAACCAAAATCTAGCGACCAATAATTTTTAAACTCAGCATGACCGTTTAAATCAAATTGCAAGCGGTTAAAATTACCGTCAAAATCATAGGTTGAAAATTGTTTAAAACTCGACTGAATCGATCTAAATGCGCCAACCGGTTTTAAGGTATTATAATCAATTTCAATAATTTGAAAAATTTGATCCGCTTGACGGAGAAAGCCAATATCATTCAACTCCAATTCGGGCGAGCGCCAAGTTAGACCCGAAAAATAGTTCCAATTGCCGCCACCTACTTTGCCAAATAATATTTTTCCACCTGTACCGGTAAGCGATGTTCTGTTTGGATCGACGTTTACATGTTTGGCATCAACTCTTTGAAATAAATGGGTTAAAGCGGTTTGAGTTTCGGTAATGGCTGTTTTGCTGCCACTAACCTGACTTAAAATAATATTTCCCTCAATAAAATATTTGCGATCTTTCCATTGATGTTTAAAATCAATACCTCCCGTGTAAGCCGATTTGCGCAAAAAATCTAAATTGCTGTCAAGCGCGCGATTAGTAGCCGTAAAAATTCCGCCTATATAAGAGTTTTTATTGTTGAAATCTTTTTGTAAACGCCCCAAAAAATAATTGGTAAAAGGCTCTACCAGTGCTTTGCTCCGAGAACCACTATTGTCAATTTCGGCAAATTCTTTTCCGGTCATACTTTCTAAAACACCGATAGACCAGCCACTTTTTGTTTTTCCGCTAAATTTTGCAGCACCTAAAATGGTTGTATTGTTTGGCTGATTAACAAACGCGCCAGCACCTGTATTTGGATAGCCTTGCGGACTTCGACCAATGCGTCTTGAGAAGAATAAATTGTCTTGATTTTCGGCAAATTGGAAATCGAAAATGTTTTTATTTTCAATAAAAAAGGGACGTTGTTCTCTAAAAAATATTTCAAAACCATCGAGTGAAATTGCCGCAGGGTCGGCTTCAACTTGTCCAAAATCCGGATTTATGGTTAAATCGAGTGTCAAGTCGTTGGTAACGCCAATTTTAGCATCAATGCCACCGTTGATATTGTAGTCGGAACCCGTTCTAAAAGGATTGCCTTGTTCTTTGGGATAGGTGTTTAATTTTGCAACGGTAAAGGGTTGAATTTCGAATTGTTTTTGGGGTTCAATATTTTTTAAACCGCGCAATTCGCCAAATTCGCTAATCCAACCGGGAGCATCTTTAGCAATGCGTTGCCAAACAGAACGCTCATCTTTTCTAAAAAGTTGTCGAATAACTTGCAAGCCCCAAGATTGTTCATCGGCTTTGCCAAATCGCAATTGACTAAAAGGAATTTTCATTTCGGCGGTCCAACCTTTATCATTAATTTCGGTGGCAACATACCAAATAGGATTCCAGCTATCATCCCAATTGTTACCATTATCGGTTACAAACTCTTCACCTTTAACCCCGGCAGCGGTTAGAGTAAACGAAAAGGCAGTTCTTTTATCATTATAGGTATCTAAATTTATGGTAACTCTATCTCCAGCAAAGCCGTCTCTTCTAGATAAACGCTTTTCTATTTTGTTGGGTTCATCGTCAAATGAGCGCACGCCAACGTATAAGTATTTTGAATCATAAAGAATTTTAAATTCGGTTTTAAAAGTAGGGGGTGTATTTTCATCAGGCACATTTTCAATAAATTCGCCTGCCCATTCAACCAAACTCCAACTTTTATCCTCAAGCTTTCCGTCTATTTCGGGGGCTTTAAAAGGCGTAATAAAAGTGGTTGTATAAGTGCGTTTTGGGATTTTAATTTTCGCTTCTTGAGCTTGAGATACATGAAATAAAAACAATGTGAGTGCTAAAAATGACAGTAGGGTTTTCATGAAGTTGGTTGATTCTTTAATAAGTTACAGTATTATAGACTACATCTTATTAAGATTGTTACACTAAAAGCTTCAAAATTATAAAGAAACCTTCTTAAGTATTTGTTAAAATAGCTGAAACAAAGTGGGTTGATAGCTTAAAAATTACTTTTAAAACGCTGTTTGTTATATAAATAATAAGTCTTACCTTTGCACACTCTTTTTTAAGAGAAAAACTAAAGTTTAACATACAAAAACTAATCGTTTGAACACATTAAGTTACAAAACAGTATCGGCTAATAAAGCAACTGCTCATAAAGAGTGGGTATTAGTGGATGCGGACGGACATTCATTGGGTCGTTTAGCTTCTAAAGTCGCCATGCTTATAAGAGGCAAATACAAGCCTAATTTTACACCTCACGTTGATTGTGGTGACAATGTTATTGTTATCAATGCTGAGAAAATTAATTTAACTGGCAACAAATGGACGGAAAAATCTTACATCCGTCACACAGGTTATCCAGGAGGACAAAGATCGTTAACAGCCACAGAATTATTTCAAAAAGATCCCACGAGATTAATTGAAAAATCTGTAAAAGGTATGTTACCTAAAAACAAGTTGGGAAGTGCATTATTTAGAAACCTATATGTTTATGTAGGTAGCGAACATAAACAAGAAGCGCAACAACCTAAAGTTATTAACCTAAACGATCTTAAATAATGGAAATCATACACACAATAGGCCGACGTAAAACTGCAGTTGCTCGTATTTACGTTTCTGAAGGAACGGGTGAAATAACCATCAATAAAAGAGATTTTAAAAATTATTTTACGGTTCCGATGCTTCAATATAAGGTTCAACAACCCTTAGCACTTACCAATACTAAAACTTCTTTTAATATAAAAGTATCCGTTTTTGGTGGAGGTATTACCGGTCAAGCCGAAGCTATTAGATTAGCTATTTCGAGAGCTTTAGTAAAATTGAACGAAGAAAATAAAGCGGTTTTAAAACCAGAAGGATTGTTAACAAGAGATCCTAGAATGGTGGAACGCAAAAAATTCGGTCAGAAAAAAGCCCGTAAACGTTACCAATTCTCTAAACGTTAATCTTTTTACAAAATTAATCATAAAAATAAAAACCCTGTTATCGATTAGTATAGCATCCAAATAGTTGAGACCGATTAAAAACTAAACGCTACTTAATTATTGCTACCTAACGGAACGTAAACTAAATTAAAATGACAGAAAAAATAGACATTAAAGATTTAATCAATGCAGGCGTTCATTTTGGACACATCACCCGAAAATGGGATCCAAATATGGCACCTTATATTTATACAGAACGCACAGGTATTCATATTATTGACCTTTATAAAACCGCTGCAAAACTTGAAGAAGCTTGCAATGCTTTACAAAAAATAGCCTCATCGGGCAAACGTATTATGTTTGTTGCTACAAAAAAACAAGCAAAAGACATTGTAGCCGATGTTTCTAAAAGCCTTGGAATGCCTTATATTACTGAGCGTTGGCCTGGTGGTATGTTGACAAACTTTACAACCATTAGAAAAGCTGTTAAAAAAATGAGTCAAATTGACCGCATGAAACAAGACGGTTCGTTTACAGCACTTTCTAAAAGAGAACAATTACAAATAAACCGTCAACGTGAAAAACTAGAAAAGAATTTAGGTTCTATTGTAGATATGACTCGTTTGCCTGGTGCTATATTTGTGGTTGATATAAAAAGCGAACGTATTGCAGTTGCCGAAGCGCGAAAATTAAATATTCCCGTTTTTGCTATGGTAGATACAAATTCTGACCCAAGACTCGTTGATTTTGTGATCCCTTCTAATGACGATGCTTCAAAATCTATTAGCAAAATATTAGAATATGTTACCAAAGCCATCACCGAAGGTTTATCTGAACGTAAAAATACAAAAGATAAAACACAAGATTCAAAAGATGACGAAACTACCGAAGACCATTCTGTTAAAGTAGTCATTGAAGATGAGGATAACGAAAAATAGATTAACCCTTTAAAATTTTTTAAAATGGCAAATATAACCGCTGCCGAGGTAAATAACTTACGAAAATCAACCGGAGCAGGCATGATGGATTGCAAAAACGCTTTAGTTGAAGCCGAAGGTGATTTTGACAAAGCCGTAACAATCTTACGCAAAAAAGGACAAAAAGTAGCTGCAAATAGAGCCGACCGAGATTCTTCGGAAGGGGCTGTAATAGCAAAAGTTAGTGATGATAAAACCACTGGCGCTATTGTTTCTCTTAATTGTGAAACCGATTTTGTTGCTAAAAATGACGCTTTTGTGGCCTTAGCTACAAAATTAGCGAGCTTAGCTCTTAACTATAATTCGAAAGAAGAATTTTTAAACGCAAACTTTGAAGGAATGACCGTTGCCGATAAGCTTATTGAGCAAACTGGCGTGATTGGTGAAAAATTAGAAATCGCCGCTTTTGAAAAAATTTCAGGAGCTTATGTAGGTTTTTACATTCACACAGGCAACAAAATAGCAGCTTTAACGGCTTTATCGGCCCATGTTAAGGGTGCTGAAGAAGTAGCTAAAGATGTGTCAATGCAGGCTGCAGCAATGGGCGCAACAACTTTATCTTATAAAGATTTTTCGCCTAGCTTTGTGGCTTCTGAAACCGAAGCTAGAATAGCCGTAATTGAAAAGGAAAACCTTGAACTTGCAAGATTAGGCAAAACACTTAAACATGTGCCAACCTACATTTCTAGACTTCAGTTGACCGATGAAATTATTGCAAAAGCTGAAGCAGAATTAAAAGAAGAACTCAGAGCCGAAGGCAAACCAGAAAAAATTTGGGACAAAATTCTTCCCGGAAAATTAGAACGCTTTATTTCGGATAATACCACTTTAGATCAAGAGCAATGTCTTTTAGACCAAAACTTTATTAAAGATGATAAAATAACAGTTGCACAATATGTTAAGTCAGTTGGAGCCATTTCTGTTACAGGCTTTAAAAGAGTTTCATTAGTATAAAACATCACTTTAGGTGATAAAAAATCCCGCTTTTAGCGGGATTTTTGTTTTAAAATTTAAGTCAATCTTCGAGTTCTAAAACAATAGGGCAGTGGTCAGAATGTTTGGCTTCAGGTAAAATATAGGCGCTTTTTAAGCGCTTTTTTAAAGATTCACTCGCCATTAAATAATCTATACGCCAGCCTTTGTTGTTATTTCGAGCATTGGCGCGATAACTCCACCAACTGTAATGATGTGGCTCTTTGTTAAAATATCTAAAGGTATCAATAAAACCACTTTCTATAAATTGATGAATCCATTGACGCTCAATGGGCAAAAAACCAGAAGTGTCTTTTAACCCAACTGGATTGTGAATGTCAATTGCTTCATGGCAAATATTAAAATCGCCTCCAATAATTAAATTTGGAAGTTCTTTTTTCAAGTGGTTAATGTAGTCTTGAAATTGCGCCATATAATTGAGTTTAAAATCTAATCGGTCATCGCTGGTTCCCGAGGGTAAATATAAACTCATCAAAGAAACTTTATCAAAGTCAACGCGTAAATTGCGCCCTTCAAAATCCATACTTTCAATGCCCGTGCCATATTCTACATGGTTTGGTTTAATTTTAGACAAAATTGCCACGCTGCTATATCCTTTTTTTTGAGCCGAAAACCAATAATGATAGGGATATCCAGCTTCTTCAAACACCTTTACATCGAGTTGCTCTTTTTGCGCTTTAGTTTCTTGAAGTAAAAGCACATCGGGATTGGCAGCTTGCAACCACTTGATAAAATCTTTGTTTAATACGGCTCTTAGACCATTTACATTATAGGAAATGATTTTCATTTAAGTCATTTTTAGTTCATAATCGGCTCTTAATTTTCGGCGCATCACCTTGTTTGAAGCCGTTCGAGGTAATGCGTCAATTTTAATTAGGTCGCTTACTTTAAAGAGTGGATTTAATTGGGTTGTAATGATTTTTTGCGCCTTTTTTAGGCGCTCTTCATCTGATAAAGTTGACAACACTTCAACGTAATAAACCACGAGTAAACTTGGTCCGCCACCTTTTGGTGCGGCCGCTATGGCAACCGATTCTTTTACAAAATCAAGGCTATTGATAACGCCTTCAATTTGTACGGAACCTATTTTTATACCCCCTAAATTCATGGCGTCATCAACGCGCCCTTCGGCTTTGTAATAGCCATTTTCTAATTGTTGCATGGCATCGCCGTGCCGTCTTAAAAGTTGGTTTTTATAATTTGGGGTTCCTTCAAAATATTCTTGATGATGATCGCGATTTAAAAGGGTATTCGACAAACCCATTGTGGGTGGAATCATAAAAACTTCTCCCTTTTTTGAGCTTCTATTTTCATCGTTTAACAGAACAAATTCAGTGCCTAACGCCTGAGTAGAAAAGGTGCTGGGAATATTATCTTGCACCAGTGTGCTGGTAACATAACCGCCACCAATTTCGGTTCCACCGCAATATTCAATAACGGGCTTTCCACCCGCCAATTTCATAAGGTATTCCATTTCGGTGGGATTAGAAACTTCGCCCGTTGAACTAAAACATTTAATGGCATTCCAATCTAAGCCTTCCATGCAAGTGGAAGTTTTCCAGTGTTTTACAATACTTGGAATGACCCCCAACATGGTAACTTTGGCATCTTGAACAAAGCGACCAAATTCAGTATCTAAAGGCGCACCATCATACAATGCAATCGTAGCTTTGTTGATGAGCGCGGCAAAAACCAACCAAGGTCCCATCATCCATCCTAAATTTGTGGGCCAGCAAACCACCTCATTTTTTTGAATATCATGATGATAATAAGCATCAGAAGCGCCTTTTATGGGCGTGGTATGATTCCACGGAATGGCTTTTGGAGCACCCGTTGTTCCTGATGAAAACAAAACGGTAATGAGCGTTTCGGGATTTTGTTTAACGCTTTCAAAAACAGTATCTGAAACTAAAAAATCATTCCAATATACATCGCCTAGGCGCAAATTCACAGCTTGATTGGTGGCTTTAATAACAATAGCTTTTGGCGCTTTAGCTTGACATATTTTATCAAATAAGGGCAATGTTTTTCCTGCTCTTAACAGATAATCTTGTGTAAAAATAAGTTTGGGATGGGCAATTTTTAAGCGGACTTCAATTTCGTTTGGCGTAAAGCTATCGGCAATGGTAACAATGGGCGTTCCGGCTTTGATTCCCGCCAAATAAATAGCAACGGCTTCAAGGGTCATTGGCATATCAATGGCAATGGCATCGCCTTGTTTTATTCCCGCTTGACGGAGGCTATTAGCAATTTGATTGACTAAATTTTCTAAATTTTGTTGTGTAACATTGGTTAGTGTTCCGCCTTCTTTTTGATAAACCAAGGCAATTGCCTGTGGGGAATTATTAAAACAACTATCCACAATGTTTAATTGGGCCTCTTTTAACCAAATTGGGGTTTCAACGCCAGTTGAAACATCTAAAACAGTTTTATATTTTTTTGAAAAAACAAGGTTTAAATTTTGTATGGTTTCATCCCAAAATTCAGCCCTTTTAGTAACAGACCAGTTCCAAAAGTCTTGATAGTCTTTAAATTGATGCTTTTGCATCATTTTAAAAATGTTGCTTTTATTTACGACCGATTGATTTGGTTTTAAAACAAAATTATCCATAGTTTAAAAATCGGGGTCGTCTTTTGTACTGTTATTATTTGCATTTTTAGAGGTGCTACAATCTACATTTATAGTCATATCACTAGGTCTCACAAAATCGAGTTTGCTAATATTTAAAGTTTTGTCTTGATAAACTTGTTTCATAAAAAGCGCCCAAATTGGCAATGCCATTGAGGCACCTTGTCCGCGTTCAAGATCTTTAAAGTGAACGGAGCGATTTTCGGCTCCCACCCAAACGCCCGTAACTAAATTGGGAACCATACCCATAAACCAGCCATCGGATTGGTTTTGTGTGGTACCTGTTTTGCCGGCGATGGGATTTGTAAATAGGTAGGGATGCCCTGTTGCAATGCTATCGGGGTAGTGGCTAGGACCAGTTCTTAAACGCACGCCAGAACCATATTTTGTTACACCTTCTAATAAATTAATAATGGTGTAGGCAGCTTCTTTGCTCATTACTTCTTTAGTTTCGGGAGCAAAATTTTGCAAAACGGTTCCATTTTTATCTTCAATACGCAAAATCATCATTGGTTTTATATACATACCTTGGTTGGCAAAAGTGCTGTAAGCGCCTACCATTTCATATAAACTCAAATCAACACTTCCAAGCGCAATAGAAGGAACTTCTGGAATATTGCTGTCTATACCTAAACTGTTAGCTAATTGAATGACGTTTTTTGGACCTACTTTATACATCATTCGGGCGGTAATCACGTTAATCGATTTTGCCAAAGCTTCTTTTAAGGTCATCATACCACCATATTTATTATCGGCATTGCTTGGTGTCCAGTCTTTTATCAATCCAAAAGTGCCAGCAGGAATGGTGTAGGGAATGTTTGGAAATTCTTCACAAGGTGAAATTTTTAATTGATTGATAACGGTGGCGTAAACAAAAGGTTTAAAGGTAGAACCCACTTGGCGTTTGCCTTGATATACGTGGTCGTATTTAAAATTTTTATAATCAATACCACCCACCCAAACTTTTACTTGACCTGTTTGTGGTTCAATGCTCATTACCCCACTTTGCAAAAAATATTTATAATATCTGATTGAATCTAAAGGACTCATTAAGGTGTCTTTTTCACCTTCCCAAGAAAAAATGCGCATTTTTCGTTTGGTGTTGAAGGCTTCCGAAATTTCTTTTTCGGACGCACCAGCCGATTTCAAATTGTAATAACGAGGCGTTTGCTTCATCGAAGACTTTAAAATGGTATTTACAGAAGTGTTAAAATTTTCCATTTCCAATTTATTCAAAGCAGTTCTATCGGCAAAATTTTTTGCTCGTTTTAATTCATTGGAAGGGATAAAAATAAAAGGCGCGTATTTATTGTGTTGTTGTTGTTTAAAAAAGGCCTTTTGAAGATTCGCCATGTGGCGTTTCATCGCATTTTCAGCATATTTTTGTAGCCTGGAATCAATGGTAACATATATTTTAAGTCCGTCTCTATAAATATTATAATCCGAACCATCTTGTTTTTTGTGACTTATCGCCCAATTTTTAATAAAGTCGCGTAAATATTCTCTAAAATAGGTTGCCGTACCGTCGTTTGTATCTTCACGATGCAAGTCGAGGTTTAATGGGAGTTCATACAATGAATCGCGTTGCTGTTCTGTAATAAAATCATTGCGATACATTTGTTTTATCACCACATTTCTTCGGCTTAGAACACGGTCGGGTCTGCGAATGGGGTTGTAAAGTGCTGCATTTTTTAGCATGCCAACCAGCATGGTGGCCTGCTCTGTTTTTAAATCTTTGGGTTCAACGCCAAAATAAATTCGCGATGCCGAGCGAATGCCAACTGCCAAGTTTAAAAAATCGTATTTGTTTAAATACATCGCCAATATTTCGTGTTTGGTGTATTGACGTTCTAATTTAATAGCAATAATCCATTCTTTTGATTTTTGAATAATGCGTTTAAAAATATTGTCCGATGCGCTTTTAGTAAAGAGCATCTTAGCCAATTGTTGTGTTATGGTGCTTGCGCCTCCGCCTTTGCCTAAAGTTAAAACGGCTCTAAAGGTTCCTCTAATATCGATGCCCGAATGCTTATAATATCGCTCGTCTTCAGTTGAAATTAAGGCCTGAACCAAATTATCCGGAAGGTCGCTAAAACTAACAGGCGTGCGGTTTTCGGTATAATATTTCCCTATGGTTTTGCCATCGATAGAGATGACTTCGGTTGCAACGTTATTTTCGGGGTTTTCGAGTTGTTCAAAAGTAGGAAAGGGTCCAAATAAACCCAATGCCGAAAAGATAAATAACAAAACAGCTGCTAAAATGCTGAAGCCAAAGCCCATCCAAATAAATCGGGTGTATTTTATAAAATTGGTATTTGATTCTTTTTGTTTAATGGCCATTGTCTAATTTTTTATTTTTTATATTCAATACGCATGCCTACATCGGTTAAACCGATTAAAAATTCATCGCCTTTAAGGCTGCCGTTAGCGCGATTGGCGTGTGATATGCTAAAACGATAAGCTCCTTTTTTAGGAAAATTAGTATTGGTTTTAAAAACGAGTTTATTTTCTTTAACTTCTGCAAAACCTGAGCCTAACCAACGCCCGGAAGGATCGGCCATTTCATATTCTAAAGTGTCAATTTGCGAAATTGTATGATTAAAATAGGAGTTAACAATTAAATATAAGTTGCTGTAAGGGTATAAATTGGTGTTTCTAACCGTTATAAAAATACTTGCAGGGGTTATGGTATCGGTAACTTCAACATCAAAATTTACCGGTTGATTTATTGCCCATTTATCATTGTTAAGGCTCACATACTTGTTAAAAAAAGCTTGTTTAGAGCAAGAGAGCATCCCTAAAGCAATGAATAAAAAACACCATTTATTCTGCATTTTTATTAAATTTCTTGTTTCTATGTTTCTTCTTTTTATTTTTAGGCTTATCAAATCGCGTTAAACTTTCTTGACCAACTAAATCCGTAAATTTAGTGTTATCTGTTTCAACTTCAAAGGCAAAATCTTCAAGGCTCACATTCGATTTTCCCGCTTTATTTAGCGCGATAATTTCGTTAGCTTGTTGTGTTGTTATGGTGTGCCAATTGATGGGGTTATCTCTGTAAGCATACCAAATTAGGCCTTTAAAAATGTCCATTTTTTGAAAAATAGCATCGCCTTTTTCGGTTTTTAGCATGAGGTCTGTTCGCGGAAAAGATTTTAAAGCCTCTAAATAAGATTCGAGTTCATAATTTAAGCAGCATTTTAATTTGCCACATTGTCCGGCCAATTTTTGAGGATTTAACGAGAGTTGTTGGTAACGTGCTGCCGAGGTATTTACCGATCTAAAATCGGTTAACCAAGTTGAGCAACACAATTCTCTACCGCAAGAGCCTACACCGCCTAAACGCGCGGCTTCTTGACGCAATCCTACTTGTCGCATTTCGATGCGAATATTAAATGACGATGCCAATTCGCGGATGAGCAATCTAAAATCTACACGCTCATCGGCGGTATAAAAAAAAGTAGCTTTAGAACCATCACCTTGATATTCAATATCCGATAATTTCATTTTTAAGCCCAATCGCAAGATAATTAAGCGCGCTTTTTTTTGTACTTCAAGCTCTTTTGCTCTCGCCGCTTGCCAAATATCGATATCTTTAGCCGAAGCTATTCTGTAAATTTGCTTGATTTCTTCGCTTTCGTGAGCGAGATTATTTTTTTTAAGCTGAATTTTAACTAACTCACCAACCAGCGTAATGACACCAATATCGTGACCCGGCGAGGCTTCAACGGCAACAACATCGCCAATTGACAGACTTAGTTTTTTGGTGTTTTTATAAAAATATTTTCGCCCGTTTTTAAAACGTACCTCAACAATGTTAAATACTTGTTGATGATTGGGCAAAGTCATATTGCTAAGCCAATCAAAAACACCTAATTTATTACAACTATCTATACCACAAGAACCGTTATTTCCGCAGCCATTTGGAAGGCCATTTTCTTGTGTTGAACAACTACCACAACTCATTTTGTTATTTATATTTTAAATCAATTGCTCAAAAAAGCAATCGTTATGGGTTTTAAAAATTTTTACTAATGGGTAAAGATACTACAATCTTTTTAATGAAATTATATTGCAATTTTATGTTTGTTTAACCGAAATTATTTTTACCGGACAAGCAACAGATGCCTTTTGAGAGGCTTCAAGCACACCTTCATCATTGGTTTTAAGGGTAAAAAAACCTTTTTTATCTTGTGATTTTAGCAAAACAGATTTACCATCTTTTTTTGACATTTGAAACTGGTTTGGCGCTAACTCAACACAATAATTACAGCCGATACATTTTTTGCGTTGCAGCGTGATGATAACCATATTTTCTTCGTAATTTTATTTTGGCAAATCTACTAAGTTTACACCTTAATTTTGTTTATTTTTTTAATCTTTGCAAGATGTATTTTGATGAAATTATAGGCCACGAGCACCTAAAAAAACAACTTTTAGAAAGCCTCCGCAATGGGCGCGTGCCACATGCGCAATTGTTTGTAGCGCCCTCGGGATCTGGTGCTTTGCCTTTAGCTTTAGCTTATGCGCGTCAATTGTTGTGTTTTTTTGAAAAAGAGGGTGTTTGGATTGAAAACCCAACCGCTAGTTTAAAATTTAGCAAACTAGCGCACCCTGATTTGCACTTTGCTTTTCCGGTTGCAACAACCGAAAAGGTCAAAAAAAATCCCGTATCGGATTTGTTTATGGACGAATGGCGTCAATTTTTATCAGAAAACCCTTATCGTAATTTATTTGAGTGGATTCAATATTTAGGGGTCGAAAAAAAACAAGGACAAATAGGCGTTGAAGAGGCGCAAATCATCTTAAAAAAATTGAGCCTTAAAGCCTACGAAGGGCAGTTTAAAGTTTTGATTATTTGGATGGCCGAAAAAATGAATAATGCCACCGCCAACAAATTGCTAAAACTCATCGAAGAACCCCCCAAAAACACGGTATTACTGCTCATTGCCGAAAACGAAGACCAGCTTTTAAAAACCATTTTGTCGCGCTGCCAAATCCTTCGGTTTTTACCTTTGCCCGAAGCGGTAATAGATAATGCCTTGCAATCAAAATTTCACAAAACACCACAAGAAGCCCATCAAATCTCCATTCAGGCACAGGGAAGTTGGAATAAAGCTTGTCAATTGGCAACGCTCGATTCGCAAGACGAAGGTTTTGAACTTTGGTTTGTAACATGGGTTCGTGCGGCGTTCAAAGCCAAGGGGAATGCTGCGGTGATCGCCGAATTGATAGATTGGAGCGCAACAATTGCGGCAACAGGTCGCGAAACCCAAAAACAATTTTTAGATTACTGCTTGGCTTTTTTTAGACAAGCACTATTGCAAAATTATAAAGCCGAATCACTGGTTTATTTGCAACCTACAACGGCAAATTTTTCTATTAAAAAGTTTGCTCCCTTTGTAAACCAATCTAACATTTTAGAGATTGCCGAAGCAATTGAAACGGCACAATTCCACATTGAGCGCAATGCCAATGCCAAAATTGTGTTGCTAGATTTGTCGATAAAACTGACCCGCTTTTTGCACCAAAAATAAAAATTTAACAACATTTGGTGATTATTCACCAAAAGTCAGATCTATTTTAATGATTTTTTAGATCAGATTGCAAATCTTGATAAAGAAAAGTGTGAAGGGTTTTTTTAAGGTTTGCCCGATCGCTCATTTTTAACGATTTGGTTTCTACAAACTTGTGGACTTTAGCACGCAAAATGCCTGGGCTTCCGCTAAAAAACGTATAAGAAAAACGCTTTTTACAATCGTAGAAGCTTATGGGCACAATCGGAATTTGATGTTCTATTGCCAATCCAAAAGCACCATTTTGAAATTCGTCAAGCACAATACGCTCGTCATCGGGAACTTTGCCTTCCGGAAAAATGCAAATACTCACACCCTCTTTTAGGCGTTTTTGAGCGCGATAATAAACTTCTTTTCTGCTTTTTGCTGAACTTCGGTCAACTAAAATGCAAGTACGTTTATAAAAATATCCAAAAATTGGAATTTTTCCAAGCTCAATTTTTCCAACAAACACAAATGGATTTTTTGCTACTACCAACATCAATAGCACATCAATCATCGAGGTGTGATTGGCAATAAACATGTAACTTTTTTTAGGATGAATGGCTTGTTCAAAACTTATTTTAGCCTTAAATCCCATCAAAAAAAGGTTGGTTTTTGCCCAAGCACGCGCAATCTTAAAAAAAATGGGATAAAAGCGGTCGCTTGAAGTAATCACAATTAACACAGGAAAAATGGCAATAATCGTTACTAAAAATATACCGTAAAACCAGATGCGCCAAATGAGTCTAAAAATGTTTAGCAAAAATTTCATGTTGTCAAAAATAGTCATTTAACTTGTATGTTTAATTGTGTATTTTTGTGCTTTAAACATAGCAAATGGCAAGAATTTTAACGGGTGTTCAAAGCACCGGCACACCACATTTAGGAAATTTATTAGGCGCGATTATTCCCGCCATCACTTTAGCAAATCAACCCGAAAACGAGTCGTTTTTATTTATTGCCGATATGCATTCGTTAACGCAAATTAAAGAGGCTTCAATTTTAAGACAAAACACTTACAGCACGGCAGCAACTTGGCTCGCCTTTGGTTTAGATATTGAAAAAACCGTTTTTTATCGTCAAAGCGATATTCCGCAAGTAACCGAATTGGCTTGGTATTTAAGTTGTTTTTTTCCGTATCAGCGCCTCACTTTAGCACATTCTTTTAAAGATAAAGCCGACCGTTTAGAGGATGTAAATGCCGGTTTATTTAATTATCCCATGCTCATGGCAGCCGACATATTATTGTATGATGCCCAAATTGTTCCTGTTGGAAAAGACCAATTGCAACACCTCGAAATGACACGTGATGTGGCTTCTCGATTTAACAATAAAGTGGGTGAAACCTTAGTTTTACCCGATGCCAAATTGCAAAATGACACCATGTATGTGCCAGGTACTGATGGTGATAAAATGAGCAAATCTAAAAATAATATCATAAATTTATTTTTGCCAGATAAGCATTTGCGCAAGCAAATTATGGCTATCAAAACCGATTCAACACCACTTGAAGAACCTAAAAATCCTGAGACTTGTAACTTATTTGCACTTTATAAATTAGTAGCTTCTAAAGACGAAATTGAAGCGATGCGCGCCAATTATTTGGCGGGAAATTATGGCTACGGCCAAGCAAAACAAGCTTTTTTTGATTTGCTAATTACAAAATTTAAAAACGAACGCGAACGCTATTGGTATTTTATGGAAAACCTGCCCGAAGTTGATAAAGCCTTAGCACTAGGAGCCGAAAAAGCCAAATTGGTTGCCAATGCGGTGCTGGCACGAACACGTCAAAAATTGGGTTACTAAAATTTTTCAAAAACACCCAAACCAAAAAGCGCAAAATCGTACTTTGCCGGATCTTTTGGGTCTAACAATCGAAGGTTTTTATCCAATTCGCACACCGCTTTCCAATCGTTTTGCTTGCGCGATAAAAGTCCGAGTTTGCGCGCCACGCGACCGCTATGAACATCTAAAGGACAAGATAATTTTGAGGGCAAAATCTGTTTCCAAAGTCCAAAATCAACCCCATTTTTATCTTGGCGAACCATCCACCTTAAAAACATATTGAGCCTTTTTGCCGCACTTCCATTTATTGGATCTGAAATATGTTTTTCGGTGCGTTGTGGATGTTTGATTTCAAAAAAAAATTGTTTAAACCGATGAATGGCAAGCTGCATATCAGGCTCATCCGATAAAGGCGTAAGTGCAAATTCCAATCCGCCAAGGTTTTTATAGAGGTGATTTAAAGTGGTAATAAAATAGGCAAAATCGGAGGCGTTAAAAGTGCGATGGACAAAGTTATTGAGGTTTTTTAAATCTTTTGCTTGGTGATTGATGACAAAATCAAACGGATTATTGCCCATTAATGCCATCATTTGTGTGGCGTTTTTAATAATCATGGTGCGATTTCCCCAAGCGATGGTTGCCGTTAAAAACCCGGCGATTTCAATGTCTTCTTTTTTACTAAACTGATGCGGAATTTGAATGGGGTCAGTTAATATAAATTTTGGATGGTTATATAATGCAACTTTTTCATCCAAAAAATCCTTAAGTTCCTGATTGTGTATAATTATCACTTTTTTTTTACAAAGATAAAATATCATCTCGCAACGCAATAAATATAAGATATTAAATATTTTTTGTAGATTGCTGCAATATTAACCTTTAAATCTTAACCTTATGTTTACAAAATCAAATGTTTTGGCTACCATAGCCGGAGGTATTGTCCTCTTTTTTGGTGGTTGGATTTTTTACGACATGTTAGCTGCCGATTTTTATGCAGCTCATTATTCAGTTGGCGCTACTGCCTTGATGAAAGTTGCTACCCTTCGCACAATGTTGTTTATTGCGGTTGGTTGTTTGGTTCAAGCCTTTGTTATGTCGACTGTGTTTTCGAAATTGGCCGATAAATCAAACGGTTTTTATTACGGCGTTTATTTTGGTGGCTTTGTTGGATTTGGCATCAACTTTTTGACTTATGGCATTATGAATGTTGTAGATAAAACAGGTTTGCTGGTTGATGGTATTTGGAGTCTTATTTTTTATGGCATTATTGGATGGGTAATTGCCTTTGTGAGCAAAAAATTTGCAAGCTAAAATTAAAACACCTAACAGGTTTTTAAAACCTGTTAGGTGTTTCTAACTAATAATTTTCCTCTCGCAACTGCATGAAAGCCTTTGGATGCAAGCAAGCTGGGCAAACTTCTAGGGCTTTTACCGATTCGTAAACATAGCCACAATTGATACATTTCCACCAAACTTTACCAGCTTTCATAAAGACGGTATCTTGAGATAGGTTTTGAAGTAATTTTAAATAGCGGCGTTCGTGTTCAGCTTCAACCCTTGCAATCATTCTAAAAGCTACGGAAATTTCATTAAAACCCTCTTGTTTTGCCACCTCGGCAAAGTGTGGATATAAGTCGGCCCATTCTTCGTGCTCACCTTCGGCGGCAGCCTTTAAGTTTTCTATGGTTGTGCCGATAATTCCCGCAGGATAGGATGCGGTAATTGCAGTCATACCACCTTCAAGGAATTTGAAAAAGCGTTTGGCGTGTTCTTTTTCCTGATTAGAAGTTTCCATAAAAATGGCTGATATTTGTTCGTAACCTTCTTTTTTTGCGACACTTGCAAAAAATTCATACCGATTGCGTGCTTGTGATTCGCCAGCAAATGATTTTAACAAATTTTGTTCGGTTTGTGTTCCCTTTAGTGATTTTTCCATAATGTCTATTGTTTAAAAAGATTAAATTGAAGCATGTGTTTTTTGGGTGGTAATAAACCCCTAAATTAGGTAGGTGTGTGCTTAAAAACGATGACTTATGTTAGGTTTTAAAAATAAAAAAAGCTTTCCTAATTAGGAAAGCTTTTTTGTGCGGGCGGAGAGACTCGAACTCTCACACCTCGCGGCACCAGATCCTAAGTCTGGCGTGTCTACCAATTCCACCACGCCCGCATTTGGTTTGATTGCTTAGGATATAAAATCAAACGAGGGTGCAAATATAAACAATAATATAAATTGCAAAGCAGTTAGTGCGTATTTTTATTATCTTTGGGAAACAAAAAAAAGATTAGTCATGACCAGCCCAAAATTGTATGTAAATAAAAATAAAGAACGCTTTTTATCAGAGCTTTTCACCTTTTTAAAAATTCCTTCTATCAGTGCCGATAAAGCCTGTAAAAATGACCTTTTAAACGCTGCAAATTTTGTAAAAGAAGCCTTGCTAAAGGCGGGTTGTAGTGCTGCCGAAATATGCGAAACACCCGGAAATCCAATTGTTTATGCCGAAAAGTTTTTAGACAAAAAGGCACCTACCGTTTTGGTTTATGGCCATTACGATGTGCAACCTGCCGATCCTATTAATTTGTGGCATGTGCCACCGTTTGAGCCTGTAATAAAAAAAACCGAAATACACCCCGATGGTGCTATTTTTGCTCGTGGTGCGTGCGATGACAAGGGGCAAGTATATATGCACATTAAGGCTTTAGAATATATGACCGCCACCAATAATGTAACTTGCAACCTCAAGTTTATGATTGAAGGCGAAGAGGAAGTTGGCTCGCCAAGTTTAGAATGGTATGTTAAGCGCAACCAGCAAAAACTGGCAAATGATGTTATTTTAATTTCAGATACCGGTATGATTTCTAACCAACAACCTTCCGTTACAACGGGCTTACGAGGTTTAAGCTATTTAGAAGTTGAAGTTACGGGACCGAACCGCGATTTACATTCCGGTTTATATGGTGGAGCAGTGGCAAATCCCATCAACATTCTCACAAAAATGATAGCCTCTTTACACGATGAAGCCAATCACATTACCATACCCGGTTTTTATGACCACGTTAAAATTTATTCCGAAGCCGAGCGTGCCGAAATGGCAAAAGCACCTTTTTCATTAGAAGACTATAAAAAAGCGCTCAATATTGCCGATGTTTATGGTGAAGCAGGCTATACCACTAACGAGCGCAGCACCATTCGCCCAACTTTAGATGTCAACGGCATTTGGGGTGGTTATATGGGTGAAGGTGCAAAAACCGTAATTGCCTCAAAAGCCTATGCTAAAATTTCGATGCGCTTGGTGTCGGGACAAGATGAGGTGGCTATTTCTAAATTGTTTGATAAACATTTTAAAAAGATAGCTCCAAAATCCGTAAAGGTAAAAACAACTTATCTTCACGGCGGTTTGGCTTATGAAACACCTACCGATAGCATTGGCTATCAAGCGGCAGCAAAGGCATTGCAAGAAAGTTTTGGAGTGCCTTCTATACCACAATATTCGGGCGGAAGCATTCCAATTGTGGCTTTATTTGAGCAAGAACTCAAGAGCAAATCTATTTTGATGGGCTTTGGTTTAGACAGTGATGCCATTCACTCACCCAACGAACATTTTGGGGTGTTTAACTTCCTTAAAGGGATAGAAACCATCCCACTGTTTTATAAATATTACGCGCAATTGTTTAAAGAAAACAAGGCGTAGGGGTTTTATTTAATGCTGACGGCGGTACACTCTGAATTAAACGAAATAATTGCTCGGTATCTGCAATGTCTGTAATTCTCATTTTACCATCTTCCGCTTGCATTTTCAACTGTCCGATTTTTTCGGACAGTTCACTGCCTTCTTTTTTTAGTTTGCTTTTTAAATCACTCCAATATTTGCGTGGTCTATCACTTTCGGTAAGTATTTGTATGACATCAATAATAGAAAAATACCATTTTTCTTCCGCTTCATTCCAAATGTTTCTTACTTGCTTTTCTTCAAATAATTTTATGGCTGTGTTTTTCATTGCCTTATTTTTTCAGTTGGTAAAAATCTTGGGTTACTTTCTTGTCTTCTGCCGAAACCGCAAAGTCTCTGTCATTAAGTGATGAAAGATTTACATATAATTGGTTTTTGTCTAACAACTCCACCAAATGTTGCTTTTGCTCTGCTAAGGTCAAGACTTTAAACTCTTCAAGGTGTTGTTCTTGTTGTTAAATATCTACATTGAAGTTGGGTTGAAAGTGTTTTTGTATAGTTTTATTTACCTCGATTTCTTTTTGTTGTATTTAATTTTCTCTTCCGCTCCTCAGCATTGCTCGTTTCTGCTTCTTCTGGTTCAACAAATGTAAAGCTATTTTAGGATTAATTTAAATGTGTAAATTTGTAGTAGGATTATTAACCAAAAAGTGTAAACTTTTTTTAGGACGAGACACTCTTTTAATTTCACAAAGCGTTGGCTTTTCTGTCGTTTTTTGTCGGTCTGTCAATGTTCGTAGGGTGTCTCATAGGGTGCTGGCTAACGGTTTGAGACTTTGCGAAGTGGCGGATTAAAAGTACAACTTTTTAAACCCGCAACCAACTTGTTTAAACGCTCAAATATTCAAAGTTCCTCTGAACCCGCCATTACACCAAGCATTGCAGTTAACGTTAGTACTTTATTATTTCATTTACGTCTAAAAATTGGTTTGCGTATAAAAAAAAATCAAATATTTGATAGTAAGTAAACTATCAAGAAGATGCCTCCAATTATAATTATAAGCGTTATTAATAGTGATAACATTGAGGAGGAAACAAAGTAATTATTTTTTAGTTGTTTTTCATTATTTTTGTACTGTAAGAAAGCCAAGATTGCAATTATTACCCCTATTGCAACCATAACTACTCCAACGATTGAAGAATATCCTTTGGATGTTATGCCCCTTGTTTCTAAAAGCAATGAGAGTTGTTTTAAAAATAGAGAAAACTTCACAATTACAAAGCCGAATCCCATTAAAGCAATACTTGTTCGTATCCAGGCAAGAAAAGTTCTCTCGTTAGCTAAATATTCTCTTGATCTTTCAATTGAGTTTTTTTCTTCTAAATTTGCCATATCATTTTGAATATGTTTTTTCTCGATGCCTATGAATTTTAGCATTGCCGTTAACTAATGTCTATATGAAACGTTGTATTTACCCTTCAAATATAAGGTATTCACAAACACCATTTAAATTTAAAATAATTTTTTTAAATTTTCAATCAAAAATTTGCACAGTTAAAATTAGTTTATATATTTGCCCCATTCAAAATAGAAAAATGATTTTAAACAATTCAATAATGTGTGCAATGATGTGTAATTTTTACGCAGAGGTAGCCATTGTTTAAAACTTAAAAAATAAATAACAATAAAAAGCCTCTGAATTTTCAGAGGCTTTTTTTTTAATTAAAATTAAAATGAACTTAAAACACCAATTTACAATGCCAACTACTTGTTGTATGTGTATGCAAATGATGTGCAGCATGAAGCGGTATTGCCTAGAATGAATGGAAAAAACAGAATCGTAACGATTTTAAGTCCCTTTGGCAATACCGCATCCAAAGGGACTTTTTTATTAAAAAAACATTAAAAAAATCATAACAATTTAAAATTTAGAAAAAATGAGTACACAAAAATTTTCAACACAAGCTTTACATGCAGGCCACGATGTTACTAAAACTTCAGGAACCCGAGCCGTGCCAATTTACCAAACCACTTCTTATGTTTTTAACAACTCACAGCACGCCGCCAATCTTTTTGGCCTTGCCGAAGCGGGTTTTATTTACACCCGTTTAAACAATCCTACCAATGACATTTTAGAACAGCGTTTGGCTGCCCTCGAAGGCGGTATTGGCGCAGTGGTTACGGCTTCGGGAACGGCAGCCATAGCTACAACTTTATTGGTGTTGTTAAAATCGGGCGACCACATTGTGGCATCAAATAGTTTATATGGCGGCACTTATAATTTGCTGAGCGTAACCTTGCCGCGTTTGGGAATTACCACCACTTTTGTTGATCCTACAAATCCCGAGAATTTTAAGAAGGCCGTCAAAAAAAATACACGTGCCTTTTTTGCCGAATCGTTAGGGAATCCAAAATTGGATATTTTAGATTTAAAGGCCATTTCGGCTCAAGCCAAATCTGCCAAAGTCCCTTTTATTGTTGATAATACCGTGGCAACGCCTTATCTGTTAAACCCCATTGCGCACGGGGCAAATATTGTTGTTCACTCCTTGACCAAATACATTTCCGGAAACGGCACTTCGCTAGGGGGCGCTATTATTGATGCCGGCAATTTTGACTGGACTAATGGCAATTTTCCTGAATTTACCGAACCTTCGGCAGGTTACCACGGATTGGTTTATCACGATGCGTTGGGAGCGGCCGCTTTTATTGCCAAGGTGCGTGTTGAAGGCTTACGCGATTATGGCGCGGCTTTAAGTCCTTTTAATGCATTTCAAATTATTCAAGGTTTAGAAACCTTGCCGATTCGCATTTTAAAACACAGCGAAAATGCCTTGGCTTTAGCCGAATGGTTAGAACGTCAAGAGGCCGTTGCTTGGGTAAATTATCCCGGATTAAAATCAAGTAGCTATTATGGTTTAGTTGCCAAATATTTGCCAAAAGGTCAAAGTGGGGTGGTAACTTTCGGATTAAAAGGTGGTTTTGAAGCCGCCAAAAATGTAGCCGATAGCACTAAAATATTCTCATTATTAGCCAATATTGGCGACACTAAATCACTGATTATTCATCCGTCAAGTACCACCCACCAACAGTTATCGGATGAAGAGCAATTGGCAACGGGTGTTTCAAAAGATTTAATCCGACTTTCGGTTGGCATTGAAGACCTAGAAGATTTAAAAGCCGACTTAAAAGCAGCTTTTGAAAATATTAAAAACCTTAAAACAATTTAAAGATGAGTTTAGTAACGATAAAAGTATCAGGAAATTCAAAACCTAATGAACAATTTGTGGTAAAGGCAGGTGCTTTTAAAATAGGCATTGGCGAAAACCAAACCAAGCCTGAATTGAATGCGCCATGTCCGGTAGAATATATTTTAGCGGGTTTTGCAGGTTGCCTCAATATTGTTGGTGGCCTCGTTGCCAAAGAGTTGAATATTGAGATAAAATCTATACAAATTGAGCTATCGGGCGTTTTAGATGTGGATAAATATCTTGGCACACCAACGCTTGAACGCGCCGGTTTCCAAACCATTGAAATTACCGTAACTCCCATTTCGGATGCGCCTAGAGAAGTTCTTAAAAAGTGGATTTCGATTGTTGAAAGTCGCTGTCCTGTATATGACAATTTGTTTAATCACACACCAATATTATTGAATTTGGTGCACGAATTGCAGCCAGAGGTGGTTTAAAAAAAATGGTCTGCTTATTCAGTCTGAATTATAAAAATTGATGATTTAAACTGAATGAGCAGCAACATTTAAAATTTTTTGAATGGTTAAAATAGCAACTATGAGTTTATTAAAATATATTGAAGTAGTGGATTTTATCTCCGAAAAAGGAATAAAATTTGCCGCAATAAAACTATCCTATCAAAGCTTTGGCAAACCACTATTTTCTGCTCCCCTTGTTTTGGTTAATCACGCATTGACTGGAAATTCGGACGTGGCGGGAGAACATGGCTGGTGGAATTCTATTGTGGGCGATTCAAAATTAATCGACACAACTAAATATACGGTAATTGCTTTTAACATACCCGGAAACGGTTATAAAACGACCGAAATTAGCTTTGAATTCGATGCGTTTTCGGCAAGAGACGTTGCAAAGCTCTTTGGTTTAGCCTTGCAACAATTGAAAATTACTAAATTATATGCAGCCATAGGAAGCTCTTTAGGAGGCGGAATTGCTTGGGAGTTGGCAATTTTATTTCCAGATTTGATTGAAAATTTAATCCCCGTTGCCTCCAGTTGGAAAGCTTCTGATTGGATTTTGGGTCATAACCAGGTGCAAATGAAAATTTTAGAAAACTCTAAAAAACCCTTGCAGGATGCGCGCATGATGGCGATGCTTTTTTACCGAAGTCCGGCTTCTTTTCAGGCTCGTTTTAACAGAACAATCAACAAAAACCTCGGAATTTACAACGTAGAAAGCTGGCTTTTGCACCATGGCGAAAAATTGGAAGGTCGCTTTACCCTGCACGCCTATAAAGTGATGACGTATTTGTTGAGTTCGGTTGATATTTCTAAAAAATTTGACAGCATTGACGAAGCGTTTGTTCAGCTCAAAGCTAAAGTTACGATGATTGGCATTGATTCTGATTTGTTTTTTGTGGCCGATGAAAATAAAGAAACTGCAAAATTATTGCTCAAAAATAACAAGCAAGTGGTTTATAAAGAGCTTAAATCTATTCACGGTCATGATGCATTTTTAATTGAATACGAACAATTGGTAGCTGCATTAAAGGATGTATTTTAGGAAAAGAATTTAAAAGGCAAAGCTATTTTTAAAAATAGGTGTTTGTGAATTAGTGGCAGTTTTTAATTGGTGATGTGTTTATAAATTGTTGAATTATAGGCTACTATTATTTTTTAGAACAGATTCAAATAAAATACCATTAAAAACCTACGAAATAGGGGTGTTATTAACCAACTTAAAAAAATAATTACCATGCAAAGTTTTAGATCAGAAATTGAAAATCCGGTTGTAGAGAAGGATATTATCGATCTTGAAAAAAAAATAAGTCTTTATAGGGAAGGAAAGATTGATGAGACCCGCTTTAGAAGTTTGCGTTTGGCTCGTGGAATATATGGGCAACGTCAGTTTGGTGTTCAAATGATTCGAATTAAATTGCCTTTTGGCAAAATTTCAGGAGAACAATTGCACAGGATTTGTGAAGTTTCAGATAAGTATTCTGGGGGAAGGTTGCATATAACAACAAGGCAAGATATTCAAATTCACTATGTAAGCTTAGATAAAACACCCGAGCTTTGGGCTGAATTAGAAAAAGATGACATTACTTTGCGAGAAGCTTGTGGTAATACAGTTCGAAATATTACAGCTTCTGAGACTGCCGGTATTGATATCGATGAGCCATTTGATGTTTCTCCTTATGCACAAGCTACTTTTGAATTTTTTTTAAGGAATCCCATCTGCCAGGAATTAGGAAGAAAATTCAAAATTTCTTTTTCTGCAACTGAAGAAGATACGGCGCAAAGTTTTATGCACGATTTAGGCTTTATCGCCAAAATTAAAAATGGAAAAAATGGGTTCAAAGTGATGCTTGGCGGAGGTTTGGGTTCACAAGCGCTTTTAGCAACGGTTTTATTTGAATTTTTACCTGCCGATAAAATAATTCCGTTAATTGAAGCGGTTTTGCGGGTTTTTGACAGAAATGGAGAACGCACAAAAAGGGCAAGAGCACGTCTTAAATTTTTGCTTAAAGAAATAGGATTGGAGGCTTTTGGGCAATTGGTTGAAGATGAAAAAAAAGCGCTTTCAAACACAACTTTTAAAATTGATACTTCCAAATTTAAAGGCACTATTACAATACCAGATATTCCAATTCCTTCTGTTAATATTGAAGATGAAACGCAATACAAACTTTGGAAAAAAACAAACGTCATTCCACAAAAACAAAAAGGCTTTTATGCCATAGGAATCAAGGTTCATTTGGGTAATTTTTATACCGATAAAGCACACTTATTAGCCGATTTAATTAAAAAATATGCCAACAATGAGCTGCGTTTAACGCTACGCCAAAACATTTTAATTCGCCATGTAAAAGAGGGATTAGTGCCGTTCTTTTATATAGAACTCAAAAAATTGGGTTTTACTGATATTGGTTATAACGGAATTTCTGACATCACCTCTTGTCCGGGCACAGACACCTGCAATTTAGGTATTGCAAGCAGTACAGGAATTACTAGAGAATTGGAAACGATGTTGAAAAATGAATTCCCTCAGCTTTTAGAAAACAAAAAAATTACCATAAAAATAAGCGGATGTATGAATTCCTGTGGACAACATTCAATGGCATCTATTGGTTTTCAAGGAATGACTGTTAAATCAGGGCAATTAGTTGCACCGGCATTACAAGTATTATTGGGCGGAGGTGTTTTGGGAAATGGCGCCGGTAGAATTGCTGATAAGATTATAAAAATTCCCAGTAAAAGAGGTCCACAAGCATTACGGGCAATCTTAATTGATTTTCAATCTTATGCTAAAGTAGGTGAAACTTTTTTAAATTATTACATCCAACAAGGAGAACTTTATTTTTACAATTTACTGAAACCACTTGCCGATATATCAAATTTGCAAGAAAGTGATTTTATTGATTGGGGAAGAGAAACGCCTTATGAAATGGCTATTGGTGTTGGCGAAAGTGCAAGAGTGAATGTTGATTTGGTAGCGACGTTATTATTGGATAGTGAAGAAAAAGTAGAAAATTCTTTAGAAACTTTAAAATTAAACCAGTTTTCTGATAGCATCTATTATGCCTACACAAGTTTGGTAAATACAGCAAAAGCATTGCTGTTGACAAAAGACATCAACACAAACACACAAGTAGGAATTATTAAGCTGTTTGAGGATGAATTAGGCGATAAAATTAAATTAGAAAGTCCCTTTTCAGAGCTTGTTTATCAAATTAAAAACAATGAACCAACGAAAGAATTTGCAACAAAATATTTGAATGATGCAAAGTTGTTTAATAAAAAAGCAAATGACTTCAGGACAAAAACAATGGCTGATGAAAACTAACATTTTTCCAAAAGTAACCTTGGTAGGTGCAGGGCCGGGAGATCCTGATTTGATTACCGTGAAAGGGGTTAAATCATTAAAGCAAGCCAATGTGGTTTTATATGACGCATTGATTAATAGAGAATTGCTAAAACTTGTTCCTAAAGAAGCTAAAACAATATTTGTGGGAAAAAGAAAAGGTTTCATCAGTCATTCACAAGATGAGATAAATGAAATGATGGTGCAAAAGGCGTTTCAATACGGTCATGTTATTCGTTTAAAAGGTGGTGACCCATTTATATTTGGTCGCGGCGCTGAAGAGATTGATTACATTGAATCATTTGGCATTGAAACGGAAGTTATTTCAGGAATATCTTCAGCAATAGCAGTGCCTGCAAGTCAAGGAATTACGCTTACTAAAAGAGGTATTTCTGAAAGTTTTTGGGTCATCACGGGTACCACTTTAGACAAAGAATTATCAAATGATGTTTTTTTAGCTGCGCAATCAACGGCAACGGTTGTTATTTTAATGGGAATGGACAAACTCAAAGAGATTGTAGGTATTTTCAAAAAATTTAATAAATCAGAAATACCAATAGCAATTATACAAAATGGAACCACAAAAAATGAAAAAATTGGTGTCGGAACCATTGATTCTATTTTAGAAATTGTAGAAACACAAAAGTTAGCTTCACCAGCAATCATTGTTATTGGAGAAGTGGTTAAACACAGTGTTAAATTACGTGCTTTTTATGAAGTGGTTGCAAGCAAAAATGGGGCATTTCAACTTTATGAATAATGGAAAAAAATGAATTGTATCCTATTTTTTTAAAGGTTTCGAAGCTTCAAATATTAATTGTTGGTGGTGGAGCTGTTGGACTTGAAAAGCTGAGGTTTTTGCTAAAATCAAGTCCGAATGCTAATGTTATTGTGCTTTCCATTAATTTTTTGCCAGCATTAATCGCGTTAGCAAAAAAGCACCAAATTCAATTAATAGAAGCGCCCTATCATAAATCTTTTCTCAAAGAAAGGCCTATTGTTATTGCGGCAACTGACAGTAACGCGGTTAATATTCAAGTGTATAATGATTGTAAACAAAGAAATATTTTAGTAAATGTAGCTGACAATCCGCCCTATTGCGATTTTTTTATGGGAGGCATTGTTACAAAAGGCAATATTAAAATAGCCATATCAACCAACGGAAAATCACCTATATTGGCAAAAAGATTGCGACAGTTTTTTGAGCAAGTATTACCCGATGACATTAATGAGTTATCTAAAAATATAAATACTTACAGAAAATCAACATTAGGCATTTTTTCAGAAAAAGTAAAGGCGTTGAATCAATTGACTAAATCACTGTTAGTTAAATAATTTAAGGTTTGCAATCATCACTTACAAATGATGTTTATAAAGACCTTTAAAATCTATAATTTTAATTTTAAAAATGAAGCAACCTTAAATTCGCGGCGACTTGCCTAAAAACTTAAAATTTAGTATTTTGTTTGTTGATAAAGCCCTTACAATCTAAAACTATTGTAGGGCTTTAAATTTTGGTTTAAATAATAAAGGACTTGAATTTTATAAACTCAATACGCCATTTTCGGCATTTGCAAATTGATTCCATTGATAAGAATCAGCTTGTTCGTCATTAAAATATTGGTCATCAACCAAATATCTAAATTCATAAGAGCGATTAGCGTCTAAATCTAAAATTCCTTTAAAAGTTCCGTTTTTAAGTTTTGCTAACTCGTTAGCCTCAGGATTCCATTGGTTAAAATCACCTAAAACACTAACTTTATTAGCTTCTTTTGCAGAGACGGTAAAGGTAACTTTACAAGTTTGTTTAGTTTTTAGGTACTGTTTTTTAATAGCCATAATTTATAATTTTTGCCACAAAACTAAAGAAAATATTTTAGCAGCGTGTCAAATTCAGAAATTGATAACATGAACCTATCAATTTATTAGCAAATAAATAGCTGTTTTATAATTGATTAAATAAACGATACCGATATCGCAAATAATATCTTAAGGAGCTTATTTAATCCCAAAAGCAGCTTTAACCTTATCAACATAATCGAGCTTTTCCCAGCTAAACAATTCCACCTCAAGGCTTACTTCACCCGCATAAGGTGACGAGAATGTTTTGGTAACAATTTGAGGGGTGCGCCCCATGTGCCCATAAGAGGCGGTTTCACTGTAAATAGGCGACCTTAAATTCAGACGTTTTTCAATCGCCGCAGGACGCATATCAAACAATTTTTCTACCAAAGTGGCAATAGCACCATCGGTCATATTTACTTTTGCACTTCCATAAGTCGTTACATTTATTGAAGTTGGTTTAGCCACGCCAATAGCGTAAGAAACTTGAACTAAAATTTCGTTGGCAACACCAGCAGCTACAAGGTTTTTAGCGATGTGACGTGCCGCATAAGCCGCCGAGCGGTCAACTTTACTTGGGTCTTTACCCGAAAAAGCACCACCACCGTGAGCACCTTTTCCGCCATAAGTATCCACAATAATTTTTCGTCCGGTTAAACCGGTATCACCGTGAGGGCCACCAATTACAAATTTTCCCGTTGGATTTACATAATATTTTATTTTGTCATTAAACAAAGCTTGAATATGGGTGGGCAATTGGGCAATAACGCGTGGCATAACAATGCTTATCACATCGTGTCTAATTTTTGCCAACATGGCTTCATCTTCATCAAAATCGTCGTGTTGTGTAGAAACCACAATGGCGTCAATACGTTGTGGCACATTTTGGTCAGAATATTCAATAGTTACCTGACTTTTAGCATCGGGACGCAAATATTTTATGTCGGTATCTTCGCGGCGAACTTTTGCTAATTCAATCAAAATTCGATGTGATAAATCGAGTGCCAAAGGCATATAATTATCGGTTTCTTTGGTGGCATAACCAAACATCATACCTTGATCTCCAGCACCTTGATCTTCTTCAACAGCGCGCTCAACACCTTGATTAATATCAGGTGATTGCTCGTGAATTAATGAAATAACACCACAAGAATTACCCTCAAATTGGTAAGCCCCTTTGGTGTAGCCAATTTTGTTAATTACATCGCGGGCAATTTTTTGTGCATCGATATAAGTTCTGGTTTTAACTTCGCCAGCCAACACCACTTGACCGGTGGTAACAAGGGTTTCACAAGCTACTTTAGACTTTGGATCGAATGCTAAAAAGTTATCTAATAGCGCATCAGAAATTTGATCGGCAACCTTATCGGGATGCCCTTCAGATACAGATTCAGAAGTAAATAAATAAGCCATATTACGTTATTTTAAATTATAGACAATTGATAATGAAGTCTTAAAAGAAAGCTTAACTAAAAGGCTAAAAGGAGTTTTTACACTGCTTTAGCATTTTATTTATCCAATTAAATTGAAAAAGAGGTTGCAATCAGTCAAATTTTTCCTCTTAAAGACTCGGCAAATATATAAAATTGGGGAATGATATGAATATATTTTTCAATTAATTTTATTTTTAGAAAAAAACTAAGTTATTTAACATTCAATCAATGGGCTCAATTGTCATTTTCTTTATAATTAGCCTATAAATACACAAATATTTTTTAGTTTTGCGCCTAGTTGTTAAAAGAAGCATAGAATCAAAAATAATGAGTAACATAAAAATAGATTTAACAAAGCAGATTGCAGCATTAAAATTAGCTACCCCCTTAGAACTGATTCAATGGGCTATTAAAAAGGCTAAAAATCCGATTGTTACCACTAATTTTAGACCTTATGAAGTCGCCTTATTATATGCTTGCACGCAGGTAAAACCCGATATAAAAGTTATTTGGTGCGACACGGGTTATAATACACCCCAAACCTACCGTCATGCCGAAGACTTAATAAAGCGACTCAATTTAAACATAAAATTATACGTGCCACAACAAACTTCGGCGCATCGCGACGTGGTTTTAGGCATCCCAAATATTGAGGATTCTAAGCATAAAATATTTACTGAACAAGTTAAATTAGAGCCTTTTAAACGCGCCATGGCTGAACACAAACCCGATGTTTGGTTTACCAATTTGCGCCATGGTCAAACAGCTTTTAGAGACAGCATCGATATCTTGTCTTATTCAAAAGATGGTATGTTAAAAGTGAGTCCTTTTTACCATTATACTGATTCAAAATTAGATACTTATTTACAAGAACACCAGTTGCCAAACGAATTTAAGTATTTTGATCCAACCAAAGTTTTAGAAAACCGCGAATGTGGTTTACACATCTAAATTTACACGAATGAAAGATTTATTTGATAGCAATGCATTAGAAAGTGAAGCAATTTATATTTTTAGGGAAGTTGTAGCGCAGTTTGAAAAGCCGGTATTATTATTCTCGGGCGGAAAAGATTCAATTACGCTGGTGCGATTGGCACAAAAAGCCTTTTTTCCTGCAAAAATTCCATTTCCTTTAATGCATATTGATACGGGGCATAATTTTAAAGAAACCATAGAATTCCGCGATAAATTGGTAAAAGAACTCGGACTTGATTTAATAATTAGAAAAGTTCAAGATACAATAGACCAAGGCAAAGTGAAAGAAGAATCTGGCAGGTATTCGAGCAGAAATGTTTTGCAAACGACTACCCTTTTAGACGCAATTGAAGAATTTAAATTTGATGCTTGCATTGGTGGTGCACGTCGCGATGAAGAAAAAGCGCGCGCCAAAGAACGGATTTTTTCGGTACGCGATGATTTTGGCCAATGGGATGAAAAAAACCAACGCCCCGAATTGTTCGATATGCTTAACGGTCAAATTGATTTAGGTCAAAATGTACGCGTTTTTCCCATTTCAAACTGGACAGAATTAGACGTTTGGACTTATATTGAAAAGGAAAATTTAGAAATCCCTTCAATTTATTTTGCGCATAAGCGCGCAGTTTTTATGCGCGACGGACTCATTTGGTCGCATTCCGATTATGTTTACCAAGATAAAGATGAGCAAGTTGAGCAACGCATGGTGCGTTTTAGAACCGTTGGTGATATGAGTTGCACCGCCGCCGTTGATTCGTATGCCACAACCATAAGTCAGGTAGTAGCCGAAATTCGGGATTCAAAAATTTCGGAACGCGGTGCGCGAATTGATGACAAACGCTCAGAAGCCGCTATGGAAAAACGCAAACAACAAGGATATTTTTAGTTGTAGGTATTAACTAGCAAGTATTAATTATCAGGTAATAAGAAATAAGTAAAAATTAGCTAATATATAGTGAGCAAGTAATAAGTTCTGGTTATTAAACACTTGCTACAAAATTAAAAATATGGAAGTCTTAAAAATAGCAACAGCAGGTAGTGTAGATGACGGAAAAAGTACTTTAATAGGAAGGTTGTTATACGACACAAAATCATTAACCGACGATAAAATTGAAGCCATTGCCCACAGTAGCAAGAAAAAAGGTTACGATTACCTCGACTTTTCTTTGGCAACAGATGGCTTGGTTGCCGAACGCGAACAAGGAATTACCATTGATGTGGCCCATATTTATTTTTCAACGTCAAGCCGTAGCTACATTATTGCCGATACACCCGGGCATGTTGAATATACCCGAAATATGGTTACCGGCGCTTCAACATCACACGTAGCCATTATATTAATAGACGCACGACACGGCGTTATAGAACAGACTTTTCGTCATTTTTTTATCACAAATTTATTGCAAATTAAAAGCGTAATTGTCTGTATCAACAAAATGGATTTGGTCGATTTTTCGGAACAGATTTATAACAACATCAAAACAGATTTTGAAAAATTAGTTACTAAAAGTGATTATGAAGACCACAGTATAACCTACATTCCGGTAAGCGCTTTAAAAGGTGATAATGTGGTAAACCTCTCTGATGCAATGCCTTGGTATAAAGGAGCAAGTTTATTGAGCTATCTAGAAGGCTTAGACACCCTTAACAGCCATTCAAAAATTAAAATGCGTTTTCCGGTGCAATACGTCATCCGACCAAAAACCGAAGAGTATCACGATTTTAGAAGCTATGCTGGTAAAGTTTATGGCGGCGCAATTCATGTGGGCGATGAGGTTATGGTTTTACCATCCGAAACAAAAACTAAAATAAAAGCCATTTATTTTAATGGAGAACAATATAAAACCGCTATCAGCACGGCATCTGTTTCAATTACCTTAGAAAATGATGTGAATGTAAGTAGAGGCGATATGATTGTGAAAATTGACGAATGGCCAAAAGTTGAAAAGTGTTTTAACGCCACCATTTCTTGGATGGATGCAAAGCCTTTAACACTTGGTTCAAAATATACTTTGCAGCATGGCGTTAATAAAGTCATGGCAAAAGTCAGTGCCATTAATCACCTAATCCATACCGATTTTTCAGGTTTTGACAAGGAGGTTGCCAGCCTAAAAATGAATGACATTGCCTCGGTTTCTTTTCAATTAAATAAGCCCATTTTTTTTGATACTTTTAAAGAACACCGCATCAATGGCTCCTTTATTTTAATTGATTTGCAAACTAATAATACAGCGGGAGTGGGATTTATTGAATAAGTTGTGATAGTTGATTAAAAAATCTAAATTTGTAATCGTTAACCCCTAAACTATAAACATTGATTTCACCCTTATTCAGCCACTTGCTCATTCCTTTTTTAATGGCAATATTCTTGGCTATTACTATGGGTGGTAGTGGAACGGGTCCAGCCTTTTCGGCAGCTTATGGCTCTAATGTTATTAGAAAAAGTTTAATACCGGGTCTGTTTGGAATCACTGTTTTTTTAGGAGCCATTATTGCTGGAAAAGCAACGGCTACCACCATGGGAAAAGAACTTTTAGGAGCCGAATTGTTTTCCTTTACCATAGTTTCAATCATTCTTTTTTCGGTGGCTATTACCCTATTAATTGCAAATTTATCGGGCATTCCACAATCTACGAGCCAGGCAACGGTTCTTGCAGTAGTTGCGCCAGCCTTATATTTGCATAAATTAAATACCGATAAATTATTTTTTGAAATAGTGCCAACTTGGTTTTTTTTACCCATAATATCCTTTTTTCTCAGTCTGCTCCTTGGAAAATATATCTATAATCCCATGCGCAAAAGGGGATATACCGATATGTCGCGGTCACAAAATATGAATATGAATCCGTTTTTAAATGGATTAATCCTCTTTATGTCGTTATATGTTGCCTTTTCAATTGGCGCGAATAATGTGGCAAATGCTTCAGGCCCAATTGCCTCAATGACTGCGAACGAACTTAACATTTCTATAAGCGATAATTTTATAGTAATTATGATACTTGCTACTTTAATCGTTGCACCAAGTTTTGGCATAGGAAGTTCAATTTTTGGTGATAAGATTTTACAAAATACAGGAAAGGAAATTATCCAATTCGGAAAATTTGAAGCCGTTATCATTGCCTTTGTTTCGGGGAGTTTGTTACTAGCCGCATCTGTTATAAAAGGGATTCCAAGCTCTTTGGTTCAAGTTAATGTCGCGGCAATTTTAGGAATCGGAGTCGCCAAATTAGGAGCCAAAAACATCTTTAGAAAAACAGAAGTTAAAAGGTTTTTCTTAATGTGGCTAGTAGCCCCAATCATTTCATTTTTTCTCTCTTTAATCCTCATTTTTATTGCCGATGAATTGGGATATATTTAATAAAATGAGGTTTAATAATTTAACACACTTAATTTTAGGAAGCTTTTTTAAGCGAATTAACAATTACAATTTTTTAAAATAATTAAAAATTAATATTTAGCTTGCTAATAATCAGAATATACTGTTAATTTGCAATCACGTTCATTAAAAATAAACAATGGTTATCAAGAAAGGCCGAGGGATTAGACCCGCTGAAGCCTTAGCAACCCTTTAATTTTAAAGAAGGTGCTACGTTCTACCGCTTAGCGGATAGATGACTCAAAAAAAACTTCAACTAAGATTTCTCAATTTTTTTTGATTTCCATTAATCGTTTTAAATTTAATAAAGCACAAATGGAAAAAATTACTGAGGCATTAAAACAACGCATTTTGATATTAGACGGGGCTATGGGCACGATGATTCAGCGTTATCATTTTTCAGAATCCGATTTTCGCGGAAAACGTTTTGCCGATTTCAACCATCCCCTTCAGGGCAATAATGATTTATTGAGTATTACGCAACCCGAAGCCATAAAAAGCATTCATCGCGCCTATTTTGAGGCAGGTGCTGATATTGTTGAAACCAACACCTTTTCGAGCACCAGCATTGCAATGGCCGATTATTACATGCAAGATTTGGTTTATGAACTCAACCTCACTGCTGCCAAAATTGCGAAACAAGTCGCCGATGAATTCACACTAAAAACGCCTAACAAACCACGCTTTGTTGCCGGCTCTATCGGGCCAACCAATCGCACGGCAAGTTTATCACCAAAAGTTGAAGACCCGGCATTTAGAAACATTACCTTTGATGAGTTACACAAAGCTTATAAGGAGCAGGTTAAAGGACTTATTGATGGAGGCGTCGATTTGTTATTGGTTGAAACTATTTTTGACACGCTTAACGCCAAGGCCGCTTTATTTGCTATTGAAGAACTTAAAGAAGAACGCCAAATCAACATCCCAATTATGGTAAGCGGTACCATTACCGATGCCAGCGGACGTACCTTATCTGGTCAAACCGTAGAAGCCTTTTTGATTTCGATGTCACATATTCCTCTTTTAAGTATCGGATTTAATTGCGCTTTGGGAGCAAAACAATTGTTACCTCATATTGAAGCAGTTGCTAAAAAAACGAATTTTTTAACCTCCGCACACCCAAATGCCGGATTGCCAAACGCTTTTGGTGCTTATGACGAAACCCCCGAAATGATGCGCGATCAAATTAAAGAATACCTCGATAGAAATGTGATTAATATTATTGGAGGTTGTTGCGGAACCACACCTGAGCACATCAAATTGATAGCAGAATTGGCAGCGCATTATAAACCCAGAAGTCCGCTAACTGCCGAAGGATAAATTTAAGAAATAGGCTATGAATAAAAATATAAATAACGGTTTTATCCCCCCTTTAGAAACTAAAGGGCTTTCTCTTTCGGGATTAGAACCATTAATAGTTACACCCGAAAGCAATTTTGTCAATATCGGTGAGCGCACCAATGTTACAGGCTCTCGCAAATTTTTGAGATTGATAAAAGAACATCTTTTTGAAGAAGCTTTATCCGTAGCTCGTGAACAGGTTGAAAATGGGGCTCAAATTATTGATATCAATATGGACGAAGGGCTTTTAGACGGCGTTCAGTCGATGACTACCTTTTTAAATCTCATTGCCTCCGAACCGGATATTGCACGCGTTCCCATTATGATTGACAGTTCAAAATGGGAAATTATAGAAGCCGGATTAAAAGTGGTGCAAGGAAAAGCAGTGGTAAATTCCATCAGTTTAAAAGAGGGAGAAGCTACTTTTATTTATCGCGCTAAACTTATAAAACGCTATGGTGCGGCTACCGTGGTAATGGCTTTTGATGAAAACGGTCAAGCCGATAGTTTTGAGCGTCGCATTGAAATTTGCAAACGCTCGTATGATATTTTAGTAGAAAAAGTAAATTTTCCGCCTCAAGATATTATTTTTGACCCCAATATTTTTCCGGTAGCTACCGGAATGGAAGAGCATAAATTAAATGCCCTCGACTTTTTTAGAGCCACCAAATGGATTCGCCAAAATTTGCCTTATGCCAATGTGAGTGGCGGTGTGAGTAATGTGTCTTTTTCATTTAGAGGAAATGACCGCGTTCGCGAAGCCATACATTCGGCTTTTTTATACCATGCTATCAAAAGTGGTATGACGATGGGAATTGTCAATCCGAGTCTTTTAGAAGTTTATGATGAAATACCCAAAGAGTTACTCGAATGCGTTGAAGATGTTTTGCTAAACCGCCGCGAAGATGCCACTGAACGCCTATTAGACTTTGCCGAAAATGTAGATAAAAAAGGAAATCAATCTAAAACCGCCGACTTATCTTGGCGTGAAGCCAACATTCAAGAGCGCCTTATTCACAGTTTGGTAAAAGGCATCGACGCCTATATTGAAATTGATGTTGAAGAGGCGCGCCATCTCGTTAAAAAGCCCATTGAAGTCATTGAAATTTATCTGATGAATGGCATGAATGTGGTAGGCGATTTATTTGGTTCAGGCAAAATGTTTTTGCCACAAGTGGTAAAATCAGCGCGGGTAATGAAAAAAGCGGTGGCCTATTTATTGCCTTATATTGAAGCCTCTAAATTAACCTTAGCGGATGGAAACTCCGAAAGTTCTTCGGCAGGAAAAATATTACTTGCAACGGTTAAAGGCGATGTTCATGATATCGGCAAAAATATTGTTGGCGTCGTTTTGGCTTGTAATAATTTTGAAATCATTGACTTAGGCGTAATGGTGCCTCCTGAAAAGATTTTAGAAATGGCGGCAAAAGAAAAAGTTGATATCATTGGGCTAAGCGGCTTAATTACGCCATCATTGGGTGAAATGGAATTTTTAGCTCAAGAAATGGAACGCCAAAACTTTAAAATACCCTTAATGATTGGTGGCGCAACAACGTCAAGAGTGCACACCGCCGTAAAAATTGACCCGAACTACAACCATAATGTGGTTCATGTTTTAGATGCCTCACGCGCCGTAAATGTAGCGAGCAACTTATTAGGTAAAGACAAAGCACAATATCATTTGGACACTAAAAAAGAATACCGCGCTTTACGTGAAGGCTATTTAAACAGGGAAACACAAAAACGGTATGTCGATTTTAAAAGCGCAAAAGCTAATAAATTACAATTGGAGTTTAATAAATCAACTGTTATAAAACCTAATTTTTTAGGTGTTAAAGTGCTAAATGATATTAACTTAAATGAGCTAATTCCTTTTATTGATTGGACACCCTTTTTCCAATCTTGGGAATTGCACGGCCATTTTCCCAACTTACTCAATGATGAGTTGGTGGGTGAAACGGCAACAAAACTATACAACGAAGCCCAAGTATTACTAAAAGACATTCTGTTAAATAAAAAATTTAAAGCAAAGGCGGTTTTTGGTATTTTTCCCGCTAATACTGTTGATGATACCCTAATTGAATTATATCAAGATGAAACGCGCCAAACTAAAATTGGACAGTTTGTGAGCCTGCGTCAGCAAGCGCAAAAAGCAAGCGGAAAACCTAATATCGCTTTAGCGGATTTTATTGCGCCAAAAGAATCAAAATTGGTTGATTATGTGGGTTGTTTTGCCCTTTCTACCGGATTTGGTGTTGAAGAATTAGCAAAAGTCTATCAAAATAAGCTCGATGATTATAACAGTATTATGGTAAAAGCCATTGCCGACCGCCTTGCCGAAGCCTTAGCCGAATATGTACATTTAAAAGTGCGAACCGAATTTTGGGGTTATGCGGCAAGTGAAGCCCTTTCAAATAGCGAACTTATTAATGAAACTTATCAAGGTATTCGTCCAGCACCAGGTTATCCGGCCTGTCCTGATCATACCGAGAAAAGAACCATTTGGAAGCTTTTGGAAGTCGAAAAAAATTGCGATATCATCTTAACCGAAAGCTTGGCAATGTATCCAACAGCAGCGGTTTCGGGTTATTACTTTGCGCATCCCGAAGCTAAATATTTTGGTTTAGGCAAAATAAAAGAAGATCAGCTAGAGGCTTTTGCAGCCTATAAAAACATTGCTATAAAGGAAGCTAAAAAGTGGTTAACGCCAAATTTAGCCGATTAAAAATTTATAAATAAACTTATGAAAGTTACCGAACATATCGCAAAAGCAAACGGAAAAACATTGTTTTCGTTTGAAATTATTCCTCCTAAAAAAGGTCATAACATTCAGCAATTGTATGATAATATTGATCCCTTAATGGAATTTAAACCGCCTTTTATTGATGTTACAACTTCAAGAGAAGAATATATTTATATAGAACGCAATGGTTTGCTAGATAGAAAGGTAACGCGCATGCGCCCCGGAACGGTTGGAATTTGTGCCTCATTGCGCTATAAATATAACGTCGATACCATTCCTCATATTTTATGTGGTGGCTTTTCTAAAGAAGAAACCGAATATGTTTTGGTAGATTGTCAGTATTTAGGAATAGATAATTTAATGGCACTTAGGGGCGACGCTATGAAACACCAGCGTTTTTTTGAACCTACCAAAGGCGGTCACGAATATGCCGTTGATTTGGTTAAGCAAATAGGTGATTTAAACAAAGGCATTTATTTGCATGACCTTATGGAAACGCCAACCAAAGCCGATTTTTGTATTGGTGTAGCAGGTTATCCCGAAAAACATATGGAATCACCAAGTTTACCATCCGATTTAAAACGCCTAAAAGAAAAGGTAGATGCAGGTGCCAATTATGTGGTAACCCAAATGTTTTTTGATAATCAAAAATATTTTAAGTTTGTTAAAGCAGCCCGAGAAATGGGAATTACTGTTCCAATTATTCCGGGAATAAAACCGCTAGCCGTGAGCAAACACCTTCAAATTTTACCCCATGTATTTTCATTAGATATCCCCCAAGAACTAATAGATTCGGTATCTCATTGTAAAGATGATAAGGCCGTTCGTGCGTTAGGAATTGAATGGGCAATTCATCAAACAAAAGAATTGTTGAAAGCTAAAGTTCCAGTTATTCATTATTATTCGATGGGAAAATCGGATAACATTAAATCTATTGCAAAACAATTTTTTTAAAAATATTGTAAGTAAATAAAGAAATTGCATACTAGTATTAAAAATCTTTATAAATAGAATTTAGTGGCGATAAAATATTTGCGTACTTTTGTCAATACTAAAATTAGAAAGAAACATTAAATAAATAAAATTATGGCTTTAGAACTTACAGATGCTAACTTTGAGGAGTTAGTTTTAAAATCAAATAAACCAGTATTGGTAGATTTTTGGGCAGCTTGGTGCGGACCTTGTAGAATGCTTGCCCCAATTGTTGAAGAATTAGGCAAAGATTATGGCGATAAAGTTACCATAGGCAAAGTAGATGTTGATGCCAATCAAAAATATGCTGGACAATATGGCGTTCGCAACATACCTACGGTGTTGTTGTTTAAAGGAGGCAAAGTAATTGATAAACAAGTAGGTGTAGCGCCTAAAAAGACCTACGTTGAAAAAATTGATGCACTTTTGTAGTCTTGAACAGATAAATTATTAAAAAAGGTTTGGCTTATTAGCTAAACCTTTTTTATTTTAGCTTACTTTGTAAATAGTTATGGCATTTGAAGAAGTAAAACAATTAGCGTTTAATAATTTGGGACTTTTTGCAAAGCATGTTGTAGAAGGCTTTATAACTGGCATGCATAAAAGTCCATTTCACGGTTTTTCGGTTGAATTTGCTGAGCATCGCGCTTATAATACTGGAGAAAGTACACGCCATCTCGATTGGAAATTATATGCAAAAACCGATAAACTATATGTAAAGCGTTACGAAGAAGAAACCAATTTGCGCTGCCACATTATTATTGACAACTCGGCATCGATGCATTATCCTAAAATTATGGTACCTTCATTAGAAAATTTAAATAAAATAAGTTTTGCGGCAGTTGCAAGTGCGGCATTAATGGAGTTACTAAAGCGTCAGCGCGATGCAGTAGGCTTAAGTATTTATAGTGATGCCTATGATTATTATGCACCTGCAAAAGGCAGTGAGCGCCACCACCGCATGTTATTAAACCGTTTGGTAAGTATGTTGTTTGATGAATCTAAAAAAGCAACCCAAACATACGACTGCTTGCACCTAATTGCCGAAAAAATTCACCGACGTTCTTTGGTGATGTTGTTTACCGATATGTTTCAAGCCGATAAACAAGATGCTGAGCTTTTTGATGCTTTGCGCCATTTAAAATATAACAAACACGATGTTGTTTTATTTCACACATTTGACTCAAAAACCGAAGTAAACTTTGAATTTGACAATACACCCAAACAATTTGTCGATTTAGAAACGGGTGAACACATAAATTTATTTGCCGATAATATTAAAACACAATATCAAACTACCATTGCCGATTATTTTAATCAGCTAAAAGTTAGATGCTTGCAGTATAAAATAGACTATGTTCCGGTAGATATTAATCAGGGTTTTGAACACATTTTACAAACCTATTTAATAAGCCGAAAACAATAAGCTTAAAAAAGTAAAAATAGTTTGCAGAATTGAAAAACAGCCTTATATTTGCAACCGCTATTAAAGCACGGTTTGGTAGTTCAGCTGGTTAGAATGCCTGCCTGTCACGCAGGAGGTCGCGGGTTCGAGTCCCGTCCAGACCGCAAAAAGAAAGTTGTGTTGTTTTGGTACTTTTTTAAAAAGTGCCGAGGTTTATTAAATTAAGCCAATGGAAAGCTTCCCGTAAAAGGGTTGCTTTTTTGTTTTACAGCGGTTTTTGTAATTTTCTAAATTATAAGGTGATAAATCAATAAAGGGGAAATTTCCCTTTGTATACTTTAAAATTAGCATTAGTTTTAAGTCTTTAATTTTAATAATGACAAAACTAAAATGTTATTCTAAAGCCTTAGTGCTATTATTAAAACTTCCCTTTGTTATTTCTCATGGCGAAAAACAACGCCTATTTAAAAAAATAAAAATATTAGTTCTATGAATAGCAATAACTTGTTTTTTTATTTTTATGGCAAAAAATAAATAAAAATTCTTTTAAAGATAATTGTATTTTTATAACCAATATTGATGTTTTATGAATTCCCAAACAAAAGTTACTTATTACCCACCTTTTGAAGAAAAATTAAATGTAATTTCTCACGGTATAGGATTTTTACTCAGCATAGCCGCACTTGTGTTATTGGTGGTTTATGCCAGTATTTATGGCACGGTTTGGCATGTGGTAAGTTATAGTATTTACGGAGGTAGTTTGATTTTATTGTATTTAGCATCAACGCTTTATCACAGCGCCAAAAGGTCTAAATTAAGAGGGCGTTTGCAAATATTTGATCACGCAGCCATTTATATACTCATTGCGGGAACCTATACGCCTTTTACTTTGGTAACTTTAAACGGCACAACAGGTTGGATTATGTTTGGAATTACTTGGGCATTTGCTTTAACCGGAATAATTTTAAAGATTATTTTTACGGGTAGGTTCAACCTCCTTTCTACTATCATGTATGTTTTTATGGGATGGATTGTGGTTTTAGCCATAAAACCATTAATTCATAACTTGCCTTTTGAGGGTTTGATGTGGCTTTTTGCAGGCGGTATTTTTTACACTATTGGCGCGGTATTATACAGTATTAAAAGCATTAAATATAACCATGCTATCTTTCATATATTTGTACTAGCTGGGAGCTTTTGCCATTTTATGGCAATTTTCTTTTATGTTTTACCCTAGTTTGGCGTAATAAAATTAATAGTTTTTGCTACCGCTTTTTCAAGTTCATTAGGCAATTTTAAATCTTGCCAAGGTTGACTGCTGTTAAAGGTGTGATTCGCGTGATCAACCATAAAAAGTTCACTGTTGTCATTCCATTTGTGCAAGTTTTCAGCTTCAAAAGGCTTGACCGTTTCATCGGCTGTACCATGAATAATGAGCTGTGGAATTTTTAAACCTTTTACCGCACTACAAATATTAAGTTTGTCTCTGTTTTCGTTAAAGTTTTGATAGAATTGAAAATAGAGCGGCATTTTTTGGTGAGTTCGGGCATTATCAATATAAGTAACACCATCTTTTTGCCATTTTTTTAAGGCATCACCAGTTGGAAATCTCATACCAAAATCTGAAACACTTGACCAAGTAATCACTTTTTTTACTAGCGGTTCGGAGGCTGCTTTTAACAAAACAATGCCACCGCCTCTTGAATGGCCGATTAAATTGATGTTATCAAAATCACAATCCACTTTAAGCGCATCGTTTTGTGTAATCCATTGAATAACACTTTGCAAGTCATCTAATTCTTTTGTAAAGTTGTTATTGCCAAAGGCTTCTAGATCAGAAAAATCAATGGGTTTTTCAATTGTTCCGCCGTTATGTGAAAAATTAAATTTAACAAAAACTAAATTACTTTTTAAAAATTGATTGGCCACCAAATTCCAAGCACCCCAATCTTTATACCCTTTATAACCGTGAGCAAAAATTACCACTGGTTTTTTAATGTGGTTTTTGAGGTAAAACACATCGGTTAAAATAGGTTTTTGGTGTATTCCGGATACAATTATGTTTTTAGTAATGTTCATTGTTTTCAATTTTTTCGATAAAACTTTTTGTATTAAAAATAGCTCTTAGCAAGTCATGCAAAATGGGCTCAAATTCATTTAGTCGCGCTTGTGTAAGCTCATTATCTGGATTCAAATTATCTTTACCAAAATTCAATTTAAAGATATAATTATTGAGTTTTTTAAATGAAATGATTCCTGCTTCGAATGGCTGTTTTTCAACTTGAGTGTTATCATAAAGATAGGCGTAGATTAACAACTGTAGGGCTTTAGCGTATTTTTCATTTTCACCGAGCACTTTAAAATCTTTTATTTTTAGTTGTTGAAGCTCAACGGTTCCCGTTTTGTAATCTATAATTCGGAGTTTGCCATCAAAAGAATCAATTCTATCTGCAATGCCTTTTAAATTAATGGGATAAGGAATTCCTTCTACATTAATAGTTGCCAATAATTTAGTTTCAAGTGCAATAATCTTAATTTTATGACCCTTATCAATGAGTTTTATTTCGTGCTGAAATAGCTTATTGATGTAGTGTTTTGCCATTTCAAAATAGAGTTTATTTTTACCAAATTCAATTGAGCCATTTTGGTAACTTTTATAGGTATTTGCCTTTAGTATTTGATCAATATTTTTAATACTATTTTCTAAATGAGCTTTGGTTATTGGTGTATTTAAGAGCGGTGTGTATAAATTGCAAAGGCTATCGTGTATAATGGTTCCAAAAGTGTTTAGAGCTATGTTTTCGTCAATAGATTCTAAATCTTTTATTTGTAGAATTTTTGAATAATAAAAATCGATTGGATTTTTTAAAAATTGACCGATAGCTGAAGGCGATAAACCCTCTAAAGCCAAGGTTTCAAACCGGTTTTTTATGGTGTTATTTACAACAATTTCAATAGGTTGCAACATCTTTGACTCAATATTTGAAATGGCAATTTTGCTGGTAAATTCTTTTGGTTTTAACAACTCTAATTGGCTTATGTATCTGCTTTTTTCCGACGCACCAAAATCATCAACTTCGGTATTATAGATTAAATAGATGTTTTTTGCACGTTGAAGGAGCCTAAAAAAATGATAAGCATAAATGCAATCCCTTTCTTCATAAGTTGGCAGTCCGTAGGTTTTTTTTATCTCAAATGGTAAAAAAGATTGTGATGATTTAGCTGCCGGCAAAATTCCTTCGTTTACCGATGTAATTATTAGGTTTTCAAAATCTAAGGCACGTGTTTCGAGCAAACCCATTATTTGCAATCCGTTAAGAGGTTCTCCTCTAAAAAATAATTTTTCGTTTCGTAACAAATTCAAATAAAAATGATACAAAGTCTTTAAATCAGCAATATAGTGATAGTCTTTCTCTAGAGAATCTAGCTCTAAAAATAGATTATAAAACCGATAAAGCTGTTCCTTTTCTAATTCTGAAAAACTTGAATCTTCCTTTAAAATGTTGATTAGCTTAATACAATTTTCAATAAATGGGATTAGGTTATTGCCGGTGTTTTCAAAAACAAAGTCAATATTAGAGGCGTCAATTAGTTTTGTCAATACAAAATTATGGTAATCAACAAAATCAAAATTATTCTTCTTAATGAAAGAGATAATATCATTTTTTTGTTTGGGTAGTGATTTTAAAATGTAAGGGTGATTCCAAATGGCTTCAAAATCTTTATAATAAAAAGCATTACTTTTTTCAAATTTTAAAGCTGTGAGGTTTGCTTTAAACAAATTTATAAATAATGAGGCGAGTGGTGTATTTTGCAATGCATAGCCCATTGTTATATTGACATTTTCGACTGACTTTGGCAAGGATTCTAATGCAACATTTAGCAAACGTTCGTCACCTAGAACCAAAGCCGTTGTATTTAATTTTGGACTTGTTTTTGTAATTTCATCAATCAATTCGCCAGCTATTTTTAATTGAGCGACTTGTTTTGAAGCCCCAATAATACTAATAGATTTTAGATTTTCAAATTCAGATGAAATCCAATTAAATGGTTTTTGTTGATAGTAAGACCAAGTTGATTTGTAATGATTTATAAATTTTGAGGCGGGATGATTTGCATTGATAAAGGTTTGGTCAATATCCCAAAATAGTTCTGCTTTTTCGTGTGCCAATAATTCTTGAATGATGATTTCCTCAGCTTTATTTAAGGCATTAAATCCGGCAAAAAGTAGTTTACCGTTAAAATTATTGATATAAATGGAGAGGTTATTTACGGCTTCTCTGTATATTAAACCCTGATAAGCCTGTTGTTTATCAATTAATTTTTGATAAAACTTTTTATATAAGAGATTAAGGGTTTCAAAAAATTTGAGATAATTTATACTTAAATCAGTAGGTTCTTGGTTTGGAAACCAATTTTCAAGACGTTTAAGGGCACTTAAATTATTAAGGAGTTTGTCGGCATCGGCTAAATAGCTATCTAAATCATTAAAATCTTGCAAAACAATTGGAGCCCATTCAATAAATTTTTCAAAAGAATCTTGATTTTTTAGGGGAATAATAGTTTTATAAACTTCGAATAATTCAAATTGTAAATGAATGGCATCTAAAAGCTTTAAATCGGTTAAATTTTGTGTAAATGCTTCAATACTAAAAAACTGTGGTAAAAATGCGCTCTTATCAATGAGGTTAAGCAATTCTTGTTTTAAAAAGATTATGGCGCGTTTGCTAGGTAAGATTATTTTTACCTCCTGCGAAAGTAAATCATTATCTATTAGGTAATTTGCAAATTGATTTAAGAAGGACTTTTTCAAGAATGTTTATATAAATGTGGTATAAAAATAAAAAAGCTACGCCAATTGGCGTAGCTTTTTTTGATAATAAATTTTAAAGAAATTATTTTTTAACTACAGTTTTAATTTCAACTCTACGGTTGTTAGCTCTACCGGCTTTGGTATCATTTCCATCGATTGGATTTTTTTCACCATAACCATTAGCAGTTAACCTAGAAGCATCAATACCGTGGGCTACTAAGTATTTAACAACTGCATTAGCGCGGTTTGTTGATAATTTTAGGTTTAAAACATCAGAGCCTACGCTATCAGTGTAACCATTAATATCAAAACTAGCTTTATTATGCTCTTTCATTAAAGAAACAATGGCGTCTAATTTTGAAGTAACACCAGTTGAAAAGGCTGAACTGTTAGTTTTAAATAGGATGGTTTTAGCAAAATCAGCTAGTTGTTTTTCAGCTGAAGCAGAAATTACTTCTTCTGGGCAACCTTGATTTGATGCAGGACCAGCAACTTTAGGGCAATTATCGTCTTTATCTAAAACGCCATCACCATCGGTATCAGGCCAAGGGCAACCATTATTTGCAGCAGGACCAGCAACGTTTGGACAAGAATCTGCATTATCAACAATGCCATCACCATCTGAATCAGGACAACCATTGTTAGCTTTTGTTCCAGCTACACTAGGACATGCATCATCTTTATCGGCAATACCGTCACCATCTGAATCTGGGCAACCATTTAGTTCTTTAGAACCAGCAACGTTTGGACAAGCATCTTCTGAATCTTGAATACCATCGCCATCTGTATCTGGGCAACCATTAAATTCTTTTAAACCAGCAACATCTGGACAATTGTCTTTTTTATCGTAAATGCCATCTTTATCTTTATCAGAGCCACCGAATCTTAAAACAATACCCGCTGATAATTGCCAGTGATTATCGCTTAAAAAGAAATCGTTAAACACGTGTTTTCCAACGGCTTGTAAGTTAAAGCCAAAACCTTCAGAAACCCAAAAATTAGCGCCTGCGCCAGCGTTTATAGTTCCAGCTCCTTTTTGGTCAACCCAAGTATAGCCACCACCAACAAGTGCATAAGGATCAAAAAAGCCAGTTTCACCAATAATGTTGTTTACATCGTATTTTAAACTACCATCAAAAGCAATAAATGATTCTTGAGGAATTGCTATACCATTGTTATGTTTAATATTATTTAATGACAAAGCGCCTTCAATAGAAAAACCTTTATCAATATATTTACCAACAGTTACCCTTGAGAAAAGAGAGGGTACAATGTTATAATCTCTCACTTTAAAAAAGTCGGAGCGCGAACTAGGGCTGTGAATGGCGTTTGTACCGAATCCAACGAGCCAAGTGTTGTTTGCATCTTGTGCATTGATGTTACTAAAAGTAGCAACAACTAATAGAGTTAGTAAAATTTTTCTTAAATGTTTCATCGTTTAAAAATTTAAAATTATGGTTTCTTGATTTATTTATTTGATTTATAATGCACAAATATAAATATTTTTATATTAAAAAAACTATTTGAGCAAATTTTATTTCTTTAATATATATTTTAATAATATAAAGCTCTGCTATCAACGATTTCACTTTCTTTTTCAAGGGCATTATATAGCTTGTAACTTGATAATTGAAGTTTAGAGAATAATTGTTTTCTAAACACGTCGTAATTTATCAAGTTAGTTGGAGCTTCTCTTTTCACAATTTTCACAGCAAATACGCCTGAATTATCTTTAACACCACGTATAATATCACCCGGTTTTGATGCGTTTATGGCGCCAATCAAGCCTATAGACCTTCCAACTGAAGGAATTACAGGGCTTGCTAGAGAAACGGCTAAAGAGCTTTGTAAGGGTATCTTAAATTTAGTTGCAATGTCGGCTAAAGAAAGTTCGCCCATTTCTTTTTTAATATATTCAGCTTTTTTTTGTTCAAATAAAATGCGTCTTACACTGATACTTGCCACAGATAAATCCATAAGACCTTTTTCTTGAGACTTGTCTAATTGCACTACTAAATAACCATTTTCGGTATCAAATCGTTTTATACTTCCAACTTTAGTGTCTTTTTTAAACGCCCAGTTTATAATAGTTCGTTGGTTTTTAATGTCTGCCAAGGATTCATCCATCATTTTTACTCCAGAAATTGGGTAAACTTCATAACTACTTTTTTTAGCTTGTTGTTGTAGGTTTTTAGTAGTTGTAGCATTTGAAGTAAAAGATTCTGCTTTCTCAAAAATTGCATTTTCTGTTTTTTCGGAAGCTACAATTTTTCGTGCAAAAGTTATCAATTTAGCAGCTTTCTGAAAGTTTTTTTGGTTGTCAATTCTAATAATATGGTAACCAAAACTACTTTTTACAATTCCAACATCTCCTTTTTTATTTAAAAAGACAAAATCTCTAAATTCAGGAACCATAGTTCCATAATTAAACCAATCCAGTTCACCACCTTTTGCGCCAGAACCTTTATCATAAGAAGTCGATTTAGCTAGTTCGGCAAATTTGTTTTTGTCATTTTTAACAAGTGCAAAAATGCTGTCGGCTAGTTTTTTTGAATCAGCTTCTGTTCTTGTCTCGGTTGAGCGCATTGCGCCAGCAAAGGAAATTAAAATGTGGCTTGCTTTAACGGAGTCGGGCATTTGTTTAAAATCCTTAATTTTTGATATTTTATAAAAATCGCCATCTTTATAAGGACCCACAACTGTGTTAGTTTGAGCACTTAGGATGCTGTCGGCAATTGATAAAGGCAATCTTGATTTGATTAAATAGTCATCAGAAAAGGGTAAATCAGAATTATTTTCGGTAAAAAACAGTTTGTCATCTGTTGTGTTTTTAAAGCCTAATACTTTTATGGTAGATTTTGCGGCTGTGCTGTACTCATCTTTATCGTTAAGTATGTTGGCAATAGCTTTCTTTACAATTTCCTCATCTTCTAAAGTTGGTAAAATATCAAATTTTACAAAGCTTAAATCGCGAGAAGCTTCTACTTGAAACTGTTTTTTGTGTTCATTAACATAAGCTTTAACTTCACTATCCGAAATTTTAAAAAGATTATCTTCAACCGTATTGAATGGCACAAAAACATATTCAATATCTGATTTTATGGTTTGGTCATTATAGTAATTTTTACCTTCAACCAAGGTTGCATTTATGCCATTAATTATTAAGCCTGTATATATATTTTGTTCGAGATTTCTTTTAATACTTTTTTCAGTTAAAATCCAACTTGCCCATTGGGTATCTTGAGGATTTGTTGCAGCGTTTTCTTTAAGGGTAACTAAATACTCTTTTAATTTTTCTTGGTCAAATTGACCGGCTTCATTTTGAAATAAAGGACTGCTTTGAATGTATGGCAAACTGATAATAGCATTCCAAACATCTTCTTCGCCAACTACAATACCGGCATCATTTAATTGTTTGGTATAGATTTTTTCACTAATAATTGAATTCCATACAGCTTTAGCCGATTGAATTTGAGAGACTTTATCACCGCTTCGGGCTTTAAACAAATCCATTTCTTTTGAAAACTCTTCTCTAGTCACAGGCTCACCATTAACTTCGCCAATTAAATTGCTCGATTTTTGATATTTAAATAAATCGCCTAATACAAAGGCAAATAAAGCCATTGCAATGATAATGATTAAAAAAATTGATCGTTCTCTTATTTTAGATAATACTGCCATTTGTGTATAAATTTATTTCAGTTTGCGAAAATACAATTTAGTATTTGATTTTAAAAGCACTTTAATGTGAAATTGATTTTTTAATTAATTACTTCTCTTGTGAAAGTACTTTTAGGTGAATCTCTTCTATTTTAGTATGCGAAACTTTTAAAATGGTGAATTGAAATGGGGCTAATTCAATAATTTCGCCTTTAACAGGAATTTTTTCGGTATGGTAAACAATTAAACCACCTAAGGTTTCATAGGCTTCGTCTTCGGGTAATTCTAAATTATAGGTTTCAATTAGATAATCAACTTCTAAACGAGCAGAAAAGTTAAACTCATGGTCGTTAATTTTGACTTCCAAAAGTTCAGATGAATCGTGTTCATCTTCAATTTCGCCAAATAATTCTTCAATAATATCTTCAACGGTAATAATGCCTGATGTGCCACCATATTCATCTAAAACGATGGCAATGCTTTTTCGTTTTTTGATGAGAATATCCATAGCAACATTAATCATCATGGTTTCGGGTACAAATTCAACCGGTAATAAAATGCTGCGAATGCTTTTGGGATTTTTAAAAAGCTCAAATGAGTGAACATAACCGATAATTTCGTCTAAATTATTTTTGTAAACTAAAATTTTTGACAAACCTGTTTCTATAAATTCTTTTTTTATGGTATTAATTGAGTCAGATACATCTACGGCAATAATTTCTGTTCGGGGAATCATAACTTCTCTAGCTCTAACATTTTGAAATTCAAGCGCATTTTGAAATATTTGAATTTCACTGTCAATTTCTTTTGCTTCATTAACCGACTCCAGTTGTTCATTTAAAAAATGACCTAACTCTGCTTTGCTAAATGCTAGATGTGCTTCATCGGGTTTTATTTTAAAGAAAAACTTTAGCAAAAAGTTGGATAATAACATGATAAATTGAGATATTACCGACAATAAAAGATAAAATAAATAGGCTGGTAGAGCAAAGTATTTTAGGGTTTCATTTGCATAAACTCTAAAAATGGCTTTGGGTAGAAATTCTGCCGTTACAAGTATTATTAAGGTTGAAATGATGGTTTGAATTAAAAACATAAAAAAGTCTTTAATGCCAAAAGGTGTTAATAAAGTCATTAACAAATTTCCCATATAAAATCCATAAATCACCAAGGCAATATTATTTCCTACGAGCATAGTGGTGATAAATTTTGATGGATTTTTGGTGAGTTTTTCTAATAAAATTCCCACAAAACCACCTTCTTTCTTTTCTAATTCTATGTAGAGTTTATTAGAAGTAAAATAGGCAATTTCCATCCCCGAAAAAAAGGCTGAAGCGATGATTGATAAGACAATGATTAGGGTTAAAGAGGTCACTTAAAAATATTTATGCTTATTTTTTTGAGAGGATTCTAATTTTTTTCTAAAGTGTCTTTTAAAAAAGAACATCAATATAGCCAAAACAGCAAATCCAAGAAAAATTAAAGCTTTATTTTGATTTGAGTGCCATCTTAAAACAGCCTCAACCAAACTCCATAAACCTATGGCTAAATAGCCAAATTCAAAAAGCTTTCTAATAAAGTTCATAATTACTCATTTTCTTTTTCTTTAATGTATAAAGAACCCGATGTGTTTCTAATGATTGCTTTTGACAAATCTTCATTTGCTTCAAAGCCAACCCCAAAAGTAGTATCTTTTTCACTTATAATTCTAACTTTTTTTTCAGTAAAAAAATAATGCAATTTTTGATCCCAGTAAAGTTGTTCGGTATTGAGCCTTGTTTTTGACCCAAAGTTTATTATTTCAACATTGCCGATTATTTCTGAAACATTAGTTCGCGTATAAGATTTTCCAAAATTTGATTTTATTTCTATAGAATCACCATTAGCCTGAAAGGTGGTAATTTTTAAACCATTTGCAAATTCTTTATAAGGATGTTCCGTTCGGTTTGTGTAATCATAAAGCAAGGGCGCTTTAAGTTTTGTTTTTACCATACCAGAATCGGTATAAATTAAATTAATATTGATTGCGGTGGCAATGGGTAAATTCTTTTCAGCTAAAAAATCTTTTACTTCTTTAATATTATTAGAGCAAGAAACAAAAAGCACTACTAATAAAATATTAGCAATGCTTGTCATTTTATATAACTTTATATAAATCAAATTTATTACCCCCTTATATTTATGGTAAAATTACTGTTTCATTAATCCAACATCTTATTTTAAAAGGTGAACCAGAGGTTAGATTTGCAATAAATATATTCTTTTTGGTTGGTGCGCTCGCCATATAACTATTGATATATTTATTGGCTCTATCAGCTTTACTAGGGTCAACAGCTTTAGCTTTTTTAGCTTTATCGGCAGCTGCAAGATAAACAGCTCTTTTAGAAAGCTCGTCATCGCCACAAGCGTTTGCGCTATCAGCATACAAACCAGAAATTAGCAAATAGGCTTCACCCATATTTGGTCTAAAACCAAGTGCTCTATAGGCGTAGTCTCTGGCTTCTTGTTTACGATCCATTTGTCTAAGAATTTGGGCAATTGTAAATAAATGTCCTGCTTTTTTGTAAGCGTCATTTTCTTGATCAACGGCTTCTTTAAAAAAGTGCATGGCTTTAGCTTCATCTTTTTTGTTTAGAGCAAGTCTTGCGGCCAATACAGCAGCTTCTGGAGAAGGGTCGGCAAGATATAATGCTTCAACTAACTTAGTGAATAATGGATCTCCGGTGCAACCTTTAGCATTTAACCTTGAGGCAGCACGTTTTAGCCATTTTGCATCTGTTTTATTAGCATCAAAAGTTTGATTATATAAAGGAATCAAGCGCTCGCAAGTAGCGACTTCTCCTAATATATTATCTAATCCGCCGGTTATGGTTTCTAATGCATCAGAATTTACTTCTGCAGCATTTAATTTAGCTTTATCTTTATCAGATAATTCTTTTCCGCTTGAAACAATGGCGTATAAGGCTTCTTTTGTTTGCGTATAACTTGTAATTTTTTGTTCTACAGCTTCAACCACATCATCATAGGTGTCGAATATTTTTTGAACATTACTTTCTTTATTTCTATCGGTAACTTCTTGAAAATATTGATAGATGGTTTTAATACCCATACCAGAAGGGTCTAAATTGAAAGCTTTTTCTAGTAAAGCAAAAACTTCATCTTTAGTACCACCATTTTCTTGCCAAAATTCGGCATAATCGCTATATACTTTTCCTAAATTATCAGGATATTGTACAATTCTTTGGTCATAAACCCTTTTTAAAAGGCTAACGGCTTTTTGTTTTTCGGCAGGTGTGGCTTTGCTTAAACGGTATTCGGCTATTTTTAACCCTTGAGTATATAAGTTTTTACTTCCTTTAGGACAGTTATCCATACACCATAGCCAAGGTTCGTAAGCAGCATCATAATTTTGAGCTTTGGCGTATTCATAAAAAATGGACAAATTTATTTTGCATTTTTCAGGGTCATTGCCTAAATCATTTTGTGCTGAAACCGATTGAAATCCAAGTATAATAATAAAACTAAAGATTAATGTGCGAATAAAATTTTTCATTATTTGATTGTTTTTATTTATAATATTTTTCTTTTAGAAAACCATTTATCATTGAGGGTTAAACCAATTCTAAAATTAAAAAAATTTTCTTTTACCAATCCATTATTTATGGTTCCCCTTTTACCCAACTCCATTCCTAGATTAAAGGTAGATAATTCTTTTCCCATTGGCATTCCAACTCCAAAAGATATGCCAAACTCATTTACATTAGTATTGTTAACCACCAAACCCGATTGATTATATTTTAATCCGGCTCTATAAGTTACACGATCCCAATAACTAACAACAGAATTAAAATTAGGCGTGTAATAACCTCCTATAGATATTCTGTTAGCACTTTTATAGTCAATATTGTTGTTGCTATTTAATGTAGCCCCCGTAAAACTTAAAGCGCCTTTGTAAGCGTATTCTAATGATAAATTCCATTGATATTGTTTGCCAATTCCAATTCCAATGGCCGATTTAAAGGGACTTTTTATAGTGCCTGTAAAAGGGATGTTGGCAATAGTATCTCTTGGTATTATAACGCCATCAGGATTATTTAACAAAGAGAATAACAATTCATTACCTCTATTATTATAGCTAGAACTTAGTTCAGCTGTTGCACCAAGCATTAACGCGATGTCCTTATAATTTTTAAGTGGTTTGTGATATTGTGCACCGAATTTAAAACTAAATCCGCTAACGTTTGAATTTATTTCATGTTGAGAAGCGAAAATTACGTCAACTCTTCTGTTTAAAATATTATTGCTAATGTGCCCAAAAATAAAACTACTTTCAAATCCAATCGAGGCAAATTTATTTATTTTTCTGCCATAATCCAAAAATAATCGATTAGTTCCGCCTGTGCCAAAAAATAAATTTGATTCAACAATGGCATTTGAAGCATCTGGTATTTGTTGCAAAAGCGAGTAACCTGTATTTGTATTTGGTTGCAGTCCGAATGCGAATCCGGCTTTATCTCCAATAGGAACGCCCAAAACTAAATATGACAAGGCTGTAGCCGATGAACGTTCTGAGCTATTGGCATCCGAAACTTTTAAAGTTCTATTAGCAATTCCTAATCCATAAGTGGTATAGGATAGCATGGCAAGAGAAGCAGGGTTTGAGAGCAATAATTGGTAGCTGCTAAAACTGGCTACGCTTGCTTCTCCCATACTAATTTCTTCTGCGGTTTTTGTAATATTTTCTTCGCCTATGCCAAAAAATGAATAAGGAGATGCGCTACTTTTTTGAGCATGAGCATTTACAATTACCACCATCAATAAAATAAATTGAAATATTCGTTTCGTCATTCTTGTAAATTAAAGTTCAAAATAAAGTTAAGTCCTTCTAATAAAAAATTTGAATTGGCAAATATGGTGCTTTTTAATTTTCCTGCCAAAAAATTTGTATTACCTCCTGTTAAAACAACTGTTAATTTTCGATATTTTGATTTGTATTTAGCAATAGCACCGTTTATTTCATAAATTGTTCCTAAACAAACGCCCGTGTGTATAGACATTTCGGTTGAATCGCCGATATAATTTTCGGGATACTTTAATTCTAATAGTGGTAATTTGGCGGTTTGAGCGTGCAACGCATTATAGCGCATTTGAATACCTGGCGAAATTGCGCCTCCTAAATAAACTCCTTTTTCTGTAATAAAGTCGAAAGTGATACATGTGCCGGCATCAATAACAAGAACATTTTGATTTGGATAATTTAAAACCGCGCTAGCCACTAAAGCAATGCGATCTAAACCTAATGTTTCTAGGGTTTTATAGGCAATGGTATAGGGTAATTTAAGCTGATTGCTTAAAATTTTTAATGGAAATAAGGTTTTTAATTTTATTAAAATAGCTGGTGCTATTACCGTTACTGTAGATAAGATGGCATTTTTTATAGGGAAAGCCGATTTAATTAGTTTTAGTTCTTCAAAAAGATTGTCTTTTAAAAAAGTTTTAGATTCAATTAGTTTACCGGCTTCAAATACAGCTACTTTAACGCTTGAATTTCCAATGTCAATTCCTAAGTTCATAGTGAGTTTTATAAGATTCAAAAATACAAATACATTTTTTACAAAATAGTTTTGTCATGTTTTAAATTTACTTCTATATTTGCATCCCGAAAATCACTGGTACCTTAGCTCAGTTGGTAGAGCAAAGGACTGAAAATCCTTGTGTCCCTGGTTCGATTCCTGGAGGTACCACACAAACCCCGTCAAATTTATGATGGGGTTTTTCATTTAATTTTGAGTTGAAATACTTTAATGTATTGGTGCTCCCCACTTTTTGGCAGCCCCAGCAACCTCATTTTTTTCAATAAAAAAAACCGCCTCAAATTGTGAGACGGCTTTCTTGTGGAGAAGACCGGAGTCGAACCGGCGACCTCTTGACTGCCAGTCAAGCACTCTAGCCAGCTGAGCTACATCCCCAAATAATTACACATTTCCTTTTAATACTAATAGCGGAATGCGACTTTCAAAATCTTCTTTTTTAATGGTATTTTTTTCCCAAAGCTTGCTAAAAATGCCTCTTTTTCGGCGAATGGCACATAGCATATCTGGTTTTATAGCGTTTAAATGTTCTAAAATCCCTTGGTAAATGGTTGCATTTTCGGTATTGATAACTTTATTGGCTATTGCTTTAAATTCTTCGTGTAAACCATTGTCAGCTTCAGTATTTTTTGGTGTGATAACGTGTAATAAAGTAACCTTAGCCTCAAAGGTTTTTACAAAATTTTGAAGCGGATTTAATACGTTTTGATGATTTAATAAACCAGATTTTAAGCCTAATAAAATGGTTTTTATCGGTTTAAAAATATAATCTTTCGGAATAATAAGCATTGGTAACTCTGTGCGTTTTACTAATTTACCCGTAATTGGACCTAAATATATTGACGAATCGGCACTCGAATTATTGGCAGAGGCGATAATTAAATCAATTTTTAACTTTTTCGCAATGTCTTCAATTCTATCAGTAATTTTACCTTTAATACTTTTGCTAATAACTTCTATTCCTTTTGTATTTACTTGAGATAAAATTAATGCCAGTTCATCCTTGCTGTCTTTTTCTAAAATGGTATCCATATTTTTAATGGTGTAAGTGGCATTTGTTAAGCCATACACCTGAATAACATAAATTTTAGCACCTGTTACCGTTGCAAAGTCAATGGCGTATTGCAAAGTACCAATAGCTTTTTCAGAATTGCCAAGTGGAACTAAAATGGTTTTCATTTTTAAAATAAATTTTGGCAAATATACCTATTAATTGACAATAATTAAAGTGAGAAATGACTTTGTTTTCACCCCAAATTTAATTTTAATATTTTAAAAGCCTTTAAATAAAAAGCCTTGTTATGGTTTAATAACAAGGCTTTTTAATGTTTAATTGTTATTAATATCTGTAATATTCTGGTTTAAATGGGCCATTTACCGGAACACCAATATAGGCAGCTTGGTCTGGACGCAATTCATCGAGTTCAACGCCAATTTTTGCTAAATGCAAACGGGCTACTTTTTCATCGAGATGTTTTGGCAACATATAAACCTTATTTTCATATTTATCGCGGTGGTTCCAAAGTTCAATTTGGGCAAGGGTTTGGTTTGTAAATGAGTTGCTCATCACAAAACTAGGATGTCCCGTAGCACAACCTAAGTTTACTAAACGACCTTCGGCCAAAACAAGAATTTCTTTTCCATCAATGGTATATTGGTCAACTTGTGGTTTAATTTCAATCTTGGTGTTGCCATAAGTTTTATTTAAATAAGCCATATCAATTTCTGTATCAAAATGGCCTATATTGCAAATAATAGCCCTGTCTTTTAACATTTTAAAATGTTTTGCTTGTACAATATCTTTATTGCCGGTAGTGGTAATAACAATATCGGCGGTGCCAATAACAGTATCTAATTTTTTAACTTCAAAACCTTCCATAGCAGCTTGAAGGGCACAAATTGGGTCTATTTCAGTAACGGTTACAATAGCGCCTGTTCCTTTAAAAGAAGCTGCTGTACCTTTTCCAACGTCGCCATAACCACAAACCACAACGCGTTTGCCTGCAAGCATCGTATCGGTAGCGCGACGAATGGCGTCAACAGCACTTTCTCTACAACCATATTTATTGTCAAATTTTGATTTGGTAACCGAATCATTTACGTTGATAGCCGGCATGGGCAAAGTACCCGCTTTTACACGGTCATATAATCTATGAACCCCTGTGGTAGTTTCTTCTGATAAGCCATTAATACCTGCAGCTAATTCGGGATAACGATCTAATACCATATTGGTTAAGTCGCCACCATCATCTAAAATCATATTTAAAGGTTTTCGGTCTTCGCCAAAAAATAAAGTTTGTTCAATACACCAATTAAATTCTTCTTCATTCATCCCTTTCCAAGCGTAAACCGATGTTCCGGCGGCAGCAATGGCGGCAGCAGCCTGATCTTGTGTTGAAAAGATGTTACAAGAACTCCACGTAACTTCTGCGCCAAGTGCTTGCAAAGTTTCAATTAAAACGGCTGTTTGAATGGTCATGTGTAAACATCCCGCAATTCTAGCGCCTTTTAATGGTTGTTCATTTTTATACTCTTCGCGTAAGCTCATTAAACCAGGCATTTCGGCTTCGGCCAAATGGATTTCTTTTCTTCCCCAAGCGGCAAGGGCTAGGTCTTTTACTTTAAATTTTACGTTTGTCATCGTTTGTGCACTCATATTATTATCTTTGTGTTTTTGAATGTGCAAAACTACAAAATACCTTTTACTTTATAAATGCCTTTATATAAAATTATTAAACCAAATCGGCACACGACGATTTATATTTGGAAAATAGAGGAATCCTTAACGGATTTATCTCAGGGCATTTATCTAAATCCTAAAAGTATTGAAAGGTTAGACACTATGCAATCGGAATTGCACCAACGCGGGTTTTTAAGTGTACGTCATTTGCTAAAAGTTGCAGGACTTTCGGATGCCGACCTTTATTATAACAATTATGGAAAACCGCTGTTAACTAGTGGCAGACATATTTCAATTTCGCATTCCTATTATTTTTCTACTATTGCCATAAGCGATGAAGAAATTGGCATTGACATTGAAAAAGTACGCAAAATGATTACCACTATTCAGCACAAATTTGTCAATACCGATTACGATTCGCTTAGTGATGAAAATTTAATTAAACAGCTCACTATTATTTGGGGCGCAAAAGAAGCGATGTATAAAATTTACCCTTATGGCGGATTGAGTTTTAGAAAGCACATTGCTATTAATCCATTCTTATTTAAGGATAAAACCTCGAGCGGACGTGTCATTTTTAAAGATTGGCATAAATTTTATGACATCAATTTTCTATTTTTAGAAGCTATTGATACCTTTACTTGCGTGTATGCTTTACCTAAAAAATTTTAAATGATAAGCTTCTTAAATCAATTAAAAACTGCCAAAAAAGAAGGGATAAGATTGTTGGCAATTTTGCTTGATCCTGATAAAATTTTGCTTGAATCTGTGGCCGAATTAGGCGCTAAAATCGAAGCATTGGCAGCCGATTTTATATTTGTTGGAGGTAGTTTGGTCAAAAAAGGTGTAACCGAACAACTGGTTATTGAACTTAAAAAGCAAACCAACTTAAAAATAATTCTATTTCCTGGTGATTATTCTCAAATTGCACCACAAGCCGATGCATTGTTATTTTTGAGTTTAATTTCGGGCAATAATCCGGAATATTTAATAAACCAGCAGGTTAAAGCCGTTTCAAAAATTCAAGAATCAAAGTTAGAAATCATTCCCACAGCTTATATTTTAATTGATGGTGGCAAAGTTTCATCGGTTGAAAAAATCAGTAAAACAAAACCCATTTCACAACATCAAAACAAACTCATCGTAAATACCGCCCTAGCAGGACAATTTATGGGTAATCAATTGGTATATTTAGAAGCGGGCAGTGGCGCTAAAAATCCTGTTAAAGTATCCATTATTAAAAAAGTTGCCAGTCAATTACAAATCCCAATTATTGTTGGAGGCGGCATTCACAGTGCAAAGCAACTAAATCAAGCTTATAAAAATGGCGCCAATTTAGTGGTTATAGGTACTGCTTTTGAAGAAAATGCGCTACTTTTAAAATCCCAATAAAAAGAGATGGATACACTTTTTGAGTTTTTTATTGCACCTTATAAAGAGGCAACCTTTTTAAATATTATTCTCGAATTTATTGCCGCTGTTTTTGGCGTTATCAGTGTTTTTTATGCTAAAAAAGAAAATATTTTAGTCTATCCAACAGGTATTATTAGCACGGCACTTTATGTTTATTTATTGTCACAGTGGGCATTATATGGCGATTTAATTATCAATATTTATTACACTTTGATGAGCCTTTACGGATGGTATTTGTGGTCACGCATATCTTATAAATCTCAAATGCCACTGCGCATTTCAAGAACTAATTTATCAGATAAATTTAAAGCCTTAGGTATTTTTATTTTTACTGCCATCTTTGTGATTGCCGTTTATCGCTATTATCAAGTAATGCCTAATTTAAATTTGAATAACAGTGTTAGTTACGTCTATCAACACCTAAGTTCGGGTAGCTTAACAGAATTTAGAAAAATAACACCTTATCTCGATACTTTTACCACCGCTTCTGCTTTTGTAGCGATGTGGCTTATGGCAAACAAAAAAATAGAAAATTGGGTGTTTTGGATTTTAACCAATATCGTTTCTATACCTTTGTATTTTGTAAAAGGTTACGGTTTTACCGGAATTCAATACCTCATTTTTTTAATTTTAGCCATTTTAGGTTATAAAGCATGGAACACACACTTAAACAGTCGGAAAGCACTATTATAAAAATTGTTTTATTTGGGCCCGAAAGTACAGGAAAAACAACCCTTTCAGAACACTTAGCAATACATTACAATACCGTGTGGGTACCCGAATACGCTAGGCGCTATTTACAAAACAAATGGAATAATGAACGCAAAACATGTGAACGTGCCGACTTAATCCCAATTGCTAAAGGACAAATTCGCTTAGAAAACTATCTGACAACAAAAGTGGATAAGATTCTGATTTGTGATACCGATTTATTAGAAACTAAAGTCTATTCCGAAACTTACTACGGCGACTTTGTTGAACCGCTTTTAGAAAAATACGCCCTAGAAAACACTTACAATTTATACCTTTTAACTTATATTGACGTACCTTGGGAATTTGATGAATTGCGCGACCGTCCACATTTGCGTGAAGAAATGTTTGATGCTTTTAAAAATACCCTAGATAAATATAACCGACCTTATATTTTGCTTAAAGGCGATAAAAAAATGCGTTTTGAAACAGCTGTAAAGGCTATTGATAATTTGTTACTAAACAAGTCGCTTCGTTAAATTTTAAAAGTATTTCAAAGATGCTCACGGAATTATTAAGTGAATTAAAATTTAAAGCAACAAGAAGTAGTGGTGCTGGCGGTCAGCATGTTAATAAGGTTTCTTCTAAAATTGAATGCGTTTTTGACCTTGTGAACTCACAGGCGTTAACCGAAGATCAAAAACAATTACTACTCAAAAATAGTGCTTCAAGATTAACGAAAGACTTTAAACTCATCTTAACTTGCGATGAAAGTAGAAGCCAACATAAAAATAAAGAACTTGTTATTGAGCGCTTCTTGCAAATTATCAAAAAGGGATTGACCATACCCAAAAAAAGAACCCCTACAAAAATTGGCAAATCGGTGGTTGAAAAACGCAAAGAAAAAAAGAAAAAACAAGCTTATAAAAAAGCACTTCGCCAAAATCCTAAATTGGATTAAAAAATGATTACAAATTACGTTTGTCGCAAATATTTGACCTGCAAGGTTTTTAAACCTTGCAGGTCTTGTTGAAGAGTGCTATAAGGTTTCACTCTTAATCTGTATAATTTTCAAGACCACCATCAAAACCTTATAGAACTAATTGAAATCAAAAAGAAGCTTGAAGCAAAAAAATCATAAATGCAAATAATGTTTTAACGAAATGATTTTCAATATAATAGTCCCGAAGAGAAAAAATAATTCTGTTAGGGCGAAATATTTATTTATAAAAATCAAAAATTTATAATAGCTTTACCGTCTCTAAAAGGGGTGCTATCCCGATAATTATCGGGAGGCTGAGATTACACCCATTGAACCTGAACAGGTAATGCTGTTAAGGAAATGAAAAATCAAACTTCCCCTTTTTTATTTGTTTTATTAACCTGTTAAGAATTTATTCTTAACTTAAAATCATTGTTTAAACAGATGAAAAAGTTAATTATTTTAAGCGTTTTTTGTGGATTTTCGGTCTTTTCCCAAAATAATGACATCAAAAAAGACACGATTAAGTTAAATGAAGTCCTGGTAGAAGCCACACGTTTGAGCAAAAACGCCCCTTTTACCCAATCAAATTTATCAAAAAAAGACTTAAACAAGCGCAATTTAGGTCAAGACATTCCATTTTTGTTGAGGTATTTGCCAAATATTGTGGTTACTTCCGATGCCGGTGCTGGCGTGGGTTATACCGGAATTCGCGTACGCGGAAGCGATGCCACGCGTGTCAATGTAACTATTAATGGCATTCCATTTAACGACAGCGAATCACAAGGAACCTTTTGGGTTGACTTACCCGATTTTGCAAGTGTTACACAAAGCATTCAATTGCAACGTGGGGTAGGCACTTCAACCAATGGCGCGGGTGCTTTTGGCGCAAGTTTAAATCTGTTAACCGACGGCATTTCACAGCAAACATCCGCCGAAATCAACAATTCTGTTGGCTCTTTTAACACCCATAAACACACCATTAAATTTAATTCGGGCTTATTAAACAATCATTTTGAAATGGCGGGAAGTCTTGGCATTATTAAATCGGATGGTTATGTTGACCGAGCTAGCTCCGATTTAAAATCGTATTACCTTTCAGCGACCTATGTAAACGAAAAAACCTTAATTAAGGCCTTGGCTTTTGGTGGACATGAAATTACTTATCAATCTTGGTATGGTATAGATGCGGCGACATTAAAAAGTAATCGAACATTCAACTTTGCAGGGGCGATTTATGATGACACTTGGAATGTTACCGATTTTTATAAAGACCAAGTCGATAATTATAAACAAGATCATTTTCAGTTGCACATCAATCACGCTTTTAATGATTTTTGGAGTGGCAACTTAGCGTTTCATTATACTAAAGGAGCGGGTTATTTTGAAGAATATCAGCAAGATCAAGTGGTGTCAGATTATGGCTTAACGCCGATAAATATTGGAGCAATTGAATTTGCAACAACTGATTTGGTTAGACGAAAATGGCTTGATAACGATTTTTACGGAGCAACTTTTTCATTAAAATACAATGATTTAAAAAAGGTGAAATTTATTTTTGGAGGTGCTTTAAATCACTATAAAGGAGAACATTTTGGGCGCATCATTTCAGGCGAATATATTGCACGTGCCGATTTATTTAAAAACTACTATTTTAATTTGGGCGATAAAACCGATTTTAATACTTACAGTAAATTAGATTTTCAAATTTCAGATAAAGTAAGCCTTTATGGCGACTTGCAAGTTCGGTTTTTGAATTATAAAATAGAGGGTGATGAAAACGGATTGGACATTAATATTAAAGATAATTTGACTTTTTTTAATCCTAAATTCGGACTGAATTTTAAAGTAAATAATTCGGTAAGCGCTTATTTTTCGTATGCCAAAGCGCATAAAGAACCTAACAGAACAGACTATGTTGAATCGGAAGTTTTTCCAAAACCTGAAAGTTTAGACGATTTTGAATTGGGCTATCGCTTAGAAACAAACGCCGCTAAGGTAAATGCAAATTTTTATTATATGTCTTATAAAGACCAATTGGTTTTAACAGGCGCTATTGACGATGTTGGAAATTTTATTCGCGCTAATAGTGGCAATAGTTATCGACTAGGTTTTGAAGCCGACGCCGTTATAAAATTAGATAAATCTTTTTTTTGGCAACCAAATTTTGCTTTTAGTAAAAATAAAAACCGCCATTTTTTGGATGAAAATGGACAAAATTTGGGCAATACCGACATTTCATTTTCACCAAATGTAGTTTTAGGAAATGCGTTGGTTTTTGAACCTTCAAAAGCTTTTTCGGTAGGAATTTTATCAAAACTTGTTGGGTCGCAATTTATGAGTAATAATGAGTTACCCGCTTCTAAACTACCGAGTTATTTTACTACCGATTTAAATTTTGCAATCAAATTATTTCCTAAAAACACCTTTAAAGAACTTAATATTAGTAGCTTAGTTAATAATATTTTCAATAAAAAGTATGTTTCTAATGGTTATTTGTGGGGCGTGGATCCTTATTATTTTCCGCAAGCAGGAATCAACTTTTTATTAGGATTGAATCTTAAATTTTAAACTAAAAAAATCCCAACATTTTTTAAGTGTTGGGATTTTTAATACTAATAATGGGGTTGTTATTGACTTCATTTAGTTGAAAATGACAGCCGAGGATTTATTTTTTTAAGGTATTTTTTCCGGTAATTGTATAAAGCGGACAAGAGCTAGTTAATACGGTAAACAATAAAATAGCGCCAACTGCATAAAGCACGTAGCCAGCCCAAATCGCTTCAATACCACCTTTATAAGCAAAATAAATGGCGATAGCGGCGATTAAAATTCTGATGACTTTGTCAATAGTTCCTACATTTTTTTTCATAATAATAATTTTTAAAAAGTTAGTAAATTTATTTTTCTAATGGCATTTTTTGTGCGCTCCAATTCAGCACACCACCTTTTAAATCGTAAATTGTTTTAAAACCTAATTTCTTCAGTATTTCGGCAGAATTTGAACTTCTTACACCACTTCTACAATATAGATAAATGGGTTTAGACTTATCTAGTTTACCGATTTTAGCACTAAAGTCTTGGTCGTAATAATCAATATTTACTGACTTTCCAATATGTCCGGTTGCAAATTCGCTAGGCGTTCTAACATCCACTAGTTGAATTTTTGAACTTTTTAAGGTGTTAAGCAAGTCATTTGGCTCGATAAGTTTTATAACACCACTATCGCTTTGCGCAATACTAACAGAACCCAAGCTTACAAAAAATAGGATTGCTAAAAATAATTTTAAATGTTTCATTTGTCTTTTTTTCTATATATAAATCAAAAATGATACCTTAAAAGTAGTAAAACTATTTATTAAATTTATAAATTGTGCGACTAAAGTTGCAAAAAACTGCTTTAAAATAGATAATGATTTGTAAAACAAGTATGTTAATTTTTTTATTTTATAGAATTTTACTCAATTATAATATTTATTTGTTAATTTAAATAATTTTTTAATACTGTTCTTCATTAGATGAATCAACAAGAAAGATTTCAAGACCAAGGCAAAATGCTTTCAGATTTTTATTCCGAGGTTTGGGTTGTATGCCCCGCCTGTGCAAAAAAAGCACTTGCCAAAGTTAATATAGAAACTAATACGGTTCGCTTATATTGTTTAAATTGTGGTTATAACAAAGAAACATCAACAAAATTGAGCCCTAACGCAACAATCTTGATGGCCGCACATGACTATTTTGGAGCTTCATTATGGTTACAATCATCCTTTAAAAATGATGTTTTTTTTGCTTATAATGGCGCGCATTTAGACTATTTAGAGCGTTATATTTCAGCAAATTTAAGAGAACATAAAGACCGTTCTCATTTTACATTATTAGAAAAACTTCCCAAATTTTATCATGATGCAAAAAATAGACCACGCCTTTTGAAAATTATTGCAAGGTTGAAATTGAAATAGTTTATAATCTAGTTAAAACTATTAAATAACAGCATTTTATAAAAATATACTTACCTAAAATATTAATCAATGCCTAGTGTAGATTGCTAATTAAATTTGGATTTTTTATACTCTAAATCTTTTAGCACCATTTTTAACTCGCCAAAGGTATATTCATCACTAATTTTTTCTTTGAGTTGTGATAAACTTTCAAAAGGAACTTCTTCGAGTATTTTTTTGAGTTCTAGATATCTGTTTTTTGGCACTAAGGCTGAAATTTCAATGGCACCTGTTGCGATAAACTGCGATAAATGTCCTTCAATGGTACTAACTGCGAGAGCTCTTTTTAAGGCAATTTGCTTAACATCTAAACCATTTTTAAACAGTTCGAATGATTGCATTTGTGTTGATAGTTTATTGGGCTTTTCAATTTCAGGTTTGTCTATAATGGGTTTAATATTTTTATTGGCACAGTAATTTGAAATAATCTTCAAGATATCAGCACCATATTTTTTTATACGCACCTTTCCCATTCCATTTACGGCTTTCAATTGTTGGTTTGTGGTAGGTAGTAATTCACACATATCATAAAGTGATTTTTGTGTGAAAATTTGATAGCGATTAACATTCTCAGAATCTGCAAATTGCGTTTGCAAATTTTGAAGTAAAGCAAACAATTTTGGGTGTTTTGTTGTGTTTGAACGGTTTGTTTTAACCTTAGCAATCTTACTTTTTTGTAGGACTGCTTTTGCGCGTAATTCTAAATATTTGGCAGTGGAGAAGCCACTTAATAAGCCTTCAAAACAAAATAATTTGATAAAAATTTTTTCAGAAAGTTGTTCTATAAATTTATCCATATCCTTATGGAGTTCATTGTTATCTGTCGAAAAAGTAAGCGTATCTAGTTGATTTTTAATTTTTTCGATAGTTTGTTTGCTAAAATAAGCAACCGCTTTTTTTAGCCGATCTTGAATATTGGCATTGGTTTCAAGTTCAATTAATTCATCACTATAATTTTCTAGCTGACTTTTAAAATTGGTGCTCACCTTTAATAATTCAACAATTCCTTGCTCTTTAATGCTGATTAATGGTTTTATAATATTGCCAATCAATAGGTTTTCATTTTTGCGATAAAGTTCTATTAAACGGGTAACAGGAAATAAAAGTGGGTAAAAATTAAACAACTCTTCTATAAGGTTTAGCTGAAAGGTTTTTTGTGAAATTTTTAAAATCGTATTATCCGGTACATTAGCTTCAATAGCGCTATTAAAGGAAGCAACGCGGTTATCATTGATAATGCTACTATCTATAATTGGATTTTTGAGTATAATGCCTTCCAAAGTTCTACATCTGCTCAAAGCTACATAGGTTTGTCCGTGCGCAAATGATGCTTGGGCATCAATAATAGCCTTGTCAAAGGTAAGTCCTTGGCTTTTGTGAATGGTAATTGCCCAAGCGAGGCGGAGTGGCATCTGTGAAAACGAGCCAATAACATTTGAAACAATTTCCTTTGTTTCTGCTTTAATAGAGTAATTGATATTTTCCCAAGTTTCAAAGCTTGTTTCAATAGGCACTTTATCATTTGAACATTGAACAATGACTTTATTGTTTTCTAAATCAATAATTTTACCAATTTTTCCATTAAAATATCTTTTTTCTGGGGAGCTGTCATTTTTAATATACATCACCTGAGCACCAACTTTCAGTTCAAGCTTTTCATTAGTTGGATAGGCATATTCATTAAAGGTTCCTTCAATAATTGCGTGATAAAAACAACTTTCGCTTTTTATTTTCTTTAATTCTAAGGCATTTTGAGCATTTGCGATATTATTATGCGTTGTGAGCGTAATGTAACCATCATCTTTTTGGGGTTCAAAATTTGGCAGGTAGCGTTTGTTGAGAATTTTAGCCGATTCTGTTGTGAGTTTATCGTTTCTAATTTCGTTTAAAATCTTTATAAATGTTTCATTATCTTGTCGGTAGATGTTTTTTAATTCAATTCCAACAGCGTTTGCGAGTCTAAACGCTTTGCTACTAAAAAAATAAGGTGTTTCATAATGCGTTCTGAGCAATTCCCATTCATCTTGTTTAGAAACGGGCGCTAATTGTTGCAAGTCGCCAATCATAAGAATTTGAACGCCCCCAAAAACCTTGTCTTTATTTTTATAACGCCTTAAAACTTGGTCAATACCATCCAATAAATCAGCTCTAACCATACTTATTTCGTCGATGATTAACAAATCTAACGAGCGCATAATGTCTAGTTTTGTGCTACTGAATTTGTGTTTAAAATCAGAATTATTCTCGATAGTATTTGGCAGAATGGGTCCAAAAGGCAGTTGAAAAAATGAGTGAATGGTAACACCTTTTGCATTTATAGCAGCTACGCCTGTTGGCGCAACAACAATGAGTCTTTTATAGGATTCATCTTTTATCTTATGTAAAAAAGTTGTTTTTCCGGTACCGGCTTTTCCCGTTAAAAAGAGGTTTCTATCAGTTTTTTCGACGAAATTTAAGGCTAATTTTAGTTCTGTGTTGCTGGGCATTTCAAAATCATTTTCTTAACAAAGGTAAGTAAAACGTTTTGTATTTATAGCTAATGCAATGATTTTGAATTAGTATTTGTTGGGGTTTTTTAAGTGAGAATTTTTATTCCATCAAATTAACAAATATTTATACTTCAACAATTGTCAGAATTATTTAGGTTTGTCAAATCTTAAAACCTTGTGAATGCGGAATAAAATTACGCTTTTATTGTTGATAACTTCCGCTTTAATTCAAGCTCAAATCAAGGGTTTGGTAATTGATAAAAACAAGCAAATTTTGCCTTTTGTAAATATATATGTGCAGGATGCTTATATTGGAACTACAACTAACGACGAAGGTAAATATGAGTTAAATATTAGCAAAACAGGTAATTATACCATTATATTTCAGTATTTAGGTTATAAAACTATTAAGAAAACTGTCAGTATTTTAACTTTTCCTTATTTGCTTAATGTTACTTTATTAGAAGATGAAGTAGCTTTGGCTGAAGTTGAAATCAATTCAAAAGAAAATCCGGCAAACGAAATCATCCGAAAAACTATAAAAAATCGGGATGCAAATCTGTTAAAAATAATGAACTTTACAGCCGATTTCTACTCACGGGGCATATATCGAATCAAAAATGCGCCTAAAAAAATTCTCGGTCAGGATCTTGGCGATATGGGTGGAGGCCTCGATTCTACTAGAAGTGGCGTAATATACCTCTCTGAAACCATATCAAAAATTACAAAAAGTCCCAAAAATTTTAATGAACACATTATTGCCTCAAAGGTGAGTGGTAATGATAACGGATTTAGTTTTAACCAGGCTTCGGGCGTGAATTTTAACTTTTATAAAAATAACGTTGAACTGGGCGATAATTTAATTTCACCTATTTCGAGCACGGCTTTTAACTATTATTCTTATAAATTAGTCAATAGTTTTTATGAAGATAAACACTTGATTAACAAAATACAAGTAAAGCCAAAACGCTTAACAGATAATGTTTTCGAAGGTTTTATTTATATTGCCGAAAATGATTGGGCTTTGTATGGGGTTGAGCTTTCGGTTACGGGAAAACAGTTACAAATTCCTGCCATTATAAAGCTGACTTTAACACAAAATTATTCCTATTCCCAAACCGATAAGTTATGGTCAATATTTTCACAGAACATTGATTTTCAGTTTGGAATATTCGGTTTCAATATAGATGGACGCTTTACGGCAGTTTATAGTAATTACAATTTCAGTCCGCTGTTTACAGCCAAAAGCTTTACCAATGAGGTGCTTTCTTTTGAAGATAAAGCCAATAAAAAGGATAGTGTTTTTTGGAGGATGATTCGGCCTGTGCCACTTACTTTTGAGGAGGTAAAAGATTATCAACTAAAAGATAGCATAAAAACCATTCGAAAATCGAAAAAATACCTAGATTCAGTTGATTTAAAACGAAATAAATTTGGCTTTAGTAATTTAATTTTAGGATACCGCTATCAAAAATCATTTAAAAATTGGAATTTAAATATCGGCTCTCCGCTTTTTAATTCGCAATTTAATACCGTTCAGGGTTGGCATACCAATATGGAAACGTCCTTTTTTAAGTATTTTAAAGATAAAAAGCAAAGTCTTTGGATCAATTCAAATTTTGATTACGGATTTTCTGATAAAATATTCCGACCAAATGCCTCATTTACTTATCAATTTAACAATCAAACCAAGCCCTATATTTCGGTTTCAGGTGGTCGAAAACTCACACAATTTAATCAAAATAATCCCATTGCGGCTGTGGTAAATACGGTTACCTCTTTGTTTTTTGAACGCAATTATGCCAAATATTATGACAAAACTTTTGCAAAATTAGCTTTTGGAAAGGAACTTTTAAACGGGCTAGAATTATCATCATCAATAGCTTATGAAGTTAGAACACCTGTTTTTAACACCACTGACTACACTGTTTTTAATCGCAACGCTGTTGATTACAGTTCTAATAACCCACTAACTCCAAACAATTTTACAAGTGTGCCTTTTGAAGCAAACAAGCTATTTAAATTTTCAGTAAAAGCGCAAATCAAATTCGGACAAGAATACATTTCATTGCCCGACCAAAAAATAAATTTAGGCGCAAATAAATATCCCAAAATAGATTTTAATTACACAAAAGGTTTTGCGGCTAGCAATTCAAAATTTAACTACGATTTTGTTGAAACAAAAATATTTCAAACCCTTGAATTTGGAAATAAAGGTAACTTTTCATACAATTTAAAGGCGGGCACTTTTTTAAATAAAGATGAATTAGCCTTTACCGATTATAAACATTTTAATGGAAATGAAACCCATATTAATATAAATTACAATACTTTAGAAACATTTAACCTGTTGCCATACTATGATTTGAGCACCGATGGCAACTATGCTGAATTCCATTTTAAGCACCACTTTAATGGATATATTTTAAGAAAAATCCCTTTGATAAATAAATTGCAATTCAAGTTGGCACTAGGGGCAAATGTTTTGATGACAAAAAATAAGCAGCCATATTCTGAATACAATATTGGCGTTGAAAATATTGGCTTCGGAAAAATCCGCTTTTTACGAATTGATTTTGTCCGCTCAAATTTTAACGGAAACCAAGTTAAAGGTTTGATGTTTGGCTTGAATTTGTAAAAAAAACTTCGTTACGATAACTCAAAATTGTAACTTTGTGTCAAATAATATACAATGATTGTTAAGCTTCTAGTTTTTGGCATTTTTACCGATATATTTGGTGCAAATCAGGTTGATTTTGAGTTGCCAACACCAATAAATGTAGGACAGTTAAAAGCATTTATTGCCAAAAAATTTCCGCAAACAGAAGCATTGAATTTTGCTATTGCCGTTGATGAGACTTATGCCGATGATGATTTAATCATAAATGAAAATCAGATAATCGCTTTAATTCCACCCGTTAGCGGTGGCTAAAATTGGTTTATGAAAAATAAAATTTCAGTACTTGTTACTTCCGAAAAGTTAAATATTCAAACTTGTTATGATTTTGTTAAAGATGATTCGTGCGGAGGTATCACGTTATTTGTAGGAACCGTTCGGAATGAATCCTACCAAAAAAAAGTAACCCTTCTCAATTTTAGCACCTATAAAGCAATGGCGGTAAAAGAGTTAAATAATATTGCTGTTCAGGCTTTAGCCGACTTTACCATTTTAAAAATCGCCATTCACCATGCTGAAGGTGATTTAAAAATAGGTGACATTCCAGTTATTATTGCAGTATCTGCGCCACATCGTGACGCTGCTTTCAAAGCTTGTCAGTTTGCCATTGATACCCTAAAAAAGTCAGTGCCCATCTGGAAAAAGGAGCATTTTAACGATGGTGCCATTTGGGTTAATGCGCATCCATAGTTCAAAAAATAGTCAAGATATTTTTTAGGGAATTACATAAAATGAGTGTTAACACGAGGCAAAGATAAAAATAGGTGCGTAGACAAAAAATGACCGAAAGAATTTAGGAATAGTCTTGGTTTTTTTTATTTAAACTTTAATAATCTTCTTAAAATAATGATTCACAAATATTTTGCAATATTTTGAAGCCTTAATGTATTTTTCAATTAAGACCTAACAGGTTTTTAAAACCTGTTAGGTTTGGTAATTGTGTCTATGATTATTTGTGCATTCGTGGCTATTATCACAAAACGTAGCAAGTTTATCTGTTAAATTAAATATCAATATTTTAGAAATTCCTAAAAAAGCATATTTAAGAATGTCCGCCCACTACAATTCTCATTATTTTAAAATTTAATCTGAAGAAATTGTAAAGTTGAAAAATGAAAAAGCGTCTCATAAAACGGACTATTTTTGTGGGTTCTGTGCCATAAGAAGTATTGCTATAAGGAATTGTTTTTTTAATTTGTGTGTTCATTTTAATTTTTTTAGGTTAATTATTCAGGAATCAAATACCAAAAAGGTTTTGCTTTTGCTTTGTATAAAAACAAGTAGTGCATAAATAATTTTATCCAATGTCCTGCCGTTCCTACAATTCCCACAGTATCATTGATATTTCTGCCCCATTCAGGGTATTTTTCCCAATCGGAAACAATTGGGTTTACGGTCATTACCGCTGCTTGGCCGTTAAAAATGCCATAGCCTGCCGATACAATACAAGCAGCACCCATTCTAGCCATTGAAGCTTTATGGAGGTGTTCCTTTTTTCCCGTTTTAATGATGTGAATGATATTTTGTGCTACAATTTTTCCAATTACGCCCGATGGCATCCCCGTTCTTGGAGGGGTTGGAAATATTTTTGTGCCATTTGGGCTTTCCATTGGTTTTGACATGCCGTGAGGTGGTGCAAATGCAATGCCCGCAGCGTAAATGTTTTCATATTTTGCACTTTGGTAAGTTGATGGCCAATCTTCGGCACGCCATTCTTCATAAGGTTTTGGCGTGTAATCTGCATCAACTTTCATCATGCCGTTGGCAACAAATAACTCAGAACTGATGTCTTCATCTTTTTTGTTATAAGCTTTCATACCCGCTCCGGCAAAACCTGGAATAAGCATGGCAAAGTCAAATTCTTTTGTGTGAAATTTTCCTTCTAGATCTTCATAAAACACCTTTCCTTTTTCTACTTTTTGAACGCCGGCTCTTTTAATCCATTTAACGCCATACTCTTTTAAAATAGATTCGGTAAAAATTTTTGTTGGGGTGATGTAGCCATTTCGTTTAACATAAGCGCCTCCCATACCAAAATCTCCTAATTCATATTCATTGCTAATCCACCAAAGGTCAGCTAAATGCATCAAGTTTCGCTTCTTTATCTCGAAGGCAACATTTAAAACATATTCAAATGCAGCTCCTTGACAGGTAGCAAGTGGGTGTCCGGTGCCAATTAAAAAGGTTTGTTTTTCACCATTTTCCATTTTTTTTAAAGAGGCTTGAAGGGTTTCCCAGGCGTGCGTGGCATGCTCATAGGTACAAACCGATTGCGTGAATTTATTTGGACCTAAACCCTCGGTAGCTTCAAAGTTTAGTTTTGGGCCAGTTCCATTAATCAAATAATCATAAGTAACTTTTTCTTCGGTTCCTTCATCCGCACCAGCGACATATTTTATGGTAACAAATCCTTTTTCATTTTCGGCATCACCTTCGGGGTGAATAGATAGTGCCATCGCCTGTTTGTAGTTTACACCCATTTTTTTATAGACTGGTGCTAACTTAAATTTAACCTGTTCGGGAGTCATTAATCCAACGCCAACCCAAATGTTAGAAGGAATCCATTGAAAATTACTGTTTGGTGAAACCATCACCACTTCGTGATTTTTGCTAAGCGCCTTACTTAAATAAGAAACCGCCGTGTGACCTGAAATGCCAGCACCTAATACTACTACTTTTGCCATATTTATCTGAATTTTAGCCAAATGTATATGATTAAAACTCAGATAAACGTAACTATTGTTACATCAAAAAGGGATGGGCGCGATTTTGCGAATGTTTTTTTGCTTTAGCTAAACAATTAAAACTTTTACAATTTTAAACCGATACTTGCCCTTTAATTAATGGATAAGGGTCGTAGCCGATGAGTTCAAAATCCTCAAATTTAAAGTCAAATATATTTATAATAGCAGGGTTTAAATGCATTTTAGGTAAAGCACGTGGTGTTCGGCTCAACTGTATGGCGATTTGTGCTTGGTGATTGTTATAAATATGTGCATCGCCAAAAGTGTGAATAAAATCACCGTATTCATATCCCGTAACTTGCGCCACCATCATAGTTAAAAGGGCATAAGAGGCGATGTTAAAGGGAACGCCTAGAAAAATATCGGCACTGCGTTGGTATAATTGACAGGATAATTTTCCTTCTGAAATATAGAATTGAAAAAAAGCATGGCAAGGAGGGAGCGCCGCTTTATTATTGGCAACATTTTGGGAAAAGCTTTTCGAAGTATCGGGTAAAACACTCGGGTTCCAAGCCGAAACCAATAACCTTCGGCTTTCGGGATTTGTTTTTATGGTTTCAATAACTTCGGTAATTTGGTCTATACCTTCACTGTTCCAATTCCGCCATTGTTGTCCGTAAACAGGACCTAAATGACCTTGTTCATCCGCCCAAGCATCCCAAATTTTAACGCCATTTTCTTTGAGATAAGCAATATTGGTATCTCCTTTTAAAAACCAAAGTAATTCGTGAATAATTGATTTTAAATGAAGTTTTTTGGTAGTGAGCATGGGGAATCCTCGTTGTAAATCAAAACGCATTTGATAGCCAAAAACGCTTTTTGTACCTGTGCCTGTGCGGTCATCTTTGCCAACGCCGTTGGTGAGGACGTGCTCAATTAAATCTAAATATTGCTTCATTTTTTAAAAAGGGGCTTCAAAACTCAACCTTAGTCTTTAACATTTTTAATAACTTCGGGATTGTGTTTGTATTTAAAAATCTTGGCAAAAACCAATGCTAAAATCAGTGCATAAGCAGCAAATACAAACCAAATTGTTGTCCAATCTCTAATGCCATTTGTAGTAAAATAATCGACAATTAAACCACTGGTATAACCACCAATAAAAGCGCCTAAGCCATTGGTTAGCAACATAAACAAGCCTTGAGCACTACTTCTAAATTTATTATTAGTTTCGGTTTCAACAAACAAAGAGCCTGAAATATTAAAAAAGTCAAATGCCATTCCGTAAACAATCATCGATAAAACTAAAAAGCCCAAGCCCATGCCTTCTGGATTGCCAATTCCGAATAAAGCAAACCTAAAAAACCATGCAAGCATACTCATCATCATTACGGCTTTAATTCCAAAACGTTTTAAGAAAAAGGGAATGGTTAAAATAAATGCCGTTTCTGATATTTGTGAAAGTGATATTAAAATGTTAGAATGTTTAACAGCAAATGAATCAGGATAAGCCCCTGTAAAACTTCTTATAAATTCGGATGCCCAAGCGTTTGAAATTTGTAAAACGATGCCTAACATCATTGAAAAGATAAAAAAGATAGCCATTTTTTTATCCTTAAATAAAACAAAAGCGTCTAATCCCAATCTTGAAATAAGTGATTTATTCTCTGATTTTGAAGTAGGTACATTTGGCAGCGTAAAAGCATAAAGCCCTAAAAATAGCGAAAAACCAGCCGCGAAATAGAATTGATTAGCGCTTTGTGTCCACCCTAAAAAATCAATCATCCACAAGGCTACAATAAAACCGATTGTTCCCCAAACACGAATGGGTGGAAAAACTTTAATAATATCGAATTTGTTTTGTTCTAGAACGCTATACGACACAGCGTTTGCTAAACCAATGGTGGGCATATAAACCATTAAATAACCAAAAATAATCCAGAAAAAAGAATCAAAATCGGTAATTTGACTTAGATAAAATAAAAAGCCAGCGCCTAAAATATGTAGCAAACCCAAAAGTTTTTGAGCATTTAGGTATTTATCAGCTATAATTCCAACAATTGCGGGCATAATGATAGAAGCCAAGCCCAGTGTCATAAAAACTTTGCCTATTTGACTACCCGAAAAATGCAACTGTCCACCTAAATAGCCACCTAAGGAAATCAGCCAAGCGCCAAATACAAAAAGTTCAAAAAAGTTTAATACCGTTAAACGAAATTTAATATTCATATTTTAAAATTTATTTTCGGTTATTTATTTCATCTCTTATTTTGGCTGCCAATTCATAGTCTTCGTGGGCAATGGCCTCTTCTAAATTTTTCATTAAAGTCTTCATTGTCAATTTAGAAAAAGCATCATTTTTTGATTGGGTTTTAGCAGGAGGTTTTGGAATGTTAAGACTTTCTTCTTTTTGCAAATTGAATTCCTCTTTAATTTTTAAAAATACGCCCGCTTTATCTAAAATATTTTCATAAGTAAAAATGGGAGCATTAAAACGTATCGCTAAAGCAACTGCATCCGAAGTTCGGGTGTCTATAATTTCTTCAATTTTATCGCGTTCGCAAATAAGGCTCGAAAAAAAGACGCCATCCACTAGCTTATGAATGATAATTTGCTTGATTTTAATGTCAAATCTATCCGCAAAGGTTTTAAATAAATCGTGTGTGAGTGGGCGAGGTGGTTTAATTTCATGTTCTAAAGCAATAGCAATTGATTGCGCTTCGAATGCGCCAATAATAATAGGTAAGGTGCGTTCGCCGGTAACTTCTTTTAAAATTAACGCGTAAGCGCCACTTTGCGTTTGGCTGTAAGAAATGCCTTTAATGTTTAATCGGACTAGGCTCAATTTAATTGCTTTAATAAAAGCGCTCTTACTTAAAGGCTTAAAAAAGTCTAAAAATAAGAGCGCCTTTGGGTGCACAATTTAATAAAAATTACGCGTTATTTTGTTTAAAGATTTTTAATTTTTCAACCAACTTAGGCACAACTTCAAACGCATCGCCAACAATGCCATAATCGGCGGCTTTAAAGAACGGCGCTTCAGGGTCGGTATTGATTACGACTTTAACTTTTGATGAATTGATGCCGGCTAAATGTTGAATGGCTCCCGAAATGCCGATGGCAATATAAAGGTTAGCGGCAACTTGTTTGCCGGTTTGACCAACATGTTCGGCGTGATCGCGCCAATCTAAATCGGATACAGGTTTAGAACATGCTGTTGCAGCGCCTAAAACTTGAGCAAGTTCTTCAATCATGCCCCAGTTTTCGGGACCTTTTAAACCGCGCCCTGCCGAAACAACAATATCGGCATCGGCAATGCTCACTTTACCAGAGGTTTTAATAATTTGTTTTGAACTAACGCCAAAATCGGCATCGCTTAAAGCGGGATTAAAATCGGCTAAAGTGGTTTCAACTGTATTTTCAAATATTCCAAAGGCATTTTTAGCGAGTCCAATAACCTTAACGGATGTTGATAAGGCAGTTAAACAAAATGCTTTGTTAGAAAAAGCCTTGCGTTTTACAACAAAAGGATTGGTAGTTGAAGGAATGCCAACAACATTCGAAGCCAAAGCCGCCTGTAATTTAAAGGCAACTAGAGGCGCTAAATACAAGCCGTTTGAACTCGAATCGATGATAACAACTGTTGCGGCTTCACTTTTGGCAACTTGGCTAACAACTTCGGCAAAAGCTTTTGCGTTAAAACTGGTTAATTTCTCGTTTTTTACATTTAAAATTTTTGTAGCGCCATAAGTTGATAATTGGCTGGCATCTTTAGCATTGATGCTAAGCGCTACAAGATTTGTTTGTAACAATTCGGCGACTTTTGCACCGTAAGAAGTTGCTTCAAAAGCAACTTTTTTATACTGACCCTCTGAGGTTTCTGCGAATACTAGAACTGACATATTTTATAATTTTTTAGGCTACTTTAAATCCTTAATTAGATTATTTTGAGCTTTTTAATATTAGATTACTTTTGCTTCGGTGTGTAATAAATTGATTAATTCATCAATATTATCGGGAGATACTAATTTACAAGCACTTTTTAAGGGTAGCTTTTCAAAACCTACCGTTGTGCTATTTAGAATAACCTCAATTGCAGGCACAACTTTTAATGGTTTTTGACGAGCCATCATGATGCCGCGCATGTTAGGAATTCTCAAATCTTTTTCCTCTACAATGCCTTTTTGTCCTGCTAAAACAATGGGTAAAGTGGTAGCTAAAACTTCACTGCCGCCATCAATCTCTCTGGTAGCGGTAACATTTTGGCCTTCAATTTCAACACCAATACAAGCATTGACAAAGTTATAGTTTAAACTTGCAGCTAAAAATCCGGGAACCATACCGCCATTATAATCAATAGATTCTCTACCTGTTAAAATTAGGTTGTAGCCCTCTTTTTTTGCAACATCGGCAATTTGTTGTGCTACAAAAAAAGCTTCTTTTGGCTCGGCATCAACTCTTATGGCGTCATCGGCTCCAATGGCTAAAGCTTTTCGCAAGGTTGGCTCAACAAGTTGAGTGCCAACGGTAATTACCGTAATGCTTGCCCCTTGTTTTTCTTTAAACCACAAGGCTCTTGTCAAGCAATATTCGTCGTGTGGATTGATGACGTATTGCACGCCATTGGTATCAAATTTTGTATCGCCTTCAGTGAAATTTATTTTTGAAGTCGTATCGGGAACGTGACTTATACAAACTAATAGCTTCATATTTTTAATTGTTTTTTGTTGTTTTGTCGGATAAAATAAATGAAGTTTCAAAGTTAATACTTTTTTTTATTTTTATTATGCATGCATAATAAAAATTTAAGATAATTTTAATGGATTAAAAAGCAATAATACCTATTTTTGCCGTTCAATTTTATGGAATATGAGAACGATACAATTTAGAGAAGCCATTTGCGAAGCGATGAGTGAAGAAATGCGCAGAGACGAATCTATTTATTTGATAGGTGAAGAAGTGGCAGAATATAATGGAGCTTACAAGGCGTCAAAAGGAATGCTGGAAGAATTTGGCGCAAAACGTGTAATAGATACGCCCATAGCTGAATCTGGTTTTAGTGGCATTGCTATTGGCTCGGCTATGAATGGCAACCGCCCAATAGTTGAATATATGACCTTTAACTTTTCGTTGGTGGCGATAGACCAAATAATCAATAATGCCGCAAAAATGCGTCAAATGAGCGGTGGTCAGTTTAACATTCCAATAGTTTTTAGAGGTCCTACAGGCTCTGCCGGCCAATTAGGGGCTACACATTCGCAAGCTTTTGAAAATTGGTTTGCTAACACACCTGGTTTAAAGGTAGTTATTCCTTCAAATCCCTATGATGCTAAAGGTTTGTTAAAGGCAGCCATTAGAGATGATGACCCTGTTATTTTTATGGAATCAGAACAAATGTATGGCGATAAAGGCGAAGTGCCCGATGGCGAATACATTCTTCCGCTTGGAGTTGCCGATATTAAACGCGCCGGAACCGATGTTACCGTGGTGTCTTTTGGAAAAATAATTAAAGAAGCTTTTATTGCTGCAGATATTTTACAAAAAGAAGGCATTTCAATTGAAATCATTGACCTAAGAACCATTAGACCAATGGATCATCAAGCCATTATAAACTCCGTTAAAAAAACAAACCGCTTAGTAATTTTAGAAGAATCTTGGCCTTTTGGCAGCATAGCTTCTGAAATAACTTACCAAGTTCAAGAACAAGCATTCGATTTTTTAGACGCGCCTATTCAAAGAATAACCACTGCCGATACGCCAGCGCCCTATTCTCCAGTCCTTTTAGATGAATGGCTGCCAAGTGCAAAAGATGTTGTTGCTGCAGTTAAAAAAGTACTTTACATTAAATAAATTAAAAACAACTTATTGTAAGATTCCGTTCTCTAGCAGTCTAAAGAATGGAATTTTTAATTTTAATATGAAAAAACAAATCCTTATTATAGTTATGTTATTCACCGCAATAGCTTTTGCTCAAGTAAAAGTAAAAGTAGGTGGAAAAATTGTAGATACTGCCGGCGAGCCCATTGCTTTTGCCGATGTGTTTTTTAAAGGCTCTACCAAAGGCACTATTACCGATGAAAACGGAAAATTTTATTTAGAATCAAATGTTGGCTACACCGTATTAGTGGTCAACTTTTTAGGTTTCGACATAAAAGAAATCCCTTTAAAATCTCAAAATTTTAATATGATAATTGTATTAAAAGAAGAGGCTGCCAAATTAAATACCGTTGAAATATTTTCGGGTAAAGTTAAGAAAAAGGGAAATCCTGCAATTGCCATATTAAATAAAATATGGGCACACAAACGTAAAAACGGGGTCTATCTTTTTAAACAATTTGAAAATGATAAATACGAAAAAATAGAATTCGACCTCAATAGTATTGATGAAAAATTAAAAAATAGCCGAATTTTTAAAGGTTTAGAATTTGTTTTTGATCAAGTAGATTCTTCAAATATTACCGGCAAACCCTATTTACCTATTTTCATTAATGAGGCAGTATATAAAGAATATGGACAAAATACATCGCCAAGAAAATATAAAGAAGAACTCGTTGCTAATAAAAATTCTGGATTCCAAAACAACCAAAGTTTGATTGCTTTTGTAAAACAATTGTATACAGAATATGATGTTTACGATAATTATATTAAAATTTTTGACAAGAGTTTTACTAGTCCGGTTTCAAAAACAGGACCATCGGTTTACAATTATGTTTTAGCCGATAGTGCTTTTATTGAAAACAAGTGGTGTTATAAAATAGTGTATTACCCTAGGCGTAAAAATGAATTGACTTTTAAAGGTCAATTTTGGGTAAACGATACCACATTTGCCTTGAAAAAAATAACAATGGAAGCCAATAAAAGTGCTAACATTAACTGGGTAAGAGAATTGTATCTCGATCAGGAATTCAATGTTTTAAACGACTCGGTTTTTTTGCTAAAACGCGATTACTTGATGTCTGATTTTGTGCTCAATAAAAGGGAAAATTCAAAAGGGGTATATGGCAAACGCACCTCAATTTATAACAATTATAATTTTAATAAAAAACGCGATGACGCCTTTTTTATAAAAAGAGTCAATGATTATTCTGCAGATGTTTATAATAAACCTGATAATTTTTGGGATACAAATCGTTTAGAAACTTTAAATAGAAACGAAAGCGGTATCTATAAAATGCTTGACACCTTAAAAACAGTAAGAAAATTTAAACAACTTTACGATTTAACAGCAACTCTCTATACGGGCTATTGGCAAATTAAGAAAGGCTTTGATTACGGTCCAATATTTTCAACTTTTGGAACAAACGACGTTGAGGGCACGCGTATAAGGGCAGGTGCGCGAACTTATTTTGATTTAAACGATTTAGCGCGCGTTCAAGGTTTTGTTGCTTATGGCACTAGAGATCAAAAGTTGAAATACGGCGTTTCGGCTAAATGGTTACTTGCAAAACAAAGCCGATTTACCGTCTTTGCAGGAAATCGCAAAGATGTTGAACAAACTGGATTTAGTTTAACAACCATAAATGATGTTTTAAATCGTAGCTTTGCCTCAGCAGCCTTTTTCTCACGCGGTGATAATTTTAGATTAACTAATCTAAATCTATCCAATATTGGATTTGAATTTGAAGCCGTTAACAATCTCGAATTTAAAGTAAGCGGTACTTATAAAACCCTTGCTTCGGCATCACCGTTATTTAATGTTGACTATTTTATAGACCAAACTTATACTGATAAAAAATCAACCATTACTCAAACTGAAGTTGATGTTTCAGTTAAGTATACTCCTAATCGAAAAAATTTTGGTTATGGTGTTGAACGCGGTGTGAGTAATGAAGGGCGGTATCCCATACTTTTTTTAAGCTATACTAAAGGCTTAAAAGGATTTATAAACAGTGACTTTAATTATCAAAAACTGCAATTTTTCTATAAACAACCCTATCAAATTGGGGGCTTTGGTCGTATGCATTCAACCTTAGAAATCGGTAAAACCTTTGGTCAAGTACCACTATTATTAATGAATGCTGTTCCTGGTAACCAAACCTTGTTTATGGCTCCAAACACCTTTGATTTGCTTGATTATTATGAGTTTGTAACCGATAAATATGCCGCATTGCACATTGAAAATAACTTTAACGGCAGAATATTTGCCAGAATCCCCTATTTTAGAAAATTTAATCTAAGAGAGATTGTGGGTGTTAGAGGGATTATTGGCGACGTGTCTCAACAGAACATCAATTTAAATGCATCAGGCATCAGCTATCGCGCGCCAACACATATGTATTGGGAGTGGCACGCCGGCATTGCTAATATTTTAAAGGTCATCAGAATTGATTTTGTGTTTAGAGGAAATTATAAAGACATCCCCGGAGCGAGTCAATTTACCATTAAAGGGGGTGCAGGCTTCTACTTTTAAACAAATATTAAACTTAAATCTTATTTAGTAAAGATGTTTGTATCTTTGCTTAACTAGTCTATTTCTAAAATTTAAAATAGACTAGTTTTAAAACGAATCATTTAATGAAACAAATAAATTTTTTTGATACACCTAAAGTTGATCAGGTTGGTATTGAAGATCGAATTTCTAGAATTACTTCGCGGAGCATAAAAAATGAATCCAAATTACAAGGGCTCTATATGATTTTAAATATGATAGACCTTACCACACTCGAAGGTGCAGATACCGAAGATAAAGTTAAACATATTTGCTATAAAGCAATGCATTTACACGATGACTTTCCAGGTTTACCAACAACTGCAGCCGTTTGTGTATATCCAAATTTTGTTAAAACGGCCATTGCCGAACTAAAAGGTTCGGGCGTAAAAGTAGCCTCCGTAGCGACGGCTTTTCCTAGCGGTCAAGCAAGCACCCAAACCAAATTAGAAGATGTAAAACAAGCAGTTGATAATGGGGCTGACGAAGTTGACATGGTGTTGAGCCGCGGTAAATTTCTCAGTGGCGATTATCAATTTGTTTATGATGAAATTGCAACCATTAAGACTGCCATAGGCAAAGCAAGATTGAAAGTAATTCTTGAAACCGGCGAACTTGGAAGTCTTGATAATGTGCGTCGCGCCAGCGATATCGCCATGCACGCCGGAGCCGATTTTATCAAAACTTCTACCGGAAAAATAAACCCCGCCGCCACTTTGCCCGTTACCTTAGTAATGCTCGAGGCGATAAAAGATTACTACTACCAAACCGGAAGAATGGTAGGTATGAAACCCGCAGGTGGCATTTCTAACGCAAAGTTAGCGCTGCACTATTTGTTGATGGTAAAGGAAACTTTAGGTGGTAAATGGCTTAATAATAACTACTTTAGAATTGGTGCAAGCAGTTTGGCAAACGATGTTTTAATGCAAATTATCAAGCAAAAAACAGGCAATTATCAATCTAAAGATTACTTTTCAAAAGATTAAATAAATGAAAACAAAAGTAAACATTGACTATACTTCAAACTGGAATTTAGCCCCAGCGCCCGAAAGTACGTCGCATATCAATCTTAAAGCGCAATACGATTTATTTATCAATGGAAAATTTGTAAAACCAAAATCCGGTAAATATTTTGACACAATAAACCCAGCTAACGAAAAAGTTTTAGCAAAAGTCGCTTCCGCAGACGCTTCAGATGTTGACCTTGCCGTAAAAGCAGCACGTAATGCTTATAATAATGTTTGGTCTAAATTGTCAGGAAAAGAGCGCGGCAAATACATTTATCGCATCGCTAGAATCATCCAAGAACGCGCACGCGAATTTGCTGTTATTGAAAGTTTAGACGGCGGAAAACCCATCCGTGAATCACGCGATATAGACATTCCGTTGGTATCGGCACATTTTTTCTACAATGCCGGCTGGGCCGATAAATTAGAATACGCATTTCCAAATCAAAAACCAAAAGCCTTAGGTGTTGTAGGTCAAATTATTCCCTGGAATTTTCCCCTGTTGATGGCCGCTTGGAAAATTGCACCTGCCTTAGCTGCCGGAAATACAGTTGTTATTAAAGCTTCAAATGCCACGCCGTTAACACTTTATAAATTAGCCGAAGTGTTTAAAGATGCCGGTTTGCCCGATGGCGTTGTCAACGTGGTTTCAGGAAGTGGTAGCGTGGTTGGAATGGCTATTGTCAACCATCCCGATGTTAATAAAATAGCTTTTACAGGCTCAACCAATGTAGGCAAAATTATTATGAAAGCCATCGCCGGAACAGGCAAAAAAGCCACCATGGAACTCGGCGGAAAAGCGGCCAACATTATTTTTGAAGATGCGGCGCTAGACCAAGCAGTTGAAGGTATTGTAAACGGCATTTTCTTTAATCAAGGTCACGTTTGTTGCGCCGGCTCTCGTTTGTATGTGCAAGAATCAGTTTATGAAATTGTCTTGCGAAAACTAAAAGACCGCATGCAATCATTAATTATTGGCGATCCGCTCGATAAAAATACCGATATCGGCGCAATTAACTCAAAAGATCAATTAAATACCATTAACGACTATATTAAAATCGGACTCAAAGAGGGAGCTGAAATCTACCAACCTGAGTGCAGTCTTCCAAAAAAAGGCTTTTGGTGCAAACCAACCTTGTTTACGCATGTAGCGCAATCAAATCGCATTGCACAAGAAGAAATATTTGGACCCGTTTTGGCCATTCAAACCTTTAGAACCATTGCCGAAGTGCTCGAAAAAGCAAACAATACACCTTATGGTTTATCCGCTGGAGTTTGGACAGATAAAGGTTCTAAAATATTTAATATGACCTCACAATTGCGCGCCGGTGTGGTTTGGGCTAACACCTTTAACAAATTCGATCCCGCTTCACCTTTTGGTGGTTATAAAGAAAGTGGTTTTGGTCGTGAAGGCGGTATTCACGGATTGGAACCGTATTTAAAATTTGATTGAATTAATTAGATAATGTGATAATTAGATAATGTGATAATGTGATAATTAGATAATGTGATAATGTGATAATTAGATAATGTGATAAT
>Ga0210037_1000061_pt1 | contig 92794 bp, 82 predicted proteins | sample CryGey08umfilter_3_FD_185451 | JGI IMG/M metagenome (GOLD analysis project Ga0210037, IMG submission 185451) | Groundwater microbial communities from aquifer in Utah, USA - Crystal Geyser 4/9/14 0.8 um filter (SPAdes) (version 3) | ecosystem: Environmental > Aquatic > Deep subsurface >...
TCAGTAGCAAACGAAATATCAACGGCGGGAGGGTTCGGATCCACAATCGGGAATTTGTTATAGTAGCATGAATTGAGGGTTAATCCCAATCCGATAAGCATAAAAAGTTGAACTATTTTTTTCATTTTTTTTATATTTAATTTAACAGTACAAAAGTCATTATTTTCAACCGTCTATTTTATGATTTTTATCAGACTTTTAAAACTATTATCTTTCTCCCTAGATTCAAAAGTTCAAAAAATGGTTTAAGTTTTAAAACAATAAAGACTAAACCAAACGTGCAATTGGTTATTTTATACTTTATATCAGCTAAAAATACTTTAATTTATTTAATTTTGTAGACTCAAAAAAACAGACTAAAATGCCAAAAGATTTATTTACCGCACCAGACTATTACTTGTTAGATGAATTGCTAACCGACGAGCACAAACTCATTAGAGAGGCTGCCAGAGAATGGGTTAAACGCGAAGTGTCTCCTATCATTGAAGAGGCTGCACAGCAAGCTAAATTTCCAACATCCATTGTAAAAGGCTTAGCCGAAATCGGTGCGTTTGGACCTTATATTCCTGTGGAATATGGTGGCGCTGGCCTAGATCAAATGTCTTATGGGTTAATTATGCAAGAAATTGAGCGCGGTGATTCGGGTGTTCGCTCAACTGCTTCAGTACAATCTTCGTTAGTGATGTATCCTATTTGGAAGTTTGGCGACGAAACTCAACGTCAAAAATACCTTCCAAAGCTGGCTTCCGGCGAATTTATGGGCTGTTTTGGTTTAACAGAGCCAAATCATGGCTCTAATCCTGGTGGCATGGAAACTAAATTTAAAGATATGGGCGACCATTATTTGCTTAATGGCGCTAAAATGTGGATTTCGAATGCGCCCATTGCCGATATTGCGGTTGTTTGGGCTAAAAATGAACAAGGTCGAATTCACGGTTTAATTGTTGAGCGCGGTATGGCCGGATTTTCAACGCCCGAAACACATCATAAATGGTCATTGCGCGCATCGGCAACGGGTGAACTTATTTTTGATAATGTAAAAGTTCCTAAAGAAAATTTATTACCTAATAAAAGCGGACTTGGCGCACCTTTACAATGTTTAGATTCTGCTCGCTATGGTATTGCGTGGGGCGCTATTGGGGCAGCAATGGATTGCTATGATACCGCATTGCGCTATGCAAAAGAACGCGTGCAATTTGGCAAGCCTATTGCAGGTTTTCAATTGCAACAAAAAAAGTTAGCCGAAATGATTACCGACATCACCAAAGCACAATTATTAACTTGGCGCTTAGGAACTTTGCGCAATGAAAATAGGGCGACTTCTGCACAAATATCAATGGCAAAACGAAACAATGTGGCGATGGCTTTACAAATTGCGCGCGAATCACGTCAAATATTAGGAGCGATGGGCATTACAGGCGACTATTCTATAATGCGTCACATGATGAATTTAGAAAGTGTTGTTACCTACGAAGGCACACACGATATTCATTTGCTTATAACAGGTTTTGACATTACAGGTATTTCTGCCTTTAACTAAATAGTGGCTCAATTAAAGACCGCTTGCAAAATAGGTAAAGAGTTGAGCTTTTTAAAACCAGATACATGTAATTCATAATAATTGATTAATATAGAGAGCAATAGCTGGCGTTGAGTTTTATCTAGTTTTAGCATTTGCATATTCTCAAAATTGGTCTCTAATAAGTTTTTGAACAAGTCTTTTTTTTCACCTTGAATAGAATTAAATAAACTTTGATTTTCAAATAAGCCTTCTTGAAGGTTAAAATAGGGATAATCACTATTTTTTATTTGCGGATAAAATCCTAAATATTTAGTGAGTTTTAATAAAAATACAAGATGAAAATTAGCAATTTCTGAATGATTATCAAGATATTGAAAGCTCGTTTCTAAAAATTTAAACAAATTTTTATTGACTTCCTCTTCTTGCAAAGAGGTATTAAGCACATCTGCTAAAAATAATACGATTGATTGTTTTACAACATCTGATGAAATGCCTCTGTAAGAATAAGCAATTTTAACTTCTCTTATTGAGTTTAAAGTCCCTTTATCATTGTGATTAGCTACAAGTTCTAAAAGATTTAAAGGCTGAAAATAGCCAATTTTTAGGGGACTTTTTTTGCTGCCCAATATCCCTTTTAATAAATACGATTTAAGACCTTGCTCGGTATAACATTTTATAATTAAACTGGTGTCTTGAAATTTAATACATCTTAAAACAAGGGCTTTAACTTTTACAATCATATTAGTTTATAATAGCTATTTTTGTGGTAGTTACCTCAGCTTTATCTTTTGTTGTGAGCAACACAATATAAATTCCTGAAGCTACTTTTTTCCCTGCTAAATTGGTTTTATTCCAAATCACTTTTCCGCCACGCAATTCCTGACCTTCTATCACATTGGTTTCGTAAACCAAATAACCAGCAGCGTCTAAAATTTTAACGTTTGTGCCTTTTGGTAAATGGTCGCCATTTCGACCATCAATGGTAATCAAATCATTTAATTTTGTTGAAGGATTTGGATAGGCATACGCCGATTTTAAGACCTCTCCAAAAGGTGAAACCTTGCTTTTAAAAGCCACAATTCCTTTGTCGGTTGCAATAAAAACCTTTCCAGATGCATTATCGACTTGAATTTTTAAAATACGGTTTGAAGGTAAGGGCGAATTGTCTTTGTTAAAATTATATAAAGTTGATGAGCCACTTGGATTTGTTCCTAAAATTCCTCCGGTATCTGTTCCAAACCATTTATTATCGGCGCCATCGATGGCAATGGTATTAACGGTTTGATCTCCTAAAAGCTTTTTGGGAATTCCCTGATCTAAAATAATGATTGGCTCAGCATTATTAACACCGTTAAACACACCTGTGGCATTTGAAAATACTACTAAACCTTTTAAAGTGCCTATCCAAATGCGATTATTGCTATCAACGGCAAGGGTTCTTACATTTGGATCGGGCAATAATCCTGAATTAACTTCGGTAGTTAAAGCCATTTTTTGATTGCCATTTTCATTAAAAACCAAAGCCCCATTACGTCTTGTGCCAATCCAAATAGAATTAGATTTATCAACTACCAAATCATTTAAACCCAAAGCATTACTAGTCATTATGTTACTTAAATCAAAACTGCTCCAAATACCATTTGGCGTCATTTTTTTTAATCGCTTGGCAACCCAAGCATTAGCAACCCAAAAATTGCCATTGTTATCAAAGGCCGTTCCGTTTATACGGATACTAAAAAAGTTTGGTTCGCCAGCTAAAAAGAGTTTTTCAAGACCGCTATTGTTATTGTTGAGTAACATTGAAACCTGGTCATTTTCTACGACAAGAATGCCGTCATTCCAAGAACTGAGGTAAGCTTTATTTTCAGCATTTGGGTCAATGGTTATATTTACTAAATCTCTTGCCTTAAAGGCATTATCAAAGGGGATGTTAATCCAATTTGTACCATTAAAATGACTGAAGCCTTTTTGGGTTTCTAATGGGGTATAAGCGCCGTCATAGCCTCCATAAACTACCCAAAGATTATTGTTTGAAACCCTTATATTAAACACTGAATTAGAGCTTGGCCCTTGAGGATGAATTTCTTGATAACTATTGGTATTGAGCAAATTAGAACTTAAAATACCGTATTCATTTGTGGCTAGATAGATTTTTTCGCCCTCAGCAAAAGCACTGTGTAAGGTAAAGTTGAAACCGCCAGCGTTTGATGCCGTGGCCATGAGTTGTAAATCTAAATTGTAAACAAAGGCCTGGGTTTGCATGCTAATGGTTAAAAATTCATCTGAAACTTTAAGGCCCAAAATATTTGAAGGAGCGATTTTTTCAATTGCTAAAGTTCTATCATTTTGATTAAAGCTATAAAGGATGTTGTTTTTAGTGGTGTATAATTTATTTTGAAAGACTGAAATATTGGTAAAATTACCAAGTAAATCGCCCTGTGGTTGACTCCAGTTGTTAAAATCAATTAAATTTGGATTGTTTAGATTGGCTGAATAAATTCCGTTAAAGCTTGCGACGTATATAACATTTTGATAAATAATTAGTTGATTTATAAAAACAGGCGTTGAACCTTCACCTATAAAATAGGTATCGCCAAATTGCAAATGCAAGGTATCATAAACCACAATCCCAAAAGGCGTTGCCAAATAAAGCGTTCCATTTTGATTAAAAATGTTATTTATTTGTTTATCACCAGTAATATTTAAACGCTCTATATCAGCAGAAATATGGATGATTCCATTTTTATCGATAACCTCAATCAAACCAGATTCATAACCAATAATAAGATTTTTTGAGGATGAATCAAAAAGTAAAGTTGTAACTGTTTTGCCAGATAAACCGTTGATTGAAGAATACTTAATTGTTTTTTTGGTGCTTTCATCATAAATAAAAACAGCATTATCAACTGCAACATAAATTTGATTGCCTATCTTTAAAAAATCTTTGGCATTATTATAGGAGAAAAAATCTTCCCAGTCGGCGCTAAAATCAGATTGACAAAAAACCAGCGAATAGCTTAAAAAAATAATGAGTTTAAGGATGTGTTTCATATAAACTTTATAGGAATTCAAAGATATTTAATATAAACGAAAGTATAAAAAGTATTATTTTAGAGCTTTTTATTAAAGTTAGTGAAAACTTAGTTAAAATAACAAAATATGGCTTTAGAAATTGAACGAAAATTTTTGGTAAACTCCTCGCAATATAAGAATGAAGCTTATAAAAAAGTTGAAATTTCACAAGGATTTTTAAGTAGCGAAAAAAATGCTTTTGTTAGAATTCGGATTCAAGATGAAAGGGGTTTTATTACAATAAAAGGTGTATCAAATAAAGAGGGTACAACACGTTATGAATGGGAAAAGGAAATAGAATTAGAAGATGCCAAAAATTTACTTTTGTTAAGCAAAACGGCTTTGATTGTTAAAACCAGACATTTTATTAAAATAAAAAATCATACTTTTGAAGTAGATGAGTTTTATGGAGACAACTCAAAACTCGTGATTGCCGAAATTGAATTAAGTGAACCAAGTGAACGATTTGAAAAACCCAATTGGTTAGGAAGAGAAGTAACTGGCGATTTGAAATACTATAATGTAAATCTTGCATTAAAACCATATAAACACTGGACCAAATAAATTTTATTATGGAATATTTATACAAAATAGGGATGAGCCATCCCGCTGAATTATTAATATTAGCTTTTTTAGCGATTACTTTTATTCAATCTGGAATAGATAAAATAACGGATTGGAATGGCAATGTTACTTTTTTAAAAGCGCATTTTTCTAAAACCATTTTAAAAAATAAAGTGCCTTTGTTGCTAGGAGTCATTCTAATATTTGAAATCATTACCGGCCTTTTAAATGTGATTGGTATTGTAATGATTTTTATATACGAAAATAGCTTTTTCGGATTATTATCAACAATATTGGCCGCAAAAGTATTATTAGCCCTTTTATTAGGACAGCGTATTGCAAAAGATTATGCAGGAGCCATGACAATTGCCGTTTATTTTATTATTGCAATTATTGGAATAATTTTGCTTGAATAAAGACTATTTATATTAAAAATAAATTAATAGTCATAAACAATAAAATATCACCTAAATTAAAAAGCGCTAAGCTGCTTATTGTTGTTCAACAATGAAATTACCCGTTTTGTTTTTAAAGTAACTTTAAAAGGCTTTAAAACTACTTATTTTGAATAATATAAGTAATAGACGAGTAGCTGCGCGTAAAAATTGCTTTGGTATTAGAATATAAGCCGATAAAGAACGCTCGTAAGAAATTTCCTTTTTTAGTTTTGTTTTTTTCACTCAAAAGAGAAATATAGAAAGCGTCAAAAATCATTGGCCAAGTTTTTACGACAATCATATCGACTTTTAAAAACAACATCTTTATCGCTTTTGGCGAAAAATGCCAAAGATGACGTGGCACATCATAAGCAGCCCAAAAAGACTTGTAATATTGAGCATCAAAACTCATAAAATTTGGAACCGCGACAATTAAAACGCCGTCGGGTTGTAAAAGTTTTTTGAGTGACGTAATGTAATCCTCAAGATTTGGCACATGTTCTAAAACATGCCACAGTGTAATGATGTCAAATTTTTGTTTAGGATTTTTATTTTCTAAAGTTAAAATTGAATTATAAATAGCTTTTGAATTAGTTTTTTGAATTGAAATAGCCCGAGCTTTATCGTTTGGCTCAACACCAAAAACCTGCCAATTATTTTTAGCACAAGTGGCTAAAAAATCACCCGTACCACAGCCAATATCTAAAATACTGCTAATTTTAGATTTTACATTCTTTATTTTTCGAACCTTACTTTTAAGGGTATATTTTCTAACGCTTTGATAAACTTTATCTAACAAAGTTTTTTTAGTATCAGTATGAGAGATGTAATTTTCACTTTCATAAAAACCCATTAAGTCTTCGGCAAAAGGACGTGGAGAGGTTATTAATAAATTTGATTTTTCGTCCTTTACTAATTTAAATTCTTGTTTACTTACGGTGTAATCAATACAACTTAAATAGCTGATTAACTTAGCGTCAGATATAGGCGATTTGGCAATGAATTCTAACTGTTTCATGTGAAACTTATAAATTATCTTCCCATATAAACTAATAATACCGACACATCTGATGGAGATACGCCACTAATTCTAGCTGCCTGAGCAATGGTTTGAGGTCTAATTTTTGTCAATTTTTGACGTGCTTCGATTGAGATCGAGTTCAATTTATTAAAATCAAACGTCGAAGGAATTTTAATATTTTCTAAGCGACTTAGCTTTTCTACGCTGTTTTTTTCCTTTTCGATATAGCCCGAATATTTAACAAAAACTTCTGCTTGGGTAATAGCTTCAGAGCTAATATTATTTAGTTTAATAAAATCGCTCACTTCTTCAATATTTGTAATGACTGAAAAATCTAATTGTGGTCTGGCAGCTATCTTAAATAATTTCATAGATTGGCTAATAAGCGCCGTTTCATTTGATTCTAAAATTGGATTTATAAATTCTGGTTTTACACTTAAGTTTTGTATAAATTCAACAAGTAACTTAGATTGATCTTCCTTTATTATTGCTAAATCTAGTCGTTCTTGACTCGCCAAACCTATTTCAAATGATTTTTTAGTCAAACGGATGTCGGCATTATCTTGTCGCAATAAAGTTCGATATTCGGCTCTTGATGTAAACATTCGATAAGGTTCTTCAGTTCCTTTCGTAATCAAATCATCAATTAAAACACCTATATAACCTTCGCTTCTAGCTATTATAAATTCAGGTTTGTTTTTTATTTTTAAAGCCGCATTTATACCAGCCATTAACCCTTGCGCGGCAGCTTCTTCATAGCCTGTAGTCCCGTTAATTTGACCTGCGAAAAATAAATTTGAAATTAATTTTGTTTCTAAACTATGTTTTAGTTGTGTTGGTGGAAAATAATCATATTCTATTGCATAACCATATCTAAAAAATTTAACATGTTCAAATCCGGCCACTTTTCGGAGTGCTTTATCTTGAATATCTTCTGGTAATGAGGTCGAAAACCCATTTACATAAACCTCAACCGTTTCCCATCCTTCAGGTTCAATAAAGAGTTGGTGTCGATCTTTTGTCGCAAAACGGTTAATTTTATCTTCAATAGACGGGCAATATCTTGGCCCAATACTTTTAATACGACCGTTAAACATAGGAGATCTGTCAAAACCTGAGCGCAAAAGCTCATGTACCTCTAAACTTGTATACGTCATATAGCAAGACCTTTGTTTTGTTAGTGGTTTTGTAATTGGTAAATAGGAAAATTTTTCGGGGTTTTCATCTCCAAATTGTTCTGTCATTTTTGAATAATCTAATGATCGGCCGTCAACACGGGGTGGGGTTCCCGTTTTCATTCTACCAAATTCAAAACCTACTTTAACCAAGTCTTCAGTAATTCCTGTTGAAGCTTTTTCACCTGCGCGACCTCCTCCAAATTGCTTATCGCCGATGTGAATCAACCCATTTAAAAAGGTACCTGCTGTTAAAATTACTGCTTTGGCTTTTATTTCAATACCTAAAACTGTTTTAACACCTACTATTTTATTTCCTTCAAAAAGCAATCCGTTAACAGAATCTTGAAAGAAATCTAAATTTTCGGTTTGTTCAAGCATTAAACGCCAAGTTTCGGCAAAGCGCATCCGATCACTTTGCACCCGTGGACTCCACATTGCAGGTCCTTTTGATTTATTAAGCATTTTAAATTGGATAGCCGTTTTGTCTGAAACAATTCCACTATACCCGCCTAAAGCATCTATCTCTCTAACAATTTGCCCTTTGGCAATACCGCCCATAGCGGGATTGCAACTCATTTGCGCGATGTTTTGTAAACTCATTGTAATTAGCAAGGTATGGGCACCTAAATTTGCGCTAGCCGCCGCAGCTTCACTGCCGGCATGACCGCCTCCAACAACAATAACATCATATATTGTATTTAATAATCCCATTTAAAGTAGTTTCACGTGAAATACACGATTTAAAAATCGCGCAAAGATAAGTAATAATCTTCTTTAGCGCGCATTTGTGTTTTCTCCTCGTCTGTTTTGTCTTTGTATCCGCAGTAATGTAAAACACCGTGAATCATCACGCGGTGTAGTTCATCCACATACTTTGTATTAAACATTTCGGCATTTTCTTTGACGCGTTCTATAGATATAAAAATATCGCCTGAAATAATTTTTCCAATGGTATAATCAAAACTAATAATGTCAGTTAAAGTATTGTGTTTTAAATATTTGATATTTAATTCGGATAAATAATTATCATCACAAAAAATATAGTTGACTTCTCCCTCTTTTAAATTTTCATTTAAAATAGCTTTTACAATCCAGTTTTTAACTTTTTTATTAACAGGTACTTCCCACAAAATCAGGTTATTAAAAATAATCATATACTGTCTTTAAAATATTGTTGTACTCTTTTTTGATAGGGCAATTTTAACATTAAGGGTTTTCTATTTAAAATTTCTGGTTTATTTAAATTTTTATCTTTAAAATCGAGTGGTTTTATAGTTGGCTTCACAAAAGTTTTAGTATTGGTTATGGCCTCTCTTTTAATGTCAACGCCTTGCTTTTTTTGAGCTGTTTCGAGCTTTAAAAGTTCGTGTTGTAAATCGGTCATTTGTTGTAGTACATTATTAGTAAAGCCTTTGTCTAACAATTGTTGTTGTAAGTCATCCATCATTTTTTTTGCTTTTTCACCTTGATTTCCAGATTCGCCTGAATTTTTTAAAATTTCATTTAAAGCTTGTTTTAAAGCCTCTTGTTGCTTGTATATTTCATATTGCGCTTCGCTTAATGATTCTTTGCTGTTTCCTGGTTTAAGACCCTTTTTAGTGCCATCTTGAACATCCTTAATTAACTCCGATTGTTTTTTAATAATATCAGGTAAACTAAAAGATTGTGATTCTGACCCCTTTTTGCCTTTTCCCATTGATTGGTTTTCGTTTTGCATTTGGTCTAATAGCTGGTTTAAAATCAATGCCAAATTATTGGCCGATGTCATTGCGTATTGTTGGTTGCTTATACCTGTTGGGATGTTGTTCTCAGCTAGGTTTTTTAACGCACTATTAATATTATAATGGGTATCTGTTATTTCGTTTTGTATTTGAACCGACAATCTTGGCATGCGCAAAGATAAGTTGTAAATACTATCATCAACGTGCTCAAAATAATCTTTTAAAACCTTTTGTTGGCGCAATTTTTTAGAGAAGTCAGGATGCTTGTCGTCAATGTTTTTAAAATCATTCATCAAGGTTTCTTGGTCTAAAGAAAAGATAATTAAATTATCTAAAATAGTTTTTAAAGTCAGGATGTTTTCTTGTTGCATTTCGCCATCCATTCCCTCCATTGATTGTTGTAACTTTTCTCCCATTTGACTCATTTTTGTAGCCGTTTCCTTTTGTTTTGAAACGGCTTCTTTTTGATTTTTAGTTTGTAATTGCTTTTTTGAATCTTTTAAACCTTCCTTTACCTGAAATTCTTCTCGTTGAATTTTGGGTAAATCCATTGGTTTTGTGAGTGATTTATTGTCGGCATCTATTTTTTTTAACGATTCAGATAACTTGTCAAACTTTTGTTCAATGGCTTCTTGTTTACTTAAATTATTATCTTTTGAGTTGGCTAATGAATCTTGTTCTTTGCTAAGTACTTTTAGGTCTTCGCTTATGTTTGCTAGCTTTTTTTCAATATAAAATCGCTTAGTTAGTTCTAAAATACGCTCTATGGTTCGATTGTTTTGTTTGGTTTGTTGATTAAATTTATCCAATTTATTTAACAAACCGTCTTTATCAAGTTTTTCGGATAATTTTCTTAAATCTTCAATGTCTTTTTCTTGTTTTAATAGTTGCTGAGCTTCTTCGAGTCGTTTGTTTAAATCTTCTTGCTTCTCATTTATGGCTTCATTTTTTGAAGGTTTTGAATCTTGATTAAGATTGTTTTTTAGGTTGTCGATATGATTATTAATAAGTTCTTGTTCCTTTTTTTGACGTGCAATTAAATCCTTGATTTGCTGAACGTCATCCCACTTAAAATTTGATTGACTTTTAAGTTTATCGGTTATTTTTTTAACACTTTCATCTAATTTTTTAGATTTTACTTTTTCATCCTGCAAAAGTGAAATGCTTTGCTTTTGTGCTTGTAATAAGCTACTCTCGGTTTCAATATCGGTTTTGTTATAAAATTCAAATATTTTGCTTTTTGTAAATTTTGACCCGTTTACACCATCATTGTCATAAACTTTAAAATAAAACTGGTAATGTGCTCCTTTTATCAAATTTAAATCAGGACTATTAGTGTCTAATAAGTAATAAAATGAATTGAATGAGGCGTTGCTTATTGCAATAGGAATGGTCAATGGCCATTCGGGTTTGGCTAAGTTGGTATAAACAAATTCTAGTTTAGAAAGTCCATAATCATCACTAATTTGTCCTGCAAATTGGGCCATGTTAAACTGTGCCGAATCAATATCTGAAGTGAGGCTAATTTTGGGAAACTCATCTTTTACAACCACAATTCCATAGCCCAATTTTTCAAAATCTTTTAACTGCTTGTTAGAGGTATTTATTTGATAATTTAACGATGCGGTTAGTTTTTTTATCAACTTAAACTGGTTCTCATTTTCATTTTTAAAAGGCTCTTGCGTGTTTTGCGTAACAAATGCCAATTTGGTAGTTTTTGCGGTATTTAATTCCCAAGTTATGATGGTTCCCTCCGGAACGGTTGCGTTTCCTGTGTTATTGATGATTTCATCTTGCTGTTTAACATATTTAGGATAGCTTAAAAACATTCTAAAACCTGTAATTATAGGTTTTCGTAAGACTTCAATTTGATAATCTTGCGAAGTAACTTCATTTGCTTTTAGATAAAAATTAAAAGATTCCAAAATATTTTCAAACAAAAAACTAAAATGAGATAAATCTTCATTTTTTAAGAAAAAACTTTGTCCATCAATTATAATTTCAGCTTGACTAGGAACTACAGCGCCTTCCGTACTGACGTTTAACAATAAATCTTGCCCTTCTATAATCTTTAAATTTGCAGTTTCTAGTTTAAACTTAAAGGGGGGCGGTTGTGAAAAAGGTTTTTGATAATTCACCACTCGGTTTAAGCTTTGTTTAAACGGATTTAACTTGCCCGATAAACCAATAACAATAATCATAATAATAGGCAAAGTCAAAAATTTTAAAAATTTTATATTTTGCTTAAAGTTTATTGCATTGCTAAATTTTACTGTCAACAAACCTGATGCTTTTTGTTCAATGCTCGCCAATAACAATTCGGTTTGCGCCTTATCTTGTTGCAATTGCACTAGATTTAAGAGTTTATCGCCAACTTCGTTAAAGTGTTTACCTATTAATTTAGATGCTTGATTTGAATCTAATCCTTTCTGTAAACCTAAAATTTTAAAACAAGGAAATAGAATATAAAACAACAACAAACCCACTTCAACTGAAATAAAAATGAAAAACAATAGGGTTCGCGCTAAGGGTTTTAACCATAAAGCATACTCTATAAATAAAATAAAAAATAGATATAAAACACCAAAAACCACAAAAAGGATGCTCCCCTTTATAAGGGCATTTATGTAATATTTTACAATAAATGCTTTGAGTTTATGTTGTATTTGCTTAACGCTATCCATTGCCATGTGAACCTTAAAGAATCACTTTTTTTTAAGTTGACTAACAGCAAAGTTAACAATTCTTTTTTGGCTTGATATTGCAGATTAAAATTAAAAGCTAAAAGTGCTTATTTTATCTCTACCATTTTTTCTTTTAGCGCATAAAGCACCATTCCTATTCGGCTCGACACATTGAATTTATCAAAAATTGATTCGCGATAACCATCAATGGTTTTATAGCTCAAACACATTTTATCGGCAATTTGTTGATAGCTCATATCAGAGCAAGCGTATTTTAAAAAAATGAGTTCCCGTTCTTTAAGTTCTATAGATTTATGGGTAGTAGCGTTAATAAGCGCTTTAGTTACTCTATCGGTATAATAAACACCATCAGTCATGACCTTATTTAGTGCTTCAAGTAGTGTATTTGGATGGATATCTTTAAGTAAAAATCCACTTGCCCCCGCACATATCATATTAATAATTACAGATTCATCATCTATCATCGTTAAAGCTAAAACTTTGACTTTAGGATGGAATTCGGTTATCCATTTTGTGGCGTCAACACCATTAATAATGGGCATATTTACATCCATTAAAATAATGGCAGGACTTTCTTTTTTTTCTACAAAATAGTCGATTAATTCTTGCCCATTCTTTAACTGCGCAATAACCTGATAACCCTCAAACTTATTAACCAATCCTTTTAATGCTTGCGAAAATAAAATGTGATCATCTACGATAATAATTGGAATATCTTTCATCATAATAAATTTAAACAGGGCAATTTATTTCTATACGCGTTCCCATTTGTTTTTTTGAGAGCATTTTAAAACTAGCGCCAATTAGGGCAGCGCGACTTTTCATGGTTTGCAAACCTAAACCCGAATTTTTCTCTAATTTTTCTAAATCAAACCCAACACCGTGATCTTCTATCATAATAAACAAGTTATTTGGCTTATAGTCAAGCAAGATGCACAGTTTAGCACTTTTAGAATGTTTCATGGTGTTATTGAAAAATTCTTGTATAATTCTGAACAAAATTATGCCTTTATTGTCTGATAATTCATACGAATCACCATTTATTTCTAGTTTAGCATCAATAAAATTCATTCTATTAAAACGGTCAATTTCCATTTTTATAGCATTTAAAAGACCTAAAGTTTTAAAATGAACCGGGTTTAGTGATTTTGCTAAACTGCGAAGTTCTTGTAGGCTTTTGCCTATAAGCTCGCTAGTCTCCTGAAGTTCTATTTGTTGAACCGCGGTTAAGCTGGGTTGCAGAATGTTGAGTTGCATTTTAGCAATAGACAAAAGTTGTCCCACGTTATCGTGAATTTCCCAACTGATATTTTCTAAGGTATGTTCCCTAATTTCGATGCGTGATTTGGCTATTTCATGGTCAAATTTCTTTTGGTCTTCGGCGCGTTTTAATAAAAATCCCGTCTTTTTTTGCTGAAAGTAAAAGAAAAAAATGATAAGCGCTGTGCCTAAAATAACTAAGACCAGCGAAACACTAAAGATTAATAATTTAAGTTCTTCTTTGTCCATATAAAGCCTAAACTATAACATAAGGAAGTTATAAAATTTAAAATTAATAAAATATAACCATAAGTGTTACCATTTGAGTAATTAATATATTTTGTGGCAATAAAAACAGGTATTAAGCCCAACTGAAAAAGTAAAATACCAACGGCAACCCAAAATATAAGCAAATTTTTAACCATCAAAATAACATCGCTATTTAAAAGTTCTGTAAAAAATAAAATAATGGTTATTATTAAAAAGAAACCTCCCAGCAAAAGAGAATAGGATTGGAAAGTGGTAAAAATATCTTGAAAAAAGATTGAATTGATTATAAATGAAAAACCCGTAAATAGCCCTATACTTTTGGTTAAGATTTTATATTGTACCGTTTTAAAATGCTTGTAAAACAGCCATAAAAAAAACTCATATTGCACAAGCGTGTAAATATTAAAAATAATTACATTGTTTTGTTTAAAAAAATACGAAACCAAAAAACCAAGCATTTCACTTAAAAAGCCATAGCATAAAAACCACAAAAAGTATTTTAAAAGAGTGTGTTTATATTTGTGATAATGCACAAACCCAATAATAATCGCAATTAGCTCTAAGGCATTAATATAAAACGGTAAATAGTATATTAAATAATACATATAACTTTAAAAGAGAATAAAAACTCCTAAATAATTACTTATTTAGGGGTTTTGGTTGAGGTTTTTAAATAATTTAATTGCCGTAAGTTTTATGTGGTGGCCAACCATTTTGTCCTAAATTGTAGGCGTCAATCTCGGTAATATCTGGACTGCTTTGATTAGAACCCATAGAACGTTCATTCATTGTTCCCATTTTCATTCCGGTAGGTGCTAAAAATATAGTTGTAAGGTTTTGTTTAGCTGCCTCTTTATAATCAACACCATAAGCGCCAATATAAAAACGAATGCCATCTACCATATAACCCTGTGCCTTGCCTTGTGCTTCAACATAGGCGATGTAGTTTTTTAACTCATCTAGCGAGTACCAAGTTGAGCGATTGTCTTCTTTGCCGATAACGCGACCTACACTTTCATAGCGCAATGTATAATTATTGCTTAACTCAACAGCCTGTTCCTTTGTAATGGCGTGCTCAGGTCGCGCCGTATTTACATCTTTTGGGCTTTTTATACAAGCATTTATTAAAAATGCTAAAATTAAACAAGCACCTACTTTTAATGAGGTTTTAAATAATTGTGTTTTGAAATACATGACTTTTGGTTTTAAAATTTATAAATTCAAATTTAGATAATATTTTTTTAATCGCCACTACAATAATTATTTGGAGGCTCAATTAGGGGAAATTTCCGCTATTATTTTAGGGTTTCCACCTACAAACAGCCAATTTATTGTAGTTACTTTTGATGTATTAAAAACCATAATGATGAGCGAAATTAAAAACTACAATGCTAAAAAGAAATCTATCTTGTTAATAGCCATAGCCCTATTAATTTTTGTGGCTCTTAATTTATATATGATTGTAAAGATTGTTCAAACAATTAATTTTCAGCAAGCAATAAACTAAGCATACCGCTTAAATTTCTAGTATATCTTTTCACTTAATAAAACGCCTCATTCAAAGCGAAAATTTATCTTTGCACTTTTAAAACAAGTGAAAATGGATAAAAAAGTAAGAGTGCGCTTTGCACCTAGTCCAACCGGGCCGTTACATATTGGAGGACTTAGAACTGCATTATTTAATTATTTATTCGCCAAAAAACATCACGGCACTTTTATTTTACGTATTGAAGATACCGACCAAACTCGCTATGTGCCTGGAGCCGAAGCTTATATTATCAACGCCTTAAACTGGTGCGGTATTCCGTTTGATGAAGGTATCGGTAAAGACAAAGGCTATGGTCCCTATCGCCAAAGTGAACGCAAAGAAATCTACAAAGATTATGCTTTACAACTTGTAAAAAATGGTCATGCTTATTACGCTTTTGATTCGGCCGAATCACTTGATATTTATAGAGCCAAAGAGGAAGCAAACGGAAATACCTTTATTTACAACCACCACAATCGCTTAAAACTCGATAATTCTTTATCGCTTAACGCAGATGAAGTTTCAACTAAAATTAAAGAGGGCATTCCTTATGTTATCCGATTTAAAACGCCAACTGCTGAACCATTAGAATTGTTTGATACCATCCGTGGCAACATGACTATAAACACCAATGTGTTAGATGATAAAGTTTTATTTAAAAGTGATGGGATGCCAACCTATCATTTAGCCAATATTGTCGATGACCATTTAATGCAAATTACCCATGTTATTCGCGGTGAAGAATGGCTGCCATCAATGGCGCTGCACATCCTATTATACCGCGCTTTTAATTGGCAAGCTCCCGAATTTTCACACTTACCACTCATTTTAAAACCTGTAGGAAAAGGAAAACTCAGCAAGCGCGACGGCGATAAAATGGGATTCCCGGTTTTTCCATTAAACTGGATTGATCCTGCTACTAATGAGTTGTCGCAAGGCTATAAAGAAGCAGGCTATTTTAACAATGCTTTGATAAATATGCTGGCTTTATTAGGTTGGAATGCCGGAACCGAACAAGAACTTTTCTCATTGCCCCAACTTATTGAAGCTTTTGACTTAAGTCGCGTTAGCAAATCGGGTGCAAAATTTGATCCTGAAAAAACAAAATGGTTTCAACATCAATATATGCAGCAAAAATCGGATAACGAATTGGCCGATTTGCTGCTGCCAATTTTAAATGAAAAACACGCATCTATTTTAAATGATAATGGTGCAAATAACTACAATGCCAAACAATTAAAAAATTTTAGCGATAAATCATTTGTTTCAAAAGTGATTGCGTTAACCAAAGAACGCGCCACTTTTGTAACTGATTTTTGGGATTTAACCGCTTTCTTTTTTGTAGCACCTAATCTATTTGACGAAAAAGCTGTTAGCAAACAGTGGAAAGAATCGTCGCCTGCCTTAATGATAGAACTTATCAATTGCTTAAATAATATTGCCGACTTTTCTTCAGAAAATATTGAAAATCAAATTAAGATTTGGATAAACGAGAAAGAACTTGGTTTTGGCAGTGTGATGCAACCATTCCGATTGGGTTTAGTGGGCGCTTTAAAAGGTCCCCATTTATTTGATATTGCTGCACTTATAGGCAAAGAAGAAACCATTAGCCGTTTAAAATTTGCGATTGAGAACATCCAAAAATAAACCTTAAATACCCTTTTACAAGGTTTGCAAACCTTGCGGCTGTTTTTATTTATCACGCTTCTATGGCCGCAATTCCCGGCAGGGTTTTGCCTTCAAGCATTTCTAACATCGCACCGCCACCGGTAGAAACATAGCTAACTTTATTTTCGAAGCCAAATTGTTTTACTGCCGCTACTGAATCACCACCTCCAACTAACGAAAAAGCGCCATCATCGGTTGCATCTGCAATAGCGTTACCGAGTTCAATAGTGCCTTTAGCAAAGTTTGGCATTTCAAAAACCCCAAGAGGGCCATTCCACAAAATGGTTTTTGATTGTGCTATGATATACGAAAAGCCCACATTGGTTTTTGGACCGGCATCTAAGCCCATCCAACCTTCGGGAATGTTATTTATTTCTACAATTTTGGTATGCGCATGGTTATTAAAATCATCGGCAATTAGGGCGTCAATAGGCAGGTGGATTTTAACTTTTTTAGCTTTGGCTTGTGCTAAAATAGACAGCGCTAATTCCAGTTTATCATCTTCGCAAAGTGAGTTGCCAATTTGTCCGCCAAGGGCTTTTATAAAGGTAAAAGTCATTCCACCACCAATAATAATGTGGTCAACTTTATCTAAAATATTTTCGATTATGCCAATTTTTGAAGAAACTTTTGCCCCGCCTAAAACAGCGGTTACGGGCTTTTGACTATTTTCTAAAACGCGCTTAATACTCTCAATTTCTTTTGCTAACAAATAACCAAAGCATTTTGCTTTTGGAAAAAATTGTGCGATAATGGTGGTTGAGGCATGTGCTCGGTGCGCTGTGCCAAAAGCATCATTTACATAAATATCCCCTAATTTAGACAATTGCTCAGCAAATTCAACATCCCCTTTTTCTTCTTCGGGATGGAATCTCAAGTTTTCTAACAACAATACTTGCCCCATTTTTAAATCGGCTACGGCTTTTTGGGCTACCTCACCCACACAATCAGAAGCAAATTTTACTTCAAGTCCTAGCACTTTTTTAACTTCACTAACAATGTGTTGTAACGAATAAATTGCTTCTACGCCTTTTGGACGTCCCAAATGTGACATTAAAATCACCGCGCCACCATCGTGTATAATTTTTATTATACTCGACTTTGCACCCTCAATTCGAGAGGCATCGGTTACGTTGAAATTTTCGTCTAATGGCACGTTAAAATCTACGCGGATTAAGGCTTTTTTATCTTTAAAGTTAAATAAATCTAAGGTTTTCATCTGTTAAAAATTTAAAGGGTAAATATAAAAGCTATTATCAGCTTTAACTGCTAAATTTCTATTTTTTTACGAAACCCTTTTAGGACTTTATCAAGTAGTTTTTCGCTAAAAAATTAATTAGCCTTATTAATTGCCGATACAATTACGTGCTCTGTTTGGGTAAAAAGTTGGTTAAAATCAACCGAATTTGCGGCAATGGGCTTATGGATGGTTAAACTTATTGTGTCAAACAAATGCAAAGGATATTTGCCGTTTTTATAAACGCTCCAAGAATTATTTATGGTAACCGGAACCACCACAGCACTCGGCATATATTTTACCAAAATCTTTAAACCATTATCTTTAAAAGGATGGGGAATGCCATTTTTACTGCGTGTGCCTTCGGGAAAAATAAGGGCGGCATAGCGATTTTTTTCGATGTATTGGGCAAATTGTTTTAAGGCTGTAATGGCCTGTTTTGGGTTATTGCGGTCAATGAGCACCGAGCCACCGTGTCTTAAATTGTAAGACAAGCTTGGAATGCCTTTTTGCAATTCTATCTTAGCTACATATTTAGGATGATTGGCCCTAAAAAACCACATTAAAGGTGCAATATCCTGTGTGCTTTGATGGTTTGAAACAACAATTAAAGGTTTATCGGTTGGAATTTTATAAGGATTGACAATTTTAACGCGCGTCCCTAAAAAAAACAGGCAGCGCATAAGCGAATAACTTAAATAATCGACCACAATTTTATGCGATTGATAGCCAAAAATGTTAAAACTAAGCCATTGTAGGGGATGAAAAATCAAGATGCATATTAAATACACAAAATAATAAACCGTCGATAGAACCCACGATAAAATCTTTTTAATAAAACCCATAATTAAGCTACCTCAACAATAAAAAGTTACTGCAAAAGTAGTCGATTTGATTTTTAATTTACCTATTTAAAACTTTTTTAAGCACAATGGCGTCGTTTAAAACAAAAGGCATCGGCATCATGAGACTTGTTCGGGGTTTGATGTTAAAATTAGGATTGGTATATAAATCATAAGAAGCTTCATAAATGGTGATATTCGGTACTTCCCCTTTTTCTAAAGTAAATTTTAAGTCAATCAATTCGTTAGGTTGGGTAAAAAAATAACTCAAAATCTGCTTTCTGTTTTCGGTATTGATTACATATTTTTCATTTTTTGCGGCGCTAAAAACCTGTCCGTTTAAACTAAATGACAAAAAGTGTAAATTGGTGTTTGCTATAAATTCTATTCGGTTAACGGGACGTTGAGGCGTAATAACAAATTGATAACTGTTTTCATTAGCTGGAATGGAATCTAAAATCCGATTGATCAGTGGGGCTTTTAAATCAATTAACTTAGCTTCGGAATGCCAAGCTTGGTTTGTGCCATATTTACTGGCCGTCGTTTTTGAATCAATGCCACCTTTTACAGGATTTTTACCTAGAAACTGTTCGGTAAATCCATCTAATTTTTCATTGTAAGTTGTCCAATAGGCTTTTTGAGCATCGGCATCCTGAACATACAAAATGCTGTTTGGTTTTCTTTGATCAATAGAATAATCCGAATTTAAATAGGCGTTAACAAATAGCACCACACTCACCGCTAAACCAGCAAAAACTAAAATGCGCTTTGTTCTAAATTTAGCCAAAACTGGTACTAGTAATCCCATGATTAAAACCATAAAAACGCAGCCGATAAACAGGCTTTTTAATCCCAATCCAACTGGAAACATTTTAACTAACGGTGGAAAAATAAGCAAGAGCGGTAAAGCCAAAAGGGTATGGGCAATTACCCAATTTTTTTGTTTATCTTTTGATAGCAGCTCTAGTGCCAATCCGCTTAAAGCGAAATAAACAGGGATGATAAAAAAGCCACTTCCCTTTAGATAAACAGCGATTAAACCATTGATCACAATCCATAAAAAAATTGGCGCTATGGATAACTCTAAGATGCTTTGTTTCTTTTTATAAATGTTATAAATAAAATAGGTGAGACCAAAAATTAAGGTGGCAAATGCAGCGATATAATCATAGCCATTATAGGTAAATCCGTGTAAAATATCGCGGTATTGCGGATGGATTAGCAATATTAATTTCCATCCAAAAACACCAATAATAACCGATAAAAACAACGATGAAAGCAAGGGTATAAATCCAGTAAAAAGTCCTTTTAGGCTTAAACGTCCTTGCATTAATCCGTAAAGGCACAGCAAAATAAACAAAATCAATGCAATGATTGTAAGCGGTGTAACCCAACTAAAAGGGAAACTTATCATTTTAACAATTGGAAAGGTAAAATAAACTAAATCGTCTTTGCTATTGAGCTGTGATAAATCTGCATTCGAAAAATAATTGAGCAAAGGCAATAAATATGAGGCTTGATGCATTAAGGTATTTTGGTCGAGTCGTTCGTAAGAGTCTTGAACGGTGTGGTAATCAAAATGGTCGTCAATAAAGGCAAAATTAAAGCCATTGATGTCGCCATCTTCTCTAAAAACAGTTAAGTCGGTATCGTTGGGAAGCATTTTATAAATACTGTACATCAACGAATTAGCAACAGGATAACTTGTATTTGCATTTAAAAAGGCCTTAATAAGTTTTGAATTTCCTCCGTTGGTTTCGAGCAACATATAACTAGGTCCGCCACTTCCGCGCGCTTCAAAATTTAAAACCAAGCCAATATTTTTTGCCCAAGGATGGTGGTTTACAAAGGCATCAGCCCCATTAAGACCAATTTCTTCGGCATCAGTAATTAAAATAATAACATCGTTTTTAGGATGCGGATTATTGGCTAAATAAACGCGTAACCCTTCTAAAATGGTAACCACACCACTGCCGGCATCGCTTGCGCCTAATGACGAATGCGGATTTGAATCATAATGTGTCAACAACAAAAGCGCTTTGTTGCCTGTGCTACCTTTTATTTTGGCAATAATATTTTGAGTTTGTGTAGCGCTATGCCATTTCTTGTTAACGCCTAATTGTTGCTGAATTTCGACTTCTAACCCGAGTTTTTGCAGTTGGTTAGTTATATAATCTTGAACCTCTTTATGCGCAGGTGCGCCCACAAAATGTGGCTTTTGTGAAATAATTTTTAGGTGCGCTAAGGCTTTTTCTTTAGAAAATTCAACTTTATTTATCTTTAATGAAGCTGTTTGTGAAGGCATTAAATATGAAAAACTCCAATAAATACCTAAAATTAATATCCAAAAGGCAATGCTACGGTTAAATTTTTTCAGTGTAAACATAGGGGCGAAATTTTTAAAAATTAAATTGTGATCTCGATGGTTATTTTCGATACTAAAATACTATATTTACACATAAAATGTTTGTGATATGGCAATTATTAATTTTAGAGGTCAACAGGAGGATAAAAAAAGAACGCCTAAACCTGTTTTAGTTGGTGATTATATGGCTCGAAATCTCATTACTTTCAGGCCAGATCAAAGTGTGATGGAAGTCATGCAATTGCTTCTTAAAAACCGAATTTCGGGTGGTCCTGTGGTTAATGACAAAAGGGAATTGTTGGGTTTGATTTCAGAAGGTGATTGCATGAAACAAATTTCGGAATGTCGCTATTACAACATTCCCATGGCCGATGCGCTTGTTGAAAAGTTTATGGTAACCGATGTTCAAACCATTACCGAAGATGTCAGCATTTTTGATGCTGCCAATATGTTTTACAAAAGCCATAAAAAGCGCTTTCCGGTGATTCACGAAGGTAAACTTATTGGGCAAATTAGCCGTCGTGATGTGCTAAAAGCAGCGCTTGAAGCTGAGGCAAATCATTGGTAGTTAGCTACTCACGTTTTATAAGCAAATAAAAATCATTGTCTAAAGCCAAATAACCCTGGTCGTAACAATAGTAATAAGTGTTTCCGGTTTTTGTGGTATAAATGGAAGTGAAAAGTGTGAAATCAAAATTTTGCTGAATTAGTTTAGCACGACTAACTTTTGTTTTGCCCGACTCGTTAAATTCGCACAATACCCGATGGTTTTTGTTTAACCGGTTGTTGATGTTTCTAATCAAATTTTTACTCTCCTTATTTACTTTATTATTATACGTATTCCGGCAATAATCGCTACAAAATTTTTTGTCGGTGCGCCCTTTTATAGGCTCGTTACATTCAAGACAATTTTCTGACATTTTATTCTATTTTTAACAGGTTTATACTGATTTATTTTTCATCCCCCTCCGGAGGGGACTGAATCACATTCCTTTTTATGCTCCCCTCCAAAGGCGGGTACTGTTTTAGCAATACCCTTTTAAAGGTTCAAAACCTTCAAGACCTTTTTTGACATGTTTTTTGATATTTGAACAGTTAAGGTCAATTTAACTTTTTATCTGTAATGCTGATTTATAAAAACTTCATCAGCTCTTCAAAAGTAATAAAAAAGGAAACAAAAGCGGTGATTGTGTGAAGTTTATTAAAAACCTTAGTGGATAATTTTGCCAAAATAAGATGGCTTAAGGTTGCAAAAAGTACGTTTTTAAAAATTGAAGAAGTCATTACTTCGTTTAGCACAAATGGGTTTGGCAATTCAATGAACAAGTTCAATGCTAAACAAGCTTTTGTTTTTTGTATTCAGAGATGGTATTTTTTAAAGATTTCAATTCTTGTTGAGCAACTGCAGATGCAGTAACCGCCATAGTTGAAAAAATAAGGACAAGTACTTTCTGTACATTCTACAACAAAAAGATCCTCAGAAACAAAGCAATCTGCTTTTTTTATACAATTTTTTTCGTTCGTAGAATTGGGTTCTAAGGAGCATAAACACTCGAAGTTTTTTTGGCAAAGGGTTGTCTTTTTTAAGATGTCGTCATCAATTTTCATTTTTCGACCCTATTTTATTTGTGGTAAAATATAAAAGAGGGAATCTTATCCCTTAAAAATACAAATAAATGATTTAATAAAGACCATTATTTTTAAAAAAATTTAAAACACTCCCTTCAATACCCTTGTCCTTTTGTAATAAAACAAAAAAGGCTCCCGTTTTGGAAGCCTTTTTTAAATAATAAATGGCCATTAATTGACAACAATATCATCAATTTGTATGGTAGTTGTATTGCTTGATGTGCCGTAATATTCAAAAATAAAGAAGCCATTTCCAGTTAAACTTGCCGGAATTAGGTATGCCCCACTATTTGTAAAGTTTGTTGCATAGCCTGAAGTAGTGCCTTTAGAAATGGCAAAGCTTTCCGTAATATCTACTAATGTGGCTTGATTTATATCCCCTCCGGGAACGTAATTTGTAGAATAATATACTTTCAATACATCTCCTTTATAAAAACCATTTTTAGTTTTAAACGACAATTTATTACCGGGTGTAAAAGCAACGGGCATAGCTAAATAGGTTTTGTTGTTTCCGCCCGAGTTAAAGGAGCTCATTTGAATGTATTTATTATTGCTAAACGATTTTACATCCCAATATCGTGAGCCAACAAAGGCGTCGTTTACATATTTTGGAAAAATTGCTCCACCGGTTGAGGTAGCATAGCTTTCAAAATTTTCGGTGAAAGTAGGTAAATATTGGATGTCAGTTCCGCCGATTGGCAAATTGAAATCAACTCTTTGATTAGGCATATCAACATCGCGTTCGGTTCTTAACACAATTTGATAAGTAGAATTATAGCGCGATAATACACCGCGAATTTTTCCTTTTCCTAAAGGCACTTTAAAGCCGGCAAAATTGGCAAATCGACTGGTTCTAACGGTTAGTGAATTGGGACCGTTAGTTACAAAAATACTCGAATCAAAATTATCAGTTCGGTCAGAATCATAAGTTCCGCCTGCGGCTTCATCGCTAAATTGAACCTCGTCAATTTCTACCAAGGTATTTAAATAGGTATCACTACTGGCTTGTGCCAAAGTAAGGTGGTGCACAATGTCGTCTTCATTAACCACCTCGCAAGTAGGAATTAAAAAATTTTTGTAACTTAATCCTGATAAACGGTCAACAGCAAAAATATCGGTGGGAGGCGCGCCAAAAATCAACCCCCTGCCAAAGCTTGTCGGATTTGCATAAGCCAAATCTTTAAGCTTTAAAAATACCTTTTTGCCGGGTTGTAAATTTTTGGTATATACATTGACTTCATCTACCGAAAAGTTAAAACCTTTTGTGCCATCTGTGGGTTGAAAGTACATACTTTTATAAAAATTTCCACCCTCATCACTTGAAATTACATAAGCTTCAATAACATCATCATCTGTATAAATTTTAGTTGCATTGGTTGCAAGTGCATAAATAGCAGCGACTTCTTTAGTCTTTGTCAAACTAGGGCTCACACAAGCAGCTTCAACAGGCGTATTGAAAGAATCATCTACACAGCTTGTAAAAAGTGTTGAAATTAGTACAAGTGCCACTGAATTTTTAAATATATTTTTCATAACTATTTTTTTAGAAGGTTAAATAAACATTTACCATATAGGTTCTGCCATATCCGTAGAAATATTTTGGAGCGAATACGCTTGCGCCATTGCTTTGATGGTCTTCAAATTCCTGTCGGTAAGTCGCATTGCGCGATTGTTCAAAACCGCCCGTTTTATAGGTAATGTCAAAAACATTATTGATCGTTGCAAAAAGGCCTAGGGTTTTATCTTTTATACGCCAAGTTTTTCCGCCAACTAAATTAACCAGATAAAAGGAATTGAATTTTTCTTGTTTTAAATAACTATCTGCCAAGGTTTGGTCAATGGTTAAATCGGCATTATCAATATTTGTATAAAAATTATCCGTTCTTTTAATAGAGGATACATCGAGGTAATTATCTGTCAAGTAATTGGTATTTAACGATATCCACCAAAATTTAGGGTCTCGGTATTCAATACCGATAGAATATGCTTTTTGAGGCATTCCCGATTGTTTTAAACCTGCTAGTTTTGTTTCTCCAAAATCCGTTACTGTTGACGAAGCGTCATCCGATAAGCGCACATTTGGATTGTTTGTGATGGTGTAATCACCATAAGCAGCAACACCGGTAAGCTTTATGGTTGCGGTTAGTTGATATTCAACTCCTGCTTCAATTCCCAAATTTTTTCTATTAATACCTGTTACAACTTCCGATACAAAAGCGCCATTTCCGCTGTTGCTAACCGCATCGGCATAATAAAAATTGATATCGGTGGCGTTTAGCGTTTCAGAAAAGTAGCCGGTAATTCTAGTTTTAAACTGAGGGGCTTTAACAATATAACTCAAATCTAAACCTCTAATGGTTTCATTTGTAATGCCTTCGGTAATGGAATTGTTAACACGAGCATTTGGAAAAATATCTTTAGCATTTGGGGCTTTGGTCATATAAATGCCGTTAAAGTCAATATAATTCCGACCCGTTAATTTGTAGGTAAATCCACCTTTAAAGCCAAAATTGTCAAAGCTTATTTTTTTGCTTTTTCCCAATGAATTTGTTGGGTAATATCCGTTTTTATAAAAGCCTTCTCTTTGATAGCTTGAGCGTGAAAAGGTTTGTGCTAAATAAAAGTCAACTTTATTGTAAACAAATTTAAACTGGGTAAAAGCGTTTAACTTTTTGACGTGAATATTGTAATTGTAGCCATAAGCGTCATTTTTTGCGACAATTCTAAATGGGTTGTTTAAATCAGATTGTTGTTGATCTTCGGTTAAACCAAATGTGCTGATATCTGTAAAAAAGGTGCCGCCCAAAAGGTCTAATAAATTCTTAAAATTCTTTGTTAGTGATTGCGAATAGTTTGCGCCTGCTATCATTAAAACATTATCCGAAATTTGTGAAGATAAAATGGTGTTAAAAGTGGCAATATTTTCGTCATTTCGGTCTTCGTATAAAACAAAACGACTTCCGTTAGTCAAGTTTTCGTGATTAACTCTGTAAATTTCACCCCAATTTAACTGACGGTTTTCAAGAAAATTAACACGAGTAGCCTCCGCATTAGCGATATTTTCAGGACTATTTCCAGTATAAACGCCATTAAAAAAAGAATTTGTAAAAAAACTTGGAAGTTTTCTATAATAAGTAGGATCGGGATTATCGGCTTTTGTATAATCGATACGGCTATTGCCAATTTGTCCAATTTGGTAAGAAAAGGTAGTGTTTAAGTTTGTTTTAGGATTGACTTTCCAAAAATGAGTTAACATAAACAATGGCTCTTCGGTTTCTTTAATTCTTGAATTTCTTTTTTCACCCACTTGGGTTCCCCAATAGGAATTGTATTTAACACCGGCTAAATCGGTTAATTCGGCGGTATTAGGTGAATTTTTACCTCTTTTATTTTGAGCGTAAATCGCTGTAAAATTCAAGCTGTGATTATCGCTTAATTTTTTTTCAACACTAGCAAACAATGAATTAGCAGCATAGTCCGTACCTTCATAATAACCATCTTGTGCCCATCGTCTGCCTGCCGAAACCACATAAGCCCAACCTTTAGCATTCATACCAGAAGCGTGCGTTGCCATAGTGCGATTACTATAATTGGTATTGGTATTTAAAAAAGAAATTCTTGTTCCGGGTCTGTAGATAGAAGCCCTTGTATTTATTTCTTGAGTTCCGGCAATGCCACCAAAAGTATAATCGGAAGGAGCAGAACCATTGGTAAATTCTTGGTTACGGGTAGCATCGTTTAAACCGCCCCAATCGTTATATTGAGGTCTGCCGTCGGCAACCTTATTCATAGCAATGCCATTTATCATTACCAAAGCATATTTGTTGTCGAGTCCCCTGACGCTAAACCGTGCCTGACCAAAATTATAGGCTGCTGCTTGCAAAAAGGCATCGCGAGTTGCCTGAAGCATGCCCACAGTGCTTTCGGTGTTGCTGTTATCGTCGGTTAAATCATTCTCTGATAAAGTGATTAAACCCGACAATTTTTCTTGTGTAAGGTCTTCTTCAAAAGAGAGGTCTCCTAAATCTAAAATTTGACCTTCAGCAATTTTTACTTGAATTAAGAGGTCTTTATAGCCATTGCTTTTAACAATGAGCATTTGATTTCCAACGGCCACATTAAATAAATTAAATTTTCCGCTAGCATCAGTAAGCTGCGATAAATTAGTATTTTTAATAGAAACGTCAACGCTTTCTATCGGATTAAGTGTTTTTGCATCAATGATTTTACCAGTAACACCAGTAGTTGATTGACTGTAACTAAACACCGCCTGAATTAAAAATAAAGTGCAAATAAGTAGTTTTTTCATAGTTAAATTTGGTTAGTTTCCTTTTAAATTTTACGAGTTTAAATAAGGGAGTTAAATTTACGATTAATTATTTTATTTTGACTTAATTTTTAACAAATTAAGGCTTAATTTCCTCACTGTTTAAGATGCTATTTTTTATTAAATTAGAATTTCTTAGTATAAGAACTAAAGGCGGTATGTAGTATTGTCTTATATTTGTAATCCCAGCGTTTATTATTATTTTAAAATAAATTAATCATTATCAAACCATGAAAATCAGAATTTTTTTAACGCTTTTACTACTTTCAACTTCAATAATGAGTCTCAATGCTCAAGATAAAAAATACAGCATACGCACTGTTGCCTTTTATAATTTTGAAAACCTATTTGACACCATCAATCAGTTAAATTTTGATGAGGAATGGCTTCAAAATGGCTTACAACATTGGACTTCAAAAAAATACAATCAAAAACTCGAAAACCTTTCGCGGGTAATTGTGCAAATCGGCACGAACGACCAGCAAAAAGACGCCCCTACTTTTATAGGATGCTCTGAAATTGAAAACCGTGGCGTTCTCGAAGATTTAATTAAACAACCCAAACTCATTAATAGTGATTATGGCATTGTGCATTTTGACTCACCCGACAAAAGAGGAATTGATGTCGGACTTTTATATCGAAAAGCCTATTTTAAACCAACTCATTTTATCAATATTCCACTTTTAGTTTATAGAGGGCAAGAAAAAAAAGACGCCAAAAAAGAAGCTGAAGCCGAACAAGACAAAGCCGATTTAGATAAAATTGAAGTTTCTAATGACAATAGAGTTTACACCAGAGATATTTTGTTAGTTACCGGTTTGCTTGATGGTGAAGAAATTAATATTATGGTAAACCACTGGCCATCACGTTCGGGAGGTGAAAAAAGGACAAGTGCTTTTAGAGAAGCCGCCGGTCGGTTAAATCGGGCAATTATGGATTCAATTTATAAAGTGAATCCAAATGCCAAAATTATTACCATGGGAGATTTAAACGACGGCACTTATAATAAAAGTGTAAAGCAAGGAATTGGTGCAAAATTAAAAAAATCGGAAGTGCAAGAATTTGGCGTTTACAATCCATTTGAACAAATGGCAAAAGACGGAAAAGCCTCTTTGTTTTATAGAGATGCAGGTGATATTTTTGACCAAATCATGGTTTCAGAAACCTTAATTAAAGCTGATTATTCCTCTTATCGCTTTTGGAAAGCAGGAATTTTCAACAAACCCTTTATGATTGAAAAATTAGGGCAATACAAAGGCTATCCGCTAAGACACTCGGCTAATGAAGTCGGCTTTAGCGACCACTTTCCGGTGTATGTTTATCTGATAAAAGAAATTAAATAATTTAAACGCTAACCTCTTTATGAAAACCTTTTTAATACTAATCGCTCTAAGCTTATCGGCCACTTGTTTTGCACAAAAGGATACCATTACAACTGCCAACGCTAAAGATTTTATGGGTAAAGAAGTCGTGGTGCTTGGCAAAGTAGTTTCTTTAAAACTAGCCACTAACGGTAAATCTACAAACTTTATAAACTTAGATAAACCTTATCCCGAAAGTGTTTTTACCATTGTTATTTTTAACAATTACCTTGAAAATTTAAACCTTAAACTCGCAGATTTAAAGGGGAAAATGATTTATGTAAAAGGAACGATAACCACTTATAAAAACGACCCAAAACAAATTCCAGAAATTTTAAATCCCGTAAGCATCGCTATTAAAACAGACGAATGATTGCTGTAAAGTAATAATGCACTTTATCTAAAAACCTTCTTAATAACGAGAGCGTCAATAAATTAAGCTTTTTTACAATTATTCTACCGTAACCGATTTTGCCAAATTTCGTGGTTGATCTACGTTACAACCCCGCATAACGGCAATGTGATAAGACAATAATTGTAGCGGAATGGTTGCTAACAAAGGCGAAAAGGCTTCTTTGGTTTCGGGTATTTCAATAACATGGTCAGCTAATCCCTTAACAATGATGTCGCCTTTGGTTACAATGGCGATGATTTTTCCGTTTCGCGATTTAATTTCCTGAATGTTACTCACCAACTTATCATAATGTTCATTATTGGTAGCGATGATAACAACGGGCATATTTTCATCGATTAAAGCAATCGGTCCATGCTTCATTTCGGCAGCGGGATAGCCCTCAGCGTGGATGTATGAAATTTCTTTGAGTTTTAAAGCCCCTTCTAGAGCTACCGGAAAATTATAACCTCTTCCTAAATATAAACTATTGGTAGAGTCTTTATAGATAGAGGCAATGTATTTAATATGGTCATTTGTTGCCAAAACTTCGGCAACTTTATCAGGAATAAGCTCTAATTGTTTTAGGTAATCATCAAAAACTTCTTTTGATAAAGCGCCATTGGCATAGCCTAATTTTAAGGCAATAATGGCTAATAAGGTTATTTGAGTGGTGAATGCTTTGGTAGAAGCCACGCCAATTTCAGGCCCTGCGTGGGTGTAAGAGCCCGTATGTGTTTCGCGCGCAATTGACGAGCCAACAACATTACAAATTCCAAAAACAAAAGCTCCTTTAGATTTAGCTAATTTTACGGCAGCTAAGGTGTCGGCGGTTTCTCCCGATTGAGAAATGGCAATGACCACATCTTTATCGCTAATAATTGGATTTCGGTATCTGAATTCAGAACCGTATTCAACCTCAACGGGAATTCGCGCTAGGTCTTCAAACAAATATTCAGCTACCAACCCTGCATGCCACGAAGTGCCACAAGCCACAATAATAATGCGACGAGCGTTTAAAAAACGGTCAAGGTTATCTTCAATGCCCGACATTTTAATTAAACCTTCTTTGGGGAGCATTCTACCTCTGTAAGTATCAACAATGGCTTTTGGCTGTTCATAAATTTCTTTTAACATAAAATGCTCAAAACCATTTTTTTCAATTTGTTCTAAGCTGAGTTCTAATTCGTGGATGTCGGGCGTGATAAGCGAATCGGTTGTAATTTTTCTAACACTAACCGCCCTTCCCAGTCTAATAACAGCCATTTCTTCATCATCTAAATATATAGCTTCCTTGGTATATTCTATAAAAGGAGAAGCATCTGACGCGATAAAAAACTCTGAATTATCTTTTCCAACACCTATGGCTATTGGGCTACCAAGACGCGCCACCACAATTTCGTTGGGTTTTGTTTTATCAAAAACAGCAATGGCATAAGCGCCAAAAACTTGTTGTAATGCCAACTGAACGGCTTTGCCAAGTTTTAATTTTTTGGTAATTTGAATTTCTTCAATTAAATTGATTAAAACCTCGGTGTCGGTATCACTTTTAAAGGTATAACCCCTTTTAACTAATGCCTTTTTAAGGGTGTCATAATTTTCGATGATGCCATTATGAACAATTGCCAAGTTACCCGATTGAGAAGTGTGGGGATGTGAATTAACATCATTTGGAACCCCGTGCGTTGCCCAACGGGTATGCCCAATGCCAATTGTTCCGGCGGTGTTTATTTCACGCGTAACTAAAAGCTCTAAATCGGAAACTTTTCCTTTTGTTTTAGAAAGTTTTAGTTCGTTGTTGTGATATAAAACCACGCCAGCACTATCATAACCTCTGTATTCCAGACGTTGTAGTCCATTTATTACTATTGGGTATGCTTCCCTAAAACCGATGTAACCTGTAATACCACACATAATGAATTAATTTTTAAGTTCTGTATAAAAAATTTCTAATGAGGGTTTTTTTGTACTAAGTTCTTTATTGCCAAAAACGCTTACGCCTTTAGGATTCCAATTGAAGGGTTTGACTATCGTATCAGATAGCCTTAAAAAAGATGGAATGTCAAAAGGACTAAACGATTTGACGGCTAATTTAGATATTTTTTTTGGATTATTTGCTTTTAAAATGGCAGCAATATAATCAGTGATTCTAAATTTATAAAATTCAGGGTCACCATTAGTGTCATAATGTAAGGTGCCGTCTAAAATGATAGCGCCTTCGGTTAATAAATCTGTAACAATGGCATCATCGTCATAATTATAAATGTATAAACGGTTGGGCAAATCACTTCCGCTTAAAGTTTTATCGACATATAGTTTGATATTGGCTTCATTTATTAGCCAATTTTTTGAACGTAGAGTGGTAATGTCATCACTTTCAAAGAGTTTTAAAACTACTAATGAGCCAGAAGCTCCTTGAATGTATAATTTATCTTCGCCAGTTACCACATCTGGATTTAACAGTTTGCTTTGAATGGATGAGTTTGCGGTGCTATAATCGTGTTCAAATTTATTGGTTTTAATTCCTGTTAAAGGAAAAATCATGGTTTGCTTGGTACGTTTTACAGTTGTTACATTGCTTGCATCGGTAGTTGAAACATCATTTGAATAATAAATGTTAACGCTTCCATTTACTAAAGGCATTGTTATTAAAGAACCATCGGCTCCTGTGGGTTCAATGTATATACCTCTAAAATAATGTGAAAACTCATCAAAGGTGCTAAAAACGGAAGATTTGCTTTTATCTAGAAATTTGGTAACAAAAAAATCCTCATCTAAAGGTAATTTTATAGTGGGAATGCTTCCTGTTCTTTTAATGGTATCTATTGCAAAAACAGCCCCATCTAAGCCTCGGTGTTTTATATAAGCCACGGTATCATTGGCATTTGGTTTAAAAGTACCCGTATAAAGTTCTGGGCTTAAAACATTATAGTTTTTATTTGAATAATATATTTTTCGTTTTGAGGGGTCTAAGGGATCTAAATTATTTAAAAAAGTACCTAATTCAGATACCGTTAAAGTAAATGTTTGTGTTTGGCTGCCAATGATAGAATCTAACGTAAAAACAGGAACCAAAATTGAGTCGGTTTGACTATCTGTTTTAACTTTTTTTGAACCCGTTTTAGTGCTGTAATAAGGAAGTTCTAATATCACAGAATCAATGGTAGGATTTGTACCAAAATCAACTCCCGCGGGAGGAGTTGTTACTTGTGCAGCAATAGAAGCACGGGTTTTACCATAAACATTATTTTGGTTTACGCCAAGAACATATTGAGGTAAGCTGTCAACACGAACTGAATCAATCGCTTTATTATAGGCAATAATATTAGAAACCAATTTATTGGTATCAAATTTATTATTATCTACTAAGGCAATGCCAATATCTTTAAAGTCGCGTTCACAAGCGGTAAATCCGATAAGAAATAGGGTAACTAAGGCGCTATAAATGGTGGCGTTTATTTTTTTTGTTATCATAAAAGGGGGATAGACTATTTATTATTTAAAAATAGGTTCTTATAAAAATCGAGATAGGCGTTTTCAAAATTTTCTGGGTCTAAATATTCTAAAATAGGCTTGTCTAGTGTGCTGATATAAGACTCAAGCGATTTTGGAAGTTTGTCGGTTGCCATAATTACGGCATCAGAATTTTCGATGGCAATTTTTAACAAGTTTGAATAGCTCGGATTTTTTAAGGTGGTTAATTTACTTTCATCAATATCATCAAATAACAATTTATCAATGATTGCGGTATTTAGCTTGCCACTAAATTTGTTGGTGTTGTATAAGGAAGTTACAATTTTGCAATTTTTAAATAAGGCTTCATCAGCATAATAGGTTCTGAGATAAAGCGGTAACAATGAAGCCATCCATCCATTTACATGAATAATATCAGGCATCCAATTTAATTTTTTTACGGTTTCTACCACGCCTCTTGCAAAAAAGATGCAGCGTTCGTCATTATCGGCAAACAAATTACCATCTTCATCGTTATAGATGGCTTTTCGTTTAAAATAATCGTCATTGTCAATAAAATAAACTTGCATGCGCTCTTTAGGAATAGAGGCCACTTTTATAATTAAAGGCATATCCATGTCATTAATAATCAAATTCATTCCCGAAAGTCGGATGACTTCATGTAGCTGATGTCTACGCTCATTAATGATGCCAAAATGAGGCATAAAAATGCGGATTTGTCCTTCGTTATTATTCACCAATCTCGGAACCTCAAAAGACATTTTTGAAAGCTCATTTTCAGGTAAATAGGGATTAACTTCAGAAGATACAAACAACACTCTCTTTTCCTTCATAACAACTTCTAATAGAATATGGAATGCAAATTTACTAAAAATAATGTAGTTTATAGTCGAAAGTGTTAAGTTTGCAAGGTTTTAACAATTATTTAGATTTAGCCTATGAGGGTATTTGATACAGTAATCGCCTTTAAAAATTTTATAAATAGCGATTGCTTAAATAAAAAATTAGGCTTTGTTCCCACTATGGGCGCGCTTCACAACGGACACTTATCTTTAATAAATCGGGCAAAAACAGAAAATGACCTTGTGGCAGTGAGTATTTTTATAAATCCAACTCAATTTAATAATGCCGATGATTTAAAAAATTATCCTAAAACGCTTGACGCCGATTTGCAAATGCTAAAAGCCGTTCATTGCGATATTGTTTTGGTTCCAAGTGTTGCCGAAATGTATCCAAAAGGAGCGGTTTCTGAGACCTTTTCATTTGATGGCTTAGAAAATTTGATGGAAGGCGCTTTTCGTCCAGGTCATTTTAATGGCGTTGGCACCATTGTTAAACGACTTCTTGAAATTGTAAACCCCGCAAATGCCTATTTTGGCGAGAAAGATTATCAGCAATTATTGATTATTAAAAAACTTGTTAAGCTTTTAAATTTAAATATCAATATTGTTTCCTGCCCCATTTATAGAGAGCCTAATGGCTTGGCAATGAGCTCAAGAAATGAGCTTTTAAGCTTACCGCAGCGCCAAGAAGCAACTATAATTTATAAAATACTGTGTGATGTAAAATCTAATTTTAAAAAAGAACCACATCAACAAGTTTATGAAGCGGTTGACCGCGCTTTTAAAGCGCACCCCTTTTTTAAATTAGAATATTTTGTCATTGCTGAGGCAGATACGTTAATGCCTGTCAATAAAATCATTGCAACAAAATCTTATCGCGCCTTTATTGCTGTTTTTGCTGGTAATGTGCGCCTTATCGATAATATAGCCCTTTAATAAAATCATCTGAAAAAGGTAAAATAACTATCTTTGCGCCAAGAGCTAAACAAAATTAAAAACGGCTTAGTTCAGTTATAAATAGGTTTTAACTTATTATTTTAAAAAATTTTAAAACAAACACTTGTTAAAAAAACTTAGAAAAATCGTCTTTATAAGCCTTCCAATTTTATTTGGTTTTGGACTTATTTGGTATTCCTTTTCAAAATTCACACCCTCTGATATTGAATCGATAACTACTTCATTTAAAACGGCTCATTATGGTTGGGTTTTACTGTCAATCGTTTTTGCCATTTTAAGCCATTTTTCGCGTGCTTACCGTTGGCAATTTTTATTGGAACCACTTGGCTATAAACCGAAATTTACCAATAGCTTGTTAACCATAATGGTGGCTTATTTGCTCAATTTAGTAATTCCTCGCTCGGGTGAGGTGGCAAGAGCAGCAACCATTTCAAAATATGAAAATATTCCTTTTCAAAAAGCCTTTGGAACCATTGTGGCTGAGCGTGTTGCCGATGTTATTATGCTTTTTTCTATTATTGGCATCGCCTTTATTATGCAAACAAAATTGCTTTCGCAATATCTATTTAAAGATAATGGCGCTAACCCTTGGCACAAATTTATTATTTTAGGGAGCTTAATGCTGGTTGCGGGCGTAATCTTTATACTATTCAAAAAATCAAAATTGGCAATCGTTTTAAAAATTAAAGAATTTTTAAAAGGCCTACTCGAAGGAATGATGAGCATTGTCTATATGAAGAAAAAATTTGTTTTCATTTTACACACTTTTTTAATTTGGACGCTCTATGTATTAATGTTTTATGTAGTAACTTTTGCATTTCCCGAAACAGCTAATTTACCTTTTGGGGCAATTATTGTCGGCTTTGTGATTGGGGGTTTAAGTATGGCGTTAACCAATGGCGGTTTGGGGACTTATCCAATTTTTGTTGCCAGCGCCTTTATATTATATGGGGTTGAAAATAACCCGGCGCGCGCGTTTGGTTGGATTGTTTGGACCTCGCAAACACTAATGGTATTGTTCTTTGGTGGCTTGGCTTTTATAATCTTACCCATATATAACCGAAAAAAAGTCTAAGTTTATGTCCTTAGCCTTATGACACGATTTTATAGCAACGGAAAACTCCTCTTAACCGCCGAATATTTGGTGCTTGATGGCGCAACAGCCTTGGCTTTGCCTTCAAAATACGGACAAACTTTAAGCGTCGAATCCATTGAAGCTAAAATAAGCGTTTGGGAAAGTTATGACAGCGATGGTTTGCTGTGGTTTAAAGCTAATTTTTCCTTAACGGATTTTGATTTTCAGTTAGAAAACCTATCTGCTTTTAGCGCAGAAATTGGAAAAAAACTACAGCTTATTTTGAAGGAGGCTCGATGCTTAAATAATTCATTTTTAGCTGATGCTCAAAACTATAAAATTGTAACACAACTTAATTTTAAACGCCTTTGGGGTTTGGGAAGCTCTTCTACTCTTATCAACAATATCGCACAGTGGGCGCAGGTTGATGCCTATAAATTGCAGTTTAAATGTTTTGGAGGCAGTGGCTACGATATTGCTTGCGCACAACACAACCAGCCAATTTTGTACCAATTGCAAAATCAAAAACCACTTGTTAAAACGATTGATTATCATCCTGGTTTTAAAGACCATTTGTATTTTGTGTATTTAAATAAAAAACAAAATTCCCGTGAAGGCATTGTGCGTTATCAAAGTTTAAAAGGAACCTTAATCAATGAGGTTTCTAAAATTTCTAACATTAGCAAGACACTTGTCAGTTGTAATAATTTAGCCGATTTTGAGGCTTTAATTATTGAACACGAGTCTATTATAAGTAAGCTTATTCAAATTAAGCCAATCAAAGAACGCCTATTTAAAGATTATTTTGGCGCTGTAAAAAGTTTGGGAGCTTGGGGCGGCGATTTTATTTTAACTTCCGGAAACTTTGATACACCCAATTATTTTAAGCAAAAAGGATTTGAAACGGTAATCCCTTATGTTGAAATGATTTTATAAACGCCGTTGAAATTTATCCTGAGATAATTTTAGAACCTTGCCATACGAAAAAGCTTCCTTTTGACTAGAAATCACCTAAATTTTTTTGGTATTTGATTTGCTTTAAAGCGATTCCTATCAAGGTTTGATTAGGTTTTTATGGTTAAAAATATACTCTACGCCTTAAAAAAATATTTTTTCTTTAGCCAAAAAGAAACCCGTACCAAAAGTATCAATGCGGGCACTTCAACCAAAGGACCAACAACACCCGCAAATGCTTGTCCTGAATTCAATCCAAACACCGCAATCGCCACCGCTATGGCCAACTCAAAATTGTTACCGGCAGCAGTAAAAGCGACCGCAGCCGTTTTATCGTAAGTGGTTCCTGTTGCTTTTGTAACAAAAAATCCGACAAGAAACATAATGGCGAAATAAATAAGAAGTGGCACTGCGATAATTAACACATCCATAGGAATTTGAACAATCAATTCTCCTTTTAAAGAAAACATCACCACAATGGTAAAGAGCAAGGCAATTAAAGTAATGGGAGCAATCGTTGGGATGAATTTTTTGGAATACCATTCTTCGCCTCGAATCTTTACTAAAATTAGCCGGCTCAGTATTCCCATTAAAAATGGAATTCCCAAATAAATACCCACACTTTTAGCAATCGTAGCTATTGAAATCACTACAATAGCGCCTTCAAAACCAAAATAAGGTGGCAAAATAGTGATAAATATCCAAGCATAAAAACTGTAAAAGAAAACCTGAAAGATACTGTTTAAAGCCACTAAGCCAGCGCCATATTCACTGCTCCCTTCAGCTAAATCATTCCAAACCAACACCATTGCAATGCATCGCGCCAGGCCTATTAAAATTAGACCCACCATATATTCGGGATAATCTCTTAAAAAGGTGAGAGCAAGAATAAACATTAAAACGGGCCCTACAATCCAGTTTAGCACCAATGAAACGGAAAGAATTTTTACGTTTGCAAACACTTTGGGCAACAAGGCATAATTTACCTTTGCCAAAGGCGGATACATCATCAATATCAACCCTATCGCTATGGGGATATTAGTTGTGCCACTGCTAAAAGAATCGATTAATGTTGGAAATGATGGCACAAAATAGCCTATTGCCACACCCATTGCCATCGCCATAAATATCCATAAAGTTAAATAACTGTCGAGAAAGCTTAGTTTTTTCATTGTTGAAGGAGGTTAATGTTGGATTTTAAATGTTGGATTTTAAATTGATTTTTGATTCAAAATTTCTGATTGCTAATTGTTTTGACTTGTGTTTACAATTTTTGTTAAGCTATTTATGATGGATTAAATTTTGATGAGTGGTTTAGAAACTTCAATTTGAACCATAAGACTTCTGTCAATTAAACTTAGCCAACACTTAGGTTCCCTGGCTTCTTTAGAGGGAATAGACATTTTAGCGGTAAAATCTTTTTTTGAAATACCCGCCAAGGCTTTTTCAACATTAGCTCCCATACCTATTCCTGATCTTAGAAGTTGCTTTGAGCGTACATATTCATTTTGTAGCTTCATTTATTTATAAATTTCAATTGTCAATAACGCAAAATCAAAACTTTTTTCTAGTATAATATTTTCTTTTATACCAATTTTTTATTAATTGTTAAATTGTAATTTTTGGATATTAATTTATAATCCAACCTTCAACATTTATTGATTTATTTATTTATTTATTTTTTATTTTTGAAAATACATACAGCATTTCGGTGGCAATTTGTAGGCTCCTTTCGTTGTATTTTTCTGCCTGCTGAAGCGTATTGTCAAACGCCTTTGGATCATCATATTTTATTGCAATGCGTTTTTCGGCACCCGGAATAAACGGACAGCCAGCATCAGCTTGCGAACAAGTCATAATTGCAGCAAACTCGCTTTGCGGATTAAAAACATCGTCAAAAGTTTTAGAAAAACCAATGATAGCTTGTTCATTTTCAGCAAATTTAATGGCATAAACTGGATTTTTCCCTTTTGAAAGTGTTTGAATTTCAAAACCTGCGTTTTCTAATGTTACTGCCACCGTTGGATAAAGCGCCGTGGCTTCTGTGCCTCCCGAATAGCAATAAATATTTTTTATGTTATAATAATGAGCCGCTGCCTGTGCCCAAACTTGCGACAAATGGCTTCGGCGCGAATTGTGGGTGCAGATAAAAATGAGGTTTGCACTTTTGCGTTGCGAAACCTTATGTTGGATGTAATCAATTAACGGCTGCAAAACAATTTTTCGTTCATCGGATACCGTTATTAAATAGAGGGTTTTAAAAGTTTCTGCTATTTTTTGAAATACAGTGTTTTTAGTTTGCTCCATTTTTAAGTTAATTTTTAGGTTAACAGCAACTTGCTTTAGCGTTTGAACCACAGCAATTACCTTCTGTTTTAATAGTTTTGTTCATTTGTTTAAATGGTTTTAAACCCGGTTTTTGTGCAAATACGGTAATGCTAAAAATTCCATAAGCTCCATTTTTAAAGTTTTCTTTTTCTGAAGCCGATAAATAGTTATCTAAAAGTCCGTCAGGGATTATAATTGGCTTTTCTTTTTGGATAATTATATTTTCGAAACCGCTTGCTTTAATGTGGTTTAAATACACTTTCTTTTGGATAGCGCCCGCCACGCAACCGGCATACATTTCGGCATCTTGCCTTAATTTTTCGGGCAATTCGCCTACCAAAACAATGTCGGAAATGCTAAAATGGCCACCGGGTTTTAAAACCCGATAAATTTCCGCAATCACTTTTGCCTTATCTGGCACCAAATTAAGGACGCAATTGCTCACAATTACATCGGCAACATTATCAGAAACAGGCATATTTTCAATATCGCCTTGTCTAAATTCTACATTGTTATAGCCCAATTTTTCGACATTTTTTCGCGCTTTGTCAATCATCGCCTCCGTAAAATCAATGCCAATAACTTTTCCGGTTTCTCCTGTTTCGTGACGTGCTACAAAACAATCGTTACCAGCACCCGATCCAAGGTCAATTACGGTATCGCCTTTCTGGATTTTAGCAAATTGCGTTGGAAGTCCACAGCCCAAACTTAAATCGGCATCGGCATTGTAGCCTTCAATTTTCGAATAATCTTCATTCATTAAACTGTAAGCTTCAGGTGTGCCGCAACCACCACTGCCACAGCAGGAATCCTTTTGTTGATTGGCAATTGCGCCATATTTTTCTTGGACGATTTGTTTAAGTTCTTCTGGTGTTTTCATAATTTGTAAAAAGTCAATTTAGTTTAAACTCCTTAATTGGTTATCGCAAATGAGCGATAGTGTTTGTTAAAAAAATAGGTTAACAACAATCTATTTTGGTAAAATCTTCTTTAAAAATACTTTCGAAAAGTTTTTTGGCTTTGAGCCAATTTTGTTGGTCGATGCAATATTTAATTTTAGGCGGATTGATTTCGCCTTGTATTAAACCAGCTTCTTTTAACTCCTTTAAATGTTGTGAAATGGTAGATTGTGCCAAAGGTAACACCTCAACCAAATCGTTTGTAAAACAGCAAGATTGATTGCTTAAATATTTTAAAATGGTCAACCTTATGGGATGCGCCAATGCTTTGGCAAAACGTGCTGTTTGTTCGGCATCAGTTGAATAATCGATATTTTTAAGGCTTCTTTTCATAAGTTCATCGCAAATGTACGATTAATATTTGTTAATTTCGAAATATTCTGAACTTTTTAATTAGCAACTACAATTGGGGTCTTGATTTGAGTTTTCTTTTTGTTGAATAGAAGGGCATTTATTAGTGCCATAACTGCAATATACACAACAATCGCCTTGTTTAGGACTTAAGATGCTTTTACAATTTTCGCATTCATAAAAAAATTGGCACGCATCAGTAGGCATGAGTTCTTCTTTTTGAAAACCACATTTAGGACAAGTAATAGTAGACTTTGATTTAATTTTCATCATGATAATTTAGTTAATAATTTTATATCCCGTACTGTTTACAGCATCTTTAACTTCATTTTGGGATGATTTTGAAGTATCAAATTTAACAATAACCGTCCCTGTTTTATAATCTGCTTTAGCAAAAACATAGCCCGGTAGTTTACTCAAAGTGTTTTCAACATGTAGATTGCAACTTTCACAAGTCATTCCTTTAACTTTTAAGGTCAAGTCTTTAACTGATTTTAATGTATGAACTTGCGCTTTGGGTTTATTTTCAGAATAGAATACTGCTGAATAATAAGGAAAGGCTAACAATAAGGCTGCAAAAACGGTTACAATCCCTAAAAATATTTTTGATTGCCAAAAGGTCATTTTTTTAACATCTTCGCAAGCACATTCAATTTTTTCAGAGGTTATTGATTTCAATTTTTGATACCAAGCAAAGCCCAAAACTAAAATCGTAATTCCAATTAAATAAGGTCGGGCAGGTTCCATAAACGAAAAGCTTGCTGCAAGTCCGCCAGTCCCTGCCAACAGTGCTAAAACAGGTGTAAAACAACATAAAGAAGCTGTGAAGGCGGTTAAAAGTCCAAGCCCAAAAAGGCTTTTAGATTTTTTATTTTGTTTAGGGTTTTGCATTTTCATAATTTTAAATTTTAAATTGAAATAGTGGTTTTTTCGGAAATTAAATCTAAAACATGGGTTACAATAGACTGCTTTTGTGCTGTAATTGAATAAAATATGGTTTGCTTTATACGCACAGAATCAATAATACCAATATCTTTCAATTTGCGAAGGTGTTGTGAAATAGCCGGGACGCTCATTTGTAAAATATCAGCTAAATCGCAAACACAAAATTGATCATTGTTTATGAGCCAAACCAATTTTAAGCGCACCTCATTGCCTATTAAACTTATAATGCTACTCAATTGATTATATTCTAAAGCATTCTCTTTTAAGAGTTGTTCATACCAATCAATTTTTTGCTGATTTTTTTCCTCACGGATACAAGAAATAGCTTTCATAAAATTTTAATTTGAGGCAAAGATATTATTTATTTTATTATTTAAGCAAATACTTAATTATCTTAATAAAAATTTAACAAAAAACCTTATGGCTAAAAGGCTAAATTTAATGTGCAAGTTCTCCACGATGTGGTTTCAAGGCATCTCTATAAACCGGCATATCAGTTTCATCTACCACAATAAAGGCAATACTCAAAAAATCGGAAATCTGCTTAGACCCGACTTCAAAAAAGTTTAAATTTTCTTTTTTAGCAAATTCTTCTAAGTGAATGGCATGATGTTTTGCCATTTCGAGTCCGTCGCGCCCTCTAAAATCCCATATCAATTTAAGTTTCCGTTTCAATTTGACATAATTTTAAAGCAAAAGTAAATAATTCTATCTTTGCACAAAGTCCGTTTTATTTTGAATACCTCATTATTTATTTCAAAACCTTTAGATACTTCGAAATTAGTTGAGCAAAGCTTTACCACTTCAGCCCCAAGCAACATTGCCTTAGTGAAATATTGGGGCAAAAAAGAAGGTCAAATTCCCGCCAACGCTTCGTTGAGTTTTACCCTACAAAACTGTTACACCAAAACTAAATTGACCTGTGTTCGTTTAGAAACCTCCAATAATGACCTAGATTTTTCAGTCTATTTTGAAAAACAACGCAGCCAAAGTTTTGAACCAAAAATTGCCGGTTTTTTTAAAGCAATTTCTCCTTATATGCCATTTTTAGCCCATTACAAATTTAAAATCGAAACCGAAAACACCTTTCCACACAGCAGTGGCATTGCCTCATCGGCAAGTGGTATGGCGGCTTTATCAGTTTGTTTGATGCAATTAGAGCGCGCTTTGAATCCTAAAATAACTCAAGAATATTTCATTAAAAAAGCCTCTTTTTTAGCGCGATTAGGTTCCGGTAGCGCTTGTCGAAGTATTGAAGGACCTGTAATTATTTGGGGGAAACACGTGGCTATCGATAGGAGTTCTAACCTTTACGGGATTAAATTACCATGCGAATTACACCCAATATATAATAACTATTGCGACAGTATTTTGTTGGTTGATAAAGGAGAAAAACAAGTATCAAGTTCACTTGGTCACGGTTTAATGCTCAATCACCCATTTGCAAATGAGCGTTTTAAACAAGCTAACCATCATATCAAAACAATAATTGAAGCGCTTAAAAATGGTGATTTAAAAAGTTTTATCAACATTGTTGAAAGTGAAGCCTTGACTTTGCATGCCATGATGATGACCAGCGCGCCCTATTTTATTTTGATGAAACCTAATACCCTAAAAATAATAAATACCGTTTGGGATTTTAGACAGCAAATAGATCTAAATTTATGTTTTACTTTAGATGCGGGGGCTAATGTTCATTTGCTTTATCCGCAAAGCGAAAAAATGCAAATTCAAGAATTTATAAAAAGTAACCTGCTCCAATATTGTGAAAACAGTCAAGTTATTCACGATACTTTAGGCTTTGGTGTGCAAATAATTTAATATTTATTCTTTTTATCGCTTAAAATCAAGTAGTTTTAACAGATATATTTTTGTCAAGTTTTAAAAATTGTATATTTGCCACGGATTATTAATTAAACTTCAGCCAAAATGAAAGGACCGCTTTTTTACGCTAAGATTTTATTGTTTGGAGAATATGGCATTATTAAGGATTCAAAAGGTTTGGCAATTCCTTATAACACTTACCAAGGAGCGCTAAAAAAATCGAATACTTATACCGAAGAGGCAAAATTATCTCATGCCAATTTGAATAAATTTTATGATTATTTGATGCAATTAGAAGCTAACGACAACGCACAATTTGATTTAGATGCTTTTAAATCAGATCTTAATGAAGGAATGTATTTTGATTCAAGCATACCTCAAGGCTATGGAGTTGGCAGTTCGGGCGCTTTAGTTGCGGCGATTTACGATAAATATGCCAAAAATAAAATTACCGTTTTAGAGAATTTAACGCGCGATAAATTATTGTCGTTAAAAGCTACTTTTTCTAAAATGGAATCTTTTTTTCACGGTAAAAGTTCGGGTTTAGACCCCTTAAATAGCTACTTGAGCATACCCATTTTGATAAACTCTAAAGACGATTTAGAAACCACCGGAATCCCATCTCAAAAACCAGGTAAGGGCGCAGTATTTTTATTAGATTCAAAAATGGTTGGCGAAACCGCGCCAATGGTATCCATTTTTATGAACAAAATGAAACAAAAAGGCTTTAGAAAAATGATTGACGAAGATTTTGCAAAATTGACCGATGCCTGTATTGATCACTTTTTAAAAGCTGAAATGAATGCCCTTTTTGGAGATGTAAAACAACTGTCAAAAATTGTTCTTAAAAACTTTAAGCCAATGATTCCTAAGGCGTTTCATAAGTTATGGGAACAAGGAATTGCAACAAATGACTACTATTTAAAACTTTGTGGCTCGGGTGGCGGTGGTTATATTTTAGGTTTTACTAAAGATTACGAAAAAACCAAAATGATTCTAAAAGATTACGATTTAGAATTGGTTTACCGATTTTAATTTTAAAGCATTAAGTCTCGCTTATTATGGATTTGTTAGACCTTGCTAAAAAAAATACCCAACAAAAACAACTTGAAAGCCAGCCAGTTTACATAAAAGTATTCAGTTTATTGTCGGTTGTTAGAGGTTATAATATCCTAATTATTGTCATAGCTCAATATTTGGCAGCTATTTTTATTTTTGCGCCACGACTGCGTTTAAAAGATGTTATTCTAAATCTCAATTTATATTTAATAGTCTTAGCCACCATTTGTGTGATTGCCGCGGGCTATATCATCAACAACTTTTACGATACTCAAAAAGATTTTATCAATCGGCCCGAAAAGCACAAACTCGACAACATTGTCAGTCAAAAATTCAAATTAAATCTTTATTTTATTCTAAATTTTTTAGGTTTCATTTTTGGGTTTCTTGTTTCTTGGCGAGCCGCCCTCTTTTTTGCTAGCTATATTTTCGCCATTTGGTTTTACTCACACAAACTCAATAAATACCCACTTATCGGATTGTTTTCGGCGGTTACTTTATCAATTGCCCCATTTTTTGCCATCTTTGTGTTTTACAAAAACTTTTCTACCATAATTTTTACGCATGCCTGTTTTTTATTTTTTGTTTTAACCATAAGGGAGTTAGTAAAAGATCTAGAAAATATTAAAGGAGAGCTTATCCAAAATTATAGTTCCATTCCCATAAAATATGGCGAAAAATTTACCAAAATACTGATTACCATCATTGTACTGATGACCTTAGAGCCGATTTACTTTTTGTGGAAATATCCCGAAATAGGCGCAATGAAATATTATTTTTATTTAGCAGGTGTTTTGTTAACTATTTTTACCGTTAAACTTTGGCAGAGCTCCTTAAACAAAAACTATGTTCAACTACACATATTATTAAAAATTCTTATTGTTTTAGGCGTTTTTAGCTTGGCGCTAATAGATACATCGGTAATCATTAAACGCCTTATAAACCTTTAAAAAAGAGCCACTCACGGGACTCGAACCCGCGACCTGCTCATTACGAATGAGCTGCTCTACCAGCTGAGCTAAAGTGGCAAACGTGTGCAAAAATACTTGTTTTTAAATCAATTTCGATTAAAAATTACCAAGCACAACCCCATTAATTTTAAATCGTCAGGATTGAAGAGGTCTAATAAATTAAAAGACTTTATTTTATCATTCAAATTAATGACCTAACTTTGCCAAAAATTTTAAAAATGACACAAAAATTCTCGTCGCGAGGACGACACGCATCGCAAAAGCCAGCCTTTTCAGAAGAAAAAAGAGCTACAAAAACTAAATTTGATAAGAAAGTTACCTCTAAAAGACCATCCGCTTTTACAGAAGATAGAAACTCATCCTCAAATCGTTACGATAAAAAAGATAGTGCTAAAAGCACTCCATTTTCAAAAGATAATACCACAACTTCAAATAAATTTGTCCGAAAAGATTCCCCAAAAAGACCTTCTTTTCCAGATGAAAGAAACAGCTCTTCAAACCGATACGACAAAAGTGAAGCTCCAAAAAGACCTTTTTATTCAGATAATAAAAAATTTACACCCAATAAATTTAGAAGAAATACCGCTCCAAAAGCAAAGCCCGCTTCTGAACAATCGGTTGATGGTATCCGATTAAATCGTTACATTTCTAATTCCGGCATTTGCTCTAGACGTGAAGCTGATGTTTATATTAAAGCTGGAAATGTGAAGATTAACGATAAAATTGTTACCGAAATGGGCTATAAAGTTCAGGTAACAGATGTGGTAAAATTTGATGATGCTGTTATTAATCCCGAAACGAAGCGCTATTTATTGCTCAATAAACCCAAAAATTACATTACCACTACCGATGACGAACGCGATAGAAAAACCGTAATGGATTTAATTGCAAACGCTACCAAAGAACGTTTGTATCCCGTTGGACGATTAGACCGAAACACCACCGGTTTGCTACTGTTTACCAACGATGGCGATATGGCTAAAAAGCTCACCCATCCTAAAAGTAATATTAAAAAATTATATCATGCCAGTTTAGATAAAAAGCTGACCCTGTCTCATTTACAACAAATTGCAGCCGATTTTGTGCTTGACGATAAAACCGTTCATGTGGATGAAATTAGTTACGTTGCAAACGAATCAAAAAGCGAAATTGGTATTGAAATCCATTCCGGTAGAAACCGAATTGTTAGAAGAATCTTTGAACATTTTGGCTATACAGTTGTTAAATTAGACCGCGTAATGATCGCAAATCTTACCAAAAAGAATTTACCAAGAGGCAATTATAGAATGCTTACCGACCAAGAAGTTATCAATTTAAAAATGCTTTAGCAAAAACCTAACAATTAAACCTATAATGTTTTATTAAAATTTTGAAAGTTTTAAAAATCAACTTTAAAACCTTGCAGGCCAGACGGGGCTTTGCTTAAAAAGCCTACACCTTTTGAACAAAACTGTAGAAAGATTTAAATATCAGCAATAAAATAAGTACCTTTAAACCTATAAATAATCTAAAATAATAAAATTATGGTTGTATTTTTTCCTTTTCTTGTCCTTATTGGATTGCTATTTATTTTCGGAACATTTTATACGGTAAAACAGCAAACCACCGCGCTAGTTGAACGCTTAGGTCGTTTTCAAAATATCAGTCAAGCTGGATTAAATTTTAAAATTCCGCTTATAGACCGTATTGTTGGGCGAGTAAACTTAAAGATTCAACAATTAGATGTGATTGTAGAAACCAAAACAAAAGATGATGTTTTTGTGTTGTTAAAAATATCTGTTCAGTTTCAAATTTTACGTGAAAAAGTTTATGATGCCTTTTACAAACTCCAAAATCCACACGAACAAATTACCGCTTTTATTTTTGATACGGTAAGAGCTGAGGTTCCAAAAATGAAACTGGACGATGTTTTTGAAAAAAAAGATGACATTGCATTAGCTATACAACGCGAACTAAAAGAGGCCATGCAAAATTACGGTTATGACATTGTAAAAGCTTTGGTTACTGATATTGACCCTGATAAACAAGTAAAAGCGGCTATGAACCGTATTAATGCAGCCGAACGCGAAAAAGTTGCCGCCCAATATGAAGGCGATGCGCAACGCATTATAATTGTTGAAAAAGCTAAAGCCGAAGCTGAAAGCAAACGCCTTCAAGGGATGGGAATTGCCAATCAACGTCGCGAAATTGCTAGAGGTTTAGAAGAGAGTATGGAAGTGTTAAATCGCGCAGGAATCAACTCTCAAGAAGCCTCTGCGTTAATTATCATCACGCAACATTACGACACCTTGCAAGCCGTTGGAGAACGCACCAGTAGCAATTTAATTTTAATGCCAAACACACCAACCGCCGCCAGTAATATGCTAAATGATATGACCGCCTCATTGGTTGCGGCAAATAAAATTAGCGAAGCAAATAGAAAACCGTTACCTAAAAAATAAGTAAATTTTAAAGAATTCTAAATTTAACTTATTGGTTAAGTTTAAACAAAAAAATCCTGCATTTTTGCAGGATTTTTTATACTTTAAAACAGGAAGATAGTTATTTTTCTTCTAGTTTTTTATCGGATTCATCTTCTACTTTAGAGGCTTTTTTAAATTCTTTAATGCCGTTACCAATACCCTTCATTAGTTCGGGTATTTTTCTACCACCAAAAAGCAGCAAAATCACAATTGCAATAACAATCCATTCGTAACCACCCGTAAACAAGTAAAATAAAGCTAAGTTCATACTTTTAAAATTTAGAATACAAATTTACTAAAATATCTTTTAGTTTGTAAATTTAATTACACCTCCAATAAATTTACTCGATTTTTTTACGTCGGGATTGCCTTTATAATAGACATTTCCGCCCAAGCGCACCGAAGCATCTAGCACATCGGTTACATTAACTTCGGCTTTTCCACCGGTAGCCACCACCACTTTTGTTTGCTCAGTTTCTAAACTATAAGCATCATAAATTCCCCCTTGGCCAACGGTAACATCTTGACTTTTAGCTTTTCCTTTTGTGTGAATGTTTCCACCTGAAACAACTTTTATGGCTAAGTATTTAACATCTAAGGGCACGTCTATAAATGCGCCTTCTTGGGCTTTTAGCGTAATTTTTAACTGATTAAGCGTGTCGTCCGAAAAAACGCTAGCGCCTTCGTTAACATCAATGGTTTCAATGGCTCTATTGGTATATAACTTAATATCAAATTCATATTTTCGGAGGCTTTCAGTTAATTTGATGTAAATTTTTAAGTTTCCATTCTTATTATTAACGATAACATTGCGTTGATTTTCGCCTGATATTTCAATTTTTTGTTCGGATGATTGTATGAGCTCTATTTTTAATCCGGTAAAGACTTTTATTGAATTAAAATCTCCTAAAGCCAATGTGCGCTTATCTTGCGCAAAGCTTAGGCTGGTTATTAATATAAATAGAAGGGCTATTTTTTTCATGGTGTAAAGATTTAAATTTTAGTTCTTGTTAGGATTGAAAGCATAATTATTAATGCAAAAATATTGATTTTATTGTGAATCTTTTCCAATTAAAAAGAAATCTAAATGTTTGCGTTCTAAGTCGGTTTTTTTAACTTTTACAAAAACGGTATCACCTAATTGGTATTTATTTTTGGTAGATTGTCCAATTAATGCATATTGTTTTTCGTCATACAAATAGTAATCATCTTTAATATCTTTAATGCGCACCATGCCTTCACATTTATTTTCAATAATTTCTACGTAAATACCCCATTCGGTTACGCCCGAAATAACACCTTTAAAGGTATCCTCTTTAAACTTTTGCATATATTTAATTTGCATATATTTAATAGAATCGCGCTCTGCTTTGGTCGCAAAAAATTCTTGGTCAGAGCTGTGCTTGCACATTGCTTCATAAGGTTCGGCATTTGGTGATTTTAAACCATCTAAATAATGTTGCAGCAAGCGATGTGTCATCATATCGGGATAACGCCTAATGGGTGAGGTAAAATGACTGTAATAATCGAATGCCAAACCATAATGGCCAATGTTTTTAGTTGAATAAATAGCTTTACTCATTGTTCTAATGGTTAGCGTTTCAATCATATTTTCTTCGGCTTTTCCGTGAATATCGGCTAATAGGTTATTTAGGCTGCTTGAAATATCCTTCTTGGTTTGCAAATTTACCTTATAACCAAATTTAAAGATAATTTGCTCTAAATCTTTTAATTTGTCGCTGTTTGGCTCGTCGTGAATGCGATATACAAAAGTCTTATTTGAAGCTTTTCCATCTCTAGATTTTCCTACGAATTCGGCTACTTTTTTATTTGCTAACAACATAAATTCTTCTATTAATTTATTAGCATCTTTAGCCTGTTTTATAAAAATTCCAATAGGATTAGCCTCTTTATCTAAATTAAACTTTACTTCTACTTTATCAAAAGAAATAGCGCCTTGTGCGAGTCGTATTTCACGCATTTTTTTAGCAAGTTTATCTAAAATTAAAACTGCTTGATTTAAAGGGTCTTTATTTTCAATTTCTTGTTTTTCAATAAGTTCTTGAGCGTCTTCATAAGCATAACGTTTATTGGAGTGAATGACCGTTCTACCAAACCACTGGTTGATAATTTGTGCATTTTTGTTTAATTCAAACACCGCTGAAAAGGTTAATTTATCTTCATTTGGACGTAAAGAGCAAACGTTGTTAGATAAAATTTCGGGTAACATAGGTATCACGCGATCTACCAAATAAACCGAAGTTGCGCGTTGATAGGCTTCGTCCTCTAAAATTGATTTTTCTTTAACATAATGGGTTACATCGGCAATATGAACACCAACTTCAAAATTGCCATTATCTAAAATTTTAAAAGAAAGTGCATCATCAAAATCCTTTGCATCGGCGGGATCTATGGTAAAAGTTAGGGTATTTCTAAAATCGCGGCGGGCGGCAAAATCTTCTTTTGTAATGGTTGTTTCTATTTGATTGGCAGCATTTTCAACAGTTTCGGTAAATTCAAAAGGCAAACCATAATCTATTAAAATAGAATGAATTTCGGTATTATGGTCACCTGGTTTTCCTAAAACTTTGGTTATAATACCAAATGGATTTTTAGAATTTTGAGGCCAATCTTGTAATGTTGCTAGCACTTTATCGCCGTCTTGTGCATTATTTATATTGCTTTTAGAAATAAATAAATCGGCATACATGTGTGCATCATCAGCCACCACAAAACCAAAATTTTTATTTAAAGTCAAAACACCTACAAAATCAGTTTTAGCACGTTTTAAAACTTCAACAACTTCACCTTCTTGTTTACCACTTTTTTTGCGTTTAGAAATATAAACTTTAACGGTATCTTGATGCAATCCTTTATTGAGATTTGAGGCATGAATAAAGGCATCTTTTTCTAACTCATCTGAAATAAAATAGGCATTTCCATTAGCTGAAACATCTAAAGTACCTGTATAATAATTTGGTTTTTCGGTTTTTATTGCTTTGAATTTACCCTTAGAAGTTTGTTTAATTTTTTTTTCAGATTCTAACTGATGTAAGATATCTAAAATGTGCTTTTTATCTTCAGTAGTGAATAATGCAAGTTTTGAAGAAATTTGTTTGTAGTTTAATTCTTTAGTAGAAATTTTTAATAAATCAATGATTGCTAGCGCTAATGTATTTGAATTTACAGCTGATGGCTTTATATTTTTTTTCACTTTTAATAATTTTTTCAAAGATAGTTTAAATATTAATTTTAGTATTTGTAATCACTTCAAAAAAAAATCAGAATATAAACTGAGCACGCTTATTAACAAGTATATATAATATTATTTATTTATTTTAAAATTAAAATTAAAATGCTTTATTATGATAGCTTGTTAACTTGTTTAATAAATAGTTTAAGCTAAATTATTTAAGTTAGTTTATAAACCACTATTAACAATTTATAATTTTATAAACTATTAATTTATAATTAGTAATGATGTTAATTAACAATAGTTAATTACTTTTATTTAACAGAATTGTTTATAAAATAAGATTCCTTAATTTTTAATAAGTGTGCTAAAAACAGTTGATAAAATGTGATTAAATAATGAGTCTTTTTTTTGAATTTTAGAATCTTTTATAGCAATACAAAAAAATAAAATACCCTCGTAAAAAATTTATGATTATTTAACAAAATATTATTAACAATCGAACATTTTTTTATTTGATTAGCTATTAACTATTTAAAAAAATAATTGAACAATTAATAATTTATAGGTTTATAAGGTTTAAATCTGTTAAATTTGTAACATAAAATTTTTTTAAAATGACAATTGCTATTGGAAATGATCATGCCGGAACTGCCTATAAATTTGAAATTTTAAAATTATTAAAACTAAAAGGATTTAATGTTTTAAATTTTGGCACTGATACTACCGAAAGTATGGATTATCCTGATACCATTCACAAGGTAGCTTTTGCAGTTGAAAATAACGAAGCGACTCTTGGAATTATTTTATGCGGTAGTGGAAACGGCGCTGCAATGACAGCTAACCACCATAAAGATATTAGAGCGGCTTTGTGTTGGAATGAAGAATTGGTTATTTTGGCGCGACAACACAATGATGCCAATATTTTGAGCATTCCTGCACGGTTTGTCTCACTAGAAGCCACATTAAAATTTGTTGAGCTATTTTTAAACACACCATTTGAAGGAGGCCGACATTTAACGCGTATTCAAAAAATACCTGTTTAATATTTAATATGGAACACCACCACCATCCACAAAATAAAATTAATGGCAAGCGTCTATTATTTTCAATTTTATTAAACATTGTAATTACCGTTGCACAAATTATAGGTGGATTGATTTCGGGCAGTTTGGCTTTAATTTCGGACGCATTACATAATTTTTCGGATGTTATATCTTTAATTATTAGCTATTTAGCCAATTATTTAAACAATAAAAAAAAACAGACTTTAAGTCAAACCTTTGGCTATAAGCGCGCGGAAATTATTGCAGCTTTTGTAAATGCAGCAAGCTTAATTGGCATCGCTATTTTTTTAGCCTTTCAAGCCTTTAAAAATTTATTGAATGTTCACGAAGTAAAAAGTGATATTGTTATCGGCTTAGCATTAGTAGGTATTTTGGCAAATGGCTTAAGTGTATTATTGATTAAAAATGATGCCGAACACAATTTAAATATGAAATCGGCCTATGTTCATTTGTTAACCGATATGCTAACTTCAGTAGCGGTTTTTATAGGCGGTTTACTCATGAAATATTATCAAATATTTTGGATAGATAGTGCTTTAACCTTGCTGATTGTAATTTATTTAATTCAGATGAGTTGGCGTATTTTAATGCAATCGCTAAAAATTTTAATGCTTTTTGCGCCATCTCATATTGTGATTAAAGAGGTTGAAATTGCCCTATTAAAGATTGAAGAAATCAGTAACATTCACCATGTTCATATTTGGCAACTCAATGAATACGATTGTCATTTAGAGGCGCATATTGAATTTAAAAAAGATGTAAAACTATCAGAATTTGATGGTGTTTGCGAAATGATAGAAAAAATATTAAAAGAACAATTTAAGATTAATCACTGCAATCTTCAGCCGGAGTTTAAGCGTAATGATATTAAAGATTTTATAATCCAAGATTAAATGATAAAGTGGCAATTAAAAAACTTTGAATCCTTGACCAATACTGAACTTTATAACATTTTAAAGTTGCGCTCCCAAATTTTTGTAATTGAACAAAACTGCATTTTTCAAGACTTGGATGATAAAGACCAAAAGGCATTTCATCTTTTTACTCAAAATAACGATGAAGTTTTGGCTTATACACGTCTATTTGCTCCGGGAGCTTGCTATCAAGAAGCCTCAATTGGTCGAGTTATGGTTAATGAAAAAGCGCGAGGTACGGGTTTAGGTTTTGAGCTAATGAGGGAATCAATAAAACAAATAAAAAATCAATTTGGCAAAACACCAATAAAAATAGGAGCACAATTATACCTAAAAATATTTTACGAAAACTTAGGCTTTAAACAAATAAGCGACACTTATTTAGAAGATGACATTCCGCATATTTATATGTTAAAACCTTAATTAGCATTTAGCTATCAGGCAACTTTAGTAACTTTTTAAAAGTTGCTAAAGTTATTAATCATACAAAACTAATCCCAAAGAGTTAATTTTTTAAAACGGCTATTTTATCTAAATAATCACTAAAATTGTTTAAAGTTTCGCTTAAAATCCCAATTTGTTCTTGAACTTCTATCCAATTTTTCTGTTCAATAGCCTCTCTAACACCTGGTAAAGTTTTTACACCATAGCCGGTATAAAATCCGGGTGCATAGATTTGATTTTTAAACCATGGGCGTCTTGGTAAGCCTTTTGAACTGATTAACAAGCGCTCTGCTTTATAAAGTGAGTGGTTTAGGTTTTCAAAATCAGCGGTGTTAATTGCTTGGTCTGAAATAATTTTTTGGAGGTTTTTTGTACTTCTATTTAATTTTTCTGAAGCATTTTCTAAAGGGGCAAAATTTAAAAATGGTACAGTGCCTTTAAAAGCAGGATTAACAAAGTGTTTTTTAGGGTCGGAAGCCAAATAAAAAACATCATTATCTATATTTTTATTAAAGCTTTCAGACTGGTTTTTTAAGGTATTTACTAAATCCTTAACTTCTGTAATGTACCCATTTATTTTGGTTGACAACACCGTAAAATCAAAAGGTAAGATTTTAGCATTTACTAAACGTAAAACCGTATTGCCGGTAGTTTTTGCCAATACCACGCCATAAATATTTCCAGGATCTTTAAATCGGTTAAAATTATCGAAGGAATCGTAAATAGAATGATATTCACCACCATCATCTTCGCCGCCGTATCCTATATTCATTGAGGCGATGCCAAGGTGATCTAAAAACACGGTATAATCAGAGCCAGAGCCTAAGGGTTCTAATTGAAATTGTTCGGAAGTTGTGGTAGCGCCATTGGCGATATCATAGGCTTTACGTCTTTTAGCTACGCTAACATTTTTTTCGGGGTCTATTACTGAATTGGTTACTTCATCAAAAAAGTGTTGCAAACTATGGGAGCCTTGAGCAAATAAAAAACCCCTTCCGCTGCCATCGGTATTGATATAGGCTACCGTATGTTTTTTTAAAGCTTCTTGATGATCTTCAGCCCATTCTGTTGAACCTAACAAACCAGGTTCTTCGCCATCCCAAGCACAATAAATAAGGGTTCTTTTGGGTTTCCACCCCGTTTTTTTTAACAAACTCATCCCCCTGGCTTCTTCCATTAATGATACCATACCACTTAGTGGGTCGCTTGCGCCATTTACCCAAGCGTCATGGTGATTTCCGCGCATAATCCATTGGTCGGGCTTTTCACTACCTTCCATTTTTGCAATGACATTATAAATGGGTTTGATATCCCAATTAAAACTAATTTTTAAATGAACTTTAGTATGACCAGGCCCAATATGATAAGTTATGGGTAATCCACCTTGCCAACTTTGAGGTGCCACAGAACCACTTAAAGCTTCTAAAAGCGGTTGTGCATCGTGATAGGAAATTGGCAAAACAGGAATTTTGGTTAAAGTTGGGGCATTTTTTAACTCTAAGCGTTGCGCATTTTTTGTAGCACCATATCCAGGCGTTAAAGGGTCTCCCGGAAATAAAGGCATATCCATAACAGAACCTCTTTGCACGCCGTATTCATTTCTAAAAGCACCTTTTGGATAAACATCGCCAGCACGATAGCCATCGTCGTTTGGATCGGAATAGATGATACAACCAATAGCCCCTTTTTCGGCTGCTAATTTGGGTTTTATACCGCGCCAAGAACCAAAATATTTAGCAATAACAATTTTGCCTTTAACCGATATTCCAAGTCGTTCTAATTCTTCATAATCTTTAGGCACTCCGTAATTAACATAAACCAAATCGGCAGTTACATCGCCATCAATAGAATAGGCATTATAAGTGGGGAGTTGTTCTTTTTTTTGATTTGAAGTGCCATCTTCTTTGAGTGCAGGCTCTTCTAATAAAGCTTTATGTTTTGTTGGAAAAAGCATTTCTAACAACCTCGTTTTTGGTGTTGGAAATAACACAAAATAGGAATCAATTTTGGTGTCATAACCCCAAGATTTGAATTTTGAGGCGATGTAATTTGCATTGCTTTTATCGTAGGCAGAGCCAACATGATGAGGTCTTGCTGATAAATGTTGCATCCAAACCCTTAAACTATCGGTATTTAAAGAAGCGCCAAATTGAGATTCTAATTTTAATTGATCATCTGTGCTTTGAGAGCTAAAGCCTAATAATGGCTTTGTTTGTGAGTTTAAAACGGATGTTAGGAGTAAAAGTAAAAAACAAAGAACGGAATTTTTCATAGCTTTAAATTTTTATAAAATCATTTTGGTTAGATTTGATATTTTTTTAAAAGTTGTCAAATCTTAAAAACGTATAATATGAACAGATACAATGCTTAGTTATTATTATTGATTACTTTTAACTCAACACGTCTGTTTTTTTCCATACCTTCCATTGTTCTGTTAGAGGCAATAGGTTTGGTTTCACCATAACCTTTAGCGGTTAAACGTTTGGCATTAATGCCTTTTGAAATCAAGTACTTTCTAACCGCATTGGCGCGGTTATCAGATAAAATCAAATTTTTAGTTTCATTACCTGCGCTATCGGTATGACCCTCAATTAAAATATTAGCGGCATTATACTGCTTCATAATAAACACAATTTCATCAAGTTGTTCGGTTACTCCATCTAAAAAAGTATATTTTCCTACATTAAACAAAATTGTTTTAGCATATTCATTGAGTTTGCGTTCGGCATCTTGGGTGATAATTTTATCTGGGCAGCCGTCATTAACAGGCAATCCGGGTGCATCAACACACTTGTCATCTTTATCTAAAACGCCATCGCCATCTGCATCGGTATAAGGGCAACCTTCGTTATCAAGTGGTCCTGGTAACGTTGGACATAAGTCATTTTCATCACAAACATTATCGCCATCTGTATCAATACATTTACAAGAGCCTTCGTTGAGCAAAGTTGGTAGCCCCATCATGCTTCCCAAAGCAGGATTTTTAGAAACTTGAATGGCATTGAATTTAAAAGTGGCAATTTCAGAATCAGGATTAGTAATGATTCCAATGCGTTGTTGTGAGTTACCTGCAGTTCGGTTGGCAACGTAAATATTATTATCAGGTCCCAACTGTAACGCACCTATTGAATAATCTTGAGTGGTTTTATATATATTTTTAACCTCTTGAAAACCATAAGTTGGGTAATTGATATTAGAGATTAAAGTCTTTGGAAAAGCGCCAGAAAGTAGGCGTAAATTGATGCGTCTCAAAAAGTTAGCGCCATTATAAAGATGTGTAAAATAGACAAAACTACCATTGGGCGAAAATTCAACACCATAAACATAACCTGATTTACGGTCGAAAACATATTTTTTTGGATTGGATACAACGCCATCTGCAAAATCAAAAATTTCAATAAAATTTTCTTGAGTAACCGCTAGGGCAACTTTTGCACCATCGGGCGAAATTTTTAATTGTCCCTGTGAATTTTGATATTGATTATATTTATTTAAAAAACGCTTGTGATAGCTCCCAATTTTTGAAATAATTGGATCCTTTAAATCGGTATTATTTGAATTAATGTGGTAGCAAATAAACTGATTTCCAAGACTTGGGTTTTGATACAAGCTGTCGTCAAAATCGTGTGCCAACACATAATAACCACCATTATTATCCGAAACTACAGAGAGCTTTTCGGAAACACTTGGAAATAATAATTTATTTTTAATTGTAACTTCTCCACCATTTGACATATCAACTACGTTGTAGCGCAGGCCATTTTGCAAATCGTGTTCGGCAGCATCTACCGTAAAAATAAAATATTTTTTACAACTTGTATTTGGTATGGGGATGATTAGTGCCGACTGCGTGGCAGATGAATTTCCTAGCAGACCAGTACCGTTAATCAATGGCAAATGATATTTACTCCACACCGTTCTTCCGTCGGTATAAAAAATTACATTACCATCTTTATCACTAACAATAGAACAACCTTCGCTTGTGTTAATGGGAGAGCCCTCTGATAGGCTCACGGAGGCACCATTAAAATTAATTCCGGCACCACTTCCAAAATACCAAGTTTGAGCTTTTATTATTGAAACGTTTAAAAGTAGCATCAAGATGCTAACCGCTAATTTAATTGTTTTCATATTTTTTGTTAATTATGAAATACCTCTGAAATAAATACCTAAACCCCCTTATTAAAATTAGTTAAATAATATACAGATTAATTAGGGGCTAATATCTTATATAATATTCACATTTCAAAATTAATGATTTTTTTTGATAAAATCCTTTTAACTATAAAATTACATAAGCGTTCTTAAAAAAAATAGGCCCTAGTTTATTTTGTTAAAAACTACCTTTTATAATAGTCTTTTAAATCATCTGTTTTTCATATTTTAGCTACTTAAAATCAATTTAAAAATCATGGCAACAGACAAAGAAAAAGAAGCAAAATTAAAAGCACTGCAGTTAACCTTAGATAAACTCGATAAAACCTATGGCAAGGGGGCAGTGATGAAGTTGGGAGATGTTGTAAAGGTGGAAGTTGACGCCATTTCGTCAGGCTCTTTGGGTTTAGATATCGCCCTTGGTGTTGGTGGTTATCCCAGAGGTCGCGTGATTGAAATTTACGGCCCAGAATCTTCTGGTAAAACAACCCTTACTTTGCATGCTATTGCCGAAGCACAAAAAGCGGGTGGTATTGCAGCCTTTATTGATGCAGAACACGCTTTTGATAAAGATTACGCCAAAAATTTAGGCGTTGATACCGATAATTTAATCATTTCACAACCCGATAATGGTGAGCAGGCACTCGAAATAACCGATAATTTAATCCGCTCTGGCGCGATAGATATTGTGGTTATTGATTCGGTTGCCGCTTTAACACCTCGAAGTGAAATTGAAGGTGAAATGGGTGATTCTAAAATGGGATTACACGCTCGTTTAATGTCGCAAGCCCTGAGAAAATTGACTGGTAATATCAGCAAAACAAATTGTACCGTTATATTTATTAATCAATTACGTGAAAAAATTGGCGTAATGTTTGGCAATCCCGAAACGACTACAGGTGGTAATGCATTAAAATTTTATGCTTCAGTTAGACTCGATATCAGAAGGAAAGCGCAACTTAAAGATGGTGAAAAAGTCATCGGTAATAGCACCAAAGTTAAGGTGGTAAAAAACAAAGTAGCACCGCCTTTTCAAACCGCTGAATTTGATATTATGTATGGCTTTGGAATTTCTAAAGTTGGCGAAATCATTGATTTAGGTGTTGAATATGGTGTTATTAAAAAAAGTGGTTCTTGGTTTAGCTATGGCGATACAAAATTAGGGCAGGGTAGAGATGCCGTTAAAGTAATTATTAACGATAATCCAGAAATGGCTTTAGAGTTAGAAACAAAGATTAAAGAATTTATTGGCGCTAAATAATTGTTAAATAAAAGGTATAAAAAAAGCACCTTTAAGGTGCTTTTTTTATTTTATAAAATTGATTTACCTTTTATTAACTTCCATAATGTATTTTTCGAGAGCCGAAGTCATTGAGTTATTATCGTCGGTTGCTACCTCTATATCAATGCGCAATCCGGCATCGGAAGCAGCTTTTACGGTTGTATTTCCAAAAACCGCAATGCGGGTTTTATTTTGTTTAAAATCGGGAAAATTTTCGAATAAGGATTTAATTCCAGACGGACTAAAAAACACCAAAATATCGTAGTAAACATCTTTTAAATCAGATAAATCACTTACAACTGTTTTAAATAAAATAGCGCGTTCCCATTTTACCTTTAAATTATCTAAAGCCAAAGGAATTTCCGGTTTTAACTTATCGGATGAAGGGAGTAAAAAGGTTTCTTCCCGATATTTTTTCATGATTTTAATCAAGTCGTCTAAGCTGCGTTCTCCTACATAAATTTTGCGTTTTCTATAAACTACATATTTTTGTAAATAAAACGCAACCGCTTCTGATAAACAAAAATATTTCATTGAATCAGGAACTTTAAATCGCAATTCTTCAGCCAACCTAAAATAGTTATCAATGGCATTTCGACTGGTGAAAATTACCGCCGAAAAATTAGAAAAATCAATTTTTTGTGCACGGACTTCTCTTGAAGTTACCCCCTCAACATGAATAAATGACCTGAAATCTACTTTCACTTTTTGCTTGTCTGATAAATCGAAGTAAGGGGAATTCTCAACGTTTGGAGCGGGTTGAGAAACTAAAATAGTTTTCACTTTCATAAATTTCTATTTTTAATTGGCAGAAATAAATACGCGATATAATAAGATTATAGGCGCAATTTCTAGGGCGCAAAGATATAAAATAAAGTACACAAAGTGTTTAATTGCTAATTTTAGATTGATTATTAATATTAAATAATAAAAATATAAGGCTAATATTAAACTTATTGCAATGCCAAAATAAAATATAGTTACTTGATATTTGGTTGTAAAAAACACAAAGGGCAACCAAATGAGGAGCACAAGACTTAAAAAGTTTAAATACGTTGATTTAATGTAAATTATTTTTAAAAGGATGCTATTTAAATTAAAAAACAGTGAAAACAAAAGGTTTAAAACTAATTTTAAAATAAAGAACAGCAATAGGATAGCACCTGTTTTAAGAAAAAAATAAAAATCATTTTCTGATATATGGGTTCTAAAATTCTTTTGAATAAACAAAACGACAAATGCCAAACTAAGACTCAAAATTAGCGTAAAAATAGCATTGTAAAAGTTAATGATAATTCCATAATCGGGATTAATGTTTTGAAGCCAAACTTTTTTAAAAACAGCCACTATTTGCTGGTTAAACTGATTTTTGTATTGTTGCTTTAAAACCACCAGCATGCTTAGTATAAACACAAATACTAGAATTATCCAATTATTGTTTTGCAAAAGGGGTTTGTAGATAATTTCCATTTTAAAAATTTATTTTAACAACAGTTCCCTCAAATCCTGCCGGAAAATCATAAAAACTTAAGCCAATTCTAAAGGTGCTACTCGTTGGCTCTAAATCATTAGGTATTTTAAATTTGCAAGTCACTTTATAGGTTTTTGAGGCTTGCAAAATAATTGTTTTTTTAAGGTCAATTTTTAAAGGAATATCGGCAGTTATTTGTTGTTTTTGAGTCTGAAAAACACCGTGAAAAACCAAATTTGAAAGTGGCACAGGCTGGTGATAAGGATTGATTAATTTAAAGGTCAAACTAATGGAATCGCCAGGTTTTATAGTTAAATAGTTCTCTTCAATTACACATTCTAAATGCTGAAAGGTGGTATAATTTTCAATTTTTTTACCGTAATAAATTTTATTTCTTTTTTTAGAAAGCGCAGGTTTTTCAACATTATTACTGACTTCAAAAACCGATTTTCCTTGAATATTGGCTTCATAGTTAGCAAGGTCAAATTGGTTTTTCCTATAAATTAGCGTGTTATAAGAATGCGTTTCAACTCCAGTATAAAATTGATATTTAGCAGCATTTTGAAAAGAATTTTGAAACACTATTGGCAATCCTTGAGTATTTTGTTTAAGCGTTTGAGCCCACATTTTATTTTGATGCGTTTCCCATTTAAAAATAGAAATGACTTCATCTGCCAAGGCAAAGCGGATATAAATTAGAGCAATAAGATTGAGACTTGCCAAAACAATAAATCCTTTTTTTAGGGTTGGCTGTGTTATGATAATTTCAAAACCTAAAACCATTAAAGGAATTAAAATAAGTCCCGTCCACTGGGGTTGCGTACTGGTTTTAAAAGTCGATAGTAAAAAAAAGGCAATAAACCCAATCACAAGGTATTGCAAAGCTTTTTTAAAAACGGTGGTCTTTGAAAATGATTTAAAAAAAGCATAATATAAAACAGGAAAAGCCAAGCCTACAATCAATAGTTGATTTAAAAAATGATTGATGGTAAACCATATTTGATAAAGCTTTTTACTTCTGTTAAAATGGTATTTAACAGAGGGGTAATCATTTTGATATTGCCACCATAAATGTGGCGTAAACAGTGCGAAACAAAACAAACACGCCAACCAAAAATACTTGTTTTTTAAGAGTTTTAAATTTGAAAGCACCACAAATGCAATAACCAAAATGCCGTGATATTTGCTGTATAACATACCCGCCATTGCAAATCCTAAAAGCAATGCGATTTTTAAGCTATTTTTTGATAAAAATTGCTTGTAAGCATATAAAAATAAGGCTGTAAAAAAGAATAAAGGCGTGTCGGGAACAGTGATAAATCCATAAAAATTAAATAAGATAACCGCCGTTGTCAATAAAAAAAACAGGTGAATGTGCTGCCATTTTTCTTTAAAATCGATGAGATTCCAAATAAAATAAATAGTAAATCCGAACATAAAAGCACTAAAAAACCGCACTCCGAGTTCACCATTAAAAAACAAACTACTAATTTTAATCCACAGCGCTACCATAGGCGGATGATCAAAATAGCCCCAAGCCAAATTTTTTGACCAAAGCCAATAATAAGCCTCATCATCAATAAGTTCGGTAAAAACACTTTGCGCGATATTGACTATAAAAAACAAAAAGATATAAAAAATAAAAAGGGCTTTTTCGTTTTTAAAGATTTTCATAGAGGTTTTAATCTTAACGCAAAATTAGCAATAAAATGTTTTACCTTTACCTCCTAAATTTTAATGATGCCTAAAGCTTTAGTAATTATACCCACTTATAACGAAAAAGAAAACATTGAAAATATTATTAGGGCCGTTTTTAATTTGCCAATAAGCTTTGATGTTTTAATTGTAGATGACAATTCTCCTGACGGAACCTCCCAAATTGTTGAGAACCTTCAAAGTGACTATAAAAACCAACTTTTTATTGAAAAACGCGCGGGCAAAAGCGGATTGGGAACGGCTTATATTCACGGGTTTAAATGGGCACTCGCTAAAGATTATGACTATATCATTGAAATGGATGCCGATTTTTCACACAATCCAAAAGATTTAACGCGACTTTACGATGCTTGTGCCAATCAAGATGCCGACGTGGCGATTGGTTCGCGCTATTCGCAGGGGGTTAACGTAGTTAATTGGCCTATGAAACGCGTTTTACTGTCTTATTTTGCCTCTAAGTATGTGCGATTTATTTTGGGAATTCCCATTTGCGACACTACTGCCGGCTTTGTTTGTTATCGCAAAAAAGTGCTCGAAACCATCAATTTAAATAAAATAAAATTTATAGGCTATTCTTTTCAGATTGAAATGAAATATACCGCTTGGAAACTTGGCTTTAGGCTTAAAGAAGTATCTGTAATTTTTACCGATAGAACCTTAGGAAAATCAAAAATGAGTAGCAATATTATCACCGAAGCTATTTTTGGAGTTTTAAAACTGCGTTTTAAGCGCATCGCAAAAGCCGTATAATTATGAATGATATCCTTATAAAAAATGCCCTCATCGTAAATGAAGGCAAAATATTTGAAGGCGATGTTCATATTGTAGATGAATATATTGCCGAAATTAATAGTTCAATTAGCGTAAAATCTAGCAAAACTAGGGTCATTGATGCCGAAGGTAAACTGCTCATTCCCGGTGTTATTGACGACCAAGTTCATTTTAGAGAACCCGGTTTAACCCACAAAGCAACCATTGCCTCCGAAAGTAAAGCGGCTGTGGCAGGAGGCGTAACCTCATTTATCGAAATGCCCAATACCATTCCGCAAGCCACAAGCATTAATTTGGTTGAAGATAAATTTGAGATAGCCTCTAAAACCTCTTATGCCAACTATTCTTTTATGATTGGCGGTACCAATACCAATATAGAAGAATTGCTCAAAGCCGACCCCAAAAAAATTGCCGCTATCAAATTATTTTTAGGTTCCTCTACCGGAAATATGCTTGTTGATGACGAAAAAGCACTTACCGCCATTTTTAAATCGGCTAAAATGCTCATTGTCGCCCATTGTGAAGATGAAAAAACCATAACTAAAAATCTGGAATTCTATAAAAACAAGTATGGCGATGACATTCCCATCAAATGTCATCCGCTTATTAGAAGTGAAGAAGCTTGCTTCATTTCTTCATCAAAAGCGGTAGCTTTGGCTAAAAAAACGGGAGCCAGACTTCATGTGTTCCATATTTCAACTGCTAAAGAAGCCGAAAAATTATTCAGCAACAAAAAGTTAATCGACAAAAAAATTACCGCAGAAGTTTGCGTGCATCATCTTTGGTTTGACGATTCCGATTACGAAAAAAAAGGAACACTCATCAAATGGAATCCTGCCATAAAAACTAAAGCCGATAAAGAAGGCTTATTACACGCGTTGCTTAACGATAAAATTGACATCATTGCCACCGATCACGCACCTCATACTTTAGTCGAAAAGCAACAAGTTTACACTAAAGCCCCAAGTGGCGGTCCGCTTGTGCAACACGGACTCTTAGCGATGATTGAGTTGCATAAAAAGGGGTTGATTTCTCTTGAAAAAATTGTCGAAAAAATGTGCCATAACCCGGCAATTCTATTCCAAATTGAAAAAAGAGGTTTTATAAAAGAAGGCTATTTTGCCGATTTAACTTTGGTTGATTTATCCGCTTTACAATCGGTTACTAAAGATACCATTTTATATCAGTGTAAATGGTCGCCATTTGAAGGCATCACCTTTACCAGCAAGGTAACACACACCTTTATAAATGGTCAGCTCATATACAATAAAGGAGTTTTTAATGAGTCGTTAAAAGGTAAGCGACTTACTTTTAACAGACCATGAAACACACGTATATAATCCTAGCCATTGTGTTGTTTTTTGGCGCCTGTACAAGCAACACCATTTATAAAAAGCCAAAAGATTTGATTCCTAAAGATCAAATGGTCGATTTAATGGTTGATATGTATATGGCAAATGTTTCTGTTAATTTGCCAAATAAAGACAATTTAAGAAACATACAATATTTTCCACTGGTATATAAAAAACATAAAATTGACAGTACGCGATTTAAAAACAGCAACCTTTATTATATGTCAAAAATTAAAGACTACCTAGATATTAACCAAAGGGTTATTGATAAGTTAGAAATTTTAAAAAAAGCCAAAGAGGCTGTTAGAAAAATAGAGGACTCTATACAAAAGATAAAATCAGACTCTATACAAAAGATAAAATCAGATTCTGTTAAAAAGTTTAAAGAAGCTAAACTAAAAATAAAACTTAAAGATTCTTTAAAATCTGATTTTATAATAGGTAATGGCGTGATAATAAAAAAACCACCATTGAAAACAAAAAAGAAGATTCAAGTTAAACAATGAGTTATTTCTTTAAAAAAATCAGTGCCGTTTTTTTGAAAACATCTTCCATTGGTTCAAACTCAAAACACAAAGCATTCTTGATTTTAGCTGCGCTATAATAGGTTTTTTGTTGTGAAGCTATTGCAGTTTCTTTGTTAAATAAGGCGGGTTTATTGGTTATAAAACTTTTAATTGTATCTAAGCGCCAAACCAAGGCGCTAAGCCATTTGGTCACTTTAATAGTTGGTTTTTTTACATTTAAAGCGTCGGCAATTGTGTCAAAAACTTGTTTAAAATTCAAATTTTCACTCACCAAAATATAGCGTTCTAAACTCAAATTACTTTCCATTAAGGCAATCATCGCTTTTGCCACATCGTTTACCCCAACAAAACCGGTAACACCAAGGGTATAAAATTGAAATCCTTTGTAAATGTTCGTAAATAATTGTCCCGAACCCGATTCCCAAAAACCAGGTCCAATAATCACTCCGGGGTTTACAATAACAACTTCTAAACCTTCCTGCGAACCGCGCCAAACCTCTTGTTCTGCCCCATATTTTGTAATGGCATAGCATTTATTTTCGGAGCCACTCCATTCATTTTCTTCGGTAACATCGCCTGTTTTTGGTGCATCTTCTAGGGTGGCGATGGAGCTAACATAACAAAACTTTTTTATCTTAAAATCAAGACTCAGGTTAATCATATTTGCCGTTCCGGTGATGTTGGTTTTGCGCATTTGTTTATAATCATCGGGGTTAAAAGAAATGATAGCTGCACAATGGTAAACCAAATCAACCTCTGCAAAAGCAAGCGTTAATGCGGGTAAATCTTCAATGCGGGCTTCAATCCATTCAATTTTATTAAACAAACTTTCGGGTTTATCACTATAAAAAGAAAAAACAGCTTTTGTGCGGTTTATAGATGCTAAAGTTCTATAAATAGCACGAATTTTTTTGTGTTTTAACGCTAGTTGGTAAAGCAAGTGCGCGCCAACTAATCCTGTACCACCAGTAACTAATATCATAAAGCTAAAATAAAGAATTATCTCAATAAATAGGGCTATTTAACCTTTGATTTTTATCTTTGCGCAAATTGTAAAACCATGAACAATAATTTTGTAGAAGAACTACGCTGGCGCGGATTAATTCAAGATATCATTCCCGGAACTGAAGAACAATTAACCAAAGAGCCTACCAAGGCTTACATTGGTTTTGACCCAACGGGCGAATCCTTACACATTGGCAGTTTGGTACAAATCATTTTGTTGGTGCATTTTCAAAAATTTGGCCACACGCCCATTGCATTGGTTGGTGGCGCTACAGGCATGATTGGCGACCCGAGTGGAAAATCGGCAGAGCGCAATCTACTAGACGAAACAACCTTGCAAAAAAACCTTAATGGGATAAAAAAACAACTCGAAAAATTTCTAGATTTTAATGCCAATAGTCCGAATGCCGCTAAAATGGTAAACAATTATGATTGGACTAAAAACATGACCTTAATTGATTTTGTTAGAGATATTGGCAAACATTTAACCGTGAATTACATGATGGCTAAAGATTCGGTTAAAAAGCGCTTAACAGATGAGTCAGGCGAAGGCATGTCGTTTACCGAATTTACTTACCAATTGTTTCAAGGATTTGATTTTTTACACCTATATCAAGCCGAAAATTGCAAAATGCAAATGGGCGGTTCAGACCAATGGGGAAACATAACTACCGGTACCGAACTCATTCGCCGCAAATTAGGCGGTAAAGCTTTTGCGTTGACCTGCCCTTTAATTACAAAAGCCGATGGTACAAAATTCGGCAAAACCGAAGGTGGTAATGTGTGGCTTGACCCAAAAAGAACTTCGCCCTATAAATTTTACCAATATTGGCTTAATGCCTCTGATGCCGATGCCGAAAACTACATTAAAATATTTACCTTTTTAAATAAGGAAACAATTGACAATTTAACTTTAGCACACCGCGCCGAACCTCATTTGCGCTTGTTGCAAAAACGCATTGCTCAAGAAGTAACCACTTTAGTTCACAACGAAGCTGACTACCAAAATGCGGTAAAAGCCTCGCTCATATTGTTTGGAAATTCAACCTCTGCCGATTTAAAAACCCTTGACGAACAAACCTTTTTAGATGTTTTTGAAGGTGTGCCGCAAGCCGAAATCGACCAAAGTCAAATCACACAAGGATTCGATGTGATTAGCGCCTTTACTACCAACGGATTTTTAGCCTCAAATAGCGAAGTGCGCCGTGCCTTAAAAGAAAATTCCCTATCGGTAAACAAAGAAAAAATTACCGAAGATTTTAAAATTGATAAAAACCAACTCATCAACAATAAATTCGTGTTGCTACAACGCGGCAAAAAAAACTATTTTGTGCTAAGGGTGGTTTAAAGTTTTTATCCCACCAACAAATTACAACCTCTAATATCGCTGTTATCAAAGCGTCCTAAAATTTCAAAGGTCCCATTTGTGTAGATTTTGCCTAAATCTTGGGTGGCAATAAAGGCGCACGAATTGAGGTTTGCTAAATCAATTACATTGATACCACCCGCTTGTCCTATTGGTAAAAAACTAAAGGCGTCTTCGGTATCGCGAATGCTAATTTTCATCCAAGGTGGGGTGTTAAAAAAGCCAGCTCCTTTTGAATACGCTTGACTCAGCAACTCGGTCATTCCGTATTCAGAATGAATTTTAGAAACGCCAAAACCCAAACAAAGTTGTTGGTGTAGCGCTGCTCTAATCAATTCTTTTCGCCTTCCTTTCATACCACCGGTTTCCATTATGATTGTATTTTTTAAATGAAAGTTGTGTTTTTCAATGAGGTCTAAAAGTGCAAACGAAACGCCAATTAGCATAACTTTTTCACCTTTTTGATCGAGTGCTATTAAGGTTTTGGCTAAATCATCCAAGTTGTTGAGATAAAATCCGCTTTTTGGTTTACGCGATTTTTTTATTAAATCGGCTACCATATAAATCAATGAAGAACCATTTCGCTCAAGATACGAAGGCAATAGCGCCAAAATGGTATAGTCGGTAATGTTGCCATAAAAATATTGAAACCCTTTTAAATAGCTGGTTTCATAGAGCGATAAATCACTTACAAAATGCTTGCTTTGTTGCATTCCCGTAGTTCCACTGCTTAAAAAAGTTTCTTGAATGGGTTTGTCAACCGATAAAATGCGATGGGTTTTAAAAAATTGAATGGGTAAAAAAGGAATGGCTTTTAGGCTTGAAACCTTTTGATAATCAAAATTTAAATAATTTAAAAAAGCGCGATAAACCGCATTATTTTCAGCTTGAAATTTAAATACCGCTAAAGCCGATAATTCAAATTCGGATGGGTTTTTTATTTTAAATAGCGAGGCTGAATTTATCATTTAAGCTTGATTTCAAGGCAAAAGTAAACCAATTTTTAGAAAGGTTTTTATGATTTTTGCAAGGGGAATAGAAAGGTGTTTTGTTAAATTAGGCTTATGATTGCTTTTTTAGCGGTTTAAATTGTTGTAATTTTGCCACTCTAAAAGTTATAGAAAATGAACGCCGAAAATTTAAAAATTGACATCAGCAAAGCCTTAAAAACATTGGGAATTAACGCCGAAAATGCGGGAAATTCAACCGGGCAAAATAGTTTTGGCTCCGGCAAAAGCATCGCCTCTTATTCGCCTGTTGACGGTGCTTTAATAGGCAAAGTGAGCACAGCCACTCAAAACGATTACAACAAGGTAAGTCAAACTGCTAGCGAAGCATTTAAAACTTTTAGGCAAATTCCCGCGCCAAAACGCGGCGAATTGGTGCGTCAGTTTGGCGAACAATTAAGAATATTAAAAAATCCCTTAGGGCAATTGGTGTCTTATGAAATGGGAAAATCACTTCAAGAAGGTTTAGGCGAGGTTCAAGAAATGATTGACATCTGTGATTTTGCCGTAGGTTTATCGCGACAATTACACGGATTAACGATGCATTCTGAGCGACCAAGTCACCGCATGTATGACCAATACCATCCACTTGGCGTTGTTGGTATTATATCGGCATTTAATTTTCCGGTGGCTGTTTGGGCATGGAATACGGCTCTAGCTTGGGTTTGTGGCGATGTTTGCATTTGGAAACCTTCAGAAAAAGCCCCTTTATGCGGAGTTGCTTGTCAAAATATTATTAAAAAAGTCTTAAAAGAAAACAATATGCCCGAAGGCGTTTCGTGCTTAATCAATGGCGATTTTAACATTGGCGCCATGATGACAAACGACAAAAACGTGGCTTTAATTTCGGCAACAGGTTCTATTAGGATGGGTAAAATTGTGGCACAAGCTGTAGCACAGCGTTTAGGTAGAAGCTTGTTGGAGTTGGGTGGCAATAATGCGATTATTGTAACGCCTAGTGCCGATTTAGAAATGACCATTGTAGGCGCATTGTTTGGTGCTGTTGGAACTGCCGGACAACGCTGTACCTCTACCAGACGTTTAATTATCCACGAAAGTGTTTACAATCAGGTGAAAGATAAATTAGTAAGCGCTTATGGGCAATTGCGCATTGGCAATCCGCTTGACGAAAATAATCATATCGGACCACTAATTGATAAAGAGGCCGTTGCAATTTACCTTTCAGCAATTGAAAAGGTAAAACAACAAGGTGGAACAATGCTCGTAGAAGGAAAGGTTTTACACGGAAAGGGCTATGAAAGTGGCTGTTATGTTTCGCCTTCAATTGCAGAGGTAGAAAACCATTACGAGGTGGTTCAAAATGAAACGTTTGCACCCCTACTATATTTAATAAAATATGCTGGCGAACTTAGCAACGCCATTGCGCTACAAAATGGTGTTGTTCAAGGTTTATCATCGGCTATTATGACTACCAACATGCGCGAATCGGAATTATTCCTATCGCAGGCGGGTTCCGATTGTGGCATTGCCAACGTAAATATCGGCACTTCAGGAGCCGAAATCGGGGGTGCTTTTGGGGGAGAAAAAGAAACCGGAGGTGGACGCGAATCAGGCTCCGATGCTTGGAAAGCCTATATGCGCCGTCAAACCAATACCATTAACTATTCAACCAGTTTGCCTTTAGCACAAGGCATTAAATTCGACTTTTAGTATTCAATAGAGCGCCGATTATTTGACGGTATTATATTTTTATTATATTTGACGGGTTTATAAAAATTTTATGGCATTTACAAGACTGCAATTTGCTTTTATAGGAGTCGTTTGTTTTTTAGCGATTAAAAGTAGCGCTCAAAATGCCGCTATTTGGATAGCACCAGATAAAGCCAAATCCTTGGTAAATCCAATAAAAGCGAGTGATTACGACTATTCTATAGAAGAAGGTAAATATCAATATACTTCAAATTGTGCATCCTGCCACGGCGAATTAGGTTTAGGTGATGGAGAAAAAGCCAAAAAGTTTAACCCACCACCAATAGATTTTACCTCAAAGCGCTTTCAATCTCAAACAGATGGCGAACTTTTTTGGAAGATAAACGAAGGTCGGGGTAAAATGCCAAAATATAAAAATGAATTTTCAGAAGACGACATTTGGTTTATGGTAAACTATATTAGAACCCTTACTAAAAAATAATTTTTTCAGGATGTAATGTTGTTTTTGGATTGCGACTAAGCTTTTCAATAATAATTTTATTCATGAAAAAATCAATCTTAATTGTTGTTATTTCGCTCGTGTTTATGAGCTTTAAACTCCTAGAACAAGAGCCTTGGAAAGCGCCAGAATCTGCAAAGGCACTTAAAAATCCGGTAACCGAAAAAAAATTAAAAGCATCTGCCAAAACAGGTGAAGCAACGTTTAACAAATTTTGTGTTGTTTGTCACGGTCCTAAAGGAATGGGTGACGGACCCGGTGGAAAAGCTTTAACGCCAAAACCTGCAAATTTAACTTCTGCACGCGTTCAAGCCCAGCAAGATGGCGAACTTTTTTGGAAAATAACAAATGGCAGAGGGCCTATGATTAAATGGGGCCCCATTATAAAAGAATCAGATCGTTGGGATTTGGTTAACTACATTAGAACACTTAAAAAATAACTTAAAACAACAAATCTTATGAAAATTAAATTATCAATTGCCTTATTAGTTTTAGCAGTGAGCTTTATTGGCTTAAGCGCTTTTAAATCACCTGCTAATGATTACAAACCCTTAGAAAAATACAATCTTGGCAACCCTTGGGACGGCTATAAATCTTGGTATAAAATAACCAAAGATGCCGCAAATACAGGAGACCCAACAGGGTTTTTATCAAATAAACACAGCGGGTCAAAAGCATTTAGAGAAATTTACATTAACAGTGTTGGTGAAGGCACGCAACAAGGACACGCCCCTTATAAATATGCCGAAGGAACCATTTTAGTTAAAGAAACTTTTAAAGACAAAGCTGCTTATGATAAAGGTGATAAATTTATCTTAACCGTGATGATTAAACAAAAAGAAGGCTCATCTCCAGAAACAGGCGATTGGGGTTTTGTTATGGGTGCTGGTGGTGCAATTAGTACCGGAACTTCTAAATGGGCTAAGTTTTGCAGCAATTGCCACGTTTATGCCGCAAGTAATGATTACGTGTTTATGAATGCAGATTTTATGGCTACCAAAAAATAAATTTTACTACTAACTATTAAAATTTAAAAAGGGTTCAGAAGTATTTCTGAACCCTTTTATGGTTAATGAGATTAACCAAATTAACTAACCAAACCTAACTTATCTTCAATTTTTTATTTCAAGTTTTATAAAACACGCTATTCTCAATATCTAAAACTTTAGTTTTTTATCGAATGCGTTAACAACATAAATCAACATCCGTGCCAAATTAAACTAACACAGGACCGTTGGCATTAAAAAATTGTTAATTTATTTAAGGATAATATTGATTATCAGTTTCAACCAGATTAGAAATTTTGACAAATAATTTTTTGCTATTTATAAAATAGGTTAAAACAGCTTCTTTATCGCTGAGGTGGTAAGGGTTTTGAAGGGCAATTAAAGGAATTTGTTTTTTTGTTTGAGGCGTTAATTCTATGTCGATTGGCGCTTTATAATCGGTAAAATATCCCATAAAAATTAGGGTATCTTTTTTAATGTGAGTTTCAACTTTTACCGCCTTGTTTTTAAAGTAAATTGAATCAGCTTTAAAGCCAATTGCGTTTGTATTTAGCACTTTTAAAACCACATTTGTACCCTTTACGCCAGGTTGCCCACCGCTCCAGCGATAGTAAGTTGACTCTAAAAATTTAAAGGGAAAATCGGCATGTACTTTTGTTGATTTGCAAGAAAAGAACAAGGCAAATCCCATTAGAAAAGGAACAAAATAGGTAGTTTTTAAATTTTTCATTAGTAAGCGCGTTTTTTATTGCCTTCATAAAAGTTTACAAAAGCATTATTGACAACTCTTATGCCACCTTTTGTGGGATAATTTCCCGTAAAATACCAGTCGCCTTTATTTTTAGGACAAGCGATGTGTAAGTTTTCAACGGTTTGATAAATCACTTCAATTTCGGCTTTTATGCTTTCTGATTTTAATTTTTCGGCTATTTTTTTTGAAATTTGAACATCCGTAAAGGGATTGTAGATTGCCTTTACAAAATTTTCAGTATTCAAAGGGGTATTTTTGGTTTTACAGTTTTGATAAACGGTTTCAACTATGTGATATTGATTGGTATCTTTTAGCAATTCTAAAGCCGCTTTAAAGGCGATAAAATCTTCTAAGCGCGCCATATCAATACCATAACAATCGGGATATCTAATTTGTGGCGCTGACGAAACTACCACTATTTTTTTTGGGTGAAGACGGTCTAGAATTTTAATAATGCTCTTTTTTAATGTGGTACCGCGAACAATACTGTCATCTATAATTACCAAATTATCGGTGGGTTTTACCACGCCATAGGTAACATCATAAACATGTTCTACCAATTCATCTCGGCTGTTATCATCTGCAATAAAAGTGCGCAAGGTAACGTCCTTTATGGCAATTTTTTCTACCCTTGGGCGCTCTGATAAGATGCTATTTAAATCATCAGCCGAAATGGTGCGTTTGCCTTTTAAAATTTGTTTTAACTTTTGTTGGTTTAAAAAATCTTCGGCGGCTTCGGTCATTCCATAAAAGGAAGTTTCGGCAGTATTGGGGATATAAGAAAAAACGGTATTTTTTAAATCATTTTCAATACTTTTTAAAACATCAGGAAAAATGAGTTTTCCGAGTTTTTTTCGCTCTTGATAAATTACGGCATCACTACCTCTTGAAAAGTAAATCCGTTCAAAGGAACAAGCTTGTTTTAATAGAGGTTCTTTAATTTTTTCAACGGTAACCAATCCGTCTTTTTTAATGATAATGGCGTGTGCGGGTTCTAGTTCAATAACCGATTCGAAAGGGACATTAAAGACGGTTTGAATTACGGGGCGCTCTGAAGCAACCACCACAATTTCATCATCTTTATAAAAATAGGCGGGTCTAATTCCCGAAGGATCTCTAAAAACAAAAGCATCGCCATGACCAATTAAACCGGCCATTGCATAACCGCCATCCCAATTTTTTGAAGAGCGTTCTAAAATGCGTTGAATGTTTAATTCTTTGCCAATAAGTGGTGAGGCTTCTTTTTTATTAACGCCTAAGTCTTTAAATTTAAGGTAAGTTTTAGCGACTTCATCATCTAAAAAGTGACCGATTTTTTCCATAACGGTAACGGTATCTGTTTCTTCTTTTGGATGTTGTCCTAGGTCGATAAGTTCTTGAAGCAACTCGTCGGAATTTGTCATGTTAAAATTGCCGGCAACAATGAGGTTTTTGTGCTTCCAATTGCTTTGTCTTAAAAAGGGATGAACACTTTCGATGCTGTTTTTGCCAAAAGTGCCATAACGCACGTGGCCTAAAAACAATTCCCCTAAATAAGGCAGGTTTAATTTTTGTAATTCAACATCATTCTCATATTCAGGATGTTCTTTCATGCCTTCATTTAGGCGTTCATTAATTTGCTGAAAAATATCCTGAATGGGTTGGGAGTTGTTTGAGCGAATTCGGCTAATATAGCGCGTTCCGGGAATGTCATTAAATTTAATACTAGCAAATCCGGCGCCATCTTGACCGCGGTTGTGTTGCTTTTCCATCATTAAATACATTTTATTGATGGCGTAAAAAGAAGTGCCGTATTTATCTTTATAAAATTGTAAAGGCTTTAGCAACCTAAGCATTGCTATTCCGCATTCATGTTTTATAGCATCGCTCATAATTATTTTATATTAGATAGTTGTTTTGTCATTTTATTGCAATTCAATATCAAATTGGGTAAGATTTTTAAATTGAGTGAGTCTTTGTTGAATTTCGCTTTGTGAGAGTGTTTCCATTTTTGTTGTGCCGAATTTTTCAACACAAAATGAGGCTAGATTAGAACCGTAAATAATGGCATTTTTCATGTTGCCAAAAGACAAATCCTCGGTTTTGGTCAAATAGCCTATAAAGCCTCCTGCAAAAGTGTCGCCTGCTCCCGTAGGATCAAAAACTTCTTCTAAAGGCAAGGCGGGTGCAAAAAACACATTGCCATTGTTAAAGAGCAAAGCGCCATGTTCACCTTTTTTAATCACCACATATTTTGGACCCATGGTGTGAATTTTATGCGCCGCTTTAACTAAAGAATACTCGCCACTGAGTTGGCGCGCTTCTTCGTCGTTAATGGTAATGACATCTACTTTTTTTATCACTTCCATCAATTCAGGTAAGGTGTTATTCATCCAAAAATTCATAGTATCTAAAACCACTAATTTTGGTCGTTTAGGCATTTGCTTAATAACGCCCATTTGAACGGCTGGATGTAAATTGCCGAGCATTAAAAACTCAGCATCAACAAAGGCTTGAGGCACTATTGGATTAAAATCGGCTAACACATTAAGTTCGGTTATTAAAGTGTCGCGCACATTTAAATCATTGTGGTATTTACCGCTCCAAAAAAAAGTTTTACCATTTTTTATAATCTCGATTCCCGAAATATCAATGCCATTTTTTTCAAGCATATTAAGATGACTTTTTGGAAAATCACCCCCAACCACCGAAACAATACCCGAATTTACGCCAAATTTTGAAGCCGAAAGGCTAATGTAAGTGGCTGCACCACCTAAAATTTTATCAGTTTTACCAAAAGGGGTTTCAATAGCATCAAAAGCTACGGTGCCGACAATTAAAAGTTTACTCATTATAATTTTGTTTCAGTGACTTTGTAGTTAACTTTGCAAAAATAACTTTTAAAAATGAGTATCAAAGTAATACAGCAAGAAATTATAGACGCGTTTTCAATGTTTGACGATTGGATGGAACGCTATGAATATTTGATTGAATTAGGAAAGTCACTAAACCTCATAAAGCCTGAATTTCAAACAGATGACAATTTAATAAAAGGTTGCCAGTCTAAAGTTTGGATTCACGCCGAATTAAAAAATGATAAAATAGTTTATACTGCTAACAGTGATGCCATTCTTACAAAAGGAATTATCGCTTTGTTATTACAAGTGTTTTCTGATAAAACACCGCAAGAAATCCTCGATGCCGACACTGTTTTTATTGATCAAATTGGACTAAAAGAACACTTGTCGCCAACGCGCGCAAACGGATTGGTATCTATGATCAAACAAATAAAATGGTACGCCTTAGCTTATCAAGCCAAAATAAAAAACTAATTGTTTATATTTGCCCTTATTTAGAACGCTTATAAACAATAGTGTTATGGAAACTACCGAAAAAAAAGATTTAGGAGCAAAAATTGTTGAGGTTTTAAAGACCATTTATGACCCAGAAATACCCGTTGATATTTATGAATTAGGTTTGATTTACGATGTTTTTGTAAATGAAAACAATGACATTAAAATTTTAATGACTTTAACATCACCTAATTGCCCTGTTGCTGAAACCTTGCCCGTTGAAGTTGAAGAGAAAATAAAAACCATAGAAGACGTAAACAATGCCGAGGTTGAAATCACTTTTGACCCTCCCTGGAGTCAAGATTTAATGAGCGAAGAAGCAAAACTGGAGTTAGGATTTCTTTAAACACACCCCTAAATTTATGGAATCTATCGTAAATAGAGTAGCAAAAAGCCCCTTAATAACCGTAAATTTAGAAGATTTTTATCCTAAAGGAAACCGTTTAGTTTTAGATATTACCCCTTGGTTGTGTGAAGGACTGATTCTTAAAGAAAAGGATTTTAGAGCTTTTGTAGCCCAACATCAGTGGAAACAATATGCCGATAGCTATGTGGCCATTACTTGTAGTGTCGATGCCATTATTCCGTCGTGGGCTTATTTATTAGTGAGTTCACATTTAGTAAATTATGCCAAAAAAATTGTGGTTGGAGATTTAAATTTACTTGAAACAGTCCTTTTTTCGGAGCTTATAAACACGCTTGATTTAACCAGTTATCAAAACAAGCCCGTTATTATAAAAGGTTGTGCTAAAAAACCGATTCCCAATAGCGCATTTAGCCTATTGGTGCAAAAATTGCAACCCTTGGTAAAAAGTTTAATGTATGGCGAGGCTTGCTCTAATGTTCCCCTTTTTAAAAAGGATTCACAAACATTTTAAACTTTAATGTAATTTTTTACTTTTGCTAACTTATAAAAAGCGAATGAAAAAATTGATTTTAATTGTGGCGTTAGCTTTGAATTTTAATTCAACTTTTGCACAAGAATCAATCATTGAGGTTAAAGAAGGCTGGTCTAAAAAAGGACATATTGTGTTTTTATTTAGCCAATTTGGATTTTCTCATTGGGTTACTGGAGGTGATAATAATGTGGCGGGTAATTTGGGTTTAGATTACGATTTTAACTTTGTAAAGAAAAATAATACCTGGGATACTAAAATTATTGCAGCTTATGGTTTAATAAAAAGTAAAAATGTTGATTTTGCAAAAAAGACTGATGACCGATTTGAGTTGAATTCGGTAATTGGTAAAAAGGCAAGTAAAAATTGGTACTACTCGGCTTTTGTCAATTTTCAAACGCAATTTACAAAAGGCTATATTTATAAAAAGAATTCCAATGGCAGGGAAATAAGAGAAGAACACACCGATTTTATGTCGCCAGCAGTGCTCACTTTTGGTCCCGGGATGCAATGGAAAAAGAGCAATGAATTAAAATTTAATATAGCTCCTGCAACATCTAAACTAACGATGGTTGACCCAAAATTTACACTGCCAAATAATGCCTATTTTGGTGTGGAAGCGGGCCGTAACAGCAAATATGAATTGGGTTTTAGTGCAGCCGGTTACGGCAAATTTGGTATTATGGAAAATGTAACGATGGAAACAATTTTAATTTTCTTTTCCGATTATTTAGAATCACCTCAAAATATTGACATAGATTATACGACCAATGTTACAATGAAAGTGAATACCCATTTATCTACAAAGTTTACGTTTCAAACAATTTACAACAACAATGCCTTTAAAGGATTTCAAATAAGAGAGTTATTTGGTTTTGGATTTAACTACAACTTCTAGTTATAACACTGATAAATATAAAGTTAAACTTCTTGTTCAAATTCTTGATACAAAAAATCATTATAAGGAAAACGGGTAATATGTATTTCTTTAACCGCTTCAAAAATGCTTTCTTTTAGAATTTCGAAATTTTCTTTTTCGAGTGCCGATATAAACAAACACTTACCATTTAACTTATTCATCCAAGTGTTTTGCCATTCTTTTAAAGTAAAATGTGCCTTAGTTTTTTGAGTCATTAAATCATCGTCATCAATTGTTTGCGGAAGATAAGCATCAATTTTATTAAAAACTAAAATAGTGGGTTTATCGGCACTTTTAATATCTGCCAAAATTTGATGAACAGAAGCAATGTGTGCTTCAAAATTTGGATGCGAAATATCTACAACGTGCAATAATAAATCAGCTTCGCGCACTTCATCTAAAGTTGATTTAAACGATTCAACCAATTGGGTTGGCAATTTTCTGATAAAGCCAACGGTATCGGTAACCAAAAACGGGATATTTTTAATCACCACTTTTCTAACGGTAGTATCAAGTGTGGCAAACAATTTGTTTTCGGCAAACACCTCGCTTTTGCTAAGCGCATTCATTAAAGTAGATTTTCCAACGTTGGTATAACCCACCAAGGCAACACGCACCATTTTTCCGCGATTTTTGCGTTGCACAGCCATTTGCTTATCAATAGTTTTTAGCTTCTCTTTAAGCAGGGCTATTTTATCGCGGATAATGCGTCGGTCGGTTTCTATTTCAGTTTCACCAGGTCCGCGCATTCCCATACCGCCTTTTTGTTTTTGTAAGTGTGTCCAAAGGCGCGTTAAGCGCGGCAACATATATTCACATTGGGCTTTTTCTACCTGAGTTCGGGCATAGGAAGTTTGAGCGCGTTGTGCAAAAATATCGAGAATTAAATTGGTGCGGTCAATCACTTTACATTCCAGGATTTTCTCAATATTTCTAAATTGAGCAGGACTCAATTCATCATCAAAAATGACTGTTTCTACTTCTTGTTCTTTAATATATTTTGAAATCTCTTCGAGTTTGCCAATTCCTAAGTAAGTTTTTGGATTTGGCAAGTCTAGTTTTTGAGTAAAGCGTTTTACCGCTTCACCACCGGCTGTTAAAGTTAAAAAAGCCAGCTCATTTAAAAATTCTTCGGACTGTTCTTCATTCTGATTTTGGGTAATCACACCCACTAATACAGCTTTTTCTATTGCTTTTATTTGTTTATCAATCATAGTGCAAAGATATGCATTTAGTGATTTTGAGATGGAATAAAAATAAATTGGTAGTTTTAAAACAATGCTTTAACAATATCCTCAACTTTTGAAGCCCTTAAAACCGTAATGTTGAATTTAGTTTTGCTGAGTTTAGCAAATTTGGAAATCATAATGGCATCAAACCCTAGTTTTTCGGCTTCTATAATTCGCTGTTCAATGCGGTTAACCGGACGAATTTCGCCTGCCAAACCTACCTCGGCAGCAAAACAGTAATTTTGAGGAATGGCAACATCCTGATTTGATGATAAAATAGCCACAATTACCGCTAAGTCTATTGCCGGGTCATTCACGTTAAGGCCACCGGCGATATTTAAAAAAACATCTTTAGCGCCGAGTTTAAAACCCGCGCGTTTTTCGAGAACCGCCAACATCATGTGCAGACGCTTAATGTTATAGCCCGTTGATGAGCGTTGTGGCGTGCCATAAACAGCCGAACTCACCAAAGCCTGAACTTCAATCATAAAAGGGCGATGTCCCTCTAAAGTTGCCGCAATTACAGAGCCACTTAAAGCACTATCCTTTTCGGAGATTAACAGCTCTGACGGATTTGCCACTTCGCGTAAACCGTTTTGTTGCATTTCGTAAATGCCAAGTTCGGAAGTTGAGCCAAAGCGATTTTTTTGAGCGCGTAAAATGCGGTATAAATGATTCCGATCGCCTTCAAATTGCAAAACTACATCAACCATGTGTTCTAAAATTTTTGGACCGGCAATTATGCCTTCCTTAGTGATGTGGCCAATTAAGATAACGGGTGTATTGGTTTCTTTGCTAAATTTTATCAATTCGGCTGCGGTTTCTCTAATTTGCGTAACACTTCCAGGCAGGGCATCAACCACGCTGGTGTGTAGCGTTTGAATGGAATCAATTACCACAACTTCGGGTTGTAATTCTTCTATGACACTAAAAATTTGCTGGGTATTGGTTTCAGTTAAAATCAGGCATTCAGAATTCTTTCCGTCAAGGCGTTCGCCACGCATCTTTATTTGATTTTGACTTTCTTCGCCCGATACATAAAGTACTTTTTGAGTCAAGCCCAAAGCAACTTGTAGAATTAAAGTTGATTTGCCAATGCCAGGTTCGCCACCCAATAAAACCACAGCGCCTTTGACCAAGCCCCCTCCTAAAACGGTATCTAATTCCTTATTATTGGTGTTAATACGGTCTTCTTCGGTAAAAGTTATTTGGTTGAGCGCCAAAGCTTTTTGTGTGTGTTTTACAAATGAACCTTGTTTCCAACTGCGCTTTTCATCTGTTTGAACAACTTCTTCAATAATGGTATTCCATTCGCCACACGATGCGCATTGACCGAGCCATTTGGCGTGTTGAGCACCACAATTTTGACAAAAAAAAGTAGTTTTGGTTTTAGCCATGATAATTTTTAAATGTAAACAAAGATAAGCCATAAAAAAATCTTAACACAATTAGTTGGAATTTTTGTTAATGCGTTAGTTATTAATTCTAAACTTAGTTTATTTTTGTATCAAGGAGCTTTAGTTTTAATTAATTAGATTTGTAGGTATTAAAACACATGCTTTTGTATGAAATTGGCATCTAAAAATAGAATAATTTATAGCTTTTTATTATTATTTTTTGTAATCCAAGTGGTGGATGCACAATACACACACTATTTTAAAAATTATACACTTTCTGATTACAAAGCTAGCAACCAAAATTGGGATATTAGCAAATCTAATGATGGTAAGTTATTTGTAGCAAATAATGACGGCCTTTTAGAGTTTGATGGGCTGAATTGGAATCTTTGGGAAATGCCCAATAAAGCGATAATAAGGTCGCTGCTAATATATCAAAATAGAATATATGTAGGCTCATACGAGGAGTTTGGATATTTTTTAAAAAACCCAAAAGGAGTTTATGAGTATCATTCACTTATTAAGCTTCTTGATAAATTTAAAATTCATGAAGATGAAGAGTTTTGGCAGATAATTTTATTTAAGGGTGCAATTGTTTTTAGATCTTTTTTAAGTATTCATATTTTAGAAGATGACAAAATAAGCTCATACAATTTACCATCTATAGCCATGTCTTGCAATGTCGTTGAGGGCAAATTGTATGTTTCGACTTTAGATAAAGGAATTTTTATATTAGAAAATAAAAACTTAATTCCTTTTTTTAATCATAGTCTATTACAGAATACCAAAATAATTTCTTTAACTAAAACTGATACAAACCAGTTACTCATCAGCACAGCGCTTAGCGGGCTCTTTTTATTAGATCATAATAAAATAGTTTCTTGGAAAACGGCTATAAACCCAATTATTAAAAAGTACCAATTAAATAAATTTTCACAATTACCATCAGGGGATATGGTTTTTGGGACGATAAAAAACGGTATCTATATTACTGATAAAGATGGAGAGATTTTATTTCACCTCAATAAGGAAGTAGGTCTTTTAAATAATACTATTTTGGGGCAATCGGTGTCAAAAGGAAATGAACTTTGGTTAGGTCTTGATAATGGGCTTGCCTCTATTGATTTAGATAAACCAAACTTTTTTTATACTGACGTTTCCGGCAAACTTGGTGCAGTATATGACATTATTAATTATAAGGGAATTATATATATTGGGAGCAATACGGGTTTATATTTTCTTGACAATAAAAATAAATTAAATTTTATTGAAGGATCACAAGGCCAAGTATGGAATTTAAAGGAGGTTAATGGGGAATTGTTTTGTGGTCATAACAATGGTACTTATTTGCTTCAAAATAAACAATTAAAGCTCATTTCCAATTTTGCTGGAGGTTGGGTTCTTAAAAAGGTTCCAGAAGAAAAGGATTTTTACATTCAAGGAACCTATGTAGGTTTGGTAAGTTTTAATAAATTAAATGGTGAATGGAAAGCTACACACCTTGGTAAAACGACCATACCCATAAAATATCTTGTTTTCGAAAATAAGACTACTGCTTGGGTTGCCCATGCCAGTAAAGGCTTATATCGGGTTAAGTTTAATAAAAATTACGACAGTATTGTCGAATTTAAAGATTTTAGAAACAAAGGTTTGTGGTCCGATTTTTTTGTTAAAATATATAAAATTAATAATACCATTGCATTTCACACAAACAAAGGATGGCAAATGTATGAGCCTTTATTAGATAGCATTCTCCCCTTTAATTTATTAAATGATAAAGAAGAGGTTAAAGATGGTTATATAATCTCTGAAGATGACATTCAAAAACTAGCTTTTAAATATAAAAATTCGATAAATTTTGATCCGTTTTCAAATGGTTTTGGAAAGGCAAAGGTTTCTGAAGAGTATTTTAAAAAGCGGCTTATTACGGGTAATGAAAATATTTCTAAAATAAATGATTCAACATTAGCCCTTAATTTATACGATGGGTTTATGCTTATTAACACCGCTAATCTTGAAAATGCAATAACACTAAAAAAGCCAATAATTGAAAAATTATCAATAAATAACAAGGCTATAGATTTAAAAACAGACCCAATTTTAATACCGTTTGGCAATAACAATATAACAATAAACGTATCATCCCCACTATCTAGCAATCACACCTTTGAGTATCAATTATCAAATTTTTATTTTAAAGCACCATGGGTTGAAACTAAAAATGGAATTTTAGAATTTTCAAATCTTTCAGATGGTAGTTATACATTATTGATTAACACTAAGGGTTCTAAGCAAAGTAAATCGTCAAACTTAAGGATTGATTTTAAAGTCTTATCCCCTTGGTATAAAGACACTTTTGGTTTTATAATCTACGCACTATTGCTTTTGCTAAGTGCTTTAACAATTTACTTTTTGCATAAGAGGAAGATAAAAAAAGAACAAAATCTACTTAAGATAAAATATTCTAAGACCCAAAAAAAACTTCTAGATGAACGCGCTAGAGAAAATGAAAAAGAAATTATTAAACTAAAAAATGAATCTCTTGAAAACGAAGTAAACCTTAAAAGCAAACAACTCGCTAACTCGGCGATGGCTTTGATTAAGAAAAATGAAACACTCCAACACTTAAAAGAAAGTTTTATTAAACACAAAGAAAATTTTAACAACCAATATCTTTTTAAAAACTTGATAAAACAATTAGATGACTCTATCGAACACAAAGATGAATGGGAGCTTTTTGAATATAATTTCAATCAAGTTCACGAAGCCTTTTTTAATCAGTTAAAGGCTCAATTTTCAGAGTTAAATAAAAAGGATTTAAAAGCGTGCGCTTATATAAAAATGAATTTGACTACTAAAGAAATTTCAACACTTTTCAATATTTCAATTAGAGGTGTTGAAACACTGAGATATCGCTTAAAAGGGAAACTAAACCTAGCTAAAAGCGATAGTCTTAAAGGTTTTTTGCAAAATTTTAATTAAAAAGACTACTTTTTTTGAATAAAAAATACTTATAAAGCACGTCATTACTACTTCAATAATCGAACGAAATCGATTTTTTAAACGAAAATCGAATTTAAAACACTACGCCAATTAATAAAAGAATAAAAATTTTACGTTGTGAAGTAATTAAAGTGTATTAGTCTTTTTAATATGAAAAGACATAACCCTTACATTTAACTATTATTTAACAAAAAATAATTACTTAATGAAATGGACAGTTAAAAATGCACTTAACACTAATTAACACTAATAAATATTTGCATATGAAAACAAAAATAATTTATTTCCTATTTTTATGCACCGTCTTAACGTATGCTCAAGATCGAAATATCACAGGTACAGTTACTTATACTGACGGTTCGCCGATACCTTCAGTAAACGTTTTGCTTAAAAACAATACAAAAGGAACTATTACCGATTTTGATGGGCACTATAGCATTATAGCCAAAGAAAATGACATCCTTGTATTTAGTTATCTCGGTTTAAAAACCAAAGAAATAGCAGTCAAATTATCAGATATTATAGACGTTATTTTAGAGGAAGATTCTGAAAGTTTAACCGAAGTTGTTGTTATTGGCTATGGATCAACGCCAAAAAGAGATTTAACTGGATCCATAACAAGCATTAAATCTGCCGATTTGCTAAAACAACCTGCTTTAACCCCAACACAATCTCTGCAAGGCAAAGCCACTGGAGTACAAATTATTAGTTCGGGCGCGCCAGGAAGTTCGCCCATAGTAATCATTCGCGGAACAGGTACGGTACAAGCAGGACGCAATCCTATATATGTAGTTGACGGTATTATTACCGAACGAATAGACAATATCAATAGCGATGATATCATATCAATGGATATTTTAAAAGATGCCTCTTCATTAGCTATTTTTGGTAGTAGGGGCGCTAATGGTGTTATTATGGTAACCACAAAATCGGGTAAAGAAGGCAAAATGAAAATTGACATTTCATCTTATTATGGTGTAAAAAATGTGTTGAGTAAGGTCAATATGGCTGATGCTTTATCATTTGTAAATTTTTCAAACTTGGCTTTTGGAACCAATCGATTTTCTACCAATCAACAATATAATACCGATTGGTTTGATGCCATCACCAGAACAGGTACTGTCGTCAATCACAATATTTCAATTAGCGGTGGTAATGAAAAAACAGCAGCTTTTTTTAGCGCTAATTTTTATGAAGAAAAAGGTATTTTATTAGATGATGATTTTAGAAGAGTAAACCTAAGAAATAAAGTTAATTACAGTGTAACTCCCAAATTGAATTTTGGACATAGTATTTCATTATCATTAAACAGGTCAACTCCAAAACCACAAGGCGTATTTACCACGGCTTATAAACAATCTCCACTGGTTCCTATTCGCTATGCTGATGGTGTATTTGCAGGGAAATGGGGCGTGCCTTTTGATGATTTAGGAGCTCAATATAACAATGTTGGTAACCCCGTTTCACAACTCAACCTTAGCAATGCACTCGCAAAAAATCTTTCAATTCAAGGCAATATTAATGCAGATTATGAAATTATAAAAGACTTAAAATTTAATACAAGTTTTGGTATAGAAAGCGGTTACGGCAAATCCTATAATTTTAACAACAGCCTTGAAGCCTTTCTTGCCGGAGACCCAAACAGAACAAATAGCGATTTTGCATCAACAAATTTAAACACACTAACTGTAAACAAAGGGGATTCTTACCATTGGATATATGACGCATTTTTAACCTACGAAAAAACCTTTGTTAAAAACCATAATTTTAAAATTGTTGTTGGTACCACCTCAGAAAAAGGTCAAAGCGAGTTTTTACAAGGTTCGAGAAACAACGTTCCTAACAATGCTAATTTATTTTCTTTAAATAATGGCGATGCCGGAACGGATATAGCAAATAGCAGTCGATCTAACATCCAAACACTACGCTCATATTTTATGAGAATTAATTATGATTATTTGCACAAATACCTTTTAACAGCAACCGTAAGAAGAGATGGGTCAAGTGTTTTTGCAAATAGAAATAACAATTGGGGAAATTTCCCATCAGTTGGTTTGGGATGGGTACTTTCTAAAGAAAATTTCTTAGAAGATAATAAATTTATAAATAATTTAAAGCTAAGAGCGAGTTGGGGTGAATTAGGAAACCAAAACATCCCTTTGAATACGGTAACGTTTAGCACCGGCCTTGACGCTGTTTTTGGAAACGGCCAAAATCTTAATCCCGGCTCTACAATAACGGCTATTATCGATGAAAATGTGAGTTGGGAAGTTACCAATGAAATTGATTTAGGTATTGATTTCACCTTGTTAAACAATCGTTTAACGGGTGAAATAGATTATTATAATAGATTAAACAGAAACGCCATTTTACCAATAAGTTTACCTCAAGCCTTTGGCGCAAGTGGCGCTACGCTAACACACGCAGGTAAAGTAAGAAATAAAGGCTTTGAATTCGCACTTAATTGGAGTGAGCAACTTAATGAAAAATTCAATTACCACTTTGGAGGCAACCTCACTTTAAATGACAATAAATTAGAAAAAATAACTAACCAGTTTGCCTTTGAACAAGTTGGTGGCTCAATTGGTAACGGACAAGTAACTAAGTTGTTAAGAGAAGGTCAACCCATTGGTAGCTTTTATCTTCTTGAAGTTATTGGTACAGACGAATATGGTAAATTTAGATATAATGATGTCAACAAAGATGGTATTATTGACAATCAGGATAAGAAATTTTTTGGTTCTTATCAACCTAAAGCTTTTTATGGAGTTAATTTCGGCATCAATTACAATAGTTGGGATTTAAATATTGATGGCTATGGAAATGCCGGAAGTAAAGTTTACAATGGAAAAAAGGCACAACGCTTTGGAGGCGAAAATATCGAGCAAAGTGTAGCTGATAATATTTTTTCAGGTACTAATCTTGCAAATCAAAACCCCGCTCCATCTAATGAAGTTCCGCTTTCTTCAACCTACTTCTTAGAAAAAGGCAATTTTTTTAGAATAAATAATATAACGCTGGGTTATACTTTACCCAAATTAATAGATGGAATTCAAAAAATTAGGATTTATGCGCTAGCTCAAAATCCTTTTATCATAAAAAGTTTTTCCGGTTTTACCCCCGAATTACCGGGTAACGGCGATCCTTTAGGAAGCACAGGGATAGAATTAGATGCTTATCCATCTATTAAGTCTTTTATATTTGGTATTAATGTTAATTTTTAAATTTTGAACTTTATGAAAAAATATATGAACATATTTGTTACCGGCTTTGCGCTTTTAGGTTTTTTTTCAGCTTGTAATGACAATAATTTCCTAAATGTTGACCCATCAATAGAAACCCCCGAACAAGCACTGTCTAGCCCAACTGCTGCAACTGAATTAGTCAATTCAATTTATAATAAATTTTTAGATTGGAACGAAAGCTCCTTTTCATGGAATGGTGTAAGTAGTATTACTACTGACGATGCAGATAAAGGTAGCGACCCTGGCGATACTGGTGGTGATAAAGACCTTTTAGACGCCCTCAGCTTCTCGTCAACATCTCTTTCATTTAATGAAGTTTGGGAGGCAAATTATCAAGGTATCGCAAGAGCCAACCAAGCACTTAAATTTTTACCTCAATTAGATTTAGATGCCACCCTTAAAACTCAACTTATTGGCGAAAGCAAATTTCTTAGAGCCCTTTTTTATTTTAGATTGGTTCGGATGTTTGGAGGTGTGCCGTTGATTAAAAGCGTGCCTAATATCCAAAATCAAGATGATATTAATGCCGCCAATACTAGAGCTACAAAACAAGAAGTTTATGATTTTATTATGGCCGATTTAGCCGAAGCCGCTACTAATTTACCTATTAATTATGGGTCAAATGATTTAGGTAGAGCTACAAAAGGAGCGGCCTTAACCCTGTTAGCCAAAGTAAATATGTATCAAGGTAATTGGCAAAATGTAAAAGATTTAACCAATCAAGTTATGAGCCTAGGATACAGTCTAACTACTGATTATGCTGATATTTGGAAGGAAATTGGCGAGAATAATTCAGAATCTATTTTCGAAATTCAAGCTCGAGGTGAAACGCCTAATAAAGGTGTTCAAGGCTACTTTGTAAGTCAAGGTGCGCGTGGTGCTGGTGGCTGGGGCTGGGGTTTTAATACACCAACCCAAAATTTAGCCGATGCTTACGAACCTAACGATGCCCGCAAAGATGCCACTATTATTTTTAGAGGTGAAACCTTGTGGGATGGACTATTGGTTGCAAATACCGTTTCAAACCCAATGTACAATCAAAAGGCTTATGTTAGTAAAACAAATGAAACTTTTAATGGAAATGACTGGGAATCAAATAAAAATATCCGCGTTTTAAGATATGCCGAAGTGCTTTTAATGAATGCCGAAGCTTGTTTAAAAGTTGGTGGCGATGCCGCAACACCACTAAATGCCGTAAGAAATAGAGCAGGGTTGGGAAATGCACCTGTTGTTGATGAAATGGCTGTTTGGAAAGAACGCAGAGTTGAACTTGCATTTGAGCATGACCGTTATTTTGATTTGGTAAGACAAGGTAGAGCCGGAACCGTGCTTAGAGCTCACGGCAAAAATTTTGTCGATGGCAAAAACGAATTATTTCCAATTCCACAAACACAAATTGCTTTAAGTGGTGGATTGTTAATTCAAAACCCGGGCTACTAACACAAGTCCTCAAAACCTAAAAAATTCTTAAAACAATAATTTTAAGTGTATTAATAAAGTTTGTTTTAGTTAATAAATTGAGAATTTATTTTTTAGGTTTTAGGACTTTTATTCAACGATAGCGAAGTCTTTAAATAAGTAATAAAATAAAATGATGCCCATTAATCCTATTAAAAATAAATATATGAAAACGCTTTTTTTCGTGTTTACCATTACCTCCTTTAACTTTTTTAATTCCCCATTACTGTCTTGTTCGTCAAACAACAACAACAGTAATAATGTAACTATTGACACGATAGAAGATAAGCAACTCTCTGATAACGAGCTGTTAGATTTAGTTCAAAAAAGCACATTTAAATATTTTTGGGATTTTGCAAATCCTGCAAGTGGCATGGCTTTAGAAAGATCAAATCTAGAGGCTTATAATGGTGAAGCCAACAATATTGTGACCTCCGGTGGTAGTGGTTTTGGTGTAATGGCTATTATTGTAGGTGTTGAACGGAACTATGTTACAAGAGAACAGGCTGTAGATCGGTTGTTAAAAATAACAAACTTTTTATTAAGTGGAGATCGTTTTCATGGTGCGTTTCCCCACTGGTATTATGGCAATACCGGAAAAGTAAGGCCTTTTTTCGCTACCGATGACGGTGGCGATATTGTTGAAACCTCATATATGATACAAGGCTTGTTAACAGCACGACAATATTTTAAAAATGATAATACCAAAGAAAACACACTTCGCGATAAAATCAATGAATTGTGGAATGGTGTAGAATGGAATTGGTACACAAATGGAAGGGATGTGCTAACTTGGCATTGGTCACCAAATTTTGGGTGGACAATTAATAATCAAATTAGGGGTTACAACGAAACCCTTATCACCTATGTTTTAGCAGCTTCATCAACCACACACACAATTAATCAATCTGTTTATCACAATGGTTGGGCTAAAGGTTCCGATTTTGTTAACGGAACGGTTTATTATCAAAAATGGAAACTTATTTTAGGACCACAATTTGGTGGGCCACTATTTTTTTCGCATTATTCCTTTTTAGGATTAGACCCTCACGGTTTAGTAGATAATTATGCAAATTATTGGGATCAAAGTGTTAATCACACACTTATAAATAGAGAATATTGTATAAGAAACCCAAAAGGATATGCAGGCTATAGCGCCGCAAGCTGGGGTCTTACCGCGAGCGACAATGATAATGGTTACTCAGCTCATAGCCCAACAAATGATTTAGGTGTTATTTCACCAACCGCCGCATTATCTTCAATGCCCTACACGCCAGAGTTTTCTAAACAAGCACTGCGAAACTTTTATTACAATTATAACGGAAAACTTTGGGGACAATATGGTTTTTTCGATGCCTTTAATCAAACTAAAAATTGGTATGCTACCAATTATTTAGCCATTGACCAAGGTCCCATAATTGTAATGATTGAAAATTATAGAACCGGACTGCTATGGAATTTATTTATGTCCTGCCCCGAAGTTCAACAAGGATTAAAAAAATTAAATTTTAATAGCCCTCATTTTTAACAATAAAATTTAACACAAAAGTGAAAAATATAAAAAACAAGCTCCCGCTACTCATCTTTGTGCTTTTAGCAATGTGGAGTTGTAATACCACAAAAAATAAAAGTCAGAAACCTTACGAAGCTAAGATGGAAACTTTCTTAGATAGCCTCATACAAGTAATGACTCTTGATGAAAAAATTGGGCAAACTGTTCTGTTTTCTGCGGGTTGGGATGTAACAGGCCCCACATTAGATAAAAATTATGTAGCATATTTAAAGGGGGGAATGCTTGGGGCACTATTTAACGTAAACTCTGCAAAAGGCTCGCGAGCGTTTCAAAAAATAGCTGTTGAAGAAACGCGTTTAGGAATCCCACTCTTATTTGGCTATGATGTAATTCACGGCTATAAAACGATTTTCCCAATATCTTTAGGTGAAGCAGCTTCTTGGGATTTAGACCTAATTCAAAAATCTGCACGAATTTCAGCAACTGAAGCCTCGGCGGCAGGTATTCACTGGACTTATGCCCCAATGGTTGATATTGCTAGAGATCCACGTTGGGGTCGTGTTTCAGAAGGCTCTGGTGAAGATGTCTATTTGGGTTCTGAAATTGCAATAGCAAGGGTAAAAGGTTTTCAAGGAGACGATTTGGCTGCCACTAATACCATCTTAGCTTGTGCAAAACATTTTGCGGCTTATGGCGCAGCCATTGCTGGCAGAGATTATAATTCAGTTGATATTTCTGAACGAGAACTAAGAACGACCTATTTACCACCATTTAAAGCCGCTTTAGATGCTGGAGTGGCAACATTTATGACTTCCTTTAATGAAATTAACGGAATCCCATCTTCTGGAAACAAATTTTTATTGACTGATATTTTAAGAAACGAATGGGGCTTTAAGGGCTTTGTTGTTACCGACTATACTTCTATAAATGAAATGATTCCCCATGGTTTTTCAAAAAACGAAAAACAAGCAGGTGAACAAGCCCTAAAGGCAGGTGTTGATATGGATATGCAAGGAGGCGTTTACCTGAGAAATTTAAAAATCTTGATTAACGAAGGCAAAGTTTCTGAAAAAGAAATTACGCAATCAGCAAGAAGAATTTTAGAAATGAAATATCGCCTAGGATTATTTGATGACCCCTATAAATACTGCGATGAACAAAGAGAAAAAGATACTCAATATAAATTGGAGTTTTTAAATGCAGCTAAAGATATGGCGCAAAAATCAATGGTTCTTTTAAAAAATAACAAGCAAATTTTACCACTACAAAAAAATAACAAAATTGCCCTTATTGGTCCATTGGTTAAAGATGAACATCACATTATCGGCTCTTGGGCAGCACAAGGTGATCGTGATGGTAAAGCGGTTAGTGTTTATGAAGGATTTGAAAGTATTTTGGGTGGAATTAAAAACATCAATTATGCCAAGGGTTGTGCTGTTATTGGCAATGATAAATCTGGCTTTGCCCAAGCTGTTCGTGTTGCAAAACAAGCCGATATGGTTGTAATGGTAATGGGCGAACTTGAAGACATGTCAGGAGAAGCCGCAAGTAGATCCAATTTAGATTTACCTGGCGTTCAAAAAGAACTGATTGCCGAAATAAAAAAAACAGGAAAACCAATTGTACTAGTTTTGATGAATGGACGACCGCTAACTTTAGAATATGAAGACATGGTAGCTGATGCAATTCTTGAGGCATGGTGGCCAGGCACAATGGGCGGAAGCGCCATAGCGTCTATTATCTATGGCAATCAAAATCCTTCTGGCAAATTGCCAATGACTTTTCCTAGAAATGTGGGTCAAATACCTATTTATTACAATGTTAAAAATACGGGAAGACCTTATGATATAAATGGTTCAGAACAAAAATATCGATCGCGGTATATAGACGTATCAAACACACCGCTTTATCCTTTTGGCTACGGACTAAGTTATACAACCTTCAAATATGCCAATTTAATAATTGATAAAAAAGAATACAACTTTAGCGATACCATTAATGTTAGTGTAACGCTTACAAATACAGGAATATATGAAGGAGAAGAAGTGGTTCAACTCTATATTCAAGATTTGGTTGGAAGCGTAACTAGACCCATAAAAGAACTTAAACGATTTAAAAAATTAATGCTAAAGCCTAATGAATCACAAAAAATAGCCTTTACCTTAAATGTTAAAGATCTTGCTTTCTATACTGAAAATATGAAATTTAAAGCTGAACCCGGTGCGTTTAAACTTTTTGTTGGAACTAATAGCCAAGATTTGCTTCAAGCAGATTTCATACTAAAATAAGAAGAACTAATTATGAATTAAATTTTAAAATTAAATTTTATGAAAACTATCAAACTTTTTCTTAGTAATTTGTTACTTGTTGTACTCATCGTTGTAAGCTTTAATTCATGTCAAGAAACCCAATTGTTTCCTTTGATAGAATCAATACCTTGTGAGGACTCAAATGTAACGCCAAACCCTAATATTATCAATGACTTTAATTGTCAAACAAATAGGATACTTCCTAATGTTGAAACGGTGCTAAGTCCAGATGAATCTGGAATTAACACCTCCCGTTTTGTTGGTAAATATACCGACCCAACTGGCCCTTGGGATGCCTTAATTATTGATTATGGTGCAGCTATAAATCTAGCCACCTATAATACTTTTAAAATTAAAGTAAAAACAGCCGTGGCTGGTACTTTAAAAGCAAAACTAGAAGGAGGTAGCTCTAATGGTTTTGAAGTTGATGCCACCATTTCAAATACAACAAACTGGGTAGAATACTCTTTTGATTTTAGCAACCAATTTAACCAAAATCACACTAAACTCATTTTATTTTTTAATGCAGGAGTCGAAACTAATGGTACAGATACCTATTATATTGATGAGCTAAGGTGGGAAACAACAGCCGATCCTTGCGCGGGAGTGATTGCGGACATTAATGTTGTCAATGATTTTGATTGTCAACAAAACAAAGCCATACCCGAAGTAGATCTTATAGCAACGCCTAACAAAAATGCCATAAACGAAAGTAAATTTTCTGGAAAGTATGTTGATGAATTGGGCCCTTGGGACGCTGTAATTGTCGATTTTGGCGCACCAATAGACTTGAGCACCCATAATGCATTCAAAATAAAAGTTCTAGCCCCTGTTGCCGGTATCTTAAAAGCAAAATTAGAAGGAGGTACTTCTAATGGTATTGAAAAAGATGTTCAAATAACAACCACAGGTCAATGGATTGAATACACTTTCGATTTTAGCAGTGAAGCTAATGCAAATCATCAAAAATTAGTTTTGTTCTTTAACGCAGGTGTTGATACCGATGGCACGCAAGTTTACTTTATAGACGATTTAAAATTTGCCGAGATTACCGACCCTTGCAATGGGGTCGTTCCCGACTTAAGTATTGTAAACGATTTTAACTGTCAGCAAAATTCAACAATCCCTGGTTTTGTTTTAAATTCAATTGTTGAAAATCCCGATCAAAGTGGTGTTAACACTGGTGATACCGTTCTTAAAGTAACCGATAATGGCACAGAACCTTGGGATGCCTTAGTGTTTGATTTGGGAAGAGTAATTGATTTATCTACAAAAAATTACTTGAGAATTAAAATTCTATCTTCAAAAGCGGTTCCGCTATTAGCAAAATTAGAGGGAGGAACTTCAGGAGCAAAAGAAGTATGGGGCGCTATCACAATAACAAATGCATGGACAGAATATGTCTTTGATTTTAGCGACCAAGCCACAGCAAATCATCAAAAATTAGTCTTATTTTTCAATGGAGGTCAAAATGACGGAACGGCATCTGATGTTTATTATATTGATGATATTAGGTTTGCTGAATTTGACCCTTGTGCTGGTGTAATTCCAAATTTAAGTATCATTAACGACTTTGAATGTCAACAAAATTACGCCATTACTTGTTGTATTGATTCTGAAATTACCCCCAACCCTTCCATAAATGGTGTTAATATTAGCGATGCAGTGCTAAAAGTAACCGATAATGGCACTGAACCTTGGGACGCTCTAGTTTTCGATTTTGGAGGACCGATTGATTTATCAACAAAAAATCAATTTAAAATTAAAATCCTTTCCACTAGAGCCGTGCCACTATTAGCAAAATTAGAAGGAGGCTCATCACCAGCAAAAGAAGTATGGGGTGCCATTACCACCACTGATTCTTGGACGGAATACACTTTTGATTTTAGCGATCAAGCAGGTGCAAATCAAAATAAAGTTGTTCTATTTTTTAATGGAGGTCAAAATGATGGAACCGCAAGTGATATTTATTATATAGACGATTTAAAATGGGAAT